>WBZN01001003.1_pt1 | contig 18084 bp, 14 predicted proteins | sample 5204281 | NCBI WGS metagenome assembly WBZN01 (sample SAMN12344347, study PRJNA552823) | activated sludge metagenome | biome: Activated sludge suspended growth; feature: Nitrification reactor; material: Wastewater; isolation source: activated sludge from nitrification reactor of wastewater...
CCCAGAGGATCGCACGCTCACCACGCGGCTGCGGGAAGCTGGAGACCTGCTGGGCATCAGGCTGCTCGACCATCTCATTCTCGGTGACGACCGTCTCTATAGTTTTGCAGATCAGGGCTGGCCGCTCTGAGGCGACAGCATGAGTCTGTCGCACGTCTCGTCGATAATCCTCTTGAACAGATGACGCATGTCGACACATTCGGAAGATTCCAGGTTCCTACCCACGAGTGGTGGTCTGCTCCTGACACAGGGGAACCCTATAGAATGGGCAACATGCTGAACAGCTTGTAATCTGCAGTGATGCTCCAGCATCACTCGACTTGCTCACGAAGTTATCCCTCGAAGATGGGGACGACTCGCTGAGCGTGACGGTAATTACTCTGCGGTATTCCTTTGTGAGGGGAATGGCGAGTCGGTATTGGCGACGTGGAGTTGGATAGCTACACCGAAAACTTTCTGTGAACGGAGTCTACCGTTACTTACAGCGGATTTACGGTTGAGTGTGCTCTATAGGCGTAGCGGCGGCCCATGGATCCGGGCGGGATTGGTGAAAGGTCGGAAGACCACAGATCCCCCGAAGCGAAGCCCGCTCCCGGTGGTGAATGCCAGAAACTGATCTCGTAGCTAACCAGGTCTTCCTGAGTATCTTCTTGTAAGAAGACGAGAGGCGCAGTATCTCTAGACAGACATAGTCTTTATCGGAGTTAGATGCCTTTCTTGTCGCACCAAACAATTTCACCTGCTCGCAGGAAGAAATGGGCTCGACACCCTTTCCTTCGCCAAACAGAGGGCGAAAGCGTGGGAAGCTTAGCTCTTCCCTCCAGTTGAAGAGTCCATGAAGGTGAATCTTTAGGTAGCAGACTTACCTGCACGGTCTGCCTACACCCACATGGACAGAGGAGTGCAGCCGACCAGGGTCTGCGCGAACCAATCAAATACAGATAGCCCGAATTAAGAGTGTCAGGAAGGTCGTCCACAGTGATTGTCAAAATCCTATTTCTGAACTTCCATCCGTCCAAGACAGATTGAAAGCCGTTCCATATTATTCGAACAAGATTCATCATGACAGCGATGGTCTCTCTAAAAGTGGTACAACGTCTCCACGACCAACATGACGATGCAATATAGAACAAGGAATCGTCTCGGTTTCATGATAAAACTGCATCTCCGAAAGACTACCTCCCACGTATGCAAAATTTTCGTTGGATAAATTGCGATAAGGATGCAATCTAGCTAAAAATTCGTTCACCGCAAGTGCAGAGTAAAACATATTGACGGAGATGACAGCAGGACGATCTTCTTCGGCTCCTCGTATGTAGCCTTCCTTCACCTGGCGTCGGAAGCGTTCTGGATCGGTGCGACGTATTTCTTCGGCTTCCACGCGCTTCATATCGTAAGTGCCCCGACTCAAAAGACTTGAGAGCCCAGGCTGCAAATAATGCACGGCACCTGCAATACTATCTATGCCTCCTTTTTTATCAGCATCAAGTCTCACACCTACATCGAAATATGGCAGAGTATAGAACGTAGCCAGACGATTGAGCATGTGACGGCCCTCAACTCCATCCATGCAGCCAAACACAACGTCACATTCTGCTATTTTTCGCACCGCTTCTGGATTGATTAAATTCATTGCGAAAGGAAGGATCGTCTGATTTAGGCCCATGCGGGCGATAGCTGACGCCAAAATATGGACTTTATAATGGCCGACATCGACTTTATGCGAATTGAGAATACGATTTAGATTTTTGTCTTCCACTTTGTCAGGGTCTACCAAGACTAAACGCCCAACTCCCAGCCGTGCCAGTTGTTCTGCCACGATGCTTCCCGTTCCCGAACATCCGACTATTGCAACTGAGAGATTTTTCAAAAGCGTTATCGTGCCGCTTCCGAATGCTTGAAGGTGACGTAAGTCGAATGCTTCCGTTTGTGTTTCGTTGTGCTCACTTCTCCAAATACTTAAGTCGTGTCCAACAACCATAAGGGATTCAAGTAGACCTGTGACTTGTCCTTCGTTCTCAATGACACGCCCAAACATCTCACCATCAGGAAGCATAATAATGCTCGCATGAGGAAGTTCGTCGTTCAAAAACATAGCTATCGAAGAAAATAACTTCCTATCTGAATCATCATCGGTGCTGGAGAACTGACGGTACCCTCCAGGATGACTATGTACCTTCACAATCGCTTCTTGCTTATCGAAGGCTTCACGTAAGACTTGTTCGACAAGATCCGTGGGCCAAGTGATCCGATCCGCATGACGATCACAAACTTCATATGGTACTAGCACCAACTTGTGAGGCATAAATACATGCCTATCATGTCCTTTTCTTCGACCGCACTTAAGAAGAGCCACCGCTTCTTTTCCGTCACCTGGGAATAGATGTGAACGAAGCAGGGCATGTTGGCTCTTGGTCATCCGGAAGTAGTATTTCATATAGACCTATTTCAAGAATTCACGCCGAAGCCATTCATCAACTAAACTAAGATGACTGGCCACATCATCCACACCCACACGCCAGGGGTTTAGAGATGTTCGGTGCCTGGACCAGCGTTGCCAAGCTTCACCTGCAATACTCTCTTGTGACAGGTTGTTTATCGCCAACCCGTCTAGCCGAGCGAGCGGGGTCTTAAAGTAGACCATATCGATTTGGCTATCCGAATAATTGGCAGGTATCAAAAGGGCGAGATCCGTCTTTTCACAGTTGTATCCGTCAGGAACTTTCCATTGATGGATTATGAGCCATTTGTTGTTTCCATCGCAGATTGTCTCCCACTCTAGTGTTCTTCCATCCAAATATTCCTCATCGGCGGCTGGCAAACGAAAATCTTGTCTTAGGCAAAGTGCCCCACGGCCTTCTGTTGTGTCTTTCGGCATCGTAGTGAACCGTTCCACTCCTGGTTCTCGAAGGTCCACCGTCTGATTTGGTTCAATGACGATTGGCTGATGCCCGCGCTTGTGCTGATACAACTTGAATTGATCGGGTGTTTTCCCGACCATGGAGAGTATCTGAACACCCTTAATGGTCGGCGTCTCAGCGACCAGACGGGTCTTGTCTACTCGAAATGCATAGCGTTTGGCCCGTGGAGGCCGAGTTCCATGATTCCTAGCATGCTCATCGAGTTCTACAAGTTCTACTTCTGCGCTATCTTCCTTGATAGATTCCATCTTTCCTCCTTTGCGCCTCTGCGCAGCGTAAATTGTGGCCATGATATATACATAAATTGGCTATGTCAAGTAGATTTTTAATGTAATTTATCATTGACAATACAAACTAAGTTTATATATTTGTTAATCACAAGGAGGATTTCATGGCAGACAAACGCACCATGACGCTCAATCTGACAGATGATGAGATGAACGCACTTGATGCACTCTCCACTCGATACGACATGAGCAAGACCGCAATTATTCGCAAGGCATTGCGTATGTATCAGGTAATTGATTCTCGTCTCCAACGCGGCGAAAAGCTTTTTATGGAGGACGAGATTGAAAAGAAAAAGTCGGAACTCGTCGTATTGTGATCAAAGCCTTGCAAATAAGGCTTCGCGACTTACACAGAAACAATGTGGTCGATGCCATCCTTTATGAGGACTTAACCGAGGACCAAATACGAGTAGCTCAGGCGGAATGGGAACCGATTCGCAAGAAGGCCATTAAAGCTCTCTATGAGCAGGGGATCCCCATTAAGGATCTGCCCAAGCACTGGGGATGGGACTGGACCAAAAAGATGAGACAGCTAGGAGACCCATTGTCTGGATATTATGGGATTGAATGTGACGGAAAAATGCAAGGCCTTATGATGGTTGAGAAGGAAGGCCACCTCGCGAAGCTTCCAGTCCAAAAAGGTAAGCCGCTTATCTATGTCAAATATATTGAGACGGCACCTTGGAATGTAAAGCTTCTAGATCCAAGACCTCGATTCGGGGGTGTGGGATCACGCTTAATACGTGCGGCAATGGAACTTAGTATTAGCGAGGATTGTAAGGGACGCCTAGGACTTCATTCCTTACCAGGAAACAAACATGGTGAGCCTGAATGGTTCTATAAGGACATCTGCAAAATGGAACCATTGGAAGAAGAACGTGACGGCGAAGGACTTCTCTACTTTGAACTTACCGTCGAAAAGGCGGAACACTATCTGACAGGAGGACAATCATGAAAATCCTGGATGAAGATACCTGGATAACACAGAAGGCGGCTGAAGAAGATGGTGCATCTGTCCTAGCAGGATGCATAAGGATGACGTCTCCTGAACCACTTTTAGCAACCAGTGATGTGCTAACTGCTCGATTATCGTTTTCCAAGTTTGTGCATTTAGCGAGGCTTAAGCTTGCTCTTACTAAGGAACAATTCGCCAACAAGGCCAAAATTCCTTTGAAGGAATTAGTGTGCGTTGAGGACGATGATCAATTCACTCCGACGCCTCGAACCGTCCATATGCTTGCCCAGTTTCTGAAGGTTTCTCATGAAAAATTATTGACCCTTGCTGGATTAGCACAGGCGAAGGATGCTCAGTTTAATGCTGCAGCAGTTCGTTTCGCTGCCATGTCTGAACCAATTCGCGAGTTGGCTCCCGAAGAGCAAGAAGCCTTTGAAGAGTTCGCTAAATTTTTGAGTTCACGTTGAAGAAGATTAAGCTTGACGAATTTTCCGTCGCAGACATAGATGCCCAGGTCTTAAAAATACTTCGAGACCTGGGCAATCCTGAACCTCCTCTACACCTTGAACATGTGCGAGAGCTGCTCAAACTTGACAGAGATTACTATTCTGTCACTGACGACGGATTGCTAAATAGATGGGTTCACTCCCTCAAATTGGCAGGTAAACAAATTGCCAAACGCCCCGGCTTTCTGAAGGATTTCATCAAGAATTTTCGCCTTGATGCACTCGTACTGTTTGACGAAAAGAGAATTCTGATCAGCAATGAGCTGCCAGAACCAAAGCGGCGTTGGGCTGAAGCTCATGAAATAGGCCATCTGATCACCCCTTGGCATGACTCTATAAGTTTGGGTGATGACAAGTACACACTGCATGCAAATTGCCGAGAAATAATGGAGGCAGAGGCCAACTATGGTGCCAGCCGACTACTATTTCTGAGAGATAAGTTCAAATCTCACGCTCTTTCTTCAGAGCCGACACTTTCATTTGTAAAGAATCTCAAGAAGCTATACGGGAATACAATCACTACGACTCTTTATTCCTTTATCGAAACGCTCGATGTCCCAGCCTTTGGCTTGATTACAGGGCATCCGAAGAAACAGGACACAGATTTCGATCCTATGAACCCCTGCCGTCATTTCATAACATCCTCTGCTTTTGAAGCTCAATTTGGCCACATAGCCGATGCTCATCTCTATGCAATTCTTCAAGGCTACTGCACATATGGAAAATATGATCTTGGGAGAACAGAGACCATCTTGTCTAACACGCGTAAAGAGCCGTATGTCTTCTCTATGGAGACGATATTCAATAAATACGACGCTCTCACACTCGGTGTGTTACTTCGAAAACATCATCTCTTGGTACCAGTGCACTAGTTGTTAGAGAGAACCAAGCTGGGCAAACGAGTCCTTTCTCAATCGATGAGAGTCGATTGCGACACTTCAACGATTCAACACCGAAGAACATACGCTCGACGAGGCCACACTCGAGGTTACCATCCCGCTGTTTCACTTCTGGTTTCAGGACAGGTATAAATGAAACAGCCAACGCTCACGTCTCCGCCGCTTGCAGCGCGTTCCGTAGGGCTTGAATCGTCACGGGTGCATTTCCTTCGCTTCGGTTATTCACCAAGACATACGCCGTTCGCTTCTCTCCCACCGCCTTCTTCACCAGATCCACGGTGTCTCGCCGCATCTCTGGAAGCTCTTCCACTATCTTCGTGTACGGCTCCGCTCGTTTCTTCGCGGCTTCATAGGACATCTTGAGCGGTGTCAGGAGTCGCAGGACCGTGAAGGGCGCCGTGAAGCGGTTCCATTCGTTGATGCTGTTCAGCCATTGGCGGCATGTAGGACCAGTGATTGTAGACATGGGCGACGCCGTGATTCTCTAACACCTTGCGATAGTCCGGTCCGAGTAAGCCTGCGTTGCGAATCTCGACCGCGTACCGAAAGTCTTTGGCGAGTTGGGCAAAGAAGGTATCCAGTCGTGAGCAGAACTCCTCGCTGGACATCCCGTGCCGTTGGAACTCAAACAAGAACGGGCCCGCGTGCGGTTCAAATTGCGCTTCTCGGTAAGGTGTCAAAACTAGATCATTGAACAACTTCGCATCCAGAAACCGTGGGTTCGTTTGTCCGGCCTTTGTGCCATACCGAGCTTGCTTCGCGTAGGTGGGGATAGTGAGTTCTTCCCAGACCTTGAAACACATCTCAAAGTCTTCAGGGATCTGGTTCAGATAGTGTCGAAGCTGATTCGCAGTCGGTGGACGATAGAAGGTCGAGTCATTGCCGACCGTGCGAAAGCAGGGTTCACCGTTGTGGAGATACTGGCAGTACTCGCCTAAACATTCCCGCGCAAAGGCCGTCTTGGCGTACTTCTTCAGATAGACCTGCCCCTGCCAGCCTTCGTAGGTCCAGGTTGAAGTGCCGAAACGAATGAGGGGCGAAAGAGGCATCGGCCGAGAGTGTATGGTTATGCGTGGATTTCCTCAATAGGCGGAGTAGCTGTCGAATCGAGGTCTACGAGCTGAATTGTGGCCGTCAGGTCGAAAAGAGCGACCTGACAAGAGGCACGGAACCCGTGTAGTGCTCCCCTAAAACAAGCCACCTGGGTTGCTTGTTGCGCACGATATTGGACCGGGCTCCGATACCCGAGGGCGCTATGGGGCCGTTCTTCGTTATACCAGTGAACCCAGTCTCGAATGATCCGTCGTGCCTCCTCAAACGTCTGGAACGTGTGCTGCCAGACACACTCGTCTTTCAAGCTTCGAAAGAACCGCTCAATCAGCCCATTCTGTTCGGGCGTATAGGGTGTAATGAACTCCTGCTGCAGCCGATAGTCTCGAGAGGCCTGGCGAAATCGGCGACTCTGGAAAATCAGGCCGTTATCACTGCGTAAGACCGGCGCATTCGCGGGCCGGAGCGTGCCGAAGCGCTGGAGACAGGCGGCTTCGACGGCGCGCTCGGCTTCCTTCGCCCGACTCCGTAACGCGAACTCGTAGCCCACGATTTCCCGATCATGGCAATCAATTACGGCGGCAAGATGGGCCCAACCGTCCCGTCCACAGGGAATATGCGTCACATCCATGGCCCAGCGTTCATCACTCCGATTGGCCCGACTTACCCAGCCGTGCACGCGGGGGCGAGGCGTACAGGATCGCTGATGGACCAACCATTGCTTCTGCTTCAGTACCCGATACACTGCTTTGCGATTGACGATGATCCCCTCTTGTCTCCGGAGCAATGCCCACAGGTGGCGATATCCAAAGGTCGGATGCTGGTGAATCAACTGGCGGAGCGGCTCGATCCAGGGAGGGTCCGTTGCCGACCGTCGTCGCCCAATTGTCGCCGGACAATGCAGCCCTGCACGGCACACTTGTAACACTCGGCAACTGCGTCGTTCCGAGACACCCGACACGCTGGCTCTCACGCGTCGGATGTCTTCCGGTCCAAAGGGTAGGGTTTCAAGGCCTCCCGTAAAATATTGTTGTCCAAGACCAGATCCCCGATCTTCTGCTTCAACTTCTTGATCTGCTCGTCCTTCACGGCCTCTTCATCCTTCGGACGACTCCGGAGCGCGTTCTCGGCGCCCAGCAGAAACTTCTCCCGCCAGTCCTCAATCTCCCCCACGGTCAGACCGTGTTGGCGGGCTGCTTCCACAACGGAGGTCTCGCCCTTCAGAATACTGACCACCAACGCCACGCGGCGTTTGGCTGTCCATCGTTCAATTGGATCTGCCGAATCTGCTGCCATGTCCACCTCCCGGTCCACACAGGACCATGTCGTAGAGGTGGTCTCAATTTCAAGGGGAGCAGGATACCCGCAGAAAACTCGCCACACAGACAGACGAAAGGCGACGCGGAATGCGTGAGCGCCTGTACCACAAGGCCCGCAACAACAGATATCCTTGTCATAACCTGCGGCTATGTAGACTAAGCGGGCTTACGCTATGGTCAACGCCTGTCCTTTATTGACCCCATTCTGAACTGGGTTCAGGTGTTCGACGCGAGATGCAAACCACCGTATAGCAACCTCATACTCTAGCTCTGTCGCGCGAGTTGCCGTGAGTAAGACCTGGTTCTTTCCATCAGGAAACATGACTCCAATATTATGCAGAAGAGTTGCATTGTTCTCTGACGAAATCTTGCCCCGGCCAGTGTCCGCTTCCTCCCAGTTGTGCACGAAGTTGCTTAGACTCTCTAAGAGTAGAGTGTCTGTCGTTTCCTCGGGAGGGAACAAAAAGAGAGTCTTTTGGAGTAAGTCGTACTGCTTGATGGTATTAATTTCCCATGTCACGCCACTAGACCAGGTCGGGGCCATGATTATGAGACGAGACTGTATCATCAATGACCTTATGGTGTCCTGCCAGTTATTTCCCACTTTGTCGTACGCTCGTGCGGCGCCCTGTGGAGGATACGTGTCCGTCGGATTACCAAGGGTAACCACAGGACCAATATAGTCCAAAATTCGCATTGCGAGATGCTCCAAGCTTCCCATAACCACGGTTGGATCTAACAGCCGGATTAGAAAAGGAGGCTTTGCTCTTTGTAGCGAAACACTATCGTCTCGGAAGGATCGTAAGAACAGAATAGGGGCACGTGGATCGCTACATTGTACCTCATCAAGGGAAAGTAACGCTTTTCCTTGTGCATAGCCACGTAGCCATCTTCCAAGAAATATACACATGGAGCCGAGTACCATGGTTACGGCTAGTCCAAACATGATAACAAGGATCACATATGCTACAGACTTCCCCTGGAGTTTCTCCTCCACGTTATTGGATACATTGATGAACACCTGGAACAAGCTGAGAAGCATGAGGAATCCAAAACCTTCTAACATGAAGGCGACTAGAAGAGATATCAAAATGGATCTGCTCGCTTTATTGCCATACCCCGATGGTGCAAAGATACCCATCAATCTTGCAAAGTTAATGCGTACACCATCCTTTGAAATCCAAAAGTTGGTGTCGTAAGTCCTGTCCTGGAATAATTCAAAATTGTTAGTTTTGCGTTGTCTTAGGAACGTTATCAATCCTGACAGAATAAGCGAATACCAAATCATACTGGGTAGACCGCCTAACGCTAATCCCGCTAGTACGAGAATTGATGTCGAAACCAAGCCCTTGTAGTGCGAAGCTGCTGCCTCTGGATCTAATTGTTGCCATTGGTCCCAATCAAAGGAAGTTACATTAACTATTCGAGCCACCAAGTCAAACTGCTGCCAATCCTGTAGGACAGGCCAGAATTGGACTACCTCGGTTGTGATGACGACGATATGGACGAGAAGGGCTAAGCAAGCAAACAGCATCACGGTCCATACACCTACGGAAGATCCCGCTGCCGCAAGACGATACAGATAGAATAAGAAATAGGCTGTACTTAGGCATGCGATGCTAAACGGGAATAGTACGATGAGGTCATTTAATGAAGCGGACTTTACTAGTCCTAGGGTAATAAAAAACGGCAACAGGAAGAGCCCGATGAAGGAAATATAACCTATCACTACTATGCGCAGCATACGAACTGATCGGAAGTACCTTCCATAGGAGAGCGTTATGTCATCAATTGAGATGTCCGTCCTTCCATCTGTATTATTCACGCCTTTGCCTTCTACCAATAAGCGATCGAAAGACTATTCTGGATTCAGAAGCTCTTGTTCTTTGAGCCGGGGAAGAAACACGTACTTCTCGCATTAAAACCCAGGAGATTTCCAGTGTTTACTGTTGAGAAGTTCTGATCTCTCCAAGTTCGGCGGTGGATACATCCTGGGTGAACTATTGGTCTCGTCCGAAGAAGGTGAGGGAGAATTGTTCAACTTTTCGACATCTTCCTTGGTACTCGCAAATGTTGCATCATGGCCCTGCTCGGAGTCACTTCCATCAAATCGCTTCAACCCTTGGGTAAGAAAAAGTATTGATTGGCATCCGCTGTTCGGTAGTTGAACACGGGCATTAAGACCTACGGTATCTGAACCGCATGAAGGTTCAGATCACGCTACCGATGTTCCTCGTCTGTCATGGCTTGGCCCTCCTGCGACGTCCTTACGCTGCGTACAATGAATTGTCAGAAGCCGTAGCTCTTTGACTGTCACGTTGACAGTCGAGAACTGCTCTTCCACCAGGCCCAACACTACATAAGCCTGATTCGTGGCCAGCAGATGGCAGTATTGCCGGTAGGTGGCGGGAAACACAGTCGCATCGTACATCCCCGTCTGATCCTCCAGCGTCATGAACTCCATCGGCTCACCCTTCTTGGTTGAAACAATCTTCTCAGTAATGAGCCAGCCGATGAGCGTCACCTCTTCCCCGATATGCTGTCCGAGGTCCTTTGCCAACGTGATGGGAAGATCCTGGTAGGCCTCTTTGAAAAGATCGAGCGGATGACAACACATCGGAAAGCCAAACAGTGCCAGCTCATGCGCGAGGGATTTCTGAAACGAGTAATCCTCTGGGATAGGGATAGATCTCGGCGGCTTTGTCGCCTGGGACGCCAAGAGTCGCCAGAGCAAGGCTGGTCTCGTCAGGTCTCCCGCAATCGAATCAAAATAGCCCGCCTTGATCAGCAGCTTCGCTTGGGCAAGATCGGGCTTCACCCGAGTCACAAAATCAGACAGTGACCGATAGGGACCATTTGCTTGTCGTTCGGCAATCAGCTCCTTGACCAGCTCCTCCTGCAAGGACTTGATCTGCATCAAGCCCACCCGCACCGTTGTTCCCGATCCGGTATAGGCCCACTCACTCGCGTTGATGTCTGGCGGCAGAATCGTCAATCCCATCCGTCTGCCTTCCGAGACATACGCGAAGGCGGAGTAATACCCGCCCTGATTGCTCACGACAGCGGCGATGAACTCAGCCGGATAGTGCGCGCGGAGATAGGCCGACTTAAAACTCACCTGGGCATAGCTCGCGGAATGGGGCTTACAAAAACTGTAGCCGGCAAAGCTCATGATCATGTTCCAAATAGCGTCGATCACATCGTGCTGAACGCCACGGGCTGACGCGCCGTCGTAGAACTGTCGTCGATAGTCCCGGAGTTGCCGTTCCTTGTGTTTCTTGCTCAACACCTTTCTGAGCTGATCGCCGTCTTCGACAGAGAACCCTCCGAGCGCGACGGCCACCTTCATCACATCTTCTTGATAGACCATGATGCCGTGTGTTTCAGCCAGGACCTCATCGAGCAGCGGATGAAGAGACCGATAGGGCTGCCCGTGGGCTCGACGCACAAACTCATCGGCGTAGACATTGGCCGCCGGACGAATGATGGAGGACACGACCACCAGATACTCAAAGACATCGGCGACGGCTCGTCGGTCCGGTGGCATCCCGGCCCAGAGCTTCTTGAGTAAGAGCCTCGTCGCGGGAGACTCCACATAGAAGCAGCCCATCGTTTCGCCGCGCTGAATTAGGTCATTAGTGGCTGGATCGCTGATCGGGTCCCAGGTGGTATAGTCGATGTGGCGACCGGTGTTCTGGGCAATCGCGGCGAGCGCATCCCGGATCACCGCCAGTGAACGATTGCCAAGAAGATCAATCTTCACCAGTCCAGCGTCTTCGGTCTGGTCTTTCTCCCACTGCATCACCGGCCAGCCGGAAGCTGAGATCTCCACCGGCACATAGCGCCGAATTTCATCCGGCACGAGCACCACGCCACCGGGATGCAGTCCAAGATTTCTAAAGTGTCCATCCAGCTGGACCGACCAATATAGGATCTCAGGCCATGGAGCTCTGAGCTTTAAGGCAGAGCAGACTTCTGTCGCCCAACGCTTCACATTCACCCCTGGTTGAACCTCGACGAAGTCCGCTCGGCGTTGGAGAAAGTTCAAGGCCTTGCCAATCTCACTGGCCGGCAGCCCATAGACTTTGGCGATCTCACGTAAAGCGGCACGTGTGGCGAGGGTGTTCTGATTCGCCACCATCGCTGCATGTTGGTGGCCGTAGTGTTTGAAGACCCACTCAAGAATCTTCGGCCGTTCATCCCAGGGAAAGTCGATATCGATGTCGGGCGGATCGTGCCGCCCAGGATTGAGGAAGCGTTCAAACAGGAGATTATGTCGAATCGGATCCACATGCGTAATGCCGAGACAAAACGATACGATCGAAGCGGCAGCCGAGCCACGACCACACGTTCTCGGCGCTTGGCGGACGATCTCATCGACGACGAGAAAATAGTCGGCATAGCCCTTGTCACGGATCACCCCAAGTTCCTTCTCGATGCGCTGAAGAACGGCCCTCGAGAGGGTGCCATAGCGCCATCTGGCTCCTTGGTAGGTCTTCTCTCGCAAGGTCTCATAGGTCTGTTCCGAGGACAGGTGACGGAAGGATGGAAAGATGGTCTGTTTGAAATCCCAGTCAGTGTGGCAGGATTCGGCAATACGCCGCGTGTTCGCGAGGGCCTCCGGCACGTGGGGCAGCTGTCGTGCGAGTACGGGCTCCGGCATGAGCCACTGGGACGGCAGACGGCATTGATCCGGTCTCAAGCGAGAGAGCGTCGTGTTCTCGGCAATGGCTCGTAAGAGCCGATGGGCCTGATAATCGGCAGGGGAGAGGAACTGCGCGCGAGTTGTCGCTACAGGAGGAAGCTGCTGGGCTCGGCTGAAGCCCACGGCTTCGTGGAGGTGCGGGCCTGGTGTCAGCTCAACGTACAGATCCTCTTTCGACTCCTCAAGCCAAGCGCTCAGTGCACAGCAGTCATCTGAGAGAATGACCAGTCCTGCCCGATGCCCGGCGACTCCTGTGATGAAGTCGAATGCCGCGTCACAGTGGCGAGCGGAGAGAATCCGACAGAGGTTGGCGTACCCGGTGGGGTTCTTCGCGTGGAGCACGGCACGGTGAGAATTGTGCACAAGTTCCGCACCAAGAATCGGTTTGAGGCCAATCGATCGGGCTTCCTCTAGAAATCGAATCGCGCCAAACAATCCGTTCGTATCGGTCAGGGCGAGGAAGTCCGCGTGCTGTGCACGGGCGGCGTGACACAGTGCCTCAAGGGTGGGGACGCCTGACATGGCGGAATAGGACGAATGGGTGTGCAGGTGAACGAATGACACTCAGTGAGGTCTCCCGTATCGAATCACCTGGTCACCGAATCGGCTTTTGAGCGTGTCGAGCGCCACCGCGAGTTTCGTGACTCGATCACGCCGTCGTTGGTCGTCGAGTGGTCGTTCATCGAAGAGAACTCTTTGCTCCGCATAAGCCGTGAGACCGGTCAGACTCAGCGTCATGGCCCTGAGTCGAATCCGACGGCGCATGCACTGGTAAAAGAGAGCGGTGACGGTCGGTGACAGGTCATATTCCCAACAGGTGTCGAGATCACATCGTGCTCGTTTCGTGACCTCGATCTGATCGCTGTAGCGAATCGTGAGCGAGAGACTCCCGCAGACTCGACGTTGACTGCGTAAGGTCCGGCAGAGCCGTTGGAGGGCGTCGAGCACTCGTCCGATGAGAACCGGATCATCGATCTCATCCGGGTCAAAGAGGACCGTCTCGTCTAGGCTTGGCTGAACTGCCGGAGGGAGCACCGGCAGGGAGTCGATCCCCTGGGCCCAGCGCGACAGTGGACCGGCATAGTCGCCGAAGGCCACTTCCAGCGCATCGAGCGGACTCTCGACTACCTCTCCCAAGGTGCAGAGATTGAGATCGTCGAGGAGCTGGATGACCTGTCGCATACAAGGTCGTTGCAGACCCGGCAGTGTGCGAACGGAAAGCGGAGACATGAAGACAGCTTCCGAGCCTGGTCGGACATCGTACAGTTCCGAGGGCGCGATCAAGGCGGCAGCGGTGTGGGCAATCAGTTTGTTGCTCCCGACGCCTGCCACGCCCTCAAGCCGATACTGTTCCAGGATCTCCTGCTGCACCTTCGCCGCCACATCATAGGCCGGTCCGAAGAGTCGTCCTGTCCCGGTCACATCCATGAGAAAAGCACCAGGTTGTGACAGCTCCCACACCGGGGCATAGCGAGCGACCACGCGCAGCAGGGATTCGTCCGCAGTGCGGACTTGAGCTGGATTCGGGGCCAGCACATGAAGCGACGGACAGATCCGCCGCGCATGATCGACGGATATCCCCACCGTAAGCCCTGCCTCTTCAGCTTCTGGGGACACTTCACGGAGCAGCGCACGAGATGAATTCAACGAGGCAATCGCAACGGGTCGGGTAGTCAGAGCCGGATCGTGGAGTCGAGCGACAGCGACTTCGAAGGAGGGAATGCCCACGCAGACAATCTGACGGTCCATGGTGCCAACAGCCTGTGCCTCACTTTCGCAGATGACGAATCACGCCGACGACAATGCCTTCGATTTGGAGGTTATCCGACGGCTGAATGATGATGGGCTGCATGGCATCGTTCGCAGGATGCAGTTCTACAGTACCGGCCTTACGGTAGTACGTCTTGATCGTCGCCTCGCCATTCACCAGAGCAATCACCGTCTGTCCATTGCGAGCCGTGGCTTGCTTCTGCACCACGACGATGTCACCCGGACAGATCCCTTCATTCTGCATGGACGTGCCTTTCACTCGAAGGGCGAAGGTCTCGCCACGCCCAACCATGCTTTTCGGCACCTCGACGCGTTCCATCTGAGGAATCGGTTCAATCGGCGCCCCCGCCGCGACCACCCCTGCCAGCGGAATCTGTGCAGAGCTGAGTTGCATCAGGGCCAGTTCCACGGTGGTGGGGATCGGCACGATCTTCTGCTCGTACCGATTGATGGTCTGCCTTGTCACATTGAGGGTCTGCGCAAGGGTGTCTTGGGTCAACCCGAGGGAGGTCCGTACCTGTTTGAGTTTATGGGGCTGCATGTAACAAAATGTTACATTGCTGGCGGAGCGCTGTCAACCAAGAAGTAGAACGAAGGGACTGGCAAGCTCTTGTGGGAACCATGCATACTTTTCCAGGTGTTAGACGTTAGATAGTTGTGAGCCGCGGAAGATGATTAATCATAATAAATGAGTAGTTTTACCACTTGACCAAGGTAGTTGTACTACCTTATGAATGCCAAATCCGAACGTTAGGAGGTCTGTTACATCAGACGACCATTCCAGTGCGTATCATTACGAGTGGCACATGCGCGATCGAGGTCGAACCGTTTTAGTCCTACGCTAATGCCACAGCAGGTAACGAACTGAGGATTTAAACAGTAGATATGAAAGTGTGATCTCTAAAGATAATCTGAAGCTGAACAGATCGGTATTTTCCTACTGGAAAACGTATGTCAGGCCGGACCGCTGTCCTAGCCAAACTTACTCCTCCCAGGCTCTACGCCATCACGCGTCGTAAGCGTTTATTCTCATTGCTCGACGAAAAGCGTCGGCATCACCCCCTGATTTGGGTCGCTGGTCCACCGGGAGCAGGCAAGACTTCTCTCATCGCCAGTTATCTGACCGATTCCAAGCATCGGACATTGTGGTATCACGTGGATCCCGGGGACGCCGATCTTGCCACGTTCTTTCATTACCTTGCCAAAGCGGCTCAACATGCTGCGGGTCGCAATCGTGTGACCCTTCCCTCGCTTACTTCGGAATTTTTAGCCGACGTACCGGGGTTTACAAGAAGATTCTTTCGCGAACTGTGGACGAAGGTCCCTTCGCCAGCCGTCTTGGTCTTGGACAACTACCAAGACATCACCGTGAGTGCGATGCTTCACCAAGTCCTCCCGGTGGCCTTATCTGAGTTTCCTTCAGGCACAACGTTTCTGGTGATCAGCCGTGAAGCACCTCCGCACCAGTTCGCGCGGGAAGAGACACACAATCGGGTGGGGTATGTCACAGGGGAAGATCTGCGGTTGACCTTCGAGGAAACCATGTCTCTTGCAGGGGGGCGCTCCGGCATGAATACTGACTCGCTCAAGACGATTCACGAACGGGCGAACGGCTGGGTGGCGGGCACAGTGTTGATGCTAGACCGGTTCAAGGCACATGAAGCCTGGAATGCCCCTATTCCATCCGAAACGATGACCTGCATCTTTCACTATTTCGCCGATCAGGTTTTCGAGATGATGCCTTCTCGCGAAAGAGAAGTGTTGATGTCTATTGCACTTCTCCCGTGGGTGACGGGTCCCATGGCGGAGGAAGTCACTGATGCGGCTAATGCGGCTGAGATGCTTCGCGGCCTGTACCGACGTGGCCTCTTTGTGGATCGCCGTGCCGATGAACAAGTGCGCTATCAGTATCATGATCTGTTCCGGGAATTTCTTCTCGATCGAGGCCGCGTGAATTTCAGAGGAGAGGAACTGCATAGCCTCAAGCGCACTGCCGCGCAGGTCGCAGAAAAGTACGGGCAACAGGACACCGCCGTCGCGCTGTACGCCGAGACTCAATCATGGGACGAACTTGGCCAGTTCATTTGTGGAATAAGCGAGACACTGCTTTCGGAGGGCCGCTATCAAACGCTGCAGAGATACATTGCGCTCGTTCCAGCGCCTGAACGGCAGCAACGGCCATGGATCCTATATTGGTCCGGGATGACTCGACTAATATTGGATCCTCTCACCGCCCGAAAAGATTTTGAAGCCGCGTACCAGCAGTTTGAACGCATTTCTCAGGACCGTACGGGTTTACTTCTCTCCTGTAGCGGCATCATCGAGTCCTACTGGTGCGGCCAGGATGACATGGCTCCCGCGATCAGCTGGGCCGATCACCTACAACGTCTCCTTCGTCAGCTCAATGGATTCCCCTCGCAGGACATTGAGGCAAAGGTGCTGGCCTGTCTACAAGGACTTGTATATGCCTCCTCTGACCATCCGCTGCTCACGGAAGTGGAACAATCTGCTGACAGAATCTTGCGCTCGGACGTTGCTTCACAAGACTATTTTGGCGTGGCTACTACTTTTATCAATCTGTGGCTTTGGAGGGGTGACTTTCGGCGGGTTAGTCAGATGCTGAATCAGGTGAATCTTCGCATGACAAGCACGATCATGCGACCTGCAACGCTTCTTAACTGGAAGGCGATAGAAGCAAGCTGTGCTTGGTTTATGCGTGGTCAATTCGCCGTGAAACTCCAAGAGGCCGAAGATCTCGCAGAAACCTACGGCATTCTCGTTTTCAGACCGATGATCTGGGGGATACAAGCAATTGCCGCGTTGGCTGATGCAGATGATAGTCGAGCAGAGCAATTCCAAGAACTAACGCAGAAGGCAACTCGCCCCGGACAGCGATTCGCGTTAGGACAATGCATTCATTACCGGGCAGGAGTCGCTCTGATGAGAGGAGACCTAGATTTGGCACTTGATCAGGCTAAACTAGCAGTTACTATGACTGCCTCTCTGTCTATTCCTTTCATGACGGGTGTTTGTCGCCTCGGACTGGCAAAAGTGCTGATCGAATTGGGGCGGTTATTTGAAGCGCGTGAGCAGCTGGCTACAGTACTGGAATATGCCAAACTGATGCATAGTAGCATTACAGAGGTTCATTGTTTCTTGACGATAGCGCAATCGTTCTTCAAAGAAAAACAAGTTGAGCAAGGAATCGCATCGTTGCGTGATGGATTAGGCATCGCACGCGTCAACGACTATCTCACATTAGACTATTGGTGGCGGCCGAAGGTGATGGCCGAGCTCTTGGCGCATGCGCTGGAGGCTGGCATCGAGGTCGAGTACGTGCGGAGTGTCATTAAACGTCGGAACTTACGTGCTCCATTATCAGGTCTGAAAGAGTGGCCCTATCCCATCAAAATTACGACCTTGGGACAATTTGAGATTGCGATCGATGAAGTCCCACTGACCTATTCAGGAAAGGCTCAGCGCAAGCCCCTCGAACTCTTAAAGTATCTTTGTGCAACAGGAACGCAAGGCACTCATCAGAATGTCATCGAGGAAATCCTATGGCCTGAAGCGGATGGAGAAGATGCCGACCAGGCCTTTCGAACGACGCTGCACCGACTCCGAAAGCTTCTCCGTCATGATGAGGCCATACAATTCGCGGATCGGCATGTT
>WBZN01001005.1_pt1 | contig 18069 bp, 16 predicted proteins | sample 5204281 | NCBI WGS metagenome assembly WBZN01 (sample SAMN12344347, study PRJNA552823) | activated sludge metagenome | biome: Activated sludge suspended growth; feature: Nitrification reactor; material: Wastewater; isolation source: activated sludge from nitrification reactor of wastewater...
TCGCTTTACCACTACCACCCCAACCTGGGCCAGGGTTTCAGCGGACTGGTGAATGTCAGCGGCGTCTCGGACGGGACCTACCTGCGCGACCTCAGCACGCGCATCACCCAGGCTTCACAGGGCAATTTGTTGCGGCAAGGCGTCCTGAGCTACGGCGGCAGTTGGTGGACCGCCACGGCGAATATGCAGGTCTACCAGACGCTGCAGGATCCCGCGCTGCCGCCCGTCTCCAAGCCCTATGAGCGGGTGCCGCAGCTGCTCCTGACGGCCAACAAGCCGGAGTTTATCGGCGGCACGGCCTTTGCGTTCAATGGCGAGTACGTGGTCTTCGACCATCCCATCCTGGATACCGCCCGCCGCATGACCCTCTACCCGCAGCTGTCGCTGCCGCTGCAGACGCCCGCCTGGTACGTCACGCCGAAAATCGGCCTGCATTCGACGCGCTACGACATCACCCGGCGCTCGAGCATCGGGCCCGACAGCGTCGTGCGCAACCTGCCGGTCTTCAGCGTCGATGCCGGCGTCGCATTCGAGCGCGATATGAACTGGTTCGGCAAGGGGCTGACGCAGACGCTGGAGCCGAGGCTGTATTACCTGCTCGTGCCGCAGCGCACGCAGGACCAGATTCCCGTCTTCGATTCGGGCCTGGCGGATTTCAATTTCGCCACGATCTTCTCCGACAACATCTATGCCGGCGTTGACCGCATCGCCGACGCCAACCAGATGACCGCGGCGCTGACCTCGCGGCTGATCGATCCGCAGACCGGCGAGGAGTATGTTCGCGGCATGGTGGGGCAGCGCTATTACTTCGCCAAGCAGAACGTCACGCTGCCGGGGGAGTCGTCCCGGCCCGGCGGCGCTTCCGATTTCCTCGCGGCGCTGTCGGGCCGCCTGCTGCCGCGTACCTATGCGGATGTCGCCTGGCAATACGATCCGCGAGACGGCGAGACCGAGCGCTTTGTCATCGGCGGCCGCTGGCAGCCGGACTTTGCCAAGGTGTTGAATGCCAGCTATCGCTATACGCGCGACCATACCTTCAGCGGCGGTACGCCGGGCATTCGCCAGGTGGACTTTTCGGGCCAGTGGCCGCTGGGGCGCGGCTGGTATGGCGTGGGCCGCTTCAATTACTCGCTGAAGGAAAGAAAGGTCATCGAGACCATCGGCGGGCTGGAATACAACGCCGGCTGCTGGGTGGGCCGCCTCGTGCTGCAGCGGTATGCCACAGCCACCGGAGACACCAACTCGGCATTGTTCGTCCAGCTGGAATTGAACGATTTCTCCAAGATCGGCTCCAATCCGCTCGAGTTGCTTTCACGAAGAATCCCCGGTTACGGCCGGATCAATCAGATGCCGTCGGATCCGGTGTTCGGCTACGACTGACGAATGGAGAGAGGTGCCGGGGTGAGCCGCAAATCGGTTTGTGCGGGTGTTCTGCTTGTTGTCGTGGCCGCCAGCCTGCCTGGCGGGTGGGTGTTCGCGCAAGGGCGTGCCGCACGGGTGATCGAGGCCGATCGCATCATCGCGGTCGTCAATGACGAAGTGGTTACGCTGCATGAGCTCAATTCCCGCGTGGCGTTCACGGAGCGGCAACTCCGGCAGCAGGGAACCCAGATGCCGCCGCGGGACGTGCTCGAGAAGCACATTCTCGAGCGCCTCATCGTCGACCGGGTGCAGCTCCAGTTTGCCAAGGAAACCGGCCTGCGCATCGACGATGCCCAACTCGACCAGACGCTGGCGCGCATTGCCGAGGGGAATCGCATGGGGGTGGCCCTGTTCCGGGCCAATCTGGAGCGGGACGGCATTTCCTGGGCGAAATTCCGCGAGGACATTCGTGACGAGATCGTCATCAGCCGGCTCAGGGAGCGCGAGGTCGACAGCAAGATCGTCGTCACGGAGGGCGAGATCGACAACTTCCTCGAATCCGCCGGTGCGATGGGCAACGAGGAATTCAATCTGGCGCATATCCTGCTGCGAGTGCCCGAGCAGGCGAAGCCGGAGCAACTGGCCCGCCTGCAGGCACGCGCCGAGGAAATCATTGCCCAGCTCAAGCGCGGCGCGGATTTTGCCCAGCTGGCTGCGAGCAATTCCGATGCGCCGGACGGCCTTTCCGGCGGCCTGATGGGATGGCGGCCGCTCGAGCGGCTGCCGACCCTGTTTGCCGAAGCGGTGCCGAAGCTCAAGCCCGGCGAAGTGTCCGAAGTGCTGAGAAGCCCGGCCGGGTATCACATCCTCAAGCTGCTCGATCGTCGTGGCGGCGCCATCAAGGCGCAACCGGTGGAACAGACGCGCGCGCGCCATATTCTGATCAAGACCAGCGAGCTGGTATCGGAGGCGGAAGCCAAGCGGAGGCTGGTGGTGCTGAAGGAACGCATTACGCATGGCACCGATTTCGCCGAACTGGCCCGCCTGCACTCGAACGATCTCTCTGCGGCGAAGGGCGGCGATCTCGGCTGGCTCAATCAGGGCGATACGGTGCCCGAGTTCGAGAAGGCCATGAACAGCCTGAAGCCGGGCGAAGTCGGCGAACCGGTTCAGTCTCCCTTCGGCTGGCATCTGATCCAGGTGCTGGAACGCCGCATGGATGTGTCCCAGGAGCGGGTGCGCCAGAGCGCGCGCATGGCCTTGCGCGAGCGCAAGGCGGACGAAGCCTATCAGGACTGGCTGCGCCAGATGCGTGACCGCGCCTACGTCGAATACCGGCTGGAAGACAACCGGTAACCGCTTCGCCGGCCGGCATGCAGCCCCCACCCGTCATTGCCGTCTCCAGCGGGGAACCCGCCGGCATCGGGCCCGACATCTGCCTTAAGCTGGCGGGCCGGGAGTGCGCCGCGCGCCTTCTCGTCCTGGGCGACCGCGACCTTCTCGCTGCGCGCGCCGAGCGGCTCGGCCTCTCCTGCGCCGGCCTGGATATCCTCCACGTTCCGCTGCGCCGTCCGGCGACGCCCGGCAGACTCGATGTCGGCAATGCCGCCTATGTGCTGGAGCTGCTGGATCGCGCCCTTGCGGGATGCCGTTCCGGCGAGTTCGCCGCCATGGTGACGGCGCCGGTGCACAAGGGCGTGATCAACGAGGCGGGGATCGCCTTCACCGGGCACACCGAGTATCTGGCCGAGAAGACCGACACGCCGCGGGTCGTCATGATGCTGGCCGGCGCCGGGCTGCGCGTTGCCCTCGCGACGACGCACCTGCCGTTGAAGGAGGTGCCGGCGGCCATCACGCGGACCGAACTGGAAACGACGATCCGCATCCTGCACGCCGACCTGGCGGGCAAGTTCGGCATCCCACGGCCGCATATCCTTGTGGCGGGGCTGAACCCGCATGCCGGCGAGGGCGGCCACATGGGGCGCGAGGAGATCGAGGTCATCGCGCCGGTGCTGGAGAAGCTGCGCGGCGAGGGCATGGACCTCGTCGGCCCCCTGCCGGCGGACACGCTGTTTACGCGTGGCGTGCTCGCCGGCTCCGATGCGCAGCTCGCCATGTACCACGACCAGGGACTGGCGGTGTTGAAGTACGCCGCCTTCGAGGACGGCATCAATATCACGCTGGGCCTGCCCATCATCCGCACCTCGGTCGACCATGGTACGGCGCTCGATCTGGCCGGCAGCGGCAAGGCCGATCCGCGCAGCCTGTTCGCCGCGGTGGACCTTGCCGTGGAACTGGCGCAGCGCCGATGACCGAAGGGAATCCGACCGAAGGAAGTGCAAAGCCCCGTGGGATGAGGCCACACATCGCGCGGAAAAGGTTCGGACAAAACTTTCTCGTATCCCCGGGCATCGTCGCCAGGATCGTCGGGGCCATCCGGCCCCAGGCCGGCGACACCCTCGTCGAGATCGGTCCGGGCCTCGGCGCCCTGACCGAGCCGCTGCTGGCACGGCTGGACCGTCTGCACGTCGTCGAGATCGACCGCGACCTGATCGCCCGGCTGCGCGAACGCTTTCCGCCCGAGCGGCTGACGATCCACGAGGGCGACGCCCTGAAGTTCGACTTCTCGGCGCTGGGACCTGATCTGCGCGTCGTCGGCAACCTGCCCTACAACATCTCCACGCCGCTGCTGTTCCATCTGGCCGCCTGCGCCGACGGCGTGCGCGACATGCACTTCATGCTGCAGCGGGAAGTGGTCGAGCGCATGGTGGCGGCGCCGGGCGGTTCGGAATATGGCCGGCTGTCGGTGATGCTGCAGTACCGCTTCGAGATGGAGCGGCTGTTCCTGGTGCCGTCGGGTGCCTTCAATCCGGCGCCCAAGGTCGAGTCGGCGGTGGTGCGCATGATCCCGCGCCCGCGCGAGGCGTTGGCCGCAAACGATGAAGCCTTGCTTGAAGGAATCGTAAAGTCAGCCTTTGCGCAGCGGCGCAAGATGCTGCGCAATACCCTGCGGGATCGGCTGCACGAGGAGGACTGGACCGCGCTCGGCATCGACCCGATGCGGCGCGCGGAGGAGCTGGCGGTCGGCGACTACGTGCGCATCGCCAACCGCCTGGCCGAAGCCGGGATTACTTCTTCGTCGAGCAGGTCTTGATGCCGAAGGGCAGGTAAGCCGGGCACCAGCCGATGGCGCCGGTGGCGAGCGGCAGCACGCCGATCCAGGCCCAGACCGGGCCGCCCATGAATGCCCATGCCACGAGGGCGAGCCCAACGATGATCCGAAGCGTGCGGTCGATGCCGCCTACATTGCTTTGCATGGTATCTCCTTTTGCCGGGTTGAAATCTCGCTGCCATTAGACGCTGCGCCGGCGCCGGCGTCTGTAACCAACGTTACACAGCCTCCGCAATCCGCCGCAGGCCGGCGGCATCGCGGATCTCGATCTGCTCGCGCCCCAACGCCACCAGGCCCTGCTCGGCGAAGCCTTTCAGCAGGCGGCTGACCATCTCGCGCACGCTGCCGAGCTCGTCGGCAAGCTGCTGGTGGGTGGCGTGCACGACGCGGCCCTTGCCCAGCAGCAGGGCAGCGAGCCGCTGGTCGAGCTTGCGGAAGGCGACCTCCTCGACCAGCCGCATCAGGTCGGCCATGCGCTCGGCGAAGAGGTTGAAGATGAAGTTGCGGAAGGGCGCCTGGGCCAGCAGCTCGTTGAACAGGCCTTGCGGCAGCAGCACCAGCACCGTCTCGCTTTCCGTCGTGCCGCGGGCGTTGTAGGGCACGTTGCCGAGCAGGCAGCTCGACGTGATGATGCAGGTCTCGCCCGGCGTGACGCGGTACAGCGGCAGCTCGCGGCCGTTGGCGGCGACCTTCGCCACGCGGATCGCGCCGGCGAGGACGAAGGGAAAGCCCTGGCAGGGCTGGCGCTCGTCGAACAGCGTGGCGCCGGCCGGCACGGTGACGGCCTGGGCAGCGGCTACGATCTGCTCGCGCAGCCCGGGCGGCAACTCCGCCAGCACCGGGTACTGCGCCTGAAGTTCCGGCAGGGGGATCATTTCAGCTCCGCGATGACGGGGGCGTGATCGGAAGGCCGCTCGGCCTTGCGCGCCTCCTTGTCCACCGTGCAGGCCGTGCACTCCCCGGCGATGCCCGACGACAGCAGGATGTGATCGATGCGCAGGCCCATGTTGCGGCGGAAGGCCAGCATGCGGTAATCCCACCACGAATAGACCTTCTCGGGCTGCTCGAAGAGGCGGAAGGCGTCCTTCAGCCCGAGGTCGAGCAGGGCGCGGAAGGCGGCGCGTTCCGGTTCGGAGAACAGCACCTGGCCCTCCCAGGCCTTCGGGTCATGCACGTCGCGCGCTTCGGGCGCGATGTTGTAATCGCCGAGAAGCGCCAGGCGCGGATGGCGCACGATCTCATCGCGCAGCCAGGCCGTCAGCGCCTCGATCCATCTCAGCTTGTAGGCGTACTTCTCGGAGCCGACGCTCTGGCCGTTGGGGAAGTAGCCGCAGACCACGCGCACGCCCGCGACGGTTGCAGCGAGCAGACGCTGCTGCTCGTCGGCAAGGCCGGGAATGCCGGCCGACACCTCGCCGAGCGGCAGGCGGGACAGGATGGCGACACCGTTGTAGGTCTTCTGGCCGGCGAACGCAGCCTGATACCCGGCGGACGCAAGCTCGGCGCGGGGGAATGCCTTGTCTTCCAGCTTGGTTTCCTGCAGGCAGACGATGTCCGGCTGACGGGAGGCGAGCCACTCAAGAACCTGCGGCAGACGAACCTTGAGGGAATTGACGTTCCAGGTGGCGAGCTTCATTTCCCGGCAGGCGGATTGCCCGGAGCCTGCCCGGGCACGCTGCCCGGAATGGCGGTACGGGGGTACCCCGCCATGTCGAGCAGGCCATGCCAGATATCCGCCTCGTAGCCGATCTGCTTGTGGGTGCCGACGGTCAGGGAGGGGAACAGCAGCTTGTCCGTGCCCAGCGCCTTCTTGAAGTTGTCGCCGTCGGTGGTGGTGACGACCCTGCTTTCACTATAGGGAATGCCGCGCCGGGTCAGGGTGTCGCGCGCGGCTGCGCACTCCGCCACGCATTCCGGCGTGGTATAGAGCGTCACCGGAAACGCCTGCGCTGCCTTCTGCGCCTCGTAGGGAAGGCCGCTGGTCTCGATGGTGGAGACGCCGAGGCGCGGCTGCTCGACCTTCTTGATCTCCTTCGGCGGCGGCTGGTCGGAGTAATGCACCTTGCCGTTCTTGTCTACCCAGCGGTAGAGGTTCTGGGCATCGGCGCCTGTTGCCAGCAGGGCCAGCGAAAGCAGACAGACGGTATATATCCTCATGGCGCGCCTCCGAAAACGGCTACGCCAGAATCATACCACTGTGCCGCAGCAGGGCATCGACGCTGGGCGGCCGGCCGCGGAAGGCCTTGAAGGACTCCAGCGCCGGGCGGCTGCCGCCGACGGCGAGGATCTCGTCGCGGAAGCGGATGCCGGTGGCCGGATTCAGAACGCTGCCGTCGCGCCGCTCCTCCTCGAAGGCGGCGAAGGCATCGGCGGAGAGCACCTCGGCCCACTTGTAGCTGTAGTAGCCGGCGGCGTAGCCGCCCGAAAAGATATGCGAGAAGCTGTTCGGGAATCGGTGCCAGGGCGGCGGAAAGATCACCGAGACTTCCTGGCGCACCTCCTCGAGCAGGTCGATGACGCTTTTCTGGCCGGCCGGCTCGAAGTCGCTGTGCAGCAACAGGTCGAACAGGCTGAACTCGAGCTGGCGCACGATCTGCATGCCGCTCTGGAAGTTCTTCGCTGCGGTCATGCGCTCGAAGAGCGCGCGCGGCAGCGGCTTGCCCGTGTCGACATGCGCGGTCATGCCGCTCAGCACCTCCCACTCCCAGCAGAAATTTTCCATGAACTGGCTGGGCAGTTCGACCGCGTCCCATTCGACGCCGTTGATGCCGGAGACGCCGAGTTCCTCGACGCGGGTCAGCAGGTGGTGCAGGCCGTGGCCGGTCTCGTGGAACAGCGTGATGACCTCGTCGTGGGTAAACAAGGCAGGCTTGTTGCCGACGGGGCGCGAGAAATTGCAGTTGAGGTAGGCCACCGGGGTCTGGATGCCCGCCTCGGTGTTGCGGCGCGTGATGGCGTCGTCCATCCAGGCGCCGCCGCGCTTGGTGTCGCGCGCGTAGAGGTCGAGGTAGAACTGGCCGACCAGGCAGCCCGAAGCATCGTCGATGCGGAAGAAGCGCACGTCCTCGTGCCAGGCCGGCGCCGCGTCGGGCCGGATGCGCACGGCGAACAGCGTCTCGATGACGCGGAACAGGCCTTCCAGCACCTTGGGCTCGGGAAAGTACTGGCGCACCTCCTCGTCGGAGAAGCTGTAGCGCTCCTGTTTGAGTTTCTCCGAGGCCCAGCCGATGTCCCAGGGTTCCAAGGAAGTCAGTCCCTGCGAGACGGCGAATTCGCGCAGCTCGGCCATGTCGCGCTCGGCGAAGGGCTTCGACTTGACGGCCAGTTCGCGCAGGAAGGCCAGCACGTCGGCCGGCGACTCGGCCATCTTCGGCACCAGCGAGACTTCGGCGAAGTTGCCATAGCCGAGGTGGCCCGCCTCCTCGGCGCGCAGCTCGAGCAGGCGGCGGATCAGCGGCATGTTGTCCCATTCCTGCTTGCCGCCGAGCGCGTGGAATTCCGCGGCGCGGGTGGCGTAGGCGCGGTACAGCATCTCGCGCAGGCGGCGGGATACGGCGTACTGCATCGCCGGCAGATAGGAGGGCATGTGCAGGGTGAATTTCCACCCTTTGACGCCGTCCTTCTCCGCCGCGGTGCGCGCCGCCTCGACGGCATCGGCGGGAATGCCGGCCAGTTCCGCCTCGTCGGTGACGATCTCGGCGAAGGCGTTGGTGGCATCGAGCAGGTTCTCGGAGAATTTCGCCTGCAACGAAGCCAGCTCCTCCTGGATGGTCTGGAAGCGCGGCTTGACGTCTTCCGGCAGCTCGGCGCCGGAGAGGCGGAAGTCGCGAATCTCGTGCTCGACGATGCGCTGCTGCGCGGCGCTCAGTTGCGCGTAGCCGGGAGAGGCCTTCAGCGCCTTGAACTGGGCGAACAGTTTTTGATTCTGCCCGAGCTCGGCGAAGAAGCGCGTCACCTCCGGCAGGTTGGCGTTGTAGGCCTCGCGCCATTCCGGCACGTCCATCACCGCGTGCAGGTGGCCGACGATGCCCCAGGCGCGCGACAGGCGCTCGCTGCCGTCGAAGAAGGGCGCGGCGAAGGCCGTCCAGGTCGCCGGCGCGGTCTCCAGGCGCGCCAGCAGGGCGCGGTTTTCCGCCAGCAGCTCGGCGATCGCCGGCGTGACGTGTTCGGGGCGCACCGCGTCGAAGCGCGGCAGGCCGGAGAAGTCGAGCAAAGGGTTGGTTGTCGTCATGGTCTTTTCAAAAGCGAAGGGCGCGGAGCGCGCCCTTGGTAGATGGGGATGGCAGGGCGATCAATCAAGCCTGCGGCCGCTGAGGCGCTCATAGGCCTCGCGGTACTTGGCTGTCGTTTTGGCAATGATCTCCGCCGGAAGTTTCGGCCCCGGGGCCCGCTTGTTCCAGTCCAGGGTTTCCAGGTAGTCGCGCACGATCTGCTTGTCGAAGCTCGGCGGGCTGATGCCTTCCCGGTATTCGTCGGCCGGCCAGAAGCGCGAGGAGTCGGGCGTCAGCGCCTCGTCGATGAGGTGCAGCCGGCCCGTGCCGTCGAGGCCGAACTCGAACTTGGTGTCGGCGATGATGATGCCGCGGGTGAGCGCATAGTCGGAGGCCTCGCCGTAGAAGCGCAGGGTGACATCGCGCACCTGCTCGGCCAGCGCCTTGCCGAGGAGCTTTTCCACCGTGGCGAAGTCGATGTTCTCGTCGTGGCTGCCCATCTCGGCCTTGGTCGAGGGCGTGAACAGCGGCTGCGGCAGCTTCTGCGCCATCTTCAGGCCGGCCGGCAGCGGGATGCCGCAGACGGCGCCGGTCTTCTGGTAGTCCTTCCAGCCGCTGCCGATGATGTAGCCGCGCACCACCGCCTCGACCGGCAGGGGCTTCAGGCGCTTCACTACCACCGCGCGGCCGCGCACCTGGGCGCGCTCCTCCTCGCCCTGCACCACCGACTCCGGGTCGATGCCGGTCAGGTGGTTGGGGACGATGTGGGCCAGGCGCTCGAACCAGAAGCCGGAGACGGCCGTCAGCACGCGCCCCTTGTCCGGGATCGGGTCCGGCAGGATGACGTCGAAGGCCGACAGGCGGTCGGTGGTGACGATCAGCATCTGCTTCTCGCCGACGGCATAGATGTCGCGCACCTTGCCGCGGGCGATGAGGGGCAGGCTGGCGATGCGGGATTCGTAGACGGTCTGGCTCATGGCGGGATGGCGGTCGGGAAAGGTCGTGATTATATGGCCGGGGGAAATCCCTGTGGGACGGACGTCGCGACGCCGGACAACCATGCCTGCAGGCGGGGCAAGGCCAGCCCTTCCAGATTGTCCAGAATCGCCGTGGCGCCGCCGAAATCCTGCCCGCGGGTGTAGTCGCAGGGCGTGACGATCGTCGCCAGCCCGGCGCCCAGCGAGGCTTTCAGGCCGTTTTCCGAGTCCTCGAAGGCCAGGCAGGCCGCGGCGGGCAGGCCGAGCCGTTCCAGCACCCACAGGTAGATGTCCGGCGCCGGCTTTTTGGCCGGCACCACGTCGCCGGCGCCGATCACCTCGAACCAGGCCATGGCCTCCGGCCCGAGGGCCGGGACCAGCAGGGCCGTGACGTTTTCCGGTGTGGTGGTGGTGGCGACGGCGAGGCGCAGGCCGGCTGAGCGGGCTTCATGGAGCAGGCGCGCCACGCCGGGCCGAAGGGAAATACTGCCGGCGGCGGCCAGCTGCGTGTAATGCCGCGTCTTCGCCTTGTGCAGGGCGGCGATGCGCTCGTTGAGGTCCGGCAGGCGGGCGAAGTCGGGCCGGTGGCGGCTGACGTAATGCAGTATGCGTTCCTTGCCGCCGGTGACGGCGAGCAGCTCGCCGTAGAGCGCCTCGTCCCAGTGCCAGTCGAGGCCGGCCTCGCGGAAGGCGGCGTTGAAGGCCGGGCGATGGCCGTCGCGCTCGGTGTCGGCGAGCGTGCCATCCACATCGAAAATCAGTGCCTGCAGCACGGCGCTATTCCCTGACGTAGGGCCGGTCCTTGCTTGCCTGGTCCTCGCGGTAGGGGAACTTGACGTGGCCGTAGCGGATGGCGAGCACGGCAAGGGTGAGCAGCAGGATGGCGCCCGCCGTCGCCATCACGCGCAGCTCGGTGAGTTCCTTGATGTCGAGGATCAGGTAGCGCGCCAGCGCCACCATGGCGATGTAGAGCGGATAGCGCACCGGGATGTGGCCGGAACGGAAGTACTGGCCGATCATCGCCAGCACCTCGAGGTAGAGGAACATCAGCAGCAGGTCGGCCAGGGTGACCTTGCGCGCCTCGATCATCACCGCCGCTTCCTGCCAGATCGCCACGGTGGTGGCGAAGGCGATGATCAGCAGGCCGGCGAGTTCGACGATGTCGAGGCCGCCGCTGAAGAACCTGCGAATGCGGTCGAGGGTGTGCGAGCGGATGTCCATCCTGGGTCTCCAAACAGCGGGAGCCGCGTAGTGCGGCTCCCGAATCGTAGCGGAACGTCGCTTATTTGACGATCTGGTTCAGTTCGCCCTTCTTGTAGCGCTCGGCCATCTTCTCCAGCGACAGCGGCTTGATCTTGGCCGCCTGGCCGGCGCAGCCGAAGGCCTCGTAGCGCAGCTTGCAGATCTCCCGGGCGGCCTTCTGCGCGTCGGCGAGGAACTTGCGCGGATCGAACTCGGCGGGCTTTTCCGCCATGTGGCGGCGCATGGCGCCGGTCATGGCGAGGCGGATGTCGGTGTCGATGTTCACCTTGCGCACGCCGTGCTTGATGCCGGTGACGATCTCCTCCACCGGCACGCCGTAGGTCTCCTTCATCTGGCCGCCGTACTTGCGGATGATTTCCAGCCACTCCTGCGGCACGCTGCTGGAGCCGTGCATCACCAGGTGGGTGTTGGGGATGCGCGCGTGGATCTCCTTGATGCGGTCGATGGCGAGGATGTCGCCGGTCGGCTTGCGCGTGAATTTGTAGGCGCCGTGCGAGGTGCCGATGGCGATGGCCAGTGCGTCGCATTGCGTCTTCTGCACGAAGTCTGCGGCCTGGCCGGGGTCGGTCAGCAGCTGCTCGCGCGTCATCTTGCCCTCGGCGCCGTGGCCGTCCTCCTTGTCGCCCTGCATGGTCTCCAGCGAGCCGAGCACGCCCAGTTCGGCTTCCACCGTGACGCCGATCGCATGGGCGATGTCGACGACGCGGCGCGACACCTCGACGTTGTACTCGTAGGAGGACGGCGTCTTGGCGTCGTCCATCAGCGAGCCGTCCATCATGACGCTGGAGAAGCCGGAGCGGATCGCCGCCACGCACACCGCCGGGCTGGCGCCGTGGTCCTGGTGCATCACCACCGGGATGTGCGGGTAGGCCTCGATGGCGGCCTCGATCAGGTGGCGCAGGAAGGCCTCGCCGGCGTATTTGCGCGCGCCGGCCGAGCCCTGCATGATCACCGGGCTGTTGGTCTCGTCGGCGGCTTCCATGATGGCGCGCACCTGTTCGAGGTTGTTGACGTTGAAGGCGGGCAGGCCGTAGCCGTTTTCGGCGGCGTGGTCGAGCAGCTGGCGCATGGATACGAGGGGCATGGCGTATTTCTCCTTGATTGACGAGTTTCAAATTCCTTCGTGGCGCGGCGGCGCGGCATGCTCGCCGACCCGCACGATCTTCATCGTATTGGTACCACCCGGGGTGCCGATCGGCTCGCCGATGGTGAGCACGATGGTGTCGCCCGGCTCGACGGCGCCGGCCTCGATGAGGATGTGCTCGGCCTCGCGCAGCAGTTCGTCGCGGTCGTGGCCGATGTAGCGCATCAGCAGCGGATAGACGTCGCGGTAGAGGCTCATGCGGTAGCGGCTGCGGATCTCCGGCGTCAGGGCGAAGATCGGCACGCCGCTGTGGATGCGCGACATCCACAGCGCGGTCGAGCCGGATTGCGTCAGCGCGGCGATGGCCTTCACCTTGAGGTGGTAGGCGGTAAACAGCGCCGCCATGGCGATCGACTGGTCGATGCGGGTGAACACCCGGTCGAGGAAATGGTGGTCAAGCTTGATCTCGTGCGATTTCTCGGCTTCGAGGCAGATGCGCGCCATGGCCTCGACGGTTTCCACCGGATAGGCGCCGGAGGCGGTCTCGGCCGAGAGCATCACGGCGTCGGTGCCGTCGAGCACGGCGTTGGCGACGTCGGAGACTTCCGCGCGCGTCGGCACCGGGCTGGAAATCATCGATTCCATCATCTGCGTGGCGGTGATGGCGATCTTGTTGTGTTCGCGCGCGGCGCGGATCAGGCGCTTCTGCAGGGCGGGCACGGCGGCGTCGCCGACCTCCACGGCCAGGTCGCCGCGCGCCACCATGATGGCGTCCGAGGCATGCAGGATGTCCTCCAGCGCGGCGATGGCCTCGACCCGTTCGATCTTGGCGACCAGCAGGGCATCCGACCCGGCGGCGCGCAGCAATTCGCGCGCCAGGCGCATGTCGGCGCCGGACTTGGGGAAGGAGACGGCGACGAAATCACATGTGAGCTCCGCCGCGGTGCGGATGTCCTCCATGTCCTTGGCGGTGAGCGCCGGCGCCGAGAGGCCGCCACCCTGCTTGTTGATGCCCTTGTTGTTCGACAGCACGCCGCCGACGCGCACGCGGCAGCGCACTTCGCGCTCGATGATCGCGTCCACTTCGAGGACGATGCGGCCGTCGTCGAGCAGCAGCACGTCGCCGGCGGCCAGGTCGTCGACCAGGTCCGGGTAGTCGAGGCCGACGCGCGTCGCATCGCCGGGCGCGGCGGATGCATCGAGGACGAAGCCGCTGCCGGGCTTGAGTTCGGCCTTGCCGGCGGCGAACTTGCCGACGCGAATCTTGGGGCCCTGCAGGTCGACCATGACACCGACGGTGCGGCCGACCTTGCGCACGACCTCGCGCAGCAGCGCGACGCGCTGGCGGTGGTCGTCGGCCGTGCCGTGGGAGAAGTTCAGCCGCACGACATCGACGCCGGCGGCAATCATCCGCGTCATCACCTCCGGATCGGAGCTGGCCGGGCCGAGGGTGGCGACGATTTTGGTTGAGCGTTGCATTCAGCCTTTCGCCCGCTGCTCCAGGATATCCACCGCGGGCAGCGTCTTGCCCTCGAGGAATTCCAGGAAGGCGCCGCCGGCCGTCGAGATGTAGGACACCTTGTCGTAGATGTCGTACTTCTGGATGGCGGCGATGGTGTCGCCGCCGCCGGCCAGGGTGAAGGCCTTGGTCGCGGCGATGGCCATCGCGATCTGCTTCGTGCCTTCGCCGAACTGGTCGAATTCGAAGACGCCGACCGGGCCGTTCCAGACCACGGTGCCGGCCTGCATGATGATGTCGACCAGTTCCTGCGTGCTCTTCGGGCCGATGTCGAAAATCATGTCGTCGTCGGCCACGGCGCCGGCGTCCTTCAGCACGGCCGGTTCGGCGGCATCGAACTTCTTGCCGCAGACGACGTCGACGGCGATCGGGATGCTGGCGCCGCGCGCCGACATCTTCTTCATCAGCGCCTGCGCGGTGGGCACCAGGTCGTGTTCGCACAGCGATTTGCCGACAGCCTTGCCGCTGGCCTGGAGGAAGGTGTTGGCGATGCCGCCGCCGACCACCAGCTGGTCGACCTTCTCGGAGAGGGATTCCAGCACCGTCAGCTTGGTCGACACCTTGGAGCCGCCGACGATGGCGACCATCGGGCGGGCCGGGTTGAGCAGGGCCTTGGTGAGCGCTTCCAGCTCCTCGGTGAGCAGGATGCCGGCGCAGGCCGTCGGCGCGTACCTGGCGATGCCGTGCGTCGAGGCCTCGGCGCGATGGGCGGTGCCGAAGGCGTCCATGACGAAGACGTCGCACAGCGCCGCGTACTTCTTTGCCGTGTCGTCGACGTTCTTCTTCTCGCCCTTGTTGAAGCGGCAGTTCTCCAGCAGCACGACCTCGCCCGCGGCGACCTCGAACCCGCCCTCGACCCAGTCCCTGATCACGCGCACCGGCTTGCCGAGCTTGGCGGCCATCACGTCGGCGACGGGCTTGAGCGAGTTCTCCCCGGAATACACGCCCTCATCGGGGCGGCCGAGGTGGGAAGTGACCATGACCCTGGCGCCGGCCTTCAGGCAGTGCTCGATGGTCGGCATCGAGGCCGTGATGCGGGCGTCTGAGGTGACCTTGCCGTCCTTGACCGGCACGTTGAGGTCGGCGCGGATGAAGACGCGCTTGTTGTTGAGGTCGAGGTCGACCAGGCGCTTGACGTTGGCCATGAGGGATGCTCCAGGAAAGTGTCGGAATCTGCCACTGAAGCGCTGCCCGCAGGCAGCGCTTGGATGGCGAATCCCGGCTTACTTCGCGACGTGCTTGACGAAGCGCAGCATGTTGCAGGTGTAGCCGTACTCGTTGTCGTACCAGGAGACGACCTTGACGAAGGTCTTGTCGAGGGCGATGCCGGCGTCGGCGTCGAAGATCGACGGCTGCGGGCAGCCGCGGAAGTCGGTGGCGACGACCTTGTCCTCGGTGTAGCCGAGCACGCCCTTCATGGCGCCTTCGGAGGCGGCCTTCATGGCCTTGCAGATATCCTCGTAGGAGGCTTCCTTGTTCAGCTCGACGGTGAGGTCGACCACCGAGACATCGGAGGTGGGCACGCGGAAGGCCATGCCGGTGAGCTTCTTGTTCAGCTCGGGCAGCACCACGCCGACGGCCTTGGCGGCGCCGGTCGAGGACGGGATGATGTTCTCGAGGATGCCGCGGCCGCCGCGCCAGTCCTTGGAGGAGGGGCCGTCGACGGTCTTCTGCGTCGCCGTGGCGGCGTGCACGGTGGTCATCAGGCCGCGCTTGATGCCCCAGTTGTCGTTGAGCACCTTGGCGACCGGGGCCAGGCAGTTGGTGGTGCAGGAGGCGGCGGAGACGATGGCCTGGCCGGCGTACTTCTCGTGGTTCACGCCATACACGAACATCGGCGTGTCGTCCTTCGACGGGGCCGACTGCACGACCTTCTTGGCGCCGGCGTCGAGGTGCTTCTGGCAGGTGTCCTTGGTCAGGAAGAAGCCGGTGGACTCGATGACGATATCGGCGCCGACCTCGTTCCACTTCAGGTTGGCGGGATCCTTCTCGGCGGTCAGGCGGACCTTCTTGCCGTTAACGACCAGGTTGTTGCCCTCGACGGAGATGCTGCCGTTGAAGCGGCCATGCACGGAGTCGTACTGCAGCATGTAGGCCAGGTAGCTGGGCTCGAGCAGGTCGTTGATGGCGACGACTTCGATCTCGGGGAAGTCCTTGGCGATTGCGCGAAATGCCATGCGGCCGATGCGACCGAAACCGTTGATGCCGACTTTGATAGCCATGAGGTGATCTCCAGAAAAAAATTACAGAACCGATTTCACCGTCTTCACCACGTTCTCCACGGTGAAGCCGAATTCCTTGAACAGCACGCCGGCCGGGGCCGACTCGCCGAAGCGGTCGAGGCCGACCACGGCGCCCTCCAGCCCGACGTACTTGTACCAGCCGCCGGTGACGCCGGCTTCCACGGCGACGCGCGGCAGGCCCTTCGGCAGCACGCTGGCGCGCCAGGCTGCATCCTGGCGGTCGAAGGCGTTGGTGTTGGGCATCGAGACGACGCGCACCGCGATGCCTTCCTTGGCCAGTTCGGCCTGGGCTTTCAGGGCGAGATCGACTTCCGAGCCGGTGGCGATGATCACCGCCTGCGCCTTCCCCTGCGCCTCGGAGAGGACGTAGCCGCCCCTGGCGATGGCGGCAAGGGTTGCGGCGTCGCGCTTGACGAAGGGCAGGTTCTGCCGCGACAGGCACAGCGCCGACGGGCCGCTGCGCTTTTCCACGGCCTGCGTCCACGCCACCATCGTCTCGACGGTGTCGCAGGGGCGCCAGACGTCCATGTTGGGGATCATGCGCAGCGTCGCGGTCTGCTCGACCGGCTGGTGCGTCGGGCCGTCCTCGCCGAGGCCGATCGAGTCGTGCGTGAAGACGTAGATCACGCGCTGCTTCATCAGCGCCGACATGCGCAGGGCGTTGCGGGCGTATTCCGAGAACATCAGGAAGGTGCCGCCGAAGGGCAGGATGCCGCCGTGCAGCGCCATGCCGTTCATGATGTGCGACATGCCGAACTCGCGCACGCCGTAGGAAATGTAGTTGCCGGGGGTGCGGCCGGAGACGTGCTTGCAGCCGCTCCAGTTGGTCAGGTTCGAGCCGGTCAGGTCGGCCGAGCCGCCGACGAACTCGGGCAGGGCCGGCGCCAGCGCATTGATGGCGATCTGCGAGGCCTTGCGCGTGGCGACGGTCTCGCCCTTCTCGTTGGCGGCGGCGATCGCCTTCCGGGCGTGCTCGGCCCAGCTGGCGGGCAGTTCGCCGGCCATGCGGCGCCTGTATTCGACGGCCAGCTCCGGGTACTGCTTGGCATAGCGCTCGAACTTCAGGTCCCAGGCCGACTCCAGCGCGGCGCCCTTCTTGCGCGCATCCCAGGCTTCATACACTTCCTGCGGAATCTCGAAGGCCGGGAATACCCAGCCCATGTGCGGCCTGGCGGCGGCGATTTCGGCGTCGCCCAGCGGCGCGCCGTGCACGTCGTGGGTGCCGACCTTGTTGGGCGAGCCCAGGCCGATGCGGGTCTTGCAGCAGATCAGAGAGGGCTTGTCGGTGACCGCCTTGGCGGCTTCGATGGCGGCATGCAGGGCCTCGGGATCGTGGCCATTGACGTTCGCCACGACATGCCAGCCGTAGGCCTCGAAACGCTTTGGCGTGTCGTCGGTGAACCAGCCCTCGACGTGGCCGTCGATGGAGATGCCGTTGTCGTCCCAGAAGGCGGTCAGCTTGCCCAGGCCCCAGGTGCCGGCCAGCGCGCAGGCCTCGTGCGAGATGCCTTCCATCAGGCAGCCGTCGCCGAGGAAGGTCCAGGTGCGGTGGTCGACGATCTCGTGGCCGGGCCGGTTGAACTCGGCGGCGAGCAGCTTTTCCGCCATGGCCATGCCGACGGCGTTGGTGATGCCCTGGCCGAGCGGGCCGGTGGTGGTCTCGACGCCCGGCGTGTAGCCGTACTCGGGATGCCCCGGCGTCTTCGAATGCAGCTGGCGGAAGGCCTTGATGTCCTCGATGCTGACGTCGTAGCCGGTCAGGTGCAGCAGGGCGTAGATCAGCATCGAGCCGTGGCCGTTGGAGAGCACGAAGCGGTCGCGGTCGGCCCACTTCGGGTTGGCCGGGTTGTGGCGCAGGTGGTGGTTCCACAGCACCTCGGCGATCTCCGCCATGCCCATCGGCGCGCCCGGATGGCCGGACTTGGCTTTCTCCACCGCGTCCATGGCGAGGGCGCGGATGGCGCTGGTCAGGTTGTTGAACACGGGCGTCTCGAAGTCGCTGTAAGTGGCGCTCTGGGTGGACATCTGTTTCCCCTTATTTCCTGGATCAGTGGTGCCCGTCGGAAAACTGCAAATTATCGTCCAAACCGGGCGGTTTTGGTAGTTTGACGGCGAGGCCGGCGTCAGGCCTTCTTGCGCTTCTCCATCAGCTTCAGGATCAGCGGGGTGAGGACGAGCTGCATCGCCAGTTCCATCTTGCCGCCGGGCACGACGAGGCAGTTCGGCCGCGACATGAAG
>WBZN01001006.1_pt1 | contig 18067 bp, 15 predicted proteins | sample 5204281 | NCBI WGS metagenome assembly WBZN01 (sample SAMN12344347, study PRJNA552823) | activated sludge metagenome | biome: Activated sludge suspended growth; feature: Nitrification reactor; material: Wastewater; isolation source: activated sludge from nitrification reactor of wastewater...
CCGGAACCTGACGCAAAATCGTGAACAGCACTCGCATCGATCCCTCCACGCAAGGAATCGACAACAGAATCCCATTCCCTCAACCGCGCAACAAAGACCTAGAGCTCAAATGCGATTCCCCTGGGGCTGGGGGGCGGTTTGGATGTCTGGTCGGGTGGAAAGCGGAACTTCCATAGGGTCGAGCCCCAATCGAAGTCGGCCAGAATCGGAAGGCTAGCTGGACACCTCCAGAAATCTCGTTTTCATTTCGGCTTGAGGATTGGGGAGTCTGGAACAGGTCGGCTCGGCGGTTGAAATTCGGTTTTTTCGCCGATCATAGCGCCGCAGGCGCTACGCATGCGGCGGCGCCCCGCGCCGGGACCTCATGCGGCGGCGGTTTTTCCCTGGAGAAACACGAAGCGGCGCATGTTGTAGGCGAGATTGGCGAGGCCGATCTTGAGTTTCGCCCGCGCCAAGTCGATCGTTCTGATGACGAGCCCTATCGGCCCCTTCTCCTGGGCGAACACGTGCACTGGTGCGTTATCAGATTGTTCGCTAGGTTCCCGTCCTAATGGCCTTTCAGCTGGGGTGCGGCCGGATGAAGGACGAAGGCAACCCAAGATCGGATAAACTTGCCGCGAAGGACTATCTCGCGCTGGGGTTCTCTGCGTTTGCTCTGATCATCAGCGGCGCGGGATTTTATTTCCAGTTTTTGAAGGAAAGTTACACCCTTTACGTTGGCATTTCGGATGTCCGTATTTCTCTCGCGCCGTCATCTCGCGCGGCGGCAACATTCCTATTCTCCAACAGGGGAAATCAACAGGCCATCATAGTAATGCTGAACGCGGACGTCTATCCGGCAGCGGAAAGCTTTGGTACGGACAACTGTAAGCTTCCACAAATCAAGCGCATAGCGAGCTTGAGGTGGGCGGAGTTGAGTTCAGCCGTTGGTACGGCGAAGGCAAGCCCGATCCTTTTGAAACCAAACGACATAGCGGCCTACAGCATAGAGTTCTCCGGCCTTTCGCAGGACGAACAGGCGCGCGCGGTCGCCAAGGGGCACGGCAATCTTTTTCTCTTAGTATGTTGGTCGGCTACCTACTACAGTCCCGAGGGCTTCATCGCCATTAAGCATTTCGCAGCGACGGTGAATCGTTTCAATGACATTGAGGAGTTGCAGGAACAGCGCACCCCGACGTCACTCATGCTGTTGCGGCCATAGGGCCCAGCAGCAGCGCGGCAAGGAGCGCCGAGGGTATTGCACTACGGGAGACGGCATTCGTGGACTTTGAAAACGAAACCAAGATTCTGCACTGGCTTCCGCAAGAAGACCGTTGGGAAACGATCTCTTGGGATGCATGGGCAGCCTTTCGCGGAATTCCCGCACCGAGCATCGGCCTGCCCGGTCTCTCAGGCGGGGTGCATCATTTCGCCGTGGTCGTCTTCGATGGAACCGAGCCGGTCAATATCATCCCGCACAAGTATCTGATCGAGCCGGACGGCGGCATTGGACGCGACAATTTCGGCGGTCTGACCAAAGAGGAACGCGAAGACGAGCGACGCATTTTAGTGGCTCATGAATTGACGCCCGCAGACGAGGAGCGACTGAACCAAATCAGGGAAAAGCTTGGCAAGGTTTATGAACTGCCGCGCGAGTCCATCGCTGCGCTCAAATGGTCATTGCCGGCCAGACCCAAGGCCGGAAGCGCCGCCGACCACTTTCTAGCCAAATACAGGTAGCCTTTTGCCCCACCCCTTGAATGGATTGTCGAGCCGCGCAGCGGCTTGTCGAGAGCGGCGCGGGTTAACGGACGGGCTTCCAGTGGAAGGACGGCCTCGGCATGTCGCTGATGTGCTTCCGCACGCGAAAATCCACCACGGGTTCGGTCGATACCTTGATGCCAAGTTCATTAAGGGTGCAGCGGATCAGGGGAGATGATTCAATCGCATTGCGCTCTGGCGAAGTCGGCACATGGATGAACCGCGCGGATCGTCGGGGAACACGATGCGGTCAAAGGGGTGCGTGTGGCTGGTCAGGTCGGCAAAGCCCCTTCGCCAGCCTCAATCGAACAGCACGTCGGGCAGGATCGGCATGGCGCCGGCGATGAGGGACTGCGCCGGCGCGGGCCTTCCGAGTCGGTAGGAGATGAGCGCCGGGGCGAGCGCGGCGCGCTCGGTCTTCGGCAGCGCCGCCGCCCGTGTCGAGGCGAGGGTGATTGGCGCGCCGGCGGCGACCGCTCCGCTCCCGGAGATGGGATCGACTGGCTTGCCCTGCGCCGCTGCGGGCTCATCTTTTGTGGGCTTGGCTTCGGCGAGCTTCGAAGACGGCCCCTTGCCGATGAAGTCGGGACAGCCGCCTTTGCGCGCGCAAAGCCCCTTCGCTGGGCTCAGCACGACATCGACGCCCGCGTAGGCCAGCGCCTCGGGCCGGCTGACGTCGCCAAGATGGGCGCCCTTGCGTAGCAGCGCCGAGAAGTAGGGGTTTTGCCCGCCGTCGGCATAGGTCGTGCGCAGGACCGCGCTGCCTTCCTTGATGAAGGCGGCGGTGCGCGCCTCTTCTCGGGCCCGGCGCGCCTGCGCCAGCGCCTCCTTCTCCGGATCCTGCGACGGCGCGAAGACATAGCGGCCGTTGACGACGCCGACAGAGAGCTCCTCGCCCGTCGCCTCGAAGCGGTCGGAGCCCTCTTTCAGCTGCCGCCAGAAGCCGATGTTAGGATCCTCGCGGTACTGCGCCATGTTCTGCGCGCTCATGTGGAAGGGAAAGGCCTGAAACTGGAAGGCGCTCTGGCCGCCGCGCAGCGCCTCGCGCGCGAGGGCGAAGATTTCGCCGACCCCTTGGTCCGTCATGGCGAAGCATCCGGCGGAGGAGCATGTGCCATGCACCATCAGCGCCGAGCCGGAGGCGCCATGCGCCCGGTCATAGGCGTTGGGATAGCCGGTGTCGAAGGAGAGATAATAGGCGGAATTCGGGTTCATCTGCCGCGCGGCGACGGAGTAGAACCCTTCCGGCGACTGCCGGTCGCCTTGCGCCCTCTTCGGGCCGAGCGCGCCCGACCAGCGGCAGATCGGAAAGCTCTTCAGGAAGACATAGCGCCCGCTGGCGCTGAGCTTCCAGATCTCGATTTCGGACTCCTTTTTATAAGAGCGCATCAGGATGGGCGAGGCGGGCGTGGCGCCGCGCGCGAGCATCAATGCGAGGGTCGCGGCGGGGATTGGCTGCTCGGATTTGGACGCAGCCGCGGCACGGGCCGCCGGGTCGAGCGCGATGGCGAGCAGCGCGAGAAGCGCGGCGAGGCGCTCCAAAAGGCGCCGCGGCAAGCCCCTCCATCTCACGTCCATTTCGCAACCTCTGCGACGGCGAGCCTCGGCCCGAAACGCCGGCCTCGGGCAGCGGGCGCCCCGGGCCGCAAACATCCTTAAACTTTGCGGCGGCAATAGGAAAGACCACGGTTATCTTGCCGGATTTGCCGGCCGGACCTGCCGGACCCATGCCGCGTTTCGCGGCAGGCGCACGACATTACGGTTTGCGCCTGACTCCGGCAACTTGCGCCACGGCGCTGGCGCGGAGCTTTCGGGGTCGCCCCGCCTGTTCTGAGCGGAATTCGCGAGCGCTTGCGGCGGACCACGCCGCCGTGTCAATTGGCGGATCAAGGTTCGGCGGATCCCATGTTCGATTCGATTGTCGCCTCCCATTTCTCGATGATCGTCGGCGTGGCGATGACCCTGATCATCCTGCCGCGGATGCTGCGCCAGCGCCGCTCCGCGACCAGCACGACGGCCTGGCTGATGGCGATCCTGCTCCTGCCCTGGGTCGGCATTCCCGCATATCTGGTCTTCGGCGGCCGCAAGCTCGGCCGCGCGGCGCTGCTGAAACCGGCGCTCGGCTCGGAGTTCGAGCCGGCCGGACTGCCGACGGGGCAGGCCGACGCCGACAGGCTGCTGCAGAGCTATGGTCTGCCGCCCGCGCAATCCGGCAATCGCGTGACCCTTTGCGCGGACGGCGTCGACATCTATCGCCGGATCATCGAGACCATCGAAAGCGCCGATCGGCGCATCCATATGGCGAGCTTCATCCTGCATCCCGACGCTGTCGGATGCGCGGTGATCGAGGCGCTGGCGCGGCGCGCGCGCTCCGGCGTCGAGGTGCGGCTTCTTCTCGACGGGGTCGGCTCCTTCTCGACCTCGCGGCGCACCCTCGACCCTTTGCTGCGGGCGGGCGGCGAGGCGGCCTTCTTCTTCCCGGTCCGGCTCGCTCATTTCACCCGCGCCAACATGCGCAACCATCGCAAGATGCTGATCGCCGACGATTGCCGCGCGGTGGCGGGCGGCGCCAATGTCGCAGGCGAATATATGGGGCCGGCGCCGGATCCGAATCGCTGGCGCGATCTCTCGTTCTTGCTCGAGGGGCCCGCGGTGCGCGATTACGCCGCGATCTTCGCGGCCGACTGGCGCTTCGTCACCGGCCGCAGCTTCGATCGGGCGCCGGGACCTGCGCCGATGGCCGGAAACGCCGTCGTTCAGGTCGCGCCCTCGGGGCCGGACGTTCCTGGCGACCCTGTCTATGCCGCCATTCTCTCCTGCGCCTACGCGGCCCGCCGGCGACTCTGGATTGTCACGCCCTATTTCATCCCGCCGGACAGCCTCGCCGAGGCTCTGGCGCTCGCCGCCCACCGCGGCGTCGATGTGCGGGTCTATGTGCCTGATCCGTCCAACCACCGCATCGCCGATCTCGCGCGGGGCCAGCCGCTGCGCGACGCCGCGGCGGCGGGCGTCAGCGTAATCCGCTTCGTCGGCGGCATGGTCCATGCGAAAATTCTTGTCGTCGACGAGGCGCTCGCCATGGTTGGATCGATCAACATCGACCCGCGCAGCCTGTTTCTCAATTTCGAGGCGAACGCAATTCTCTATGGCGCGGAGGAGGTCGGCGCGGTCGCGCTCTGGATCGAGACGCTGCACGACGCCGTGCAAAAAGGCGTCGCGCCGGTGTCCAACTTCCGCGACGCCGTCGAAGGCGTGGCGCGAGTTCTCGATCCGCTGCTTTGACGCGCGGCCCTATCGGCCGAGGTCGTGGGCTCGGCATGTGGAACGTCTTGCATCACTCGTTAGCTCGTCGACGCGCCTCCTCGAACACGAGCTTGCCAGCGCGGACACTGACCATGTCGTCTTCGAAGTCGGCGGGGTCGCGAGACGTTCAGCGCCGATCCCGGAAGGATTCGAAACTGGCCAGCGGCGCAGAGGCTCCGTCCCGGCTCAAGAACTCGAGCCCCAGCCTGGACGCGCCCAGACATGAAAAGGGCCCCGGCGCATTCAAGCTGCCAAGGGGCCCTGCTTCGGTTTTACGAAGCTGTCTGTGATTTCTGCAGATTTGCCATTTAGCGACCGCTTGGCCTTCGCGAGCGCTATAACGCGATGATATCAGATTGTCGGCGGCGCCGTTTCGGGCTTCGAGCCTTTGCGACGTCGTGACCTCGTACATGTCGAGGTCAATCACCCTGACCAGGTGGAGTCACTGCTCCTCCATTAGCGTTGACAGGCTCTCGGAATCCGATCCTTTCATCTCTGTCGCCGGGTCCGAGTCACGGCGGCAATGAAAATTTGGGCTTGTTCCCCGCATGTGTCAATAGCCAAGAGGTCATTGTGAGGTCATTGTGTTGTCATTGCGACGCCACAAAACTACCGCGGCCCAGCATCGCGCTGACCCTTGTGCCGGCGCTCCTCGGCGCGATTGGCCCGTCGTGGGGCGCGGCAGGGTCGAACGCGCGCGAACTTCTCCGGTCTTCGCCCAGATCTGATCTGCTATGGAGGCTTGCCGGATTGTGCACTGCGGTATAAGTTTCGCATAATGCGCCGCGCAAAAGGGTTAATTAACTTGGCTAAGCGAAAGTCAATTTCTCCGCCTCGGAGAGCCGACGCTGTCAATCAAGGACGTCATGACATGACTGTAAGCCCGGAAGAGCCTCCGATTAAGAACAAGGGAACCCTGCCTCAGACTGAGGAAGTGACTTGGGCGGACGTCGTCGCGGAAGCGGCCCGGACCAAATTCACGCCACAAGCCAAGGCCAAGGGGATCGACAGCGTTACCGCTGATAAAAAGACCTCAGCCAAGCCTAGGCAAGACGCGCCGGCCAGGGCGGAGAGCGACGTCTGGGCCAAGGTCAAGGAGTCCGCGGCTTTGGCCAAGGCTGGGCAATCGGCCAAAGTCAAGGCAAGGGGCGTGGCTCGGACCAAGGCTGAGCAACCGGCTAAAATCAAGGAGGTTGCGGCTCCCGCCAAATCGGGGCAATCCGGCAAGGGCAGGGCAGAGGCGGTGGCCAAGAACGACGCTCGCGCCGAGGTCAGTCAGGCGGCTCGGGCCAAGGCTGAGGCCGACGAAAACGCCCGCGCCAAAGCCGAGCGGGAAGCCCGTGCCAGGGCGGAGCAGGAAGCCCCGGCCAGAGCCGAAGAGGAGGCTCGCGTCAAGGCCGAAGAGGAGGCTCGCGCCAAAGCCGAGCAGGAGGCCCGCGCGAGGGCGGAGCTGGAAGCCCGCGCCAGAGCCGAAGAGGAGGCCCGTGTCAGGGCCGAAGAGGAGGCCCGCGTCCGGGCCGAGGAGGCACGCGCCAGGGCCGAGGAGGCCCGCGCCAGGGCTGAAGAGGAGGCCCGCGCCAGGGCCGAGGAGGAGGCCCGGACCAAGATTGAGGAAGAGATCCTGGTCGGGGACGAGGATAGAGCCGCCAGCCGCCCAGAATTTTACGCGGAGCCAGTCGGTTCAGGCGCCATGTCGGCAAACGTCCTTACCGCGGCTTTCGAGACTATTGCCGCTGAAGCCATGGACTATTCGAAAAAATCCATCGAAAGCGGCTCTGCTTTTTTCGAACAGCTGCTCGGCGCCAGATCCTTCGGGTGCGCTATTCAAATCCCGTCTGAATACGCCAAAAAATCTTATGAGGATTTGATCGTGTATCTCACGAAAATTCGCGAGGCATATGCCAGCTTGCTGAAGGGGCTTTCGGGAAACGTTCGCGCATTGTAGGGCGAGGACTGCGCCATTAACTTGTGCGCGGTGGGCGCGCAAGTTCACGCGCTCAGCCGTGACCCGGTGGATCGCCGGCGCGGTTTCAACGGAGCCGCCGCTATGCGGACTTACCGCGAAGTCGTCGCGGCGGCGCCGTTGAATGAATGCGATATTTCCGCGTCCGAGCCGTGGGACCGGCCTTAGCGCGCTTTCCGACCGGATGGAATCATCCGGTCGTCAAGAAATCGCGCCAGATCAATAGATTGAGCATGTTCTCGTCGAAAAAGTCAGTCAACTTTTTCGGAACATGCTCTAGACGTGAGCGCTGAAGCGTCCGTGCCGCGCCTCCGCCGTCAGTAGCGCGAATTGCGCATGATCCATGGAGATCAGCGTCGCGTGATCGCCGCCCTCCATATAGACTTCCCTTTGCTCCTCGATGCTGTCATCGACGATGACGTCCACCGCATAGCACTCACCAACTGGTGGGATGGCGCCACGGGCGCAGTCGCGGAACAGCTGAGCGATCTCGCCCTCGCTGGCCAGCTCAACGTCCTGGCCGAGTTGCGTTCTCACCTCCGGCAGGCGGATATGATGAGACGCCGGAATAACAGCGAGGACGTAGCCGCCGTCGTGGCGCAGCACAATGCCTTTGGCCAGAGAATCGCCTGAGATATGGCAGATCTCGGCGGTGCGCATCGACGACATGGTGGGCTCATGCGGGATCACGCGATATGTGACGGTCTGATCGAGATATTTTTGCAGTGTCGGGGCAATGGTCATGGCGCCCTCCGGTGCGATGAGAGAATGCTGCGCCGTCAGGGGCGCACATCGTCGCCTGACGCTGCGCGGATGCCTAATCTGGCGCCAAAATATGCTTGTTATCGGCGCGCTACAAGGCGTTGCGACGGCGGAGCGGTCGCAAAAGGCTTCTCGGAGCCTGTCTTCGCGCTCGCTCACGCAAAGCGCGAGGCGGGCCGCGCCAGGTCGGCGATCGCAGCGGCGAGAAAGCGGGCGGCCTCGCCGCCGGTCACTACCCTGTGGTCGAAGGTCAGGCTGAGCGGAAGCATGCGGCGAACGACAGGCGCGCCGTCGCGAGCGACCGGCTCATGGCGGATCCGGCCGGCGCCGAGAATGGCGACCGTCGGCGGCAATATGATTGGCGCGGCATATTTGCCGGCGATCGCCCCGAAGTTCGAGAGGGTGATCGTATTGCCGCGCAGCTCTTCCGGCGGCATCCGGCGCGCTGTCAGATCCGCCCGCATGCGGTCGAGGCCCCGGCGCAAATCCGCGGCGTCGCGGTTGGCGACGTCGCGCAAAACGGGCACGAACAGACCTTCGGGCAGGTCGACCGCAATGCCGAGATCGATCTTCCGCAGCACCCTGCGCGCAAGCGAGCGGCTCTCGAACCACGCATTGAGCGAGGGCTCTGCCTGACAGGCCGCGACCAAGGCCTTGATGAGACGGATCGTCGTGTCCGCGTCCGCCGGCCAGGCCTCGATATCGGCGTCGTCCATCACGGTCGCAGCCGCGACCTCCGCTTGGGCCAGGGCCATATTCTGCGCCATCGCGCGCCGGAAGCCGCGCAACGGTTCGGCCGGCCCCGCCTCGGCGAGAATACGGGCGACGCGTTGCACGTCGCCGGCGGTAATCACGCCGTCGGGGCCCGACGGCGTCACGATGGAGAGATCGACCTCGAGCCGGGTCGCAAGGGCGCGCACCGCGGGCGTCGCACGGATCGAGCCCGCCCCGCGCCCGATGGCCGCCGGCGCCTCCTTCAGAACATGCGCGCCCGTCTCGACGACGCCGACGACCGTGCCGGAATCCTCGGCGACGTCAGGCTCTCCCTCAAAGCCCACCAGCGGCGCGCCGATGCGGATAATGTCTCCGGCGGCGCCGAACAGGCGCTTCAGCCGGCCGGATTGAGGCGAGGGAATTTCGATCACGGCCTTCGCCGTTTCCACCGACACCAGCGGTTGATCGATCGTCACGGTCTCGCCGGCCTTGCGATGCCATTCGACGATTTCGGCCTCCTGAAGCCCTTCGCCAAGATCGGGCAGCCTGAAGATCTTCATCTCGCCTCCATGACCTTTCGCACAGCGTCGATAACGCGCTCGACGTCCGGAAGATATTGGCCTTCCAGTTTGGCAAGCGGCATGACGGCGTCATATCCGGTCACGCGCTTGATCGGGGCGAGCAGCGAGTAAAGCCCATGCTCGGCGATCTCGGCGGCGATTTCGGCTCCGAAACCCGCCGTGCGAGGCGCTTCGTGCAGGATCACGCAACGTCCGGTTTTTTCTATCGACCGCAGGATTGTGCCGGCGTCGAGCGGCTTCAAGGTCGCGACGTCGATCACTTCAACGTCGATCCCTTCCTGTTCCAGCCGTTCCGCCGCGGACAAGGCCTCGTGAACCATCGCGCCCCACGCGACGAGCGTCGCGTCGACGCCTTCGCGCGAGACGAAACAAGCATCGAGCGGCAAGGCTTCGCCATTCTCCTCGACCTCTTGACGAAAGAGCCGGTAAAGACGGGTCGGCTCCAGAAAGACGACGGGATCGGGATCACGAATGGCGGCGAGCAGAAGTCCATAAGCGCGCGCGGGAGAGGACGGGATCACGACCCGCAACCCCGGCATATGCGCGAACAGGGCCTCGGGACTCTCGGAATGGTGCTCGGGCGCATGAATGCCGCCGCCGCATGGCGCTCGTAATACCATCGGACAGGACAGCCTGCCGCGCGTGCGATGGCGCAGACGCGAGGCGTGATTGATCATCTGATCGATCGCCGGATAAATGAACCCGGTAAACTGGATTTCAGCGACAGGTTTCAACCGCATCGCCGCCATGCCAATCGCGGCGCCGACGATGGCCGCTTCGGCGAGCGGCGTGTCGATCACGCGCTCGGGCCCGAAGCGTGCCTGCAATCCGATCGTCGCGCGAAACACGCCGCCATTGACGCCGATGTCCTCGCCGAGCAGAAGGACCTCGGGGTCGCGCGCCATTTCGCAAGCCAGCGCATGATTGACGGCCTCGACGAGGGTCAGCTCACTCATCACGCGCTCCTTGGAGCGTTGCATGATGCGGGTCGAAACGACGCGCTTCATCGCGCTGATGCTGCAAGGCTTGCGGAAGCGACGCAAAAAGGCAGTCGAACATGGCGTCGCTGCTTTGCGGCGGCGCCGCCAGATAGGTTTCGACGGCCTGTTCGATTTCCTCGGAACATTGTTTGAGCAGGCTGGCCTCGAGCTCCTTGTTCCAGGCGCCGATTCTGGTCAGATAGGCGCGCAGGCGGCCGATCGGCTCGAAGGCCCATTCGCGTTGGACAATCTCGGGATCACGGTACCGTGTGGCGTCATCGGCCGTCGTGTGGTCGCCCAAACGGTAACTCAGCGCTTCGATCAGAGTCGGCCCGCCGCCTCCGCGCGCTTTCTCGATCGCTTGAGAAGCGATTTCACGGACGGCGATGACGTCGTTGCCGTCGACCTGCAGTCCTTCAAAGCCCGCGGCGACGGCTTTTTGCGCGAGCGTCGCCGTCGCGCTCTCGAGCTCGCAAGGCGTTGAGATCGCCCAACGGTTGTTGTTGATGACGACGACGAGAGGCGCGCGCCAGACGGCCGCCAGATTGAGCGCTTCATAGAAATCGCCCTTGGCGGTGCCGCCGTCTCCGATCATGCAGACCGCCACACGCTTTTCACCGCGAAGCTTGAAAGCATAGGCGGCGCCCGCTGCGTGCGCGACTTGCGTGCCGACAGGCACGCAGATCGGAAAATCGTCCCTCGGAACCGCAAAATCGCTGCCGCGTTCGTCGCCGCCCCAGTAGAGCAGCATTTCCACCAAGGTGACGCCGCGCACGAAGAGCGCCCCATGATCGCGATAATAAGGAAACAGCACATCCTCCGCCGCCATGGCGTTCGCCACTCCGACCCCGATCGCCTCCTGACCGAGGCAGGACGGGAAGGTCCCGAGCTTTCCTGTGCGCTGCAAGGCGATCGCCTTGCCGTCGAATGCCCGGGTTCGGGTCATCGCTTTGTAGAGTTCGAGCAACAGGCCGGGGTCTTGCGAGATCAGGCCGGCGGATCGCTCCATTTCGCCTTCGGAGGATAAGAACCGGGCAGGGCCAATAGGAAAATAGTCGTCCATTTCTTCGCCCGCAAATGCTCAAAAACACCAATATAAACGAATATGCCTGCTCCGGTTTTCATTGCCGCGATCACATTTTTGGCGGCCCCCTTCCCCTCCGGGCGGCGACGGCGTGAGCCGCTCGGCTGCCGGAGCCCCGGCCCAACTGCGCCGCGATGAAATCTCCGGCCGCGGTCAAGGCGGCGATATCGATTGCGGTTTCGACCCCCATTCCATCCAGCATATAGACGACGTCCTCGGTCGCAACATTGCCGCTCGAGCCCGGAGCATAAGGGCAGCCGCCGAGACCGGCGACCGAAGCGTCGATGATTGAGACGCCGAGCTCAAGGCAAGCGAAGATATTCGCCAGCGCCTGGCCGTAAGTGTCGTGGTAATGGAGGGCGAGGCGGTCGACCGGCGTCTCCCGCGCGACCGCCTCGATCAGGCGTTGGGCGCGCAGCGGCGTCCCGACGCCAATCGTGTCGCCGAGCGAAATTTCATGGCAGCCCATGGCGATGAGATCGCGGGCGAGGGACGCGACCTTGCCCGGCGCGACCTCGCCCTCATAAGGGCAGCCGAGGACGCATGAGATATAGCCGCGCACTCGCATTCCGGTGGAGACGGCCTTCTCGACCGCCGGCGCGAAGCGGGCGAGGCTCTCAGCGATCGAGCAATTGATGTTGTTTTGCGAAAAAGTCTCGGAAGCCGCGCCGAACACCGCCACATTTTTCACGCCGCTGGCGAGGGCCAATTCCACGCCTTTGAGGTTCGGGACCAGCACGGACAATCGAACGTCCGGCCACGCAACGAGTCTTGGGGCAAGCTTTGCGAGCACCTCCGCCGTCGACGCCATTTGTGGCGCCCGTTTCGCCGAGACAAAGCTGCCCGCCTCGATATCTCTCACTCCGGCCTTGGCCAATGATTCGATCAGGGCGACCTTGGTTTCGACCGGAAGGATCACAGCCTCATTCTGCAGCCCGTCGCGCGGGCCGACTTCGACGATGCGAACGCGCGTGGGCAGACTCATGCCGACTCTCCGGCGAGAACGACGAGCTCGGCGCCTTCCGGCGCCACATCGCCTTCCGCGTAACGGATGTCGGCGACGGCGCCGTCGCTCGGCGCGGTGAGTGTGATCTCCATCTTCATGGCTTCGAGCACAATGACGGGAGCGCCTTTCTTGACGGCATCGCCCGTCTTCACAAGAATGCGCGTGACGCGCGCGGGAAGAGGCGCGATCAATTGGCCGCCGCGCACGGACTCGACGCGAGGCGGCTCCAACGGATCGACAGTGCGTAGACGGTGATTTCGCCCGGCGAGAACGACGACGAGCGCGGACTCCTCCCGGACCACCCGAAGCCGGCGCAGCTCGCCGTCGATGCGCAAGCTCATCCCGTCCTCGGTCTCGGCGGCGCTGACAAGCCGGGTCCCGGCCGGCGTTTCCAAACGGAACGATCCATCCGGCAAGGGATGAGCGCGAAGCGTCAGGCGTTTGCCTTCGCTCTCGAAAACCATGTCCTGATGGCCTCGCCCGTCGATCCGCCAGGCGTCGCTCGCCATCCAGGGCGACCAGGGATCGCCGGAGCTGTCGGCTTCCGCCGCCTGTTGCGCCCGCGAACCACGAAGCCGCGCCGCGGCGCCCGCCGCGAGGATGGTCGTCCACTCGGATGGCGAGGCCGCAGCAGCGGACCGGTCGAGCAGCTGATCGAGGTGATGTTCGATAAAGCCAGTATCGCTTTGCCCCGCGATGACGGCGGGATGCGCCGCAACGGCGCGCAGCAGGTCGAGATTGGTCGTGACGCCGACGATTTCATAATCGGCGAGCGCCCGCGTCAGCCGTTGCAGGGCGGCCGCGCGGTCCTCGCCGCGGACGATCAGCTTGGCGATCAAGGGATCGTAGTCTTGCGTGATCCGATCGCCCTGGCGCACCCCCGCGTCAATCCGGACGTCTTCGTCTTCTCGCGGCTGATGCAGATGCGAAATGACGCCGGTTGACGGAAGGAAGCCTCGATCAGGATCTTCCGCATAGACGCGAACCTCGATCGCGTGTCCGCGCATTCCTAACTGCTGCTGCTTTAACGGAAGTCTTTCGCCGCAGGCGACGCGCAACTGCCATTCGACGAGATCCTGCCGCGCGATCATTTCGGTAATCGGATGCTCGACCTGAAGACGCGCATTCATTTCCAGAAAATAGAAGCGATCGTCTTTGATGAGAAACTCAATCGTGCCCGCGCCGACATAACCGACGGCGCGGGCGGCTGTGACCGCAGTCTCCGCCATGGCTCGACGGAGCGACGGATCGAGGTCCGGCGCCGGCGTCTCCTCGATGATCTTTTGATGGCGCCGCTGGATCGAGCAGTCCCGTTCGAAAAAAGTGACGATGTCGCCATGCTGGTCAGCAAAGATCTGCACTTCGATGTGGCGCGGCCGGGTCAGATATTTTTCGATGATCAGCCTGTCGTCGCCGAAGGCGGCGAGCGCCTCGCGCCGCGCCGACTCGCAGGCCTCGCGCATTGCATCGGCTCGCTCGACGATCCGCATGCCCTTGCCGCCGCCGCCCGAGGACGCCTTGATCAGCACGGGAAAGCCGACGTCCTTTGCGGCGCTCGCAAGGAGCGTCAAATCCCCAGTATCGCCATGGTAGCCCGGCAGGATGGGAACCCCGGCGCGCTCCATCAGAGCTTTGGCCGCCGCTTTCGAGCCCATCAGGCGCATGGCCTCCGCCGGCGGTCCGATGAAGGAGAGGCCAGCCTTCGCGCACTCGGTTGCGAAAGCCGGGCTCTCCGAGAGAAAGCCATAGCCAGGATGAACGGCCTCCGCTCCCGACCGCCGCGCGATCGCGACGATCTTGTCGATCGCGAGATAGCTTTCGCGCGCCTCGGCGGAGCCGAGCGGCCAGGCTTCGTCGGCGAGATCGACATGGCGCGCATGGGCGTCGGCGTCCGAATAGACCGCGACGGTCGCAACGCCGAGGCGTCTCGCGGTCGCGATCACGCGGCAGGCGATCTCGCCGCGGTTGGCGATCAGGATCTTACGAAACATCCGACTTGTTCCGATCCACGCGCCAGCTGGGGAGATGCTTCTCGAGAAAGGCGCCCAATCCTTCCCTTGCTTCCGAGGACGCGCGCCGCGTCGCAATCCTTCGCGCCGTCTCGCGCGCGAGGGCTGCATCGATCGGGCGCCCGGCGCAAAATGACGCCAGCGCCTTGGCCTCGCGCTGCGCGCCCGGCGCGCAGGACAAAAGCGCCTCGATGAGCGCGTCTCGCGCGGGTTCGAGGTCTGCTTCCGCCATGACCTCGTGAACAAGCCCGAGTTCATTCGCGCGCGCGGCGGAATAGGATTCCGCCGTCATGAAATAACGTCTCGCCTGCCGTGCGCCGATCGCCCTGATGACGAAGGGCGCAATGACCGCCGGAATGAGGCCGAGCCTTGCTTCGCTGAGGCAGAAAATCGCCTTATCGGACGCCAGTGCGACGTCGCAACAAGCGACGAGGCCGACGCCGCCGCCATAGACCTTTCCCCTGATCACGGCGATCGTCGGTTTCGACAAAGAATCGAGGCTGTGCATGAGCTCGGCGAGGGCCTCCGCATCGGCGAGATTGGCTTCGAAATCATTCAGCCCGGCCCGTTTCATCCATGCGAGATCCGCTCCGGCGCAGAAGTTTTCTCCGGCGCCTTCGAGGACGACGATGCGCACGCCGGATTGGCCGTCGAGACGCTTCAGCGTCGCGGTCAGCGCCGCGATCAGCGCATCGTCGAACGCATTATGCCGCTGCGGCCGGTTCAAGGTGAGCGTCGCCACCCCGCGGGCGTCGATCGATTCCAACAAGTCGGACATATCGCCCTCACATGCGGAAGAGTCCGAAACGGGTTTCATCGATCGGCGCGTTCAAACTGGCGGAAATAGCAAGGCCCAGCACCCGGCGCGTGTCGGCGGGATCGATAATGCCGTCGTCCCAAAGCCTCGCGCTGGCGTAATAAGGATGGCTCTGCCGTTCGTATTGATCGCGAATCGAGGCTTCGAATGCTTCTTCATCTTCTATCGAGGAAGCGACGCCCCGCGCCTTCAGGCCGTCGCGGCGCACGCGGGTGAGAACGCTCGCCGCCTGCTCGCCGCCCATCACGCTAATTCGCGCATTCGGCCACATCCACAGCAAGCGCGGCGAATAGGCCCGTCCGCACATGGCATAATTTCCGGCGCCGAAGCTGCCGCCGACGATCACCGTGAATTTCGGCACGGCGGCCGTCGCGACGGCGGCGACCAGCTTCGCGCCCTCCTTGGCGATGCCGCCGGCTTCGTATTTGCGGCCGACCATGAAGCCCGCGATGTTCTGCAGGAAGATCAAGGGAATTCGCCGCTGGGCGCAGATCTCGATGAAATGCACGCCTTTTTGCGCGCTCTCCGAAAACAGGATTCCGTTGTTGGCGATGATCCCGGCCGGGTAACCCCAAACATGCGCGAAGCCCGTGACGAGGGTCGGGCCGTAAAGCCGTTTGAATTCGTCGAACTCGCTGTCGTCGACGATGCGCGCGATGATTTCGCGGACGTCATATTGCTTACGCGCGTCAACGGGCACGACGCCATAGATCTCGCAAGGGTCATATCGAGGCTGCGTCGGCTTTCGCAGCGCGATGGACGGACGCTTTGGACAATTGAGATTGGCGACGGCGGCGCGGGCGAGGCCGAGGGCGTGAGCGTCGTTCTCGGCGTAGTGATCGGCGACGCCGGATTGGCGGCAATGGACGTCAGCGCCGCCCAATTCCTCGGCCGTCACGATTTCGCCCGTCGCCGCCCGCACGAGCGGCGGTCCCGCGAGAAAGATCATTCCCTGGTTGCGGACGATGATGGTTTCGTCCGACATCGCCGGAACATAGGCGCCGCCCGCCGTGCAGTTTCCCATGACGACGGCGATCTGAGCGATTCCGGCCGCCGACATATTGGCCTGATTGTAGAAGATGCGCCCGAAATGCTCGCGGTCGGGAAAGACTTCGTCCTGGCTCGGCAAATTGGCGCCGCCTGAATCAACAAGATAAACGCAGGGCAGGCGATTTTGCGCGGCGATTTCCTGCGCGCGCAAATGCTTCTTCACGGTGATCGGAAAATAGGTTCCGCCTTTCACCGTCGCGTCATTCGCGGCGATCATGCACTCCCTTCCGGAAATGCGGCCAATCCCGGCGATAATTCCGGCGCAGGGAACCTCGTCGTCGTACATCCCATAGGCCGCGAACTGTCCGATCTCGAGGAACGGCGAGAGCGGATCGATCAGCGCGTCGATACGCTCGCGCGCCGGCAATTTTCCGCGCCCTGCGTGGCGCGCGCGCGCCGCCTCGCCGCCGCCCTCCCGGATGCGGCTTGCGACGCGGCGAAGGTCGACAACCTGTTCCGTCATGGCCTCGCAATTGCGCCGGTATTCGGCCGAGCGCGTATCGACGGCTGTTTCGATGAGGGCCATGCGATCCCTTTCCGCAACGCCTCAGGACGAGCCGCCGTCAAACTGCGTCATCGGACGGTCTCGTTGAAGAGTTCGCGGCCGATCAGCATGCGACGGATTTCACTGGTCCCGGCGCCGATCTCATACAGCTTGGCGTCGCGCAGGAGCCGGCCGGTCGGGTAGTCGTTCATGTAGCCGTTGCCGCCGAGGCATTGGATCGCTTCGAGCGCCATCCATGTCGCTCTCTCGGCGGCGAAAAGAATGGCGCCGGCGGCGTCCTTCCGCGTGACCCGGCCGCGGTCGGAGGCTTTCGCCACCGCATAGACATAAGCCCTTGCGGCGCAGACTGCCGTATACATATTGGCGAGCTTCGCCTGCATGATCTGAAATTCGCCGATCGGCTGGCCGAACTGCTTACGGTCGTGCAGATAGGGGATCACGACGTCCATGCAGGCTTGCATGATGCCGAGTGGGCCGCCGGCAAGCACGATGCGCTCGTAATCCAACCCGCTCATCAAGAGGCTCACGCCGCCTTTGGGCGGTCCCAGCACATTGGCGTCCGGGACCTCGCAATCCTCGAACCGTAGCTCGCATGTGTTGGAGCCGCGCATGCCGAGCTTGTCGAATTTTGGCGCGGTCGAAACGCCCCCGAAACTCTTCTCTACGATGAAGGCGGTGATGCCATGCGCGCCAGCGCCTGGATCGGTCTTGGCGTAAACGATGACGACGTCTGCGTTAGGGCCGTTGGTGACCCACATTTTGGCGCCGTTCAAGACATAGCGGTCGCCGCGCTTTTCCGCGCGCATGCGCATATTGACGACATCGGATCCTGCCTCGGCCTCTGACATCGCCAGGGCGCCCACATGCTCGCCGCTGATGAGCCGCGGCAGATAGCGCCGCTTCTGCTCGTCGCTGGCATGGCGATGCAATTGGCTGACGCAGAGATTGGAATGCGCGCCGTAGGAGAGGCCGACAGACGCCGACGCCCTGCTGATCTCCTCCATGACCAGCACATGCTCGAGATAGCCGAGGCCAGCGCCGCCATATTCCTCGGCGGCGGTGACGCCGAGCACTCCGAGGCCCCCCAATTTTTTCCACAGCTCGGCGGGGAAGTCGTTCTTGGCGTCGATCGCCGCGGCCCGCGGGGCGATCTCACGCGCGGCGAATTCCTCCACCTGATCGCGAATGAGATCGGCGGTTTCACCGAGGTCAAAATCCAGAACCGGCGTGTTGCGTACCATGGAGCCGGATGGTGTCCTTAGAGACCGCGATCGACAAGCCTTATTTGGCCTATCTGGCGAGAAATGAAGCGGTTTCAAGCGGGGCCGACACAATCCGGCTCAATCGCCGGCGCGGGTGTCCTCGTTCTCGCAATGTTCCTGCCGAGACAATATGGCGCGTAATGCCTGACCCGTTTGCGCCTGTGCTAGGCCGTAGTGACGATTTTGATCTGAGAGGGATTCTCCTCGGCGGTTTTCCATGATTCAAGGCTGATTTTTGGAGGTCAGCCTTGACGATTCGCGATGTCGACGCGCTGCGCGACGATCAATGGG
>WBZN01001008.1_pt1 | contig 18039 bp, 15 predicted proteins | sample 5204281 | NCBI WGS metagenome assembly WBZN01 (sample SAMN12344347, study PRJNA552823) | activated sludge metagenome | biome: Activated sludge suspended growth; feature: Nitrification reactor; material: Wastewater; isolation source: activated sludge from nitrification reactor of wastewater...
TCGCCATCCCACGATCCGAACAGATCTTGGTCAACGCACTCGTCAGCGTCGTCTTGCCATGGTCCACGTGCCCGATCGTCCCGATGTTCACGTGGGGCTTTCGTCGCTCAAATTTCGCCTTCGCCATGATTCACTCCTTTTCTCAGAACTCTGTTTTCCCAGAACCCAACCGTATATTCAGGTCACCCTCAGGAACAGACAGGCATCCTACCCAGACAAGCCTGCTATGGAGCCCACGACGCGAATCGAACGCGTGACCTCGTCCTTACCAAGGACGTGCTCTGCCAACTGAGCTACGTGGGCCTTTCCTGCACAGCCTGTATCCGCTCGCGCACCCTCTGTCCGCACCCGTGGCCGAGTACGCTGAATTTGGAGCGGGCGATGGGATTTGAACCCACGACAGCCAGCTTGGAAGGCTGGAACTCTACCACTGAGCTACGCCCGCCCACGGCGAACCTACCAACACATCAATAATATTTTAATACCTTGCAGCGAAGGCCCTGCACATTCGGACCTTGAATCACCCTGCGTCCAGTCATCTATTTCAATCCGCAACACACCCCACGGATTGAACCGGCTCAGTTTGGTGGGCAGGCAAGGATTCGAACCTTGGAAGCCATAAGGCAGCAGATTTACAGTCTGCCCCCTTTGTCCACTTGGGTACCTGCCCGCGAGATACCTATTTCCAAACGTCGGCGCGCAACAAATCAATTCAAAGAAAACAAACACCAGAGCGTTTCATTTTCTGGATCAGACAATGAAGTAAGCCCCACCATGCACAGCTCTCCAGCAAGACGACAGGGCTGGAGCGCTGATAACGTGAGGGCCGATCTGGCTTCGAAAGCAGCCGATTTTATTTGTGATGCGTTCTATTGTCAAGGGGGTATGCTCTATGCAGGAACAATTCTACGGCTTCATTGATGCTGCACAGGCCCCACGCGTACTAGGGACAGGCCTCGAACGCTGAAGTACCTGAGTGGCTTGACGAATGATGTTCGGCTGGCTTCCCAGCACATCGTTCATCAACCGCATGACCTCCGGGGGCGACAGGCGATACTCAGGCGCCAGAAATCGCTTGCGAGCCATACGTTTCTCGTTCGGATCCTCAGGCTCGTAGTACCCAATCAACGCCGCGTCTTGCTCTGCCTGATCCAGACGCGTTACCCAACCGGATACATTGGCAGATTCTCGAGAGTCACGCCGTGGCTTGGTATCGACTTCCAACTGCGTCCATATAGCCCAGCCGATAAACACTGCCCAGGTTTCATTGAGCGCTTCCCACGATTCCGTCTCACTCAGAAATCGCTCTTCCTTGAGCGCCCTCTTCTGGAGCACCGGCGTGATAAGCACCTGCTGATAGCGGCAGCGTTGCTGCTCACGGGCAAACGCCATCAAGGAGGCATGTGCCGCCGACGGTGCAGATTCCTGCTCGAGAAAGTCCATATAGACATGGAACAGTTCGTGATACAGAGTTTCCAGTTCTTTGTGCGTCAACCGTCCCAAGGGTCGCAACGTGCGGCCTGCCGCATTCAGTGACAGCGATCGATCAAGCACCATGCGGTGGTCCGCCGGGTGATACTCCGCGGCAAAGGCGTGCAGATCCTCAAATTCGAATGTCACAAAGTGTGCCGGCACCTGCTCAAGGAAGTGAGTGGGCAGCTTGAGAGCTTTTGCTTCCGCCACCAAGCCATGCCAGAGGCGAGAGGAATCAGGCTGGGTTGCCTGGGTCTCAGCCTGGGTGGACGCGCAAAGCAGCAGCCCCAGCAGAACTACCCATACCAAGACTGCTGCCATGCCTTGCACATGCCCCAGAGACGAACGAACACACCGCATGATGGCCTCGAATTGGAAACGGAGTCGCGGAAGGTTTTTCTGCATGAAGCAGCGAGGACCCTAGACGTAACGATCCCGATCATGGCCGTGACCTTCCTCGACCAGCGCCAGCGATTCAAATAAGAGAGGGGACACGTGGTCAAGAAACCGGGAAGGTTTGGACAACAACATACCCGAACTTCTGTCATAGACATTGATCGGGTAAGTCAGAAACAGATAACGCTTCGCCCGCGTGACGGCGACATACAGCAATCGCCGCTCCTCTTCCAGATCCTCATCGGTGTTGAACGAAAAGACCGACGGAAACTTCCCGTCCACCACCCACAGCAGAAACACGCATTGCCACTCAAGCCCTTTGGCGGAATGAATGGTGGACAGCACCACCTGCTCGTCGTCCGACCCTGACGGCTCCACCCCAACCGCACTGCCATCCGGCGGAGCCAGCGCCAAGTCCGCCAGAAATTCAGTGAGGCCAGGATAACTTTCGGCGATCGTATGCAAATGATCGAGGTCTCGAATGCGCTTGGGATAGTCGTCATGGTGGTCCTTGAGAATCGGCAGGTAATACTCATACACCCGATTGACCTGCTCGGTCGGGCTCAGATCGTCGCTTTTCGAAAGATTCTCGAGCACCACCGCGAGTTCCTTCAACCCTTTCCCCGACCGTCCTCCACTGTCTCGCAACACCTGACACGGATCATTCACCCGCACCATGGCTGCCACGAGATCCTGCGCTTTTTTCGGCCCCACCCCTTCGACCAGCATGAGTACGCGGTGCCAGCTCACCGCGTCGTGCGGATTCACCACGACGCGCAAATGGGCCAACACATCCTTCACATGCGCCGCCTCGATGAACTTGATGCCGCCCCGTTTGACAAACGGTACGCCGCAGCGTGACAACTCGATTTCTAAATCGAAGGAGTGAAAGCTGGAGCGAAACAGCACCGCAATCTCATTTAGCGGCACGCCTTCCTCCCGCAACTCCAGAATTTTTTGCGCGACGAATCGGGACTGAGCATTCTCCCCGGCAGCTTCGACCAGCGCCGGCAACGGTCCGTCCAGCTTCCGCGTGAACAGATACTTCGTATATTTCTCAGGCGCCTCCTGAATAATCTCGTTCGCCAGACTGAGGACCGGCTGCGTGCTGCGATAGTTTTCTTCAAGTTTGTAAATGGTCGCGCCGGGAAACCAGGAGGGGAATTCCATGATGTTGCGGAACGTCGCGCCGCGAAAGGCGTAGATCGATTGAGAATCATCGCCGACGACCATGACATTGTCATGGGTTGCCGCCAACTTCCGGATGAGTTCCGCCTGCAGCCGGTTCGTATCTTGATACTCATCCACCAAGATGTAGCGGAATTGCCGTGAAATAGCCTGCCGGCTGGCCTCATCCTGCGTCATGAGGTCGCGCAACAAGACAAGCAGGTCATCATAGTCGAGCAGTTGGCGCTGCCGCTTGGCCAGCTGATAGGCGCGTCGCAGTTTGCCGAGGGCATCAAGGTGATCGGCAAAGTGCGGAAACTCATCGAGCACGATTTCTTCCAATCCTCGCAAGGTGTTCTCACACTTGCTGTAGATTTCCGCAATCGTGCCCTTGCGCGGGAACCGCTTATCTTTTTCATTGAGCCCGAGCTGCGCGCGCAAGAGGGCGATGAGATCCTCGGCATCCCCGCGATCCATAATGGTAAAACTTGGCTCGATCCCTAGCACACGACCGTGGCGCCGCAGCAGCATGTTCGCCACCGAATGAAACGTGCCGCCGCAGACCCGTTGACTGCGCGAGCCGATCAAGGCACCCACTCGCTCGAGCATTTCTTCTGCGGACTTGCGGGTGAAGGTCAACAGCAGGATCTGGGAAGGATCGACACCGGAATCGATCAAATAGGCGACACGATGGACGAGGGTTCGCGTCTTTCCGCTCCCCGCACCGGCAATGACAAGTGCCGGGCCATCCGCCGCCGTCACCGCCGCATACTGCTGCGGATTCAGCTCTTTGGCATAATCCAACGAAAACTTCTGGACCATGTCCTGATCCGGAGTCCGCTTCAAAATGTAGGGTTTGGAGTCTCGATCCATGTTGGCATCCGGTTCGGCGGTGAGGTTCATGACGCGAGCGGTCGCGCTGTATAACATACCACCCCGTGCCTTGCAACGACAGCAGGCTCCCCACCTTCCCGGATCAACCGAACGAGATCAACACTTGGAGCTTCATAGTGAGTTGTATATAATGCCGGACCATCAGGGGGCCGCTATGACGACTAAATCACATTCGTTCGCTCAGCAGATGCGCACCGTGGCAGAACTGATGCTCGCCGTGTCGGGTGAATCCGTTTCGGTCATTAAACGGGCGGCTCCGGAACAGGCCTTGAAACTCAAGCACCAGGACGAATGGGGCATTTACCTCGAATTTTTACGGGCGATGTTCAATCTGACCGATCGCGTGTCGGCACTCCACATCCCCCTCAGGGAACAACCGCAGTTTATGGACGAACTGACCGATACGGTCATCGACCAGCTCAAAAAAGTCCTGGAACCGGCATTCGGAGCCGGAGACGACCAAATGGAAATCGTCATGACGATCGGCGCGGCGGTGGCTGAAAGCCGTCAAACATACGAACGCTATCGGTTCCTGGTTACGGAAGACAGCCCCGCGAAGAACGATTTGTATCGGGATTTCAGCGACCGGGTGGCCCGTGCGGTCAACGCGCCGGGAAATCCAAAGGTCACTGCCGCAGCCACACTCTGTATCGCCGCCGTAATTCCCGCCCTGATCGGGATCTTTGAAGGGCAGACCCCGCAAGTTCCTGCGGACGTCGCAGCCAACTCACACCCAGGCGCTGCAAACAGCAGTCCGCGTGGAGCCACCGGGGCCGATATTAAGCTTGTGAGCGTGATGTCGAGCATTAAAGGCGAAGAGGTTGAGACGCGATGGGGACTCCATCCGCGTTTTCGTCAAGATTTGACCCAAGAGGAGGCCAAACAACTAACGGCCACTATGAATCGAGTCGCCAAGATTCTCGGAGAGCGCTACGCCACCGTCGCCTTTTCTGACCAGTGGGCATCCTGGCACAAAGCCGGACACGCCTGACACAGCATTCTGGAAGCGGGACCATACCGGCCCTTCCTACCCATCGATCACATTCCACGGAGGCGTCGTGCAAGCACCTGACCACATACAGCCCCCTCAGGATATGGTTCCGCAAAGCCTGCATCGACTCGGCGAGCTCGCCCGCAACTTATGGTGGAGCTGGAACCAACCGGCACGGCAGCTCTTTGAGTCCATCGACCCCACCTTGTGGTTTCTGACCCACCACAATCCCGTCCAATTGCTCGCCGGAGTGAAACCGGAACGATTCGCCACGCTGGCCAGCGACCCGACCTTCGCGCGACAATACTCCGCTGTCCTGCGCAGCTTTGACGAATACATGAGCAGCAAGAACACGTGGGCGGCCACGGAATTCCCCGCCCTCCAGAATTCCCCGATTGCCTATTTCTCGGCGGAGTTCGGACTCCACATTTCGATTCCGATTTACAGCGGTGGCCTCGGCATCCTGGCCGGGGACCATTGCAAGGAAGCCAGCGACTTAGGGATTCCACTCGTCGGGCTCGGCTTCATGTATCCGCAGGGATACTTCAAACAACGGATCAATCCTGAGGGATGGCAGGAAGCGACCTATGTGCCCTTCAACAGATACGATTCGCCGATTCACCAAGCGCTGACCCCGGCCGGCGTCCCCTGCACCATCAAAGTTGAAATCGGCCATCGTCAGGTGACCGTCCTTGTCTGGCAGGTACGTAACGGACGAATGTCCCTCTACCTCATTGACACCGATGTGCCTGAAAACACTCCGGAAGATCGCGCCCTTTCGGCGAGACTGTATGGTGGTGACCAGGAAACCAGACTGTGCCAGGAATTTCTTCTCGGCATCGGCGGCGTCCGCATCCTTCGCGCCCTCGGCATCAGTCCGGCTGTCTGGCATTGCAATGAAGGCCACTCCGCCTTCCTCACCGTGGAACGGATCCGCGAGTTCGTCAGCAAGGGGCACAGTCATGCCGAAGCGAGCGACCTGATTCGCCAAAGCACCGTGTTCACCACGCATACCCCTGTCCCTGCCGGACACGATATCTTCCCCTTTCATCTGATGGACCGGTATTTCCACAATTACTGGGGCCAGCTCGGACTATCCAGGGAAGAGTTTTTACGGCTCGGAGAAACGCCTGAAAGCGCCGGCCACGGCTTTAACATGACAGCGCTCGCCATGCGGTTGTCGGCCCACGTGAATGGAGTGAGCCGCGAGCACGGGCGCGTTTCCCGTCAAATGTGGCAACACTTGTGGCCAGGTCTCGCACAGGATCTTGTTCCCATCCGGAGTCTCACCAACGGCATTCACGCGCCAACCTGGATCTCTCCGGAATCAAATACCCTTTATGCCAAATATCTCAGCCCGGACTGGGCGGAGCGCATCGACGACCCCACTCTCTGGCAACGGGTCACAGATCTGCCGGATGACGCGTTATGGGCGGTTCGGCAAACCACCAGACGGAAACTCATGCGATTCATTCGTGAGCGCGCGCGGGATGGATGGATTCGGGGACATCTTCAGCCAATGCAAGCCATCGCCAGAGGAACACTGTTGGACCCGGAGGCGCTCACCATTGGTTTTGCCAGACGGTTCGCCACCTATAAGCGGGCGACGCTCCTGTTTCGTGACCTGGAGCGTCTGAAACAATTGCTCCATAACCGCTGGCGGCCTGTCCAAATCGTCTTCGCGGGCAAAGCCCATCCGGCCGACGAGCCGGGCCGGTACTTTATCCACGAGGTCCTGAACTTCTGTAACGATCACAAACTCGGGGGGCATATCGCCTTTCTCGAGGACTATGACATGCACATGGCCAAGTATTTAGTTCAAGGCGTTGATGTCTGGCTCAATACGCCTCGTGCGCCATTGGAAGCCAGCGGCACCAGTGGTCAAAAAGCTGCGCTGAACGGCGTGATTAACCTCAGTGTGCTGGACGGGTGGTGGCAGGAAGGCTACAACGGCGCCAATGGCTGGGGCATTCAGCCCCTCCCCGAAGGATCGGACACTCAAGCGCAAGACGCGCATGATGCCGAACAACTCTTTCGTCTCCTGGAGCAAGAAGTCGTGCCACTGTTCTATCAGCGCGATCTCGACGGCATCCCGCGCGGATGGCTGCACATTGTCAAAGAGAGCATCAAAACCGTGGCCCCGCGCTTTTGCACCAAACGGATGGTCAAGGAATACATGCGTCAGTTGTATGCACCGGCGACCGCCCATACGCCAAGCAAATGGTAATAGGAAATAGCTCGCCCTCCATGCCAGGCCGCGCCATCACTTCCTGGGCAGTTCCTGCAGGACTCCTGTTGATCGTTTGGGCAAGCCCCATCCCGGCAACGGCTGTTACTCCCACGCTAAAAACCTCGCCACCGTCGCTGGAACGCGACGCCGTGACGTTGTATCGGGCGGCAGAATACAGCCGTGTCATCGACCTGGTGCAGCATCCGCCAACCGGCCAGGAACCGAGCCTGGAAGCCATTCGCTACGCCATCCTCAGTTACGTGAAGCTGGGAAAACCTGAAGAGGCATGGAAACTGTACCCCAAGCTTACCGCGGGGGATCGTCCCGATGATCAGGCAGTCTTACGGGAAGTCGCGCGGGCATTCATCGTGTCCCGAGTCCGTGACCCACAGGAACATATCCGCATCGCGGCCTACACCGCACTCGCAGAGATGGGCGAAAGCGAGACCCTCCCGCTTCTTGAAGACGGGTTGTTGGATTCGTCGGCTCTCGTTCGAGCCAGGGCTGCGGAAGCCATTGGGCGGAGCGGACAGGCAGGACGTTCAGCCGCGCTCAAACGTGCGCTTCGTGATGAAGCGCCCGGTGTGCGTATCGCCGCGATTAATGCCCTCAGCGATGCCAAGGTGTCGGGCATTGCCGATCAACTCACGGAAATTGCCCGGGTCGATGAGGGGCCGGAATCCATCTTTGCTTTTGCGGGCCTGTACAAACTCGGCCGCACAGATGTGCTGACGGATATTTCCAGTGCGGTTACCCTACCCGACCCGGAAGTGCGCATGGCGGCCTTGGGGGTATTGGGGCGCCTGAAACGTCCGGCAAGCCTGTCGATCCTCAGTCAGGCCGTGTACGATCCCCATCCTGCCGTACGTGCTTTTGCCGCAGGGGCCTTGGGAGAATTCGGCAGTGTCGAAGGCATCGCGCCACTGACTCATGCCCTGGGCGATGAAGATCCGCGCGTCCGCAGCGTGGCCGCCTCTAGTCTGGGCCGACTGGGAGTCGCGGAATCCCGAAGCGTCGTTCAGCCGCTGTTGAGGGACTCAGACGAACACGTACGCATTAGCGCAGTGGAATCATTGCTCCGGTTAGGCGATACCGGTGCTGTTTTGAACGCGGCCGCTCTCGCGCGGCATCCCGATCCATCCATACGCGGCGATACCGCCCACGCGCTTGCACTTGCGACCACTTCCAACGCTCTCCCTATCCTGGAAAACCTGCTCCGAGACCAGCAACCGCTTCCTCGGCTCATGGCCGCCCGCGCCCTGGGGAAATCCCCGTTAAAATCGCTCATTCCCGCCGCTAAAATCGGCTTACAGGACTCTGATGCCGCCGTCCGGATTACTTCTGCAGGAAGCCTTCTCCGCATCCTCTCTCGAAAAGACAAGGTCAGCAACCGCAAAGGGTGAGCAGACATGCTCGGCCTCACCAGGCTGGGTGGCCTCCCATCCTTTCGCTAGTCCTCGGGTATGCGTACAACAAGACCAACGATGGGTCCCGAGCAGGAGGGTCAAACGTTCTGAATCCAAGCAGGAGACAGTACACTGGGATTTGGGGATGGTTCACAGAGGCCACAACTGGATGAGCAAGGCGGGAATCGCGCAGGAAAAGGGTAGAAATCGAAACGAACTTCTGGTGGACGCCGCCTAAAATACCGGAAGCTGTGCGCTCACTGAATTCTGTGTTGCGAGCACAAGTCGTAGCTTGGGGCGGTATGAAGCGCTGACGGAAACAGCAAAGAACTCCGTCTTGAGCCCTCGGGCCCACCGAATGGATGGCTAAAAAGGACGCGAGCTAAGAAACACTCTTTATCTCCCCCACCCCTGAGTTATAAAGGCTCTATGAAACAGGGGCTGGTTGCTTCTTCCATTTGGCAAGAATGCGCTCGACCCGCATCTTGACGACCATATCCGTATCCTTCAGCAAGGGCTTGATCGCTTCGCGCCCCCGTTCATCTCCGATAGCTTCGAGTGCTGCCGCCGCCGTTAACCGTGTAAACCAATCTTTGTTCTGCAACATCTCGATCAACGGATCGATGGCTTCAGGCGATTTAATGCGGCCCAGCGCAATCACGGCTTGCTTCCGCACTAATTCCTCTTTGTCCTTTAAGGCCTTAATCAGACCGGGTAAAGCCGGCTCGCCAAGATTGACCAGTGCGTCGGTCGCATCTTCCATGAATTCATCGTTCCGAAGCTGCTGCATCAGGGGGTCCAACACCCGCTCATCGCGAATCTTTCCCAAGGCCACGATCGCGGACTTCCGCACATCCCAGTCGCGCAACAGCTTGAGCAGCACGTCAACCGCAGGAGATCCGATTTGCCCGATGCCCTCAATCGCGACCTCTCGCACCTGCCAGTCACCGTCACGAAGGGCCGCCGCGAGCGGTTCGACGCAACGTTCATCCGCCATTTCGCCCAGCGTGATTGCCGCTTCCCGTCTCACCACCCAATCAGGATCTTTGAGAAGGTCAATCTGGATATCGATTTCATCCTTGACCTTTTCCTCTTCCAACACCACTTCCTGCATTGGCTCGGTAAGCTCCTGCTCCCCCACTGAGGGGTCTAAGGATGCTGCCAGTTGGTCCGAGACTTGATCTGTCAAAGCCTCATCCGCAACTTGGCCGATAGGGGAAACAGCCTGTGCTTGTTCTTTTTTCTCGCCAGTATGTTCCATATCAAGAATCCTTATTCCGCAGGAGGGTTGGATTTGGGTCAGATGCTTTGATGCCGCACGTCATCAGGATTTTGCTTCAGCCTGTTTCCCTGCTGCATGCTTTTTCCTTAACGAAAGCGCCCGTCGCTTACGCTGCACCCGCTTGAGTCGTTTACGCAAAGACCGCATAGCGGGATCACCCGATTTACTCTCATCTTTTGTGTTCGCGGCGATTTTCTTCTTCAGTCGAACTTCGTCTGATTCACCGGTCGGTTTCTTTGCCATGCAACTTCAACCTCCAACAATTAAGATCGAGATAAACAAAAAGAACGGCACGCTCGGCATGCCAATCTAGATCGGGCAGTCTAATCAAGTGCAGGAGGAGGTGTCAACTAACGGAATGTCAATGGCTCGCTTTAGGAGACGATGAGACCGGGAACGGTGTTGTGCGCCGAATGATCGGCAGCTAACATGCTGCCGATCCGCCGTTCACGGCGAACATACAAGGCTTCCTGAGGCATCATGCGAGGTGGGACGGCAGGCACTTCGACGCCTTCTTCCTGGCGCGTAGGCCTCTTCACGACTCCGGTATCGGTATTCAGCAGCATACCCGCCACAGAGGCGATCAATGAGGATGGTATGGGTGCCACAGGACGATGATTACCGATCACTTCTATCTGCACAGGGCTGGTACCGGATTCCAGCATACCCAGTTCACGAGCCGCAGCTTGCGAAAGATCCAACATTCGGCCAGCTACATACGGACCTCGATCGTTAATTCGAACCTGCACGGACTTTCCATTGGCCAGGTTGACGACTCGCACGAGACTGCCAAGCGGCAATTTACGATGAGCAGCCGTATAGGCGGTCATGTCGAAGACCTCTCCATTCGCTGCGAGTTTTCCGTGAAATTCCTTCCCATACCATGACGCAACACCTCGATCTTTGATACCGAGATCCAGAGAGAGTTCGCCTTTGGGAATGGAGGAACAGGCACTGAGGAGAAGGAGGCAGGAAACCATGGGAACGACAGCATATCCCGTCTTACAACGAGAACGGTTCCGGAAATCCCTGACCATAGAAGCACCTCGTGTGAAAGCCTGAACTCACTGTCCGATGAAACAGCTCCTCAAAAGTGATTTCAGGCTACGGGAGATTCCCCTTGGCGACAATACCGTCTGGGTAGCACGGCCCCCTACAAACGGACAAAGAATCACACCCACTGAACAGACCGCACTTTTGCCATACCGACATGCGCTAGAACGCCGCAATGCCTTCAAATTGCCTGAAATTGTCAAAATTCTGCAATCCACAACGCAGGACAGTTCACAAAATCACTGTCTTCAGAGCCCGAGGCTGACTCAGGCAAAACCCACACTGCTCCGGACTCGAGGAGATCCCGGGTCAGGATCGGTCTTTAGCGGAAACGAATCGAACGATCTTCCAGCTTCGTGTTCAGAACGAAGCGCTCAAAATTCTTTTCCAGCACCTCGGCAAGCAGTTCTTCCCCGTCCTGAGGTTCGAACCAGAATACATTGTCGTGACTGCCGGAATGCGTATCGCTTCGAACGATCGAACTGCCATCTTCGCGATTGTTCGCCTGGATCACCAGCTTACTGCGAGCCTCGATATCGGTCATAAGAAACCCACGCTTCGCCTCGACCGTCAAATCGAGAATTTTCCCAGACAGCACGATACTCGGACCATGTTCTGATTCCGCAGGGGCAACCTTTTGATATTGCGCCAGCCAGCCCTTGCGTTTTAAATAATCCGCCAATGCTTGGCCGGTTTCTTCGCCGGTACTGCCGCTCGAGACCTGAAAGTCCGTTTCACCACCCCACATCGAGCTTCGGCTTCCCACCTTCGCATGATCGGCCCGCGCGTCTTCAAACGGAATGACAACCACTTTCGGCCCCGCCATCGGCTTCACGGCTGAAGAGGCGTTGGTCATTTCCTTGGCCTTGGGGGTCAAATTCATGGGAATAATGTCGCCTTTTCCGGAGCAGCCCATCAGGAGCAGCAACCCGACGGCTACCGGCGCAGATATCCCCGACACCACATGCTGTCGAATCATAAAATCTCTCTACCTCCGTGTGAGAAACACACCTTCACGATTACGAGCAAGTCAAATCAATTGCGATGGAGAACGATCGATCGAACCGTCAACCCATCACGAGTCTTCACATACTTCAATGTCACCTTATCGCCGACATGGATCTGGTCGAGCGTGATCCGTTTCTTCCCACGCATAATGGTGGCACCTTGCTTGATCACAGCGCCGACCACGATCGCCTCACTCGATCCATACTGCCCCTTGACCACGATAACCGGGGGATCCTCACTGCCAATGACGTTTTCAACCGTTCCCTTGATCTCATGGACAGTATTACTGGCGGCATACACTGATGTCAGGAAGCTCCCGAGTCCGGCAAGGGCCACACACAGCGCGGCGCCAATGACTAGGACGCCGAGCAGACTCGGCCTCGGTTGATTCATGTCACTCTTCATTCAGCAGAGACCTCTTCATCAGGCATTCCACCTGGCTGCCTGGTGGCTAAAGTCGCGGAACTGTAGCAGTTACGGATCACGCTGTAAAGACGGACTCACGCTTTTCTGCCTCCTCACCTGCGCGGCGTATACTTCTCTTGACTGCATCCCACATGGTCGGTAAGATCACGCCCGATTTGCCACACCACGTGCCGTATCAACGAACAGCAGGATCACACCCAGCTAGCCGTCAATCCCGACTGCATGATCGAAGTTTGTAACATCACCAAACGCTACGGCCACCTCACCGCGATTGACCGCGTGACCTTTCGCGTGGAGAAAGGAGAGGTGCTGGCATTCCTCGGCCCCAATGGCGCCGGGAAAACCACGACCATGCGCATCCTTACCTCCTTTATTCCCGCCACGGAAGGAACCGCACAGATCGCGGGTTTCGATTGCGCAGAGCAACCGGACGAGGTGAAGAAACGGATTGGATATTTGCCCGAAACTCCGCCTGTCTACCAAGAACTCACGGTCGCCGAGTACTTAGGTTTTGTGGGAAAGCTCCGGGGGTTGAGTGGAGCAAGTCTGACGCAGGCGTTGGATCGGGTCACGGAACGCCTGTCCTTGGGGACTGTCCGGCAGCGGCTGATCGCCAACCTGTCACGGGGCTATCGTCAACGCGTTGGGCTGGCCCAAGCCCTCATTCACGATCCTCCCGTGCTTATCCTAGACGAACCCACAGTTGGTCTCGACCCGAAGCAGATCATTGAAATCCGTGAATTGATTAAAAGCCTGGCCGGCTCGCACTCCGTGATTCTGAGCACACACATCCTGCCGGAAGCCACCGCGGTCTGTCAGCGTGTCGTGATCATCAACGGGGGTCGGATCGTCGCCGAAGATACTCCCGATCAACTCTCCGCACGGCTGCGGAAGTCGGAAAAGATCAGCATCACGCTCAAAGCTCCGCCCGCCAATGTGGCCGAGCGACTTCGAGAGGTCCCAGGAGTAGAACATGTCTTGGCCACGTCCGACCCCAAAACGGTCCTGATCGAATGCGCACTGGGCCGCGATATCCGGGAAGACGTGGCGCGCTTCGCTGTCGGACAAAATTGGGGGCTATTGGAAATGAAACCCGTTTCAATGACGCTTGAAGATGTCTTCCTGAAACTGACCCAGCGGGAAGAGGAACTGCCAAAGTCGAACGACACTACCGTGGGCGAGCAACAGTAAGCGATGCCACCCGTCCAAGCGATCATCAGGAAAGAGTTACGTTCGTATTTCGTTTCGCCCATCGTCTATGTCGTGGGCGGAGTCTTCCTCCTGACGTTTGGCTTTCTCGCGTACCTCTATATCGTGTTTACCGGGGCCCAGGCCATCCAGCTGACGCAAATGCAGGGCGGCCCGGCGCAGATCAATCTCAACGATCTGGTGTTTCGCAATCTGTTTGCCAGCATGCGGTTCGTCCTCCTCTTGATCCTGCCCATCCTCACCATGCGACTGCTGGCCGAGGAGCGCAAGCTTCGGACCTTTGAATTTCTGATGACTGCACCGATACGAGTCAGCGAAATCATCGTGGGAAAGTTTATCAGCGTCTACCTCGTGTTTATGGGCATGCTGCTGTTGACGACCTTGGTGCCGCTCACGCTGGCGCTCTTCAGCGATTTCGACTGGTATCCAGTGCTGACCGGCTATCTCGGGTTGACACTCCTTGGTGGGTTATTCTTAGCCGTCGGGCTTTTTGCCTCCTCCATCACCGAAAATCAGATTGTGGCGGCCTTCACCAGCTTTGGGCTCCTCCTCATGTCGTGGTTGTTGGCCGGACTCGGCTCCCTGTTGGGAGACACCCCTGCCGGACAGGTGATCTCCTACCTCTCATTCATGGAACACTACGACCATCTGGTGCGCGGTCTGATCGATACGAGAGACCTGGTGTATTACCTGAGCGGAACCGTATTGATGCTGTTCCTTGCTCACCGCATTGTGGATTCATCGCGATGGAAATGACGCGTCATCCGCTCCCCATTGGTGCCATCGGAACCGGCCTGGCCATCGCCGGCGTCATTGCCTATTCCCTGGTTCCCGACAAGCTATGGCTGGTCACGCTCCTTGAAGGACTGGCGCTTGCCTGCTTCATCTGGGCGTTTGCCACCCATTTTGATCAGGTCAAACGCTTCTCCTCTCAGCGATCCACGCGAATGGGCGCGAACAGCGCGCTGATGGTCGCACTGTTTCTAGCAATCTTAGCCATCGTGAATTTCCTCGCCGCCAGACATTCGATCCGCTGGGACTTCTCAGAGAATCAGAACTATACGCTCGCACCGGAAACCTACCGCGTTCTGCGCAATCTCACACGAGACGTCAACGTGACGGTGTTTACGCGGGAAAAGGATCCTGGTTACCAGGGCTACAAGGAGCGCTTCGACAGCTATCGGCAAGCCAGCCCCAAGCTGACCGTGCAGTTCATCGATCCGGAACGCCAGCCAAAAGTCGCGCAAAATTACGGCATCACCCGCACCGATGTGGCGATCTTCGAAAGTGGTCCGCAATCGGTTCGCATCACGTCGCCGGCAGAAGTGGAGATCACCGGCGCACTGGTGCGGGTGTCCAAAGACAGCAAAAAGCGGGTGGTGTTTTTGGAAGGCCATGGTGAACGCAGTTTGGAGGACAAAGACCGCGGCGGAATGGCACTCACCAAGGATGTGCTGGAAAAACAAGGTTACGAGATCGGCACCGTCACCTTGCTGCAAGAGCCGGCTGTACCAAGCAACACAGACGTCTTAGTGATTGCCGGGCCTCGACGCGCCATTACCAAGGAAGAACAGGAACGCATTCAGGCCTACGTCGCAAAAGGCGGCCACCTCCTCGTTCTGCTGGATCCGGACAGCCAAGCAAGCATGGATAACCTCCTGAAGGTCTGGGGGCTGGAACTGGGATCGGGCGTACTTGTCGATTTGCAAGACCGGCTCGCACAGGGCGACCTGACAGCCCTGCTGGTGCGCACGTTCACCGACCACGAAATCACCCACGAATTGACCGCTGCGGTGCTGTTCCCGTTGGCTCGCCACCTGATCTTTCACGAAGAACAGGGCAAAGACTGGGACTATGTGCCCTTGGCGCGCACGTCGCCACGCAGCTGGGCCGAAACGGATATGAAAGGTCGCGTCGTCAGCTATGACGAAAAAGAAGATGTGCAAGGGCCGTTGGCGCTCGCCGCCGCGTTGACCCCCAAACAGGCCCCTGAGGAAGGCAAGCCTCGCCCTGCCGTCGTCGTCGTCGGCAATTCCGCCTTTGCCAGCAACGGGTTCATTAACTTCGTCGGCAACAGTGATTTCTTTCAGCGCACCGTGGGATGGCTCTCGGAAGAACGTGATTTGATTTCCCTCACGCCGAAGGACCCCGCGGTTCGACCGTTTACGCCGAATCCGCTCCAGGAGCGAATTCTGCTCTATGTCCAGGTGATTTTCCTTCCAGCCATGACCGTGCTCTGCGGCCTCCTGGTCTGGCGGAAACGGCGTCGTTTGTAGGCCATGGCGCGCTATTGGCCGACAGTTCTCATGGCAGGCATCCTCGCAGGGCTTGGCCTGTACCTCTACTTCGTCGAACTGCCCGAACAACGCACGGAACTCGTCACCGCAACCCAGGCCAAACAAATCCTGCCGTTTGAGCAAGCCCAGATCACGGCGTTGCGAGTCCGCAGCCACTCTGGCGAAGTGGTGCTGAGCCAGAACCCTGGCCATCCCTGGGGCATTACCGCACCGATTCAAACCGACGCCGATCAACGACAGGTTCAGGCGCTGCTCCGCGCGCTCGTCACGGGGAAGGTCTCCCGACTTGTCGAAACCCATCCGGCCTCATTGACGCCCTTCGGCCTGGATCATCCCTCCACCGTCGTGACCGTGATGGCTGGTGATCGCAGCGAAACGCTCTCCATTGGAGACGCCGGCCCCCTCTCATCCACCCTCTATGTGCTGCGAGCATCGGATGAGGCGGTCCTTCTGACCGACCTGGCGCCGAAAGACTTTCTGAATCGCACCCTGCTCTCCTTCCGGCGCAAAGAGTTGTTGCAGTTCAACCAACAGGAAACTGAGCAACTCCGGCTCACCTACCCAACCACGGAAATCGTGCTGTATGGGATTGAGGAGAAACCGAAGAAGAAGTGGAAAATCCGTTACCCCATCGAGGCTGAAGCAGATCGCACGGAAGTCCAAGCCCTGCTCTTTCGGTTGGAAGACCTCAAAGCCTTGGCCATCGTCGATCCAGGACCTGAGCGGGAGAAGCTCGCGCCATTGCTGACTAAGCCGAAGATAAAAGTCACCGTGCATGCCGCTGGGACTGACCAGGTCGTTCGCCTCTTCCAGCCCGATCCGACCAGTGGCGAAGCCTTTGCGCAAACCGCCCCGGACGGCCCCATTTATAAAATCAGTCCCTCTGTCATTAAAGAATTGACGAAAGACCTGTTCGCGTTCCAAGACAAACGGCTACTCGGAGCAGAAACCAGCGACATTGCCCTGCTCTCCATTAAGACTCGAGAAGAGCAGTACACCCTGGTTCACGACCGCGACGGATGGATGCTGGAGGATCAGCCAAATGAAAAACTGCGGCAAGACGTCGCCGATCTGCTCGTCAGCCGAATCGTGAATCTCCCGGCCGAAGAACGCGTGCTCAAGCAAGTCGGCCCGCTGGCGCCCTATGGACTCGTCGCGCCGGTCGCCGAATTTGTCGCCACCGGAAAAGACGGTCACGTGGCCGGACGCCTGGCCCTCGGCAATCAATCGGGAGGCCTCCTCTATGCCATCGGTCAACGGATACCGGGCGTATTCCAGGTCCGCCCCGACCTACTGACCCAGATCCCTTCCCGATTGGCCCTGCTCGCGAGCGGTCCAGCCACACCGCCTTAACCCGCGACCAGAGGTGTTTCCAGGAAGAGGACGATTATGCTACTGTGCGCCCATCGCTCTTGATCAAGGAGGATCCTTCAATGATGTACTCGCGTTCCCACGGTGCCGTTGTCCTGTCCTTATCTCTGCTTGTGCTCAGTGCCTGTGCGACGGAAGAAACGATGACTAGCAGTGGATCGACGCACGCTGCCTCTGCGAGTGGGTCGATGAAAGCCGCCCCCCAAGCCTACGACTCGCTCCAGTCCTGCCTGGACCGAATCCCATCCTCAGGCACGGCGGGGAATCGCATGATCGCAGAAGAAAGCTGTCGCAGGGATGAGACGCTTCGTCAAACCATCGCAGGCAACGCCGCCGCGAAGAGCGGGAACCGCGCCGCGGCCGGTGCCGCCGGCGATAGTTTGGAAGCCTGTATGGCTCGCATCCCGAAAGACGGGTCGGTGGGTCAGCGGATGCTGGCTGAAGAGAGCTGCAAGCGCGATCAGGCCAATCAGCGATAATCCGACATTTCGATTTGATACTTGCCGCGCCTCCGAAGGTGGTCACCTCCCTTCGGGGGCACGCCATGCTGTAGACAATCTCACCGGCTTTCAGTATCGTACGACAACGCCCCCGTAGCTCAGTTGGATAGAGCAGCGGTTTCCTAAACCGCGGGTCGCACGTTCAATTCGTGTCGGGGGCACCAATTTTTCAACAAGTTAGCGAAACCTGCTCTGGCCGAATCCCCGCTTGTGCTAATGAAATGGACCCAGCCTTCTTCCCCAACACGCCTCATCCGAGGCAAGATGGGTGCTCGCGAGCGCGCCACGCACACTCATCGTCCGTACGAAGGGAGGGCTGTCATGCACATCACAACC
>WBZN01001009.1_pt1 | contig 18031 bp, 17 predicted proteins | sample 5204281 | NCBI WGS metagenome assembly WBZN01 (sample SAMN12344347, study PRJNA552823) | activated sludge metagenome | biome: Activated sludge suspended growth; feature: Nitrification reactor; material: Wastewater; isolation source: activated sludge from nitrification reactor of wastewater...
AATCAAGCAGCTCAAGCTGGAGAGGGAAATACTAAAGGAAGCGACGGTCTTTTTCGCGAAAGAAACGAAGTGAAGTATTCGTTCATTACCCAAAGGAAAAAGACCTATCCTGTTGGCTTGATGTGCCAACTCATGGGTGTAAGTCGTAGCGCCTACTATGATTACGTTCGGTGCGTTGATGATTGTTCTGAAAGCCAGCATCGCAATGAAATACTTGAAGCGGTGCGGGATATAGCAAAATCCAGCAATTATAGTTATGGCAGCCGCAGAATCGAAAAAGCACTGAATGCGCTGGGTTATCCGGTTGGTCGCTGGAAAGCTCGAAGCCTGATGCGGGAAGCCGGTGTACAAGTCAAGCATCGCAGGAAATACAAAGTAACAACCCATAGCGATCACAAACAGCCGGTATTCGAGAACAAGCTAAATCGGCAGTTTGATGTTGCAGCCCCCAATCAAGTCTACGTTGGCGACATCACTTACATTTGGACTCGGGAAGGCTGGCTGTATCTGGCTGTGGTCATTGATTTATTTTCCAGGAAAGTGGTTGGCTGGAGCATGAGTCCAAGAATGAAAGCGAGGTTGGTTTGTGATGCATTAAGAATGGCTATCTGGCAGCGCCAGCCGCAAGCAGGACTGATAGTACATTCCGATCGCGGGTCGCAATATGTCAGCAGGGAACACCGGAAGCTTCTGGAAATACACGGCTTTGAGGGTAGTATGAGCCGTACCGGTGATTGTTTCGACAATGCTGTGGCAGAAAGCTTTTTTGGCAGCCTAAAACAGGAGCGAATCCACTGGCGCCATTATCAAACCCGTTTCTCAGCTCAGCAAGATGTGTTGCAGTACATTTCCATGTTTTATAACACTCATCGACTGCACTCATACTTGGGGTACAAGAGCCCAAATCAATATGAGGTAGAAATTGAAAAAGTAATGAAAGTAGCTTAACTGAGTTGTCCGGTTTTACTTGACCATGTCAGATATCATGCGCTGGGCGCTGGCGCAAAATGATCCACAGCACTGGCTGGATAACGATGTGGCGATCAATGCTGAAATGCAATCACTGATTCAGCGCAACGATGACTGGTTCAAGCCAAAACTGGATCTGTACAAATACGCCGTGCGCTATCCGCAGCATCCTGAATCCCATTACCGGGAACAAGCCGAACCCTTTCTCGCCCAACTGGATGAGCGTCTTAAAAACGATGGCCATTTGCTGGCAGGGCGTTATACGCTGGCCGATATGGCGATTTTTCCGTTCATCCGGCAATTTAGCAACGTCAATCCAGACTGGTTTTACGCATCCCGTTATCCATTCCTGATTCGCTGGCTGGATGAGTTACTGCAATCCGAATTGTTTCTCGGTGTGATGCACAAGGAAGCTGACTAACAATGTGGTGTATGTGAGATATCAGTCGGAAGTTGTGGTACGAAGAACATGGCGAGCAATCAGCATCGCGCTCGCAATGCCGCTTACCGCCGCTACTGCGAATAGTGACCAAGCATCGATTGGATATGCAAGATATGCGGCAACAGCCAATCCCAGCGCCAGAGTGACCCACAGTACCTTATTCTTGTAGCGAGGGGCAATGGCTACGGCAACCAGAATAACTGCCCAAGCCGATAGAGCAACAAAGACATGCACCAGCACCATGAGCCAGTTCTGAATCTGTTCATTTATACAGAAATTGGAAACCATTTCCTCGGTCGAACAGAAAATCTTTTCTACGAATGCATATGTGACCAGACCGAGCATGAAAATAGCAAACCATGCCAGAACGACACCAGGAATCAGAAGGAACCATCGCAAGGTATACATTTCTGATTCTCGGTATTCAGGTCACATCACATATCCGCTGTACAAGAGCGGGGCAAAGCTGTACCCCTGCAGATCTGCATTACGTCGCCTGCAGGGTTTTGGGCATCAATCAGGAGCGAGATTGAATAGTGCTCGTGTAGCCTCATCGGGAGCGCCTTTGAATGCCAGAGCGGTTACTTCAAGATTACCGGTCGTACTGTATATTTTTGAGAAGCCTGCCAGTTGCAGGGCCTTTAACAGCGATTTTTGTGTAAAGCCGGTCTTGTGGGCAAAAAATTCTTGTCCACTTCGTTCAATTTCAACGCTGTAACCGTACAGTACATCCAAAACCATGATTGGACCTGCACGAGATTGGTACAACACATCATCGATATCCAGTCCCTTCTCAATGGTGATTCGCATTACTTCGTGAATGTCTGGAACCCGGATATGTGCAAATCCACCGTCCTTGAGCATGTGCAGGAATCCAGAAAGAACTTTCTGGACATCATGTCGGTAGTAGTGTTCAAGGTTATGTGAACAATAGATTGCGTCAAACTGACCACCCTCAAGGGTAGAAAGATTCCGTGCATCGCAAACAATGTCGGGTGAACCTTTTGGATCAATATCGAGGAGTAAGTGTTCAAATTCTGCATATGGAGGGGGAAGGGGAATTGCCTTGTTGTTGCCACCTACGTTTAGAACTTTTTTCATTTCCAGACCTCGTTGGTAAACTTTGCGTAATATATAAGACATTTATGCCATAAGTAAATACGAACACGTTATCAACTTGGAATTTGCTCAATTAAGTCTGTGATTTGTGAAAAATATGATACATGTACTGCAAAAAAACTTATATTTCATGGATTAAATTGCTATGTGGTTTTCAATGACAAGCATTTTTGGGTTGAAAGTAGTGTGGTTGTATTGAAGTGTTTTTTCCTGTCGAGTTGATTTTTATGCTGAGAAGTTCTGGTGCCGGGGTTGCGTTGGGTGAGTCGTTCCAAGCGACAGCAGTCATGGGTTTTTCTTCCCACTTTTCTTGAACCTGGGGAGTGGTATCTCAGACCAGATTGAATGATCGTCATAGTGTGGACTGTATTCCAGCAGTTTTACTGTACTTCCGCTAATTTTTTTCGGATCTGGATCATGTCTCGAAAATGGAACGGAACCATACTCCGGCAATATCCTCCAAATAATCTCTCGATTATTTCTTGTTCAAGCTCGGATATTGGCGTTCACTGTGAGTCGTGATGTTGTGTGTGTAACACTAAATTGAAGGTAGAACGGAACATACGCAGTGTGCATAGTAGTTTGCTGTGGGGTACAAAATACTTCACCGTAAACTGTACCATCGATCTCTTGTGGCGATTTAGGTAATTGCTTTGTGTTGGTTGGTATCAGGAATCCTGATAACTTTTCCTTCGCGTATGAGTAGACCTAATACGCTGTAGGAAAGATAGTCTTTTTGTTTTCCACGATAATCACTACGCAGACCCAACAGACTTGCTGCATCCGAGTTTGTGATGCCATCGGGGTTAGCTCTGGTCAATTCTAGTATTGCCATCTTGATTAGATCAAGGCCAAGCTGAGCACGCTCAACAGACCCTTGGGGTACCACGACGCACTTACGTGATTTACCGCCGAGACCGCTTGGCACAACTGAGTTTGTAAGCACGCCACCGGTTTCAATGGTTCCAAATGCGGAAATCAATTCTGCTTCCAAACGAAGTGCCTGAGCTTCCGTAAGATCTTCAACCAGAATGTCCACCATAGGAATGGAGCCAGCAGTAATGATTTCTTTGATCCTAGCGTACTTTTTTGTTGCATCAGGCTTAATGAGGTGATCAAAAGCCCTGCTACCAGTGCCTTTTCCAATATAAAAAGGCTTGGCTGGTGAAGTACGTGGGTCTTTCAACGCGTATACGTAGAAGAAGTTGGTGGCCATATATTCAGAGGCCTAACGTAATATAAGACATTCTGCTTAATTATCCTGTTAATGATGTCGTATAATTGCAGCAAATCCAGATTATCGTCATGTTTTATAACATTAATTGATAAGTCATATAAGACGATTGTTGTAAGTAAATAGGCCTATGTCATTCGCTAACAAAATTGCTCGGCCAAATTTGTGGGAAAATAAAATGCAAAGCAAGCTAAAACCCAATGCGCATGGATTAAACACGATATTATTTTTCAAGGCAAGCGACATTCGGTTGAGATGGGTGTAACTGATGTTGAGTAAAAATGGTCTCATTTGGCCAAAGAACAGTACGTTCCGTATGCATCCAGTTTTAAGGTATAAATTGAATTAAAACATCAAGTTTTGCGTATCAATATTAAATCTCTGCATATTTCAAGTTTGCGTTATAAAGTTATTGTCAGTCTCCAAGATCATTTGTAAAAATCGATCACAATTGATCTGATACCAATATTTCCATGAAAAAACTCTCTCCTGAAGTCATCGCCAAGCGGCTTGATCATCTGCCTCGTCCAACGTATGCGGAAGATCTGCCAGTCAACGTTCGCCGCGAGGAAATCAAGCAGGCGATCAAGGATCATCAGGTGGTGATCATTTGCGGCGAAACTGGTTCGGGCAAGACCACGCAAATTCCAAAAATCTGTCTGGAACTGCAACGTGGGGTGCAAGGTTTGATCGGTCACACACAACCGCGGCGGATTGCAGCGCGTACAGTGGCGGGGAGGATCGCAGCGGAGCTGAACACACCGCTGGGGCAGGCGGTGGGGTACAAGGTGCGATTTACCGACAAGATCGGTGCGGATAGTTACATCAAGCTGATGACCGATGGCATTTTGCTGGCGGAAACGCAGGGCGATCCGCTGCTGCAGGCTTATGACACGCTGATCATCGACGAAGCGCACGAGCGCAGCCTGAACATCGATTTTTTACTGGGTTATATCAAGCAATTGCTGCCGAAGCGGTCGGATTTGAAACTGATCGTGACTTCGGCCACTATCGACGCGCAGCGCTTTTCCCGGCATTTCAATGATGCACCGGTGATCGAGGTCAGTGGCAGAATGTATCCGGTGGACATTCATTATCGCCCGCTGGTGGTAGATGAAGAAGATGATGGCGACGTACAGCTGGCCATCGTCAAGGCAGCCGAAGAATTACTAGCGATGGGTTCCGGCGATGTTCTGGTGTTTCTGCCGGGAGAGCGCGAGATTCGTGAAACGGCTGAGGCCCTGCGGAAGCATTCGTTTCATCGTTTTCATGCCAGTATCGAGATTCTGCCGTTGTTTGCCCGCTTATCGGTAGCTGAGCAGGAGCGGGTGTTTCAGCCGGGTGGTGGACGTCGCATCGTGCTGGCGACCAATGTAGCCGAGACATCGCTAACCGTACCGGGCATTCATTATGTGATCGACACCGGACTCGCACGCATCAATCGCTACAGCTATCGCAATAAAGTCGAGCAGTTGTTGGTGGAAAAAATATCGCAGGCGTCGGCGAATCAGCGCGCCGGGCGCTGTGGCCGGGTGGCGAATGGGGTGTGTATCCGGTTGTATGCCGAGCAGGATTTTCAGGGGCGAGCGGCATTCACCGATCCGGAAATCCTGCGTTCATCACTGGCGTCGGTCATTTTGCGCATGCAGTCGCTGAAGATTGGCGATGTCGAGGATTTTCCATTTCTGGAACCACCATCACCACGCATGATCGCCGATGGCTACCAGTTGTTGGCAGAACTGGGGGCAGTGGATGAGCAGCGGCAATTGACAGCGGTTGGCTGGCGATTATCGAAATTCCCGATCGACCCGAAGATTGCCCGCATGATTCTGGCTGGAAAACAGGAGAATTGCTTGCATGAGATCCTGATCATTGCGTCTGCGCTCAGTGTGCAGGATCCGCGCGACCGGCCGTTCGAACATCAGGCAGCTGCAGATGAGGCGCATCGGCGTTTTCAGGATGAACGCTCGGATTTTCTGGCTTACCTGAAATTGTGGGATTTCTACGATGATTTACTAAAACACAAAAAATCCAGTAAGAAGCTGATGGCGCAGTGCCGGGCGCTTTTTTTGTCTTATCGGCGATTGCGCGAGTGGCGAGAGATTCATGGGCAACTGCATACTTTGATGACAGAGCAGGGTCTGAAGCCTAATGTCATTCCTGCCGGATACGATGAAATTCATCGCACATTGCTGGCGGGACTGCTTGGCAATATCGGTTTCAAAACCGAAAAAGAGGGTGAATATCTCGGGGCGCGAGGCATCAAGTTTGCGATTTTTCCCGGATCAGCACTCAAAAAGGGCAAAGCCAAGTGGGTGGTCGCGGCAGAGTTGGTTGAAACCAGCAAACTGTATGCGCGCTGTGCCGCACGGATCGACCCCGTCTGGTTGGAGCGCATTGCCGGAGAACTGTGCAAAAAACATTATTTCGATCCGCATTGGGAGAAAAAGCGTACCCAGGTTGTAGCGTTCGAGCAGGTTACTCTCTACGGGTTGATCATCGTGCCGAAACGGCCGGTTCATTATGGGCCGATCCATCCGAAGGAGGCGCGCGAGATTTTCATTCGCTCCGCGCTGGTGGAAGGGGACTATATCTCCGAAGCTGATTTCTTCGTTCACAACCATGCACTGGTGCATGAAATTGAAGAACTGGAACACAAAGCCCGGCGTCAGGATGTACTGGTCGACGAACAGGAAATTTTTGCTTTTTACGATGCACTGATTCCGTCTGAGATTACCAATGGTGCCGGTTTTGAAAAATGGCGCAAGCTGGCAGAGCAGAAAAACCCGCAATTGCTGTATCTGAAACGTGAGTCGTTGATGCGCCATGAAGCGGGACATGTGACCGAGGTTCAGTTTCCCGAGAATCTGGAGCTGGCAGATGGCAATCGGGTGCCGTTGAACTATCGTTTTGAACCCGGACACGTGTTGGATGGTGTGACGGCGCAGATCCCGTTGCCACTATTAAACCGGATCGAGAGTCAGCAACTCGATTTTCTGGTGCCGGGTTTGATTCGCGATAAGATTACGTGGTACTTCAAGGCACTGCCCAAAACGATACGGCGCATACTGGTGCCGCTGCCGGAATCTGTAACTGAATTCCTGCAGCAGCAGGACAAAGTGCTGCATCGCATTGGTTTGCAGGATGCGCTGGTTCAGTATATCGAACGCAAAACCACGCTGTCGGTACCACTGGACACCTGGGATATTGGTGCCATGCCCCTGCATTTGCGAATGAACATTCAGGTCGTTGATGATGCTGGCCGCGAGCTGGCCATGGGGCGTGATCTGGTGCAGTTGCAGAAACAACTTGGACAGGCTGCACAGCAGACGTTCATGCAACGCAAGAACAATGAAGCGCACTTGGCAATCGAGCGCGATGGCATCGTGCAGTGGGATTTTGCCGAGCTGCCCCGGGAAATCGTGCTGCAACGTCAGGGACAATCGCTGACTGGCTATCCAGCCCTTGTCGATGCAACGGAGAGTGTGTCCGTTCGTGTGCTGGACACGGCAGATGCTGCAATGGCGGCGATGCGTTTAGGGGTTAAACGGTTGCTGAGTTTGAGGCTGAAAGATCAACTCAAACAACTGGACAAGAATATGCCCGGACTCAAACAGGCGGCGATGCAATTGGGTTCGCGCATGCAACCGGGCGAGCTGAAACAGGATATGCTGGAGACTATCCATGAGCGGGCGCTGCTCGCTGACGATCCACTACCGTGGACTGCGGCAGAATTCGACGCGCAGTTGCAGCGTGCCAGGATAAGGCTTCCGGATACGGCATCCGCGTTGGCCCGATTGTTGCAACAGCTGGGTAGCGAGTATCAAACCTTGATGCAGCATCTGGCCGTGGTGCGTTTGCCTGCATTGAAGCAGGAACTGAACGAGCAACTGGAACATCTGATTTATCCGGGTTTCCTGACCCAAACACCCTGGTCGTATTTGCAGTATGTGCCGCGGTATCTAAAGGCCATGACGCTGCGATTGCAGAAATACAGCAATAACGCCGAGCGTGATCAGCGAAACAGCCAAGAAATTCAAATGCTGTGGCAACAATATCAACTGCGATTGCAGAAATACGAGAAGTTGGGGTTTCAGGATCCCAGTCTGCAGGAATTTCGCTGGCAAATCGAGGAATTGCGCGTTTCAATGTTTGCGCAGGAACTGAAAACGCCGCAGCCGGTGTCGGTCAAAAGGCTGCAAAAATTGTGGGAAAGTGTTCGCGCTTGAGATGATGCTGGAATATTTTGTAGCTGAATTATCGGCGATTGCCTCTGAGTGCAATACCCAGTCCCATCAAACCCAAGCCGGTGAGCACCGTGATGAGCGTATCTAGCGGGTTTTGCGTGTTTGCAAAGCGCTTCCCTGATGCCATGTCGCTGCTTGATAATAAGGAAAATGTTTGCTTGCCATGATGCTTCATGTATTCGCCAATGGTGGATGTAGTTTGACTTAAATGTGGTACTGAAAGGAATCGCCAGCCTGTCAATAGCACGGTGTCAAGTGTGCAGAGATCGTGCAAGCCGGGGTAGGGGGAGTGTATCGTCTGGGAAGCGGTGCCAATTTGGTAAGTTGTCGTGCCAATGGTTTTGGTTATTACAGAGCCGATCTCCGAGTGTGAAGGCAGCACATGTGTGGCACCGGGATCGTGAAATAGCAACAGGGCACCGAATTCGTTTTGGGATTCATCGGTATGAGCATTGACTGACAAAGGGATACTCAGAAATAGGGTGAACATGTAACGGAGAGCGATGTTTTTCATGATATCGGTTGTGAAATGGCACACATCATAAGCAATGGTTTGTTCAGTCGAATTAAAAACTAACGACGGAACTGTTGTGGCTCGATTTTGTTGATTGGGTGCCTTGAGCGGGCGGGGCTGATCGTGTCGTGTCGGACTACGATCTGTTTGACTGGTTTCGTTGCATCATACGATGAAGAAAACTGCTAGTCGGCTATCTGGGTGGAACAGCCTGAAAGCACCAAAGGGGTCCAGTGCTTTCAGAACTGTAATTCAATCAGTGAGTAAGTCTGATCGAATGCTACGCTTGACTATTTGGCTGTGCAAATGCTCGTGGCGGTTGCTACGGTGAATCCTTGACTATTCTTGATTTGTCCGGTCACTTTATTGCCTTGGATGAAGTTCGAGCTAATTGCAGTCGCACCTGCGGCGATATTGCCTGCATCACTGTCAAAATCGAATTCAATTTCGCCGGCTCCTGCAACGAGAGGGGATCGTTTGGCATTGTCACCGGAAATGATGCGGGCTCTGTAACTGCCACTTGGCAAGCCACGGCCATCAACAGAAACTTTGGAACGGTTGGCGCTTTTTTCGCATTTCACACGCACGCTAGCTGCATTGGCATCTTCCATTGGCAGTGAGGTTGCAAAAATTGCCAGAGCTGCAGCCATCGCTGTTGAGCTTTTGATCATGAGTTTGTTCATTTTTTCTTTCCTTATATCTAAAACTTGGTTTGCAGAATCATTTACCGCTTTCGGTCGCTTAGAGGGGTATGACCGAATTTTTATCGTGTGCGGCAGGTGCTAGTGGCTTCAATGACGACATGACCACTGGCTTCAACGATCTGGCCGGTGACTTTGCCGCCTTGAATGAATTTGGGACTGATCGCGGTTGCACCCGCTGCAATATCACCCTTATCACTATCGAAATCGAATTCGATTTCGCCACCGCCTGACACAGGGTTTGAGGCTTTTTGATTGCTTCCGGAAATGATGTTGGCGTGATACTCGCCTGCGGCTAAGCCACGTCCATCGACCGATACTTTGGAACGATTGGCTTGTTTTTCACATTTCACGCGGATTCCAGCTGCGCTGGCATCGTTTGGCAGGGTGGTAACGAGAACAACTAAGGCTGTGGCCAAAGCTGCTGATGTTTTTGTCAAAATTGAATTCATGCTTGTCTCCGTTTTGTTAAATCGTCGGCGGTGTTATTGTCAATCCGACGGATATTGGAATCGGGTTGTTGGGTTCTTGTGCCGTTTTTATTTTGCACGGCAAAGTGCGGTTGCCTGGGTAACGGTATGACCATTGCCGTCGACGATTTGACCGATTACCTTGCCACCTTGAATGAAGGTTGAATCGATTGCTGTTGCTCCGGCTGCGATATTGCCTGCATCGCTATCGAAATCAAATTCGATTTCTCCAGCGCCTGAAAGAGCTTCGCTAGTTGCATCATTTTCACCTGAAATAATGTGAGCTTTGTAGTTTCCTGCTGCCAATCCACGACCATCAACAGATACTTTGGAACGGTTAGCTTGTTTTTCACATTTCACGCGTACACTGGCTGCATAAGCATCAGATGTTGGTAATGAAACTGCTGCTACCGCAAAAGTAGCGGCAACTGCGACTGTGGTTTTGGTAAATAATGATTTCATTAATTATCTCCGTCTAAAATGATTGAGTTTTATTCGTGCTGTTTATTTAACTATTTTCATGTTCATGTGTGATTAATTCCCACATGTGTGCACTATACGTGTGAAAAAATCCCATGTCAAGAATTTTTGTAAGATATTTCTTATTTTGAAATTTTTATTCATAAATGAGGTTACGAAATTCATGTTTATAGGGGGAAATTGCTATCTCGATCGATAACGTTAATTGACCAAAAGCTTGATTTCGTTCAATTGGTCATGTAATTGCCCAAGACTAGATCCATTCAGTATGAATAAGGGGCAAGGAAAAGAAGCAGGAAGTGGTTACGTGGATGCAATATATTGAATGAACAGGGGATACACTTACTGCTGTTTACTAAAAGTGAATCGACTCAATCAGGAATGTATGAATTGCGAGTCAGTTAAAAGTGAAGTTCAATCAAGGGAAACTATGTTGAATTTGATAAGTTGGAATATTCAATGGGGCAGAGGTATGGATGGTGAAGTCGATCTGGTTCGTATTGTCGACACGATTCAGCGCATTGGTGATTTCGATATCATTTGCTTGCAGGAAGTTGCGATTGGTTTTCCGGATTTGGCAGGTAGTCGTGGCGATAATCAAATGGTTGAGTTGGCGACTCAATTGCAGGGCTATACGCCGATTTACGGTGTGGCGACTGATGTGCCCGATGGTAAAGGTGGAAGGAATCAATTTGGCAATGCCATTTTTACCAGGTTACCGGTGGGACAGATCTGGCGCCATTTGTTACCCTGGAAAGCTGAGTTGTCTGCGCCAAGCATGCAGAGAATGTTACTCGAAGCGGTCATTATCACTGAACTTGGGCCTGTACGCGTCATGACGACACATCTTGAATATTACTCACACCATCAACGTAATGCTCAGATAGCTGCCATTCGTCAACTCCATATCGAAGCGTGTGCCATGTCTCAGCGTTTGATCGTGAATGAGGAGCGTGGCGGGACTTTCGAAGTGTGGCCAAGGCCTATCGCAGCCATACTGTGCGGTGACATGAATTTTCCAGCGACTGCGCCGGAACGCGAGCGGATCCTGGCACCCTTTGAGGCAGGTATACCTCGTTTTCTGGATGCATGGTCAGTGCTGCATCCTGATCAACCTCATATTCCGACGGTTGGCATTCACCCCGTTGATTTTGTCGACCGGCCGGCGTGTTTTGATTTTATTTTTGTTACCGAAAATTTGACACGACAACTGACAGCATTTGATTGTGATACGATGACGCAAGCTTCAGATCATCAACCGATCTGGGTTAAGTTCGATTGATCCTTAAGGCGCATGGCAATTTGCGATTTGGCGTGTAGAGCGATAGCAGGAGATAATTGTTATTTCTCACTTTGTCGAAACCTTTCACTCAGAGTTCTGATGAAATATAAGTTCGTGGCTATGTCTGTTTAAATTCCAGAGGAGTACGGTACGATGAAAACATTGAATTTGTTTGTGATGATTGTTTTGGTATTGCTTGTTTCTGCTTGTGAGCAGAAACCAACTTCGACCACCGAGAAGGTGATGGATAAAGTCAATGATGCACTGGATCGGCGTCAGGATGAGAAAGTTCGTGATGCGGTTGAAGATGTCAGTGATGCCGTAGAAGATGCATCCAACAAGGTTCAGAAGAATTTGCAGGAAATTACCAAAGATTTGAAGAAGTAATGCCAGTCGCTGATCGGTAGTTTTGGTATCGATCAGCGACATAATTTATCAGCAGTACATCCAGTGAAAAGAGTGTGTCAGGACAAACGTGAACCAAATTGCTCAAAGTAATGCTGATCGATTTCATCGCGCGTAAAGACATGATTCTGACCACCGCGATAGGCAATCTTGAGGGACCCCATCAGTGAACTGAGTTGCCCGGTGGTCTGCCAATCCCACCCATTGACGATGCCATATAGCAGCCCTGCGCGGTAAGCATCACCGCATCCTGTTGGATCGACGATGGCTTTGGGTTTGACGCTGGGAATCTGGTATTTCTTACCATCCGCATAAATCACCGAACCTTGTGCGCCCAAGGTTATGATCAGTGCCTTGGCCTGATCAGCCAGCGACTCAAGTTTACGACCTGTGCGTTCCTGCAGTAATTCTCCTTCGTAATCATTCACTGCGATATAGTCTGCCTTGTCGATAAATTGCAGTAGCTCGTCACCGTTGTACATTGGCAACCCCTGACCTGGGTCAAATATGAAGGGAATACCAGCCTCATGAAATTCCCTGGCATGCTGTATCATGCCATCGCGACCATCTGGCGCGATGATGCCCAATCGGATGTCTTTGGTATCGTTGACCGAATTGAGGTGGGAAAAATTCATGGCGCCTGGATGAAAGGCGGTAATCTGATTGTCATCCAGATCGGTTGTAATGAATGCCTGCGCGGTAAATGTTTCGGGTACATGCAGGATATGATCCTGATTCAACCCCAGTTTTTCGAAGCGCGCTGCATAAAGTGGGTAATCGTCGCCAACCGTCGCCATCATGATCGGCTCTCCACCGAGCAAACTCAGGTTATAAGCAATATTTCCGGCACAGCCACCAAATTCACGGCGCATTTCGGGAACCAGGAATGCTACATTCAATACGTGAATTTTCTCAGGCAATATGTGATTCTTGAAATGATCCGGGAAAACCATGATATTGTCGTAAGCGATAGAGCCGCATATCAGTGTACGCATAATATTTTCTCGTGGTGAAAAGTGTGAAAAACTGAAGTGCCTGCAAAGTGATTATGGTATTGCGATAGCAAACCGGAAATCACCTTGCAGTTATTGTGAAACAGGCAGGGTACGGTCAGGTCAGGCGTTTGGTTTCCAGGCCAGATCAAGTTCTCTAGCAGCCTTGACGTCATCCAACTTGCGCACTGACATGGTGTGAGGCGCACCTTTAACCAGATCGGGCTGCAACTCGATTTCCTGCAATATTTCCTTCATGGACACGACAAATGCATCCAGTGTTTCCTTGGATTCGGTCTCTGCCGGTTCGATCAACAGGCATTCTGGCACCAGAAGTGGGAAATACGTGGTAGGTGCATGGTAGCCCTTGTCGAGCAGGCGTTTGGCCAGATTCATAGCCGTTACACCGGTTTTGTCCTTGGTGTCTTTCATCGTGACGATAAATTCGTGACTGGCGCGGCGATTGGGATAGGCAATCTCGAAACCGGCCTTGCGCAATTCTGCCATCAAGTAATTGGCATTCAGTGTTGCGAATTCCGAAATACGATGCATGCCCTGCATGCCGAGCAGGCGCACATAAATGTAGGCACGCAGCAGAACACCTGCATTTCCCATGTGTGCCGACAGTCTTCCGATTGTTTGAGGTTTGTCTTTTTCGGTCATCCAGCGATAATTTTCGCCTTCCTTGGTTACGATGGGCACTGGTATGAACGGCAGTAAGCGTTCTGCAACGCCGACAGGGGCTGAGCCCGGTCCACCGCCACCATGAGGAGTGGAAAACGTCTTGTGCAGATTGATGTGAATCACGTCAAATCCCATGTCTCCGGGCTTTACCTTGCCCAGAACGGCATTCAGGTTGGCGCCGTCGTAGTACAGCAAGCCACCGGCCTGATGGACGACGCGACTCATTTCTGCCACATTTTTTTCAAATACACCCAATGTCGATGGATTAGTCAGCATCAGTCCGGCAGTTTGTGGACCTACAGCAGCTTTTAGCGCATCCAGATCCACATTGCCATCGCTGTCCGTAGCAATTTCCACGACCTTGAAGCCGCACATGACGGCCGTTGCCGGGTTGGTACCATGCGCTGCGTCCGGTACGATAATCTCGGTACGGGCAAAATCACCACGTGATTCATGGTAAGCACGAATCATCATCACACCAATGAGTTCACCCTGTGCGCCAGCCATTGGCGTCAGGCTGACACCGGCCATGCCGGTTACCGATTTCAGGATTTCCTGAAGCTCATACATGCAGGCCAGGAATCCCTGACCCGTATCCTCGGGAGCCAGCGGGTGACGCGACAAGAACTGCGGCAGCATGGCCAGTGAGTTACATGCACGAGGGTTGTATTTCATCGTGCAGGAACCCAGAGGATAAAATTCGGTGTCGATGGAAAAATTTTTCTGTGATAACCGAGTGTAGTGGCGCACCGTATCCATCTCGGATACTTCTGGCAATAACACGGGCGACTTGCGTTGCAGATTCTGTGGAATCTGGGACTTGCTGCTCAATGTCGCCGGGGATTGCGAATAGTTACGACGGCCTTTGCGTGAGTGTTCAAATATCAGCATGGTTTAGTCACGATCCATTATTTTTTCAGGGCAGCCATGGCTGCGTCATAATTGGGTTCATCTGCAATTTCAGGAACCAGTTCAGCATGAATGATGGTGTCCGATTCATCGAGCACGATCACGGCGCGTGCGGTGATTCCACCAAATGCGCTATCCGCGATGAAAACGCCATAGTCTTTCATGAAGTTGGCGCCACGCATCGTGGACAGGGTAATGACTTTGTCCAGTCCTTCGGCATCGCAGAAGCGGCTCATGGCAAAAGGCAGGTCGGCTGCAATAATCAACACTGCAGTATTGTCCATATTGCTTGCCTGCTGGTTGAATTTACGGGTCGAGATGGCACAAACCGGAGTATCCAGACTTGGAACGATGTTCAGTACCTTCTTTTTACCGGCAAAGTTAACCAGCGTCACATCCTGCAGGTCGCGGTTAACCAATGAAAAGGCAGGGGCTTTTTGTCCCACCTTGGGAAAGGTACCTTCGAGTTTGATCGGTTTGCCTTTGAGAGTAACCATAATTTTCTCCTTAATGCTGATAACTATTTTGTATGAGTGTTAGATATGTACGTTGCGAATGCGTTAACCGAGTACTTGCTTCATGGCGGTGGCAAATTGCTGCAGGTCGGCGGAAGTCTTGGTTTCTGTAGTACAGACCAGGATCGTGTCGGCACAATCAGGATAATGATCCTGTAGATTGAGGCCGCCGAGTATTCCCTTTTGCTTGAGTTGTGTCAGCACGTTTGCAGCAGAAGCTGATAGCGTAAATGCCGTTTCATGGAAGCTGGGGCCGCTGAATGTTTTTCTCACGCCTTTGATTGCGGTAAGTAATTCAGTCAATTCCAGCAGATTGGCGTGCGATTGTGCTGCCACACGACGCAATCCATCAGGTCCAATCAGCGACATATAAATGGTGGCAGCCGTTACCATCAAACCTTGATTGGTACAGATATTGGATGTGGCTTTCGAGCGGCGGATGTGTTGTTCCCGAGCTTGCAGGGTCAAAACAAAACCTTCCTTGTTGTCCAGATCGGTTGTGCGACCGATGATGCGACCAGGCATCTGACGCACCAGTTCATTCTTGCAGGCCATAAAACCAAAGTAGGGGCCGCCGCTGGACAGGGGAATGCCAAGCGGTTGACCTTCTCCGACAGCAATATCGGCACCTTTGTTGCCCCATTCTCCTGGCGGTGTCAGCAGCGCCAAGGCAGTCGGATTGACGACGCCGATCGCCAGCGCATTTTTGCCATGTGCCCAGTCGGTTAGTGCATCGACTTGTTCCAGAACACCAAAAAAGTTGGGTTGAGGTATGACCAGCGCGGCAAATTCATCGCTGGCAAACTGCGATAGCGCAGCCTGATCAACCTGTCCGGATTGCTGATCGAATGGCAGTTCAACCACTTCAATTTTTTGGTTGCTGACAATGGCGCGAACAACCTGACGGTATACAGGATGCACGGTTTTGGGAATCAGGATGCGCCGGGATGTTTTGTGTGAGCGTACTGCCATCAGCGCAGCTTCGGCCAGTGCCGTGGCGCCATCGTACATGCTGGCATTGGAAACGTCCATGCCGGTCAGGGATGCCATCATGGACTGATATTCATAGAGCAGTTGCAATGTACCCTGACTGGCTTCAGCCTGATAGGGGGTATACGATGAATAAAACTCACCGCGTGTGGTGATCTGCCAAACCGCAGCAGGGATGTGGTGTTCGTAAGCACCTGCACCAATGAAGTTCTGATAAAAACCATCTTTAGCCGCGCGTTCCATCATCAGCCGGGTGATTTCCATTTCGCTGAGCCCGGAGGGGACGCCGGTCAATTCACCACTGACCAATTCCTTGGGAATTTCGTCAAACAGATCTTCAATTGTTTTGGCGCCGATGCTGGCCAGCATTTCGGCAATATCTTCTTCGGTATGTGGAATAAACGGCATGATTTATCGTTAAAACTAATGTAAAGAGAGATTAATAAGCAAATACGAGATTAGTGATCTTCGTTTTCAACCAATTCGGTGTAAGCGGCAGCGTCGAGCAGGGCATCAATCTCGGCCTGGCTACTGGGTTTCATTTTAAACAACCAGGCAGAGTAAGCGTCCTCGTTGATTTTTCCGGGTTCATCCACCAGGGGTGAGTTCACGGCGATGACTTCACCAGATATGGGAGCATACACATCGGCGGCTGCCTTGACAGATTCCGCTACGGCACATTCATCTTTTTGTTTCAGTGTGCGGCCTACGTCCGGCAATTCGATGAATACCATGTCTCCCAACAGTTCCTGTGCATGATGGGTGATACCAATCGTAACCGTACCGTCAGCTTCAGGTTTAACCCATTCGTGGGATTTACTGTATTTCAGATTTGCGGGAATACTCATTTTTCACTCCAGATTAAAATAATGTTTTGTTACCGTGTTGAATTAAACCAAAACTTTGCCATTGCGGACAAAAGGATATTTTACCACTCTGGCACGTAACTTCTTGTCGCGCACGACCACATGCACTTCTTCATTGCCGGCAATGGGAGCAGGCAACCGAGCTAACGCAATGGATTGATTCATGGTTGGAGAAAAACCGCCACTGGTGATTTCACCTTGATACTCTACTCCGTCTTTTTCACCAACCACGACTTGGTGACCACGCAATACGCCACGGTCGACCAGAACCAAACCTACCAGTTGTTGAGCTGCTTGCGAGTCGAGTAATGCCTGCTTGCCGATAAAATCACGTTCGCTTTTGAGGTCCACCGTCCATGCCAATCCGGATTCCAGAGGATTTTTACTTTCGTCCATATCCTGGCCATAGAGGTTCATTCCGGCTTCCAGTCGCAGCGTATCGCGAGCACCCAGGCCAGCAGGTGCAACACCGGCTGCATGCAGCGCTTTCCAGAAGGCGGGTGCTTCTGCGGCAGGTAGTATGATTTCAAAGCCATCTTCGCCGGTGTATCCGGTGCGGGCGATGAAATACTGTCCCACTTCCGCTGACTGAAATAGTTTCAATTCTGCCGTTGCGGCTTCGGAGCCGGGAATGACTTGCCAGACCTTGGCACGGGCATTCGGTCCCTGAACTGCTACCATGGCCAAATCCCGGCGAGGGGTAATGTCCAGTTGCGGAGCCAGTGCATCACGCTGTTTGGACATCCAGGCTACATCCTTGTCAGCCGTACCAGCATTGACAACGATACGAAACCAGGTTTCGGATAAAAAATAAATAATGAGATCGTCGATGATGCCGCCTTGGGGCGTCAGCATGCACGAGTAGAGCGCTTTGCCAGGTAGAGTGAGTTTGTCGACATTGTTGGCAACAAGCTGGCGCAGAAAGCCACGGACATTTTCGCCTTTGATGTCGACCGGCAGCATGTGAGAGACATCGAACATGCCTGCATCCTGTCGTACTTTGTGGTGTTCGTCCAATTGTGAGCCGTAGTGCAGCGGCATATCCCAGCCGCCGAAATCGACCATCTTGGCATTCATGTCACGGTGGACTTGATTAAGGGGTGTCATTTTCAGCACGGATTATTCTCCCGAAAATAAAAAAAGTCATTTCTACATGACCCAACGCCCCTCTGTCCTTTTTACCTGAGAGATTTACAGATTGATCTGTGTGCC
>WBZN01001010.1_pt1 | contig 18007 bp, 19 predicted proteins | sample 5204281 | NCBI WGS metagenome assembly WBZN01 (sample SAMN12344347, study PRJNA552823) | activated sludge metagenome | biome: Activated sludge suspended growth; feature: Nitrification reactor; material: Wastewater; isolation source: activated sludge from nitrification reactor of wastewater...
GGTGCCTGTGAAGATTGAACCCTTCCACCTGGGCACTTTGATGCCGTCGGCCCGGTAGGGTCCACTTCCTTCACAACTCACCTCGTCACTTCACTCCTGAAGTGGGAGGCGTCCATACCATTTCTCCCCCTGGTGTGTTTCGACGTGGAATGCTCGGGTCGCGGGCCGGTTCCTCGAACGGACCGGGAGCCCGACGATCACTGGCGTTTACGCCCGTCCCGTGCGATCGTCAAGAGTGAGGGCGTTGCAGCATTGCTGCTGATGTGATCGAGCGCCGCGGTCGGCGGCTGGTCGGAACCAATAATTAGAGGTCAGGCAGTGTCAAACTCCAAACCGATGTCATCCGCCGCGCTGCTGCTGAGCGTCATGGCCATGACGGCTTCCGCGATCGCATCCGCCTCACCCTTGCCGCCACCGGGTGAGCAGCAGCGGGCACGTGACATGTTCAAGACATTGGTGGGCATCAACAGCACGCACGCCCATGGCTCGACCGAGGTGGCGCACACCATCGAGCGCTGGATGCTCGATGCAGGGTTCGCTCGCGAGGACGTGACCTTCATCGCGCCCTCGGATCATCCCACCAAGGGTAACGTCGTGGTGCGGCTGCGGGGACGGGGGCAGGGCAAGCCCGTGCTCTTCCTGGGCCACCTGGACGTGGTGGAGGCCAGACCTGAGGACTGGTCGGTGGATCCTTTCACGTTGACGGAGAAGGATGGCTACTACTACGGCCGTGGCAGCATCGACATGAAGGAGGGGGATGCCGCCCTGGCCGCCTCCCTGGTGCGCCTGAAGAAGGAAGGCTTCGTCCCGCAGCGGGATATCATCGCGGCCTTCACGGCGGATGAAGAAGCGGGCGGTGACGCCAACGGACCCGCCTTCCTGTTGAAGGAACACCGTGAGCTCATCGATGCGTCGCTGGTGCTGAACCTGGACGGCGGCGGGGGCAACCTCAAGGATGGCCGGCCGCTGTTCATGGAGGTGGGGACCAGCGAGAAGACCTACCTCACCTACACACTGGAAACCACGGGCCCGGGCGGCCATGGTTCGCTGCCGGGACCCGACACACCCATCTACCGTCTCAGCCGCGCCCTGCTGCGGCTGCAGGCCTTCCAGTTCCCGCTGCACGTCACCGACACCATGCGCAGCAATTTCCAACAGCTCGCCGACATCGACCCCAGTGAGCACAGCGACGACATGAAAGCGGTCGCGGCGCTTCCCGCCGACGCGGCGGCGGCGCAACGACTGAGCCGCAATGTGCGCTTCAACGCCTTGCTGCGCACCACCTGCGTGGCGACGCTGATCAGCGGCGGGCACGCGGAGAACGCCTTGCCGCAGAGGGCCCGCTCGACCGTGCAATGCCGGATGATGCCGGGCGAGCGCGAAGCCGATGTGCAGGCCGCGCTGGTCAAGGTGCTGGATGATCCGGGCATCAGCGTGACCCTGGATGCACCGCCCATCGTCAGCCCCGAGTCGACGCCGACGCCTGAGCTGATGCGGCGCCTGGGCGAGGTGGTGCATTCACTGTGGCCGGGCACGCCACTGGTACCGTCGATGGCCACGGGCTTCAGCGACGATCGCCAGACGCGCAACGCCGGCATTCCGAGCTACGACGTCGCCGGCGTCTGGATGGAGATGGATGAGAACCGTGCGCACGGGCGCGATGAGCGCGTGGGCGTGCGCGCCTTCGACGAAAGCGTCGAATACACCTACCGGCTGATCAAGGCGTTCAGCCGCGCTCGCTGAGGGCTGGTGTGCGGGACATCACTTGAAATCACGGCGTCAGCGCCCAATCAACGAATCTGGGCGAAAGTGGAGCAACCCGTGGCGCACCCTGCAGATTCCGATGCGATGCAGCTCATCTGTCCAGCCTGCGCACAGAAGGTGCGCGTGCCCGCGGCCCGCATTTCGGATGAACCCCGCTGCCCCGCCTGCAAGGCAGGCTTGGTCCCCGGCAAGCCCGTGGAACTGACCGACCAGAGTTTCGATCGATTCGTGCAGGAGTCCGGGCTGCCCGTGCTCGTGGATTTCTGGGCGCCGTGGTGTGGCCCTTGCCGCACCTTTGCGCCGGTGCTGGAGCGCGCTGCGGCCCAGTTCAAGCCGGCGCTGCTGGTGGGCAAGCTCGACACCGATGCATCGCCGCAAGCGGCGGGACGCATGCGCATCCAGAGCATTCCAACCCTCGCACTGTTCCGGCAGGGACAGGAGATCGCGCGCGTCTCCGGCGCCCTGCCGTTGAACGCGCTGACGAAGTGGCTGGCGGATGCGGGCGTCCGCAGTCCAGCAGCGGGCTGACCGACGCTTCAGCGCGTGAGCGTGGCAATCGCCTTTCGCAAGGAGCGCGCGCCCTTCACGTAATCCTTCCACGCCGCCGACTTGCCGATGAGCGAAGGCGCCGTGCGCACGGTGAAGTTCAGCGGATCCAGTCCCTTCGTGACGGCGGCCCAGGTGAGCGGCATGGAGACGGTGGCGCCGGGCCTCGCGCGGGGCGATAGCGGTCCCACGGCGGTTGCCGTGCGATCGTTGCGCAGGTAATCGAGGAAGATGCGGCCCTGGCGCTCGCGCTTGGCCATGCGATCCAGGTAGCGACGTGGAGCGTCGGCAGCCATCTGCGCGCAGACGAGGTGCGCGAAATTCTTGGCGGCGGGCCAGTCCACGGCTTCGCGGCCGTCGGTCAGGAGCGGCGTGACGACGTGCAGCCCCTTGCCGCCGGTGGTCTTGCAGAAGCTTTTGAGGCCAGCATCGGTGAGCCGCTGCCGCATCTCGAGCGCCGCCTCGATCACGCGCGAGAAGGGGACATCCGGTCCCGGATCCAGGTCGAACACCAGGCGGCCCGCCACATCGACACGATCGGGTGCGCAGTTCCAGGGATGTGCCTCCAGCGCACCCAGCTGCGCCATCGCGACCAGCGCCTCCACCCGGTCGATCTGCACGTAGGGCGTCTTGTCGCCTCGCACCTTGACCCGCGTGAAGAGATTGGACATGCCGGCCATGGCGTGACGCTGGAAGAAATGCTGCCCGTTGATGCCATCGGGCGCACGTACCAGCGAACAGGGTCTCCCCTGCAGATGGGGCAGCATCCAGTCACCGACCTGCTCGAAGTAATGCGCGAGGTCGAGCTTGGTCACCGGAGCCCCGTCACCCCCGTCAGGCCACAGCACCTTGTCCGGCTTGCTCAGGACGACGTTGAGCACCGTGGCGGAGTGCGCCGCATGCTTCTGCACCACGAAGCGCAGCTCGCCGGCGGGCTGCACTCGGCGTTGGCCGCTGGGCTCGGCGGTGCGCGTGAAATCACGCTTCTTGCGGTAGCGCGTGAGGAAAGAACGGCCCACGACGTCGTTCCCGATCAGCTTTGCAGGAAGACCCGCAGCCGATGAAGGGCGCGGTCCCACTGCTCCGAGATCTCCTGCAGGTAGTGCCGCGCGTCGTCCAGGCGCTGCGGCCGGATCTCCCAGATGCATTCACGGCCGCGCCGCGCGCTGCGCACGAGGCCCGCTCGCCGCAGGGCATGCAGGTGTTTGCTCACGGCCTGCCGCGTCACCGTGGTCCGCTGCGCGAGCTGCACGATGGAGCGCGGTCCTTCGTCGCAGAGCTGGCGGACCAGCGCCAGGCGCGTGGCATCTCCCAGCGCGGCGAACATGGGCGCGGCTTGGCGTGGCTTCACGCCTGCATCGCCAGGTACTTGCGGACCAGCTCGCACTGCATCGCCCAGCCGCCCTCGTTCGCGCGGAAGGCCTCGGCGCGTCGATCCAGCGGAATGGCGTCGAACCCCGACTCCGTGATGGTGAGCATGGTCCCCTCCGGCGCATCCTCCAGGTCGAAGGTGATCAGGGTGGTCGGCTCGGAGGAATAGTCACGCGAGCGGTCCACGGCATACGGGTGCCAGCGAAAGCAGATGCGGTTCATGTGGAGTCGCTCACTGCCTTCCAGACCCGCTCGCGCGGCACCGGCAGCATCACCCGCTTCACTATCCTGTCCGTGCTCATAGGCAACCTCCTGGTTGCCTATCATGGACGGCCGCAGGCCTTGCGCGCAAGCCGGGCGGCCTGGCCGCCCGCGTGCTGGAGTGCATGCCGTTGTCGCATCGCTGGAAGGGTGTAAAAATGCGCACCTGCGGCGCAGGACCGGCCCGCCCGCCAGTGGCACACAAGAACAGGACATCCTCGTGACTTCCATCTCCCTTCCCAGCCATGCCCGCGTCGTCGTCGTCGGTGGCGGTGTCATCGGCACCTCCGTCGCGTATCACCTGGCGGCCCTGGGCTGGAAGGACATCGTGCTGCTCGAGCGCGACAAGCTCACCTCGGGCACCACCTGGCACGCCGCGGGCCTCATGGTGCGCTTCGGCTCGACCTCCGAGACCTCCATCTCCATCCGCAAGTACACGCGTGACCTGTACAGCCGCCTCGAGGCGGAGACGGGTCAGGCCACGGGATTCTCGCCCATCGGCTTCATTCAGGTGGCGGCCGATGCCGACCGGCTCGAGGAATACCGGCGCGTCGCGACCTTCAACCGCTATTGCGGCATCGACGTCCAGGAGATCTCCCCGCGAGAGGTGAAGGAACTGTTCCCGCTCGCCCGCATCGACGATGTGCTCGCCGGCTTCTATGTGAAGGACGATGGCCGTGTGAACCCGGTGGACGTCACCATGGCGCTGGGCAAGGGTGCGCGGATGCGGGGCGTGAAGGTGTTCGAGGGCGTGGCGGCGCTGGGTGTCACGCAATCCGGCGGCCGGGTCAGCGGCGTGCGCACCGCTCACGGGGAGATCCGCTGCGACCATGTCGTCAACTGCGCCGGCATGTGGGCGCGGCAGTTCGGGGAGCTGGCCGGCGTCAGCATTCCCAACCAGGCCGCCGAGCATTACTACCTCATCACCGAGCCCATCAAGGGCCTGCCGAAGATGCCGGTGCTCGAGGATCCGAGCTGCCATGGCTATTACCGGGAGGAGGGCGGCGGGCTGATGGTCGGCCTGTTCGAGCCGGTCTGCGCGCCCTGGAAGGTGGAGGGGATTCCTGCGGACTTCTCCTTCGGCGAACTGCCGCCGGACTGGGAACGCATGACCCCGTATCTCGAACGGGCAATGTCACGCGTGCCGATCACCTCCGAGGTCGGCATGAAGAAGTTCTTCTGCGGTCCGGAGAGCTTCACACCGGATTTGCGGCCCATCGTGGGTGAGGCGCCGGAACTGCCGGGTTACTTCGTGGCGGCGGGACTGAATTCCGTCGGCGTGCTGTCGGGTGGCGGGCTCGGACGCGTCGTGGCGCACTGGATCATCCACGGGATTCCCGACGTGGATGTCACCGGCTTCAACATCGACCGCGTGCTGCCGTACCAGGTGAACCCGAAGTACCGGAGAGAGCGCACGGTCGAGTCGCTGGGCCTGGTCTACAAGTGCCACTACCCGACGATGGGGCTGGAGACTGCCCGCAATGCACGCCGCTCGCCGCTCCATGAACGGCTCGCCGCGGCCGGTGCGTATTTCAAGGAAGTCAGCGGCTGGGAAAGCCCCGACTGGTATGGCGAGCCGGGCTCGAAACCCGACCCGGGTCCGCTGTCCTGGGGACGCCAGCGCTGGTTCGCGAACTGGCAGGCCGAGCACGAGGCGGCACGCAACGCCGTCATCGTCATGGACATGTCCTTCATGGGCAAGTTCCTGGTGCAGGGACGCGATGCGGGAGCGGTGCTCAACCACCTCTCCGCCAACGACGTCGATGGCGAGGCGGGGCAGATCACCTACACGCAATGGCTGAACGAGCAGGGACGGCTGGAAGCCGATCTCACCGTCACCAAGCTTGGCGCGGACCGGTTCCTCGTGGTGGTCACCGACACCATGGTGCGTCACGCCGAGACCTGGATGAAGCGGCACATTCGCGCCGACCAGTTCGCCACCGTCACCGACGTGTCCTCGGGACTGGCGCAGCTCAACGTGCAGGGTCCGCGCTCACGTGAGCTGCTGCAGTCGCTGACCCGCGCCGACCTGTCGAACGAGGCCTTCCCGTTCCGGGCGGCGCGGGAAATCGACATCGGCTTTGCCCGCGTGCTGTGCGTGCGCATCACCTACCTCGGCGAACTCGGCTACGAGCTGTACATCCCCGCCGAGCAGGCCGTGCACGTCTACGACGAGGTGGTCGCGGCGGGCGGCGCCTTGGGCCTTCGCCATGCGGGACTCAAGGCGCTGTCGAGCCTTCGCCTGGAGAAGGGCTATCGCGACTACGGCCACGACATCGACAACACCGACGATCCGCTCGAGACCGGCTTCGGCTTCGCGCTGGACCTGAAGAAATCCTGCGGCTTCCTCGGCAAGCCCGCCGTGCTCGAGCGCAAGGCGCGCGGTCCGCTGCAGCGCCGACTCGTGCAGGTGCTGGTGAAGGATCAAGAGCCCATGATGTACCACGCCGAGGTCGTGCTGCGCGACGGCGTGCCGGTGGGCTACGTCCGGGCGGCCTCCTATGGTCATACGCTGGGCGGAGCGGTGGGCCTCGTCATGGTGGAACCGCAACCTCCGGTGACGGTGGATGAAGCCTACCTCGCGGCCGGTCGGTGGGAAGTGGAGATCGCGAACCGCCGATATCCCTGCATCGTTTCGGCGAAGCCGCTGTACGATGCGCAGATGAAGCGCATCCGCGCCTGAGCCGGTCCCTGGCGCTAGAATGGCGCCATGGACATCGAACAGGATCTGGGGCTCGGCGAACCCATCACCCGCCGGGATTTCGTCGGCGGCGTGGCCGCGACGGTGGGATTGTGGTCCGCCCTCGCACCGGGCAACGCGCCCGCGACGGATGCGCAGCCGCACCTGGCCGCCACCGCGGATGCGCCATATCCGCCGCTGCGCACCGGGCTTCGCGGCCAGCATCCCGGATCCTTCGAGGACGCACACCGGGTGCGCGACGGCGCCTTCCTCACGGCCTCGCCCGCGGACACCGGCGAGCACTTTGATCTCGTGGTGGTGGGTGCGGGCATCTCGGGACTGTCGGCGGCGCATTTCTACCGGCGTGCGCTGGGAGCGAAGCGCCGCGTGCTGCTGCTGGACAATCACGATGATTTCGGCGGCCACGCCAAGCGCAATGAGTTCCACCACGAGGGGCGCATCTACCTCTCGTACGGCGGCACGATGAGCATCGAGACCCCCTTTCCGTACAGCTTCACGGCCCGCTCGCTGCTGGCGGAGCTCGGCGTGGATCCCGCCAGCTACTCCCGCTACCAGCACCCGGTGCGCCTCGAGGGACTGCGAGAAGGGGTGTTCTTCGACCGGGAGCATTTCCGCGCGGACCGGCTGGTCGCCGGTGCAGGCTCGAAGCCCTGGGCGCAGTTCTTCGCCGAGGCTCCGCTGACACCAGCAGTGCGCGAGGACCTGGTGCGCCTGCACGCCGAACACATCGACTACCTGCCCTCGCTCGACGCCGCACAGAAGGCGGCGGCGCTCAAGCGCATGAGCTACGCCACTTACCTCACCGATCACGCACGGCTGCACCCGCAAGGGCTCGCGTTCTTCCGCGGCCAGCATTTCCGCAACAACATGCGCGTGGACACCAGCCCCGCCTTCGTGGCGTGGCGGCTGGGCGCCGCCGGCTTCAACGGCATGGACATCCAGGCAGAGCCCCTGGTGAATGCCGACCATTTCCATTTCCCGGATGGCAACGCCAGCATCGCGCGGCTGCTGGTGAACCGGCTGGTGCCGGCCGCCTTCGACCGCCAGCATGACCAGGAGAGCATCGTGCTCGCGCGCCTGGATTACTCGCGCCTGGATGAGGAAGGCGCCGCCGTGCGCCTGCGGCTCGACAGCACCGCGGTCCGCGTCGAGCACATCGGCGCCATCGACCGGGCCACCGAGCGCGCGGTGCGGGTGGTGTACGTGAAGGACGGACAACTGCACCAGGTGACCGCGGCGAATGTCGTGCTCGCCTGCTTCAACACCATCATTCCCTTCCTGGTGCCCACGCTGCCGGAACCACAGCGCGTGGCGCTGCGCTACGCCTCGAAGGTGCCGATGATGTACACCAGCGTCCTGGTCCGCAACTGGGAGGCCTGGCGCCGGCTCGGTGTGCATGTCATCGAGGCGCCCAACGGCTACCACAGCCATTGCATGCTCGACACGCCGCTGCGCATCGGCGGCTACGAAAGCGTGGGCGCGCCGCAGGACCCGGTCATCGTGCACATGATCAAGAACTGGAACCGGCCAGGCCTGCCCCGCAAGCAGCAGAACCGGCTGGCGCGCGGCGACATGCTCACTGCATCCTTCGAGTCCATCGAGCATGCCACGCGCGAGCAACTCCAGCGCATGCTGGGGTCGGGCGGATTCGAGGCGAAGCGGGACATCCTCGCGATCACCGTGAACCGGTGGCCGCATGGCTACGCCTACACCTACGACACGCTGGATGACCCCGACCTGCCGGAGGCGGAGCGGCCCCATGTCATCGGCCGCCGTGCCTTCGGCCGCATCAGCATCGCGAATGCCGATGCCGGCGCCTCGGCCTTCACCAATGTCGCCATCGACCAGGCAGAACGGGCCATCCAGGAGTGCCTGGTGAGCCAGGGCATGATCTGAATGCAGACCCGGGCATTCGGCGGCGCAGGTTCCATGGTCGCGGCCATCGGGCAGGGCACGTGGAACCTGGAAAAGGCACGCGAGGCCGATGCCCTGTCGACCCTTCGCCGCGGCCTGGACCTTGGCCTCACGCACATCGACACGGCGGAGCTCTACGGCAACGGCACCGCCGATCGAACCGCCTCGATGAACGCACCGTTGCGCTTGTAGCCTTCTTCCCAATCCGCCGTCGGCCACGCACTCAGCGTCACCACGACGAGATCCGCCTTGGGGTCCAGGAACAGGGCCTGCCCATGGATGCCGATGGCCTCATAGGAATGATCTGCACGCGGCCACCAGAAATAGCCGTAACCGAAGTCCGCGAAGATGTTCTTCGTATGGGCGTTGGTGGCCTCGTCCACCCAGCCATCCGGGACCACGGCCTCGTTGCCGATCTTCGCCCCGTGCATGAAGAACAGTCCGAAGCGGGCATAGTCGCGCGCGGGCATGCTGATGCAGCAGCCACCCACTTCCAGCCCGCCGGTCGTGATCCAGTACGCATCGCTCTGCATCCCGGCACGCGACCAGATCTTCTCCGACAGGTAGCGGCTGATCGGCTTGCCCACCGCGCGCCCGACCAGCACGCCGGCGAGATTCGTCTCCCCGGTGTTGTAGTTGAACACGCTGCCCGCCGGCGCCACGCGCTTGCGCTCCGCCATGTACTCGACCAGGCGGCCCTTGTCGTTCGCGAATTCCTGCGACAGCCACCAGGCATCGGAATTGCGGTCCTGGTAGTTCTCGTTCCACGCCACCCCGCTGCGCATCTCGAGGAGCTGCGCGATCGTGACCTCGGCATAGGCGCTGTGCGCCAGTTCCGGGATGTACTTCGCCACCGGCTCGTTCACGCTCTTGATGAACCCGTCGCGGATGGCGGCGCCGACCAGCGTGGAGGTCACCGACTTCGCCACCGAGAAGGACGTCCACCGCGTCCTGGCGGATTGGCCCAGTCCGTAGTGCTCGAGCACGATCTTGCCGTGGCTGACCACGAGCAGCGCCGCGACTCGATTGCGCTGCATGAACTCATCGATGCCGCCGCTCTCGGCGTCGAAGCGGTACTTCACGGATTCGAGCGGTTTGCCCCGGGGCAGCGGCCGAACGGTCGGGCCGCGCTTGATCTCCTTGGTGGAGAACACCTGGTCCATGTGGGCATAGCCTTGGACCTGGTCCTGTCCCTTCCAGGCCAGGAGCTGATCCCGCTGCGGCGCGGCGCCGGCCACGCAGGAAAACACCCCCAGCAGCAGGGCGAGCCGTGATTTCATCTGGAACATCTGCCATCCTCTCCTGAGTCGTTCGAATCCTTGCGTGATCTTAGCTTGAAGAACCCGCCCCCGCACGGGCCAGCCTGCCGCAAGCGGTAGTTGCAATCCGACCTGCGGGTACTGCCGGGAGGAGTGGCGCGGCAATACCGCCATTTCGCAATATAGTAGGCGTGTCGACGGTCAACTGGGTCTGACAGCCACTGCTGGAGAACGTGATGAACGAGGAAAAGGCGGTGCTCGCCGGTGGCTGCTTCTGGGGCATGCAGGATCTGCTGCGACGGTATCAAGGCGTGCTCGGCACCCGGGTGGGTTACACGGGTGGGCAGGTGCGCAACGCCACGTACCGGAATCACGAAGGCCATGCGGAGGCCATCGAGATCCGCTTCGACCGCGAGGAGATCAGCTTCCGCGAGATCCTCGAGTTCTTCTTCCAGATCCACGACCCCACCACCCGCAATCGCCAGGGGAATGACATCGGCACGAGCTACCGCTCGGCCATCTTCTACACCAGCGATGAGCAGAAGCGCGTGGCCGAACAGACCATCGCCGAGGTGGATGCCTCAGGGCGCTGGCCCGGCAAGGTGGTGACGGAAGTGGCGCCGGCGGGTGATTTCTGGGAAGCCGAACCCGAGCACCAGGATTATCTCGAGCGCTTCCCCGACGGCTACACCTGCCATTGGGTCCGGCCGGACTGGAAGCTGCGCAAGGCGGGGTAGGGCAGGTCGCGGATCAGCCGTGGCCGCTGCCGGCGGCATCGTACTTCTTCAGGAACTCGATCACCCGGGTCTCGGTCTTGCGGGGTGCGGCCAGCTTCAGCCCGCCGCTGAAGGTGCGCCGGATCACCCCGGAACGCCAGGCCTCGAACACGATGGGGTTGATGTAGCTCTTGCGGCAGACGGCCGGTGTGTTGCGCAGTTCCGCCGCCACCTGCTTCACCACGCTGACGATCTCGCTCTTGAAGGCGCGCTCGCTCGGATTCTCCGGGAGCGGAGTACGGGCGAGCAGGATCACCGCCTGGAGCGTCGCGCCCCAGGTGCGAAAATCCTTGGCCGTGAAGTCATCCCCCATGATCTCGCGCAGGTAGTCGTTCACCTGCCCCGAGTCGATGGGTGCGCGCTGTCCGCCGTCGGTGATGTACTGAAACAGTTGCTGGCCAGGCAGTTCCTGGCAATGCCTGACGACGCGGGCGATGCGCCGGTCATCGATGGTGATCTCGTGCTGCACGCCGCCCTTGCCACGGAAGTTCAGCTTCGCACGGCCGTCGCGGATGAAGCTGACATGGCGGTTGAGCAGCGTCGTCAGGCCGAAGCTCTTGTTGTCGCGGGCGTACTCGATGTTGCCGACGCGCACGCGCGTCGCATCGAGGATGCTCACCACCACGGCCAGCACCTTCTCGCGGGGCAAGCCGGGCCGCGCGAGGTCGCGCGCCAGCGCGCGGCGCAGCCGTGGCAGGCTTTCCGCGAAGCTCACCATCCGCCCGAACTTCGCATCGTCCCGCACGCATCGCCAGCGGGCATGGTAGCGGTACTGCTTTCGGCCACGGGCATCGCGTCCGGTGGCCTGCAGGTGGCCATGCTCATCGACGCAGATCCAGACATTCTCGTAGGCCGGCGGTATCGCGAGCTTCGCGATGCGCGCGATTTCGCCGCGACCTTTCAGCTGGCGGCCATCGGGGAGAAAGTAGCGGAACAGCTTGCCGTCGCGCTCGCGACGGTACCCGGGGGCCGCATCGGACACGTAAATGAGGCCCGCGCTCTCCGCCATGCGCGCCGCTTCCGCGACCGCACCGTCGAGTACCGCATCCGATTGACTGGCCCTATATGTCATCTTGGGCCGATTGTCAGACCCGGCCGATTCCGCCGGCCATCGACTTGTACTCATAATCGCGTCGGAAAACGCGGACTGTGGGCTGCGTCCGGCCTGGATTTGACTAAATCGGCTGCACAGTTCTCGAAACGAAGGGCCGGGACGGCCGCGTGATGGGCATGATGAGGTGAGGATCACTCCACCTTCAACAGGTAGGACACCGCTCGCTCTGCCTGCAGATCGGGCAACCGGCCTCCAAAGGCGATGGTGTGCTCACCCGGCGGCAAGGGCCTGACCAGGATCCAAGCGCCGAAGTAGACGGCGGCGCGCACGACGGTCTCGCCGGCGTCGCCGCGGATCGGCATGCACTTGGCAGTATGCGCGCGGTTGTCGTACAGGCTGTCGAAGCGCTGGCCATCGATCGAGACATAGACGGAATCGATGTTGGCAGCGCCGATGCCCGCGGTGTCTTCGCTCTCGAGCTCGGCGCAAGGCTTGGTGTCGGCCTTTGATTCCACCAACAAGGCGTACGCCGGCAGCAGCAGGTGCTTGCCGCGTGGAATCGTGCAATGACGGACGATGTGGTTTCGGGCATCACCGCCTGCCAGATACCACACCGGTCCCGCCTGGCCCTCGGCGCAGTAGGCGCCGGTGGTGTCGGTGACGGGATTACGTTCGGGAGTCTTCACCAACAGCCAGGCCCAGTATCTCTCGCTCCATTGCCCAACGCTCTTGTTCGCGACCTTCTGATAGGCGGGAACGATCCAGTCCAGGCGCGAACCGCCCGCCACGTTGGAAGGTGCCTTGTAGAATGGCTGGTAGCCGGCGGGCGTCGAGAACTGGAAGGGCTCGTTGCCGGTGTTGAGTTTCACCGCGCCAACTGCATGAAGCGCGACAGCAATTTGCCCGGGGTACTCAGGCGGATCGAATAGTGCGGGCCACGCTTGAAGTCCGCCCCGTCCACCGACCCGGGTGTGGTGATCCACCTTCCATTTTCCGAGTAGTAGTACTTGCCGCTGTCCAGGTCGACGGCCATCCCGTAAACGAAGTCGCCGTTGGCATTGGCCTTGCGTGCGAGCTCGGCGGTGTTGAGCTGCGTGCCCATGACTGACTTGTTGTCGCTGATGCCGATCTGCATGGTCGTCGTGTCGGTGCCCTGGTCCGCGCCTTTGACGTAAAGGGTGACTTCCGCGTACAGCTTCCCGGATTCGCGGCTCGCGGGGAACATGTACTCCTGCTTCTCCACGTATTCATCTTCACTGTTGTCCGTGGGCGAGTCCTGCAGTTCACTGAGCCGTGCCATGGTCTGGTCGTACAGGCAATTCGCCTTGGTCTTGTCCCGGGCGATCGTCGCGAGCCAGTTGGCGGCGCTGGTGCCGGCGGCGGACAAACCACAGGTGGTGTTGCGGAGTTGCAGCCAGGACCGCTGGCGCTCACGCAGTTGCGAAGACTTTTCCGGAGTGGCCGACACCAGCAGTCTCTTGAAGACGAAGTTGAGTTGCTGATCCGCACTTTCCAGTGCCGTGCGCACGCAATCCACGGTGGGATTGTTTTCGCAGATGGCGTGTGCGGAGCCAGCGGCCAGAAAACCGGCCAGTGCGGCCAGTCCGAGTTCCTTGGTGATGCGCGTCATGGGCGTCCTGCCTTGGCAGAAGATGGATTATTGTCGCATCGATTCGGACGGCGACACCGGCTCCCGGTCACAGTTCGATTGGATCGGCGACATCGGCTCGTACGGGCCGACGGAAGCGTAATTATACTCTACATTGCAAAGTACTTGGCAATCTTCCAGCAACAGGAGTAGAGTGCCTCCGTGGCTTCTCCCCATGCACGACCGCTGCAGGCCTCCCGACCAGTTCCGCTGGAATCCCATGCGGTGGCCACGCTGCGTTACATCCGCCAGTCGATGGATGCGGCTACCGGATTTGCGGTGCCCGGCAGCGCGGGGATTGCGATGGGCGCCATTGGCCTTTTGGTCACGGTGCTGTCGCTCGTGCGGGGGCTGACGGAGCACTGGCTGGTCCTCTGGCTGGTGGCCGCCGCCGTAGCGGCGCTGGTCGGCGGTGCGCTCGTGCTACGCCCGGCCTCGCTGCAATCGCTGCTGCGTCCGGGAACACCGCTGCGGAAATTCGCCCTGTGCCTGCTGCCGTCGCTCCTGGCCGGGGCTGTGCTCACCGTCGTGCTGGGAGCGTACGATGCGCTGCCGGCGATCCCGGGGACCTGGCTCTTGCTGTACGGCTGTGGGCTCATCTCCACCAGTGTGGCCACCCGGCCGCTGCTCGCGGCGATGGGCTCAGGCTTCCTGGCACTGGGACTCATCGCGCTGCTGCTGCCACTGCCTGTGCAGATGCTGCTGCTGGGGACGGGGTTCGGTGGCCTGCACCTGCTGTTCGGATTGCGACTGCTGCGGGAGGCGCATGGCCGCGAAAGCTAACCTGCGCACGCCGGCGGCGGCGTTGCGCAAGCGACCCCGACTGGCGGCGATTGCCGGAGAGGGCGGTCGCGATGCCGAGGACAGTCGCTTCGACCGGTTGGTGTACGAGCGCGTGCGCCTGGGGATCATGAGCGCGCTGGCAGTGCGCGATGAACTGACCTTCACCGAGCTCAAGGCCTTGTTCGAGGTGAGCGATGGGAACCTGAGTGCCCACGCGCGCAAGCTGGAGGAGGCCGAATACCTGTCCTGTACCAAGTCGTTCGAAGGCCGGCGGCCGAAGACCACCTACCGACTGACGCCGCGGGGACGACAGGCGCTGAACCGCTACCTGGATCATGTCGAAGCGGTGATCAGGGCGACGCGCCGCGGCTGAATTTCATTTGCCCTTCCACTTTGTAATGCAGAGTACTTGTCAATGCACATAGCAGTCATCATGGATGGAAATGGCCGCTGGGCGACACGGCGAGGCCTGCCGCGCACGGCCGGTCATCGTGCCGGGGCCAAGGCGGTGGATCGCGTCGTGGAGGCGGCCGCCCGCAGTGGCATCGATACACTGACCCTGTATGCCTTCTCCGCCGCCAACTGGCAGCGACCGGGCGGGGAGGTGCAGGCGCTTTTCGGTCTCCTGCGCCGGTACCTGCTGAGTCAGACGGAACGATGCCAGTTGCAGTCGATCAGACTGAACCTGATCGGCCGGCGGGATCGGCTCGACCCGAAGTTGCTGCGGATCATCCAGCACAGCGAACAGCAGACGGCCCACTGCACCGGCATGCACCTGCGTATTGCCGTGGATTACTCGAGCCAGCACAGCCTGCGGGCCGTCGCTCGTTCACTGACCGATCGCTCGCCGATGGATGCGCCCGGCTTCAGCGAGCAGCTCGCCGCCGTGGATCACGCGCTGCGGCCCGCACCCGCGGTGGACCTGCTGATCCGCACCGGCGGGGAGCGACGGCTCAGCGACTTCCTGCTTTATGAGTGCGCCTACGCCGAGCTGCATTTCACCGATATTCTGTGGCCGGACTTCGACGGCGAGGCATTCGCGGCAGCCCTCCGGGAGTTCGAAGGACGGCAGCGGCGCTTCGGTGGAATTGAGGTTGGGGCGCGCACGGGTGCCCACCATGGATAGCCGGTCGCGGCGATTGCCACGCCAGATGTTCCTGCCAACGGACATGGCACGCGCACCACATCTTCCCGAGCCTGTGCGCGAGGCGGGCGTTCAGCCGCGGCGAGCCCTGCTGGTCAATCCGTTCTATCCCAAGGATCCACGCGCCAGCTTCGGCAAGCACGTGCTCACGCCCACGCTCGCCCTGACTTCCCTGGCCGGAGCGACGCCGGCTCACTGGCAGGTGGCGTACTGGGATGAGAACCTGCTGCAGGGACCACCGCCGAATCACCCGGTGCCGCAGGTGGTTGGAATCACCGTGCACCTGACCTTCGCGCGACGCGCGTATGAGCTCGCGCGATGGTATCGACGCCAGGGCGCCATCGTGGTCCTGGGCGGCCTGCACGTGCTGTCGTGCCCGGAGGAGGCGAGCCGACAGGCCGATTGCGTCGCCATCGGCGATGGAGTGCAACTGTGGCCGCGGATCCTGGCCGATGTCGAGGCGGGGCGACTGACGCCACGCTACGAGGCCGACTTCTCGCGACCCTATGCGCACGACCCGGCGCCGCGCCGCCAGATCCTGCCGCGCGAGTCGTTCCTGACCACCACCAGCGTGATCGCCACGCGCGGTTGTCACAACCGCTGCGGCTTCTGCTACCTGTCCACGGAGGGCCTGCACATGCCCTACCGCATGCGCGAGATCGAGCAGGTGATCGAGGAGATCCGCGCGGACCGCCAGCCGTACGTGGTCTTCGTGGACAACAACCTGGGCTCGCGGCCCGCGTACCTCCGAGCGCTGTGTGCCGCGCTGCGGCCGCTGAAGATCATCTGGAGCGCCGCGGTGACGATCGACGTGACCGACGACCCAGCGTTGGTCCGCGACATGGCGACCTCAGGCTGTACCGGCGTGTTCGTCGGGTTCGAGTCACTGAACGGGGACAACCTCGCCGACGCCCGCAAGCGCTCACCGATTCCGTCGGACTATGCACGCCGCGTGACACTGCTGCACCGCTTCGGCATCCAGGTCAATGGCAGCTTCGTGTTTGGATTCGATCACGATCGTCGCGATGTATTCCAGCGCACCGTGCAATGGATCGAGGACAACCGGCTGGAGTGCGCGACCTTCCACCTGCTCACGCCGTACCCGGGAACGCCGCTGTTCCGCCAGCTGGAATCCGAAGGCCGACTGCTGCACCAGGACTGGGATCTGTACGACACGGCGCACGTGGTGTTCCAGCCCCGTCACATGAGTGTCGAGGATCTGGATGCAGGCTATGCGTGGTGCTACGAGACCCTGTTCTCCCATCGGTCGATCTGGAAGCGACGGCCCACCGAATGGAGAGCGGTGCTGCCGTACCTCGCCATGAGCTATCTGTACAAGCGATCCAACCGGTTCTGGCACCTCTTGATCCGGCAGCGCCTGACGGCGAGGGTGTGGCGGCCCCTGATCGACGCTTCGCGTCGGCGACATCTGCGGCTGCGCCCTCAACTCGAATCGATGAGCCTCGCCGCCGGGTCGCTCGAATCCCCTCGCGCCGGCGCTGTCGTGAGCGCCGGCGTCTGACCCATCACCTATGGAGCATCCCATGTCCTCGTATCCCGGCAAACGCACCCTGGATGTCCTGATCAGCGGCAGCGCCTGTGTGGCGCTGGCGCCGCTGATGGCAGGCGTGACCCTGGCGACCTGGCTGGAAGACCGCGGGTCGCCACTGTTCCACCAGGAGCGGGTGGGTCAGCGCCGCGAGCCATTCACGATCCTGAAGTTCCGCAGCCTGCGCGGCGGAGTGCCAACAAGGGTGGGCCGGTGGCTGCGGGAGACGGGCATCGATGAGCTGCCGCAGTTCGCCAACGTACTGCGCGGCGAGATGAGCGTCGTGGGACCAAGACCATTGACCGCGAGCGATGTGCAGCGGCTCGGCTGGGACTCGCCCCAGCAGGACTGGCGCTTCCAGGGAAGACCCGGCATCACCGGCCTGTCGCAACTGCTGGCGGGACGGGGCGCAAAGGCGAGCGAGCGCCTGGAGCGGCTCTACCAGCGCAAGGCCAGCCTGACACTGGACCTGAAGCTCATCGCGCTGTCGGGGATGGTCAATGTGATCGGGAAGCGGCAGGTGAGGCGATGGTTGCGTGCGGGAGAGCCGTTGTCGAATATTTCAGCTAGCCGTGGAATCAAAGCGCGCATGGGCGAGAAGCGCTGCATCGGGTAGCTCGCCCGCGTAAAAGCGGCGCGCATACGGTCATCGCGCGATACCGTTCGTCGACGATTTTCTGGAATTCCGGGGACGTATCACTCACGAAATGAATTCCTCGAGAAGGTCTTGGACCTGGAGAGCCAGGGCCCATTTGCGGAGATATGGTACATCTCGATCTTGAGCGCCGTCTCCAAGTGCATCAGGTTGAACAGACGTTCCTGCGCGATTGCTTCGCGTGCGAAATCCGTGTCAAAATAAAACAAGGAGGAAAGCGCAGACAACAAGGCTTCGATATCCTTCAGGCCGATGGCCAGGACGATATCAATGTCCGGGGTCATTCGTGGCTTCGCGTAGAAGACCATCACAAATGGGCCAGCCAACCTAGTTCGAGCTGGAATGAAATGCGCTTCGGCGTCGAGGAGGAATCATGCGAGTATCAAGGATCGGAGATGTAATCCTGACGTGTGCATTGGCCTCCCCGGTACTGATATGGAACGACCTGTCAAGTACCGGAGGGATCGATCCGATCCCTCTTTGCTCGGCCCAAGCACAAGGGGGCAGCAGCCGGGGCAGCGCGTGTCGACGGTTGATCACTCTGATATTCGTGGATCGAGCGCAAGGCCCGCCATCATGGTC
>WBZN01001011.1_pt1 | contig 18007 bp, 11 predicted proteins | sample 5204281 | NCBI WGS metagenome assembly WBZN01 (sample SAMN12344347, study PRJNA552823) | activated sludge metagenome | biome: Activated sludge suspended growth; feature: Nitrification reactor; material: Wastewater; isolation source: activated sludge from nitrification reactor of wastewater...
GAAGGAACCTAAGAAAGAGTTGAGTGAGATGCCGGAAAGGAAGAATTGGCTAGAAATGGATATTTCTGATCCCGATAAATTTAAGGAACAGATGGATGGAGCTAAGTAGGCATTATAAATTTTTAGGGATAGCAAGATGTTGAAAAGTCCAATCATATTGTTATTAGTTCTGATTTTATTGTTAAGTTGTTCGTCGGCTGTATTTGCAGAGCTTGCTTACATTGATCCTGCTACCAAGCAAAGTGTATTAGATCAGGTAATTTACAAATTCTTGGGAAAAGTTAAATCCTGGCAAACAGTCATTCAAGGTGCAGCTGAACGTTTGTTTTGGAGTTTGGTGCTAATTTCGATGGTTTGGACATTTGGAATGATGCTGCTTCGTAAAGCCGATATTGGGGATTTTTTTGCTGAGTTCACGCGTTTTATCATTTTTACGGGTTTCTACTTCTGGCTGCTTACCAATGCAGTGTCCGGTCATAATATTGCAGGAACCATTATCGCTTCGATGCAGCAATTAGGAGGTACGGCTGCGGGGCTGCCGGGAGGCGCAAATCACGCGAGTATAGTGGATACGGGTGTTCTGATTTGGAATCAAGCAACAAGTAACCTGACATTGCAACAACCAGTCGATAGCCTGATTGCTGTGATCGTATCGCTGATTATTCTCGTTGTTCTAGCTGTCATTGCAGTCAATATGCTGCTCTTATTGATTACCTCCTGGATACTCATGTATGCGGGAATATTTTTCTTAGGGTTTGGTGGGGCACGCTGGACAACAGATATTGCTATCAATTACTTCAAAACAGTTCTCAGTATTGGCGTTCAGTTGTTTGTGATGCTTTTGATTGTTGGGATTGGTAGCGATTTGTTGACCAGTTTCTACACCAAGATGGGCAAGAATGTGCTCAATTATGAGGAATTGGCCGTGATGCTAATTTTTTCGATTGCATTTTTTGTGTTGATATCCAAGTTGCCGCCATTATTGGCGGGAATTATTACGGGGAGTTCAATAGGCTCATCTGCTGGGATTGGCGGCTATACTGCTGGAGGATTTCTGGCTGGGGCAGGGACTGCGGCAGCGGTTGCCTCTTATGGCGGGTCACTGGTTGCCAGCCGGGTTGCAGCGGTATCAGCATCCAGGAATGGAACGGAAGCTTTGCGAAATGCTATAGAGAAAGGCCAGGCATATGAGGCAGCAAGAGGTGGGAATATTTCGGGTGGAAGAGACTTATGATGGATTTGCCACCGGACATGCAGGAGCGTGTGGATTGTTCAATAGCTGCTGCTATCAAGTATGAAATACCTGCCAATATCCTGCTCGCCATTGCCGAGAAGGAGGGTGGTAAACCTGGGCAGTGGGTGCGAAACAGTAACGGTACGCACGATGTCGGCTTGATGCAGTTCAATACGACTTATCTGAAAGATTTATCGAAATATGGCATTACGCCTGATCATGTGTCAGCTGCGGGTTGCTATGCTTATGATCTGGCGGCTTGGCGTGTGCGGTTGCATATCAAAAATGATCAAGGCGATATTTGGACAAGAGCAGCGAATTATCATTCACGGACGTCAAAACATAATGCAAAGTATCGGGCTGACTTGATGATCAAGGCTGTTAAGTGGGCGGATTGGTTGGAGAGGAGGGATTGATAAATTGCTTTATAGCTTACGTACGAGAATAAGTAGAGCTGTTTAGAATCATTTGGGTAATCATGCGTTTTCTAGCTCATATTTAGAAAGCATATTATTCCTTCAGATTCTTGGCATACTTCTACCTCTACTTTGACAATAAATCCGTGCTCAGGCGGGTAACCATTACGAACAATGGTCGGTCGGCCACTGCCTAGAATCTGGATACTTCTACTCATAGCGGTGTATTCCTCCTCGGTTGTTTATAGTGTTTGGCAACAACTAATCAACCAGATACACCGCTACTTTTCAATTCCCCAAATACCAGACTCAGTTATAACTCTTATTGCTATCGTAAACGGCTCAATATCGAGACCTCACTTTACACAATTCTACAAATTTTAGACTGATATTTTTCTAAGCAAGCTTGATCAATCACTTATAGAGCTTCAGGTGTTCACGCAGAAAAACAATAAGCCTTGAATTTATTCACTAAATTGCCGGACGCTACTGCAACCACATTTATGCTCACCGCGGAATCAATGCAAAAACCGAACCAAAGATGAATCCTTCTTTCGCAGATTCAAAACCTCGAGCTAAACGTTCTTCAGGTGGATCGCTTGGAACACCGTCTGTCATAGCGTATGCACCCATCGTTAACGCTTCGGCTGTACCGGTGAGTAAAACTTGACTAAAGATTGACATGCGCTGTGCCCCATTCAGGAGCTTGAATCCTCTCATGGTTCCAAGGGGAAAGAATATTGTTCCAGTCAGCTTTCCTGTCATGACTGATGTATCAAATCGCTGTGGATTCATCTGTCTAGCATAGGCAAATCGCTGTTCATCGATCCATGCACATCGATCTTCGCTTTCATGCTCAGAAGTGGAAAAAATGTTTTTGACTGAACAATTAAGCCTTGTTGATTTAAAAAACATTCCATAACTTCCGATGTCCAGGACGCTGACATCTGTATTGAAGTGTTGTTGGGTATACGGATTAAATTGAAACCTTGTTACATAGGATGCATCTTTAATCTCTTCATGTTCATTAAAGATATTGACGTTAATCGGCGACATTATTCCCTTCGTATCACCGTGTGTTGTCAAGGCCTCGTGAACATCGAAAACTGAATAGATTCGAATTCCGTTAATTTCGTAGAGAGTTCCTCCTGTTGGAATTTGCAAAACATCACCAAGAATCGTTGTTTGAGGGATATTAGAGGCGTTTATCCCTAAAACAAAAGGTCCAGAGCTGTTATTAAGTATTGCGCCAAGTACAAAACGAGGACTTTCTGAATTCCATTTTTGCGCTAGCCAAAACTGTTTTTCTGCGATGTTACTTAGTTGTTTCGCCTCGTCCAAAATGGAGTCTAATGCATCCTGCTGAAGCGTTCCTGCACCGTCTAAGAATTGACTATAATCAGAGAACCCAGGGTAGTTAGCTGCAAAGAATATACGTTCTGGATTAGATAAATACTGACCAGAGAGATATTTTTTTGGTTCGCCGCTCTGACATTTTGTTTCATTCAGTCTGTTGATATTGACGCCACTAGTTTGAGAGTCATCGCATAGAGTCGTTGCGATTTCTTGACGAGTAAGGTCGGCTAAGTTTTCAATGTGCTCGGAATTATTTAGCCATGTTGCATGGTAGCGTTTCCAATTATCATAAAACCATGCTTCAAGTGCCGGATTCTGTGGAGTTACGCTAAAGGCTGCATCTGCGGGTACATCATAAGAGGTAATACGTAGCGAGTGGCAAGCACCTGGACTCAATGTCTTGGTGTTCGTTTTCTCCAACGGATACTGGTCACGTTGCATGGCTGCACGATAGAATTCAGACAATTCCAATGTAGATAACTGCTTGAGAATAGTTAAGTTAATGGCAATCGGTGCTGTATTACAATATAGAACATCGGTTGACGCCCTGTCCCCAAAAACAGGGCGCTCATCAATGTAACTGATGTAATGAAGCGAATCTAAATTATTTTCAAAATACTCCGTCCAAGCGTTCGGCAGTTTCTCTGAATTTATACAAATCTGGTGATCAGGAATTAATCGCGTGGCTAACTGGCAGATTTTATCGCGAGCATCCCATTGAGAAATTAAGCGTTTAAAGTCATTCCACGAAACATTCAAAATCTCGGAAGCTCCAAATTCGTCAAATTTAAGACGAACTGATCGTTCTATCTGAACAATGTTATCTTCTAAGGTAGTTTCCAAATCAGATTTCCATGGCCATGGTAACCAATTGCGAGTTGCATGGGATAGAATATACTCTGCGTTTGAGGTATAGCGACGCATATCGTGCACGACTTTCGCTCGATAGTCACCGGCCCAGAGCTGCCAATAATGGTTAAGCGCTAAGCCGCTTAACGTTACAAAGTACAGTGTCAGCCATAGTACAGTGTGCCATGGTTTATAAAAATGAGCTTTCAGGTACATGACAGACTCCCTAAGCTGGCGCTGCTATTCGATTACGTAATATGCGCTCTCGATGCAATGCCAGCGCGTAGTCACGACCAGCCCCACTAAAACGAGCCACAAACACGCTCAGTTCGAGTAGCATCACCCAGACCTTTAGAAGAAAGAGAGCTTTTTGACTAAATTCATTCGCCTCGTCTATTACTATTCCTGCAGTATCAGAAACTGCGATAACACCGTTGCGAACAACTTCTTCCCTTGATCCAATCAAAAACTGTTGTTGTTTTGCTTCTGCTAGTTTGGTATTGAAGTCATTCTCAAGATCTAGGATGGCTGTTCTTATCTTTTCGATGTGTTCTGTTTGCGTATTACCTTCAGGTGCGAATTGATTTGGCAATTCCCTGATTTCTTGCTTTTTTTCATTAATTAACTGAACATAGCGTTTCACTTGCTTTTCATATTCAGTAGCTTGAGAAACCCAATATCGGAAGTTTCGTCCCTGCCCTGGTTTACCTGAGGAATTACATTGTTGATCGTTGTTAACGTTAATAATCCCGTTGTGCTCAACATTTGCGCAAGTTTTCGAGAGTTCCATCTCTAACGTCAATTTTTCATGGGTTGCTTGCAAATTACGCAGATCTTCACCTAAGGTTTGCTGCTTAGCTGTTTGTTGATTAATTGTCTTTGCTCTCTCAGTTTCTAGACCATCCAACAAAGATTTTTTGTCTCTAAGTTGCTGGTAATGACTTTCATACACGGTTTGAAGCTGTTGATCAGCTTTTGAATTTAAATCGAGGGCTTTTCTATTAAAGTAGCCATCGATTTCAAAGCTGAGGATCTTGGGGATAGCAAGGAATATCGCAGCATAGGCAATAGCGACACCAAGGCCGACACGCAAACTCAAGCTACAAAGCCGTTTAAACTTCAGTTTTTGAATAACTATTTTGTCTCCATTGGCTTCTTTCAGATGGAGAATTTCACCTTCAGTATCATAGTCACCACCCACAACGATTCGGTCAAGCATGAAAAGGATTCCGGCACTTAACCCTGCTGCGATGAAACCGATTTTTTCATTGCCGGTAAAAGATGAAAGAGCCATAAACTGGAGTGAAAAGATTATGGCAATCATTCCTATCATCAGAAGTGCAAGATTAACAATGTCTTTTTTTAAATAAGGATTTTTTTTGAGAACTTCAGTGTCCGCATTGGCAATAAAAGCAAAGATGTGATCAAAAAATCCAAGCCTATTCTGTTCCATAAGATTTCTCCCTTGTTGTTAGTAAATTAGAGAAAGCATTTATTGCTTTTCACCTCTAATTCGAACGAGAGCAGGAATATCAAAAAAATTTTTGAATTTAATTTGATTTCGAGAATAGCGACTGTAGCTAGGAAAGCTGGTTCGGAACGGATTCCGATATTTGAGGAGAATTTGAGCGTATTCGACAAAATGTCCCGAAATAAAAATATGAGATTGCTACAGAGAAGGAGAATTTCGTATAACACAATCTCATCGTAGGTACGACATATCGGATAAGGTTTGGAAGTTGCTGGAAGCACACTTAGCTGGTCGTGAGGGTAGCTGGGGAGAAATAGCCAAAGAAATCGTCAGTTCATCAATGCGGTTTTCTGGATTATTCGCACGGGTGCGCCGTGACGGGATTTACTGGGGGATTACGATGATTGGAGCAATACGCATCGCCGTTTTTATTCGCTGGCGGATCGCGATTATGACAGTAATGCGATTACTGAACAGGCAAGAAAACAGAGCATGGAAGCTATAATCCCCCAACGAAAAACCGCACAGCGCAAAGGCTCTACGATAAAGAGCTATATATAAATCACGGCATCCTGTCGAAAATGCTTTTCTGCATATTAAGAGATGGCGCGGCATCGCCACAAAGTTATGTCAAAAATACCGCTTCTTTCCTTGCTGCTGTGCAAATCAGATGCATCGCTCTCTGGGTCAATATCTTGTGACTACACTATCTGGGCGTAAGCTAAACAGTTACAGAATTTTTTTCTTTTTTGCTTCCCCATTCGAATAAGTTATATGAGCATCCAATATCTCTCTGGGTTAAAATCCTGCAACACACTGAAACGAAAATAAGAATACACATATGATCCATTTATTATTAGCATCGCTATCGCAAAACAAACCTGGCCAAGCCATCAGATTTTCTGACACAGTTGAATGTTCTGGTTCTTCACATCCTAATTCTAATAATGGTGAGGTAGTACCTCGCATCGATAAAATCGAAGTATATGCGAAGCCAAAGAACTCACTGTCGGGAAAGGGGATTGGAGATTCTTCCATGGTGAAGAATTCGGTTTTGCCTGCTGCCCATGCATTATTATCCACACAGCCCTTGTTATGGAATGAGGAAAAACATGGGCCACTTCGTGCGGATATTTATCTCGAATGTGATGAAAACACTGAAGTTCGAGGCGATAGTGGTGGTTTGGCTTATAGTCTCCGGTTATTGGAAGAATTGGCTGGTTATGAGATCGATGGCAGTCAACGATTCATCGATACGCATCAAATTTTGCAACAACAGGTTATCGGCGCTACCGGAACAATCGATGCGATTGGGCAAATAGGCCGTGTTGATGGTGTTGAAGCAAAACTTAAGGCTTTTGTAGAGAAGTTGCGGAATGACTGGCCTGAGATTCAAACGATAACCGGACAAAGCGACCCGTGCATCGTTTTTTTGTTGCCTAAGGAAAATTTACAGGCACTAGATCACCAGGTTTTGAAACAAGCTGAGGAAGCACTTCATACACTATCAACCAAAGTTAACATTGTCGGAATAGACCGGTTAGCCGAAGCGATTAAAGTTTTAGTGGGCGATCGTTTTCCCATATCGCAACAGGATCAATCACCCTATAAAGGTTTGAATGCGTTTGACCCCCAAGATCGCTTTCTGTTTTTTGGGTGTGAGCAGAAGATAAATGACATCCTTATAGGATTGACAGCATACCGTGCCGACGAAAAAGCCCAACGACATATTATTGTGTTTGGAAGTAGCGGAGCAGGTAAGTCATCCTTTGTAAAAGCCGGATTATTACCGAGATTAAGCCAACAAGGGCAATCAACGCTGCAAAACTGGGCCATACTGAAACCGGGCGATGGCCAAGGCCAGCTGCTCGACTACTTTATTGATTGTCTGCGTCCAACCCTGAATCCAACCGATCATAAAAAACTGCTCAATTTACCCTGGCGTAAAAACCCGGATGATGCTGTGCGCGGTTTCGTGGAAATGTATGCTTCTGCACGTCGCACTTCAACCGGGCCTGACTCATTTGTATTGGTTATAGACCAGGCTGAGGAACTGTTAAGAATGGAGGCAAAAAATGACATTACTCAGTTTAAAGCCATCTTACAGGCTTTCTCAAACTTTCATCTGACAAAAAAATCACAGACTGAACAATCTGCCCCAATTTGCTGGGTAATCTCAACCATACGGAAAGCAGAATACGAAAACTACAAATCATTCTTGGCGCTAGAAAACGAAAAAAAACAATTTTTCCCGTACCCATTAGCCGTACTGGACCCGTTAAAAGATAGAGCAGCTTATGAAGCGATTATTGAACAACCTGCACGTTTACGAGGCATTCGTGTCGAGCCTGCACTTACACAATATTTGTTGTCAGTCATCACTGAATTAAAAAATCCATTACCCACACTTGAATACACCTTGGATGAACTGTATCAGCATGCAGTCAGAACGCATTCACTCAATCAAGGCTTAACGCTCGCGGCGTTCGAAAATACGGAAATCATTGGCAGCATGTCGGGCCTGATTATACGTAATGCCCAAAAGCTATTAGAGACTTTAAAAAAAGAGCCAGGTATCCGCAAACAAATTCCAGCATTCTTCAGCCTACTATTGGGTATCGATAAAACCCATGGTCTGGCGTACCCAAACCCGGCAAAGATTGACACCTTCAAAAGGTCGCCGGAATTATTTCGATTGTATCAAGCCTTTGTGAATCATCGCTTTTTGCATGAAGATGGCGAAAACGCACGTTTTTGCCATGAGGTCTTGATTAGTGAATGGAGTGAAGTGCAGCAATGGGCAAAGAAAACTGCACAACGAGAACAAACGCGTAAATTACAAAATTTGGCTGTCGGTTTAGTATTTTCAATAGGCCTGATCTTCATAGCCAGTTATGCTGCTTATTATGTAAATCAACAGTCTGATAAGGCAAATGCAGAGCGAGATAAAGCGTTAATTACTGAATCACGTTTTTTAGCCGATCTTTCCCTAGAGCAAACAATGAGTGGTAACGCGCGCCTGGGCGCTTTATTGGCATTAGAAGCGCTGCCGGACTATTCGAAAAAAGAAGACCAAAGGCGTCCTTTGGTGTTTTCGGCTGAACGGAGTTTGTACGCAACTTTAGGCCGCTACATGGATCGTCTATGGCTTAAGCATTCTGGTAGTGTGGATTATGTTGCCTTCAGCCCGGATGGCAGCAAGATTGTCACTACTTCTGGAGTTAAAACAGCTCGCGTGTGGGATACCGAAACGGGAGAAGTTGTGGCTGTGTTGGGGCATGCCGATTGGGTTCGTAGTGCAGTCTTTAGCCCGGATGGCAGCAAGATTGTCACTGCTTCTGGGGAAACAGTCCGCGTGTGGAATACCGAAACGGGAGAGGTTGTGGCTGTGTTGAAGGGGCATACTAGTTGGGTTCGTAGTGCAGTCTTCAGCCCCGATGGCAGCAAGATTGCTACTGCTTCTGGGGAAACAGTCCGCGTGTGGGATGCCGAAACAGGAGAGGTTGTGGCTGAGTTGAAGGGGCATACTAGTTGGGTTCGCAGTGCAGTCTTCAGTCCAGATGGCAGTAAGATTGTCACTGTTTCAGGAGGAACAGTTCGCGTGTGGAATGTCGAAACAGGAGAGGTTGTGGTTGTGTTGGAGGGGTATATCAATTGGTTTGATGGTGTAGTTGCAGTCTTTAGCCCAGATGGCAGCAAGATTGTCACTATTTCTTGGGAAACATTCCGCGGGTGGAATGGCGAAAAGCGTTTGCGCCCTTTACCCTTTACTACTTTGACTACTGCTGGAACAGTCCGCGTGTGGAATGCCGAAACAGGAGAGGTTGTGGCTGTGTTGAAGGGGCATACCGATTGGGTTCGTAGTGCAGTCTTCAGCCCGGATGGCAGCAAGATTGCCACTGCTTCTGAGGATGGAACAGCCCGCGTGTGGGAAACCGGAACAGGAGAGGTTGTGGCTGTGTTGAAGGGGCATACCGATTGGGTTGGCAGTGCAGCCTTTAATCCGGATGGCAGCAAGATTGCCACTGCTTCTAGGGATGAAACAGTTCGCGTGTGGGAAAGCGAAACAGGAGAGGTTGTGGCTGTGTTGGAGGGGCATACCGGTAGTGTTCACACAGCAATTTTTAGCCCGGATGGCAGCAAGATTGTCACTGCCTCTGGGGAAACAGTCCGCGTGTGGAATACCGAAACGGAAGGGGTTGTGGCTGTGTTGAAGGGACATACCGATTCAGTTGGCAGTGCAGTCTTTAGCCCGGATGGCAGCAAGATTGTCACTGCTTCTGGGGATGAAACAGCTCGCGTTTGGGATACCCGAACAGGAGAGGTTGTGGCTGTGTTGAAGGGGCATACCTATTGGGTTGGCAGTGCAGTGTTTAGCCCAGAAGGCAGCAAGATTGTCACTGCTTCTGGGGAAACAGTCCGCGTGTGGGATACCGAAACGGGAGCGGCTGTGGCTGTATTGAAGGGACATACCGATTGGGTTGGCAGTGCAGTCTTCAGTCCAGATGGCAGCAAGATTCTCACTGCTTCTGGGGAAACAGTCCGCGTATGGGATACCGAAACGAAAGAGGTTGTGGCTGTGTTGAAGGGGCATACTAGTTGGGTACGTAGTGCAGTGTTTAGCCCAGAAGGCAGCAAGATTGTCACTGCTTCTGAGGATGAACCAGCTCGCGTATGGGATATCGAAACGGGAGAGGTTGTGGCTGTGTTGAAGGGGCATACCGATTGGGTTAGCAGTGCAGTGTTTAGCCCAGAAGGCAGCAAGATTGTCACTGCTTCTGGGGATGAAACAGCTCGCGTGTGGGATACCCGAACAGGAGGGGTTGTGGCTGTGTTGAAGGGACATACTAGCTGGGTTCGTAGTGCAGTCTTCAGCCCAGATGGCAGCAAGATTGCCACTGCTTCTGGGGAAACAGTCCGCGTGTGGGATGCCGAAACAGGAGAAGTTGTGGCTGTGTTGAAGGGGCATACTAGTTGGGTTCGTAGCGTAGCCTTTAGCCCGGATGGCAGCAAGATTGCCACTGCTTCTGAGGATGGAACAGCCCGCGTGTGGGAAACCGAAACAGGAGGGGTTGTGGCTGTGTTGGAGGGGCATACCGGTAGTGTTCACACAGCAATCTTTAACCCGGATGGCAGCAAGATTGTCACTGCTTCTGAGGATAAAACAGCCCGCGTGTGGAATGTTTTTAATACTAAAGAACTTATTGAAAAAGTAACCAGTCTGAAATTGCCACCACTGACTCCCGAAGAACGTCGCCAACATTATTTAGATTAATTATTTTTCTTTTTTGCTTTCCCATTCGAAATAACTATGAGCACGCCAAAAACTAAAAATGTTCTAAAGTGTTGCTCAAACATAAATTGTTAAAACTATACGTTTCAATAAGGAGTTATAAAATGGTTAAAGTTCGTAAAAGGGATTTGATAATCCTAGCTTGTATCGGTGGCTTGACTTTTTCTTCAATCTCCAATGCACACGTCTCTACATTAGGAAAACTGGGGAATTCAACCAAAGCATCTATGAAAACGGCAAATACCGCAAAGCGTATTCAGTCCTTAAAATCTGCTTCATCAGCCTTCAGGCCGGTCAAAACAACTTCGTTTAAACCAACACTAGTAACAAAAAATGCTGGCCAGACCAGAATGAATCAACAGCGGCTGGCTATTCAATCGGATGTGAAAAAAAGTGTTGATCTCGCGAAGAAAAATCTTGGTTATAAAGAGCCAGCTACACTTCGCGGGCAATTCAGCTCAAATGCGAACCCGGGGCTAATTTATCACCGGCAAACGGGAAAGAATAGCTATATCGGGCAAACGAAAAACCTAAATCGTTTTCCACAAAGGCAGCTTGAGCATAATCGCCAGTTGCAAAAAAACATGGGAGCAACATTCAAGAAACCTTCTTATCAATTAGTCGCAGGTGCTCCAGCGGATAATGCCAAATTGTTACGGGTCGCGGAAGAAACGGCTTACCGTTCTCAGAAAAGTTTTGGAGCTCATTTAACCAATAAGGTCAGCCCGATGGCAGATAGCAAATACTTATCAGCTGTTAAACGCTAATTTAGCGCAACCAATTAACGGCTTACAAACCCCTGGCATCAAAATTATGTTGTTGTCAGGGGGCTAATTCAGGATTAATTATTAGGCGGGTGAATTTAGATAATAAAAGGCTATTTAATGGCAAAACCAATAACAACCAAACAACATCTTATTGATAAATTGATCTTGGGACAGTTGCCGCTACATAAACGTCATGGACGAATGAGTCAATATGGTGGAAATGGCAAACAAGATCAAAAGCTTGAGGATGCTTTTACTTCGATAGAATTTGACACGGCGAATCTTACTATTGATGAGCAGTGTGAGTTGAGGGCAAAGTTTTTTCTTGAAATGGTAGAGATCTACATTGAGCAAATGGAAGATAAGCTTCAGCAAACGGTTGCAAAGTGTGCATTTCGTCAATTAGTTGCAGAAGAAGGCCGTCAATGTATTGTAATGGACTATTCGCCTAAGCAGTTGAAAGGTGACAAAAAGGCGCAATACGATACTCCTGAAAATTATCAATCTATACTGGAAAAAAATTATAAACAAGTCGCTTTTGAGAACCAGATTTCAAAAATGCTTTCTTCCATTATTCAAAGTGTCCCAAAAGATTCAATGGAATCCTGGAACGACTCAGTATTAAATACCTATTGTCGAGTAGTGCAAGAGCGTATTTTTGATTGCTACACCACTCATGAACAAAGAAAAAACAAAGTTGATAAAATTTTTATAGGTGATCCAAGCATAACACCTGAAGAATATTCTGAACTTCAGAAAAATGGACAAAGAAAAAGTAAAGATGATGAAATTTTTATAAGCGGTCTAAGTATAACACCTGAAGAATATTCTGAACTTCAGAAAATATACAAACTGAAAATACGAGTAGAAAATTCAACGATTTATAATGAATTAGAAATGGCAGCCCAAAGTTTGATTGACGAAATACAAGCTAAATACGACCCTGATAAATGTTTTTATAGTGGTTATTTTGGAAGCATGATTCGCATGAGAATCGACTCTATTTGGAATGAGTATTATAAAGAAGAGTCAATAGACGACATTGTGGATAGCATGAAATTTCTTTCACCTGAAGAAAGTGAAAAATTGCGTTCACGTGATGAGCCAGATGTAAAAATGGAGCAACAACAAACACTTTCCTTAATTCAAGATCAGCTTACACCTCAAGAATATGAATTGCTGGTATCGAAAGCTTCGGGTGCAACACATGCTGAAATCGCTGCAACAATCAATCGTGGTGTGCTTAGAGAACAAATAAAAAAAGGTGAGGTTAAGCCTATTAAAACCAGCAACATTCAATATGGCTTAAAAAAATTAGAAGAACGCCTGGAAAAATTCCTGCGCTCGAAAGGTATTTTAAGTGCTGACGAATCATTGCAATTATCAAGGAGAAACAAGAAGCCATCAGTTAAAAAAACGGATGATATTCTAAAAGAAGGAGAGAACAATGAGTAAGTTATTAACATTACTGTCGGGTTTGGAAAGGCTGTCAATTACAACGACTGAACCTTTAGCTCAGCCATTGACAATTCCACAAGTACGGCGCATCGCTAACTTAACGTCCTTAGATGAGCTAAATGATCAAGATTTCGAATTAATTAGTCAAAATTTAACAGCGGCAAAAGCCTATGGATATAAAGCAGCCGAATTAACTGGCATGCTTGAATTCCCGGACTACGCCAGTCTTAAAGATCAGTCACAAATAACGCCACCGGAAAACATTCAATCAGACTTGTCTAATGTGATAAATCTATTTCCAACTTGCAAGTTGTTGACGCTCAGAAGAAAAGTTGAAGCGATGGCTGCCAGCACTGGAGGGGCGGAACATCAATCAGCTGGGAACTGGACATATCCAATTCAAACCCTATCCAATCATAATGTAACCGTCACCTTCGAGTTTCGTACCAACCCTATGACGAAGCGGGTTACCACAGAACTCCGTCTTTCTGTATCTCAAGCGTTACCTGTTGATACCACAATAGCGTGGTTGTCTCCCCAACAAATAGGTGATGATTCCGTTGTTTCTCCTATTTTGCAGTGTCAGCTTAGAGCAGGAAATACTGAGGCGGTAGCAACACGAATATTTGAACCAAATGAATGGAAAGTTATACCACAGGCTCCTGAATTTGGAGAAGTTGAAGATATAGGATGACGTAATGGAATGGACGCCCGCTACCCTAGACGGCAACGCTGGAAATTTTTATAAACCATTAAAAGATTCAATATTATTGTTTAGGTGATTGTCCTTGGACTTCCGAAACAAAGATTTCAACGCGCCGATTGTCAGCTCTGTTTTCGGGTGTGTCATTAGCAGCCACCGGTTCGCGTGAGCCCCGTCCATCAATTTGAATACGGTTAGTGGATACACCACGGCTCACTAAATAATCGCGTGTGCTGGCGGCACGATTGACTGATAACGGATTATTAATTGCATCGCTGCCGGTGTTATCGGTATGTCCAATAATGGTGATAACTGTAGCCGCATTTTCGGTCAAGCTCTTTGCAAAACTATCGAGGATCGGCCTGAAATCCGGCTTGATATCAGATCGGCCTGAATCAAACGAAATATCGCTCGGAATATTCAATTTGAGGCGGTTATCTTCAGTTTGTGAGACTTGCACACCGGTACCTGCTGTCGCTGATTCCATTTGCTTTTTCTGCTCTTCCATTCTTTGCGACCACAAATATCCGGCACCGGCTCCTAGTAGAGCGCCAGATCCGGCACCAATGGCAGCGCCTGTACCACCACCAAAAATTGCACCAATCGCTGCACCTGTGCCAGCTCCAATTGCGCTGCCTTGTGCAGTACCTCGTTGTGTATCTGAAAGATTTGCGCAACTACTTAATGCCGTAATAACCGCTGGAATCATAAGTATTGTTTTAGTTTTCATGAAGATTTCCTTTATATGTTTACAACAAATTGACTGGGAAAGATAATTACCTGTGAAGTTTTCAAAGACAGCGCTATTGAATGCTGTTTTTACAATCGAATCAGAAATAAATCCCCATGAAAAATTATTATGAGGTATTTCCTTCAAAAAGCACCTGTCCAGCCTGCTTCAATGAACCATCACCATTGACATACGCATAAAGTGTCGTAGTCGTAATATTCAAACGGCGAGCCACATCCGCTGCATTGGCTTTCGGATCAGCCATAGCGGCCATCGCCATCATCACGGTTGCTCTATCCATTTTTCGAGGACGACCGCCTAGACGGCCACGCGCTCTTGCGGCCGCAAGCCCGGCATGAGTGCGTTCAGCAATCAATTCCCGCTCGAATTCTGCCAGTGCCGCAAAAATTCCAAAAAACAAACGTCCGTTTGCTGTCGTGGTATCGATTTGTGCACCAGCACCAGCCAATACTTTTAATCCGACATTTCGCGCACGAAGTTCATCGACTATTGATACCAAGTGTTTTAGATCGCGCCCCAATCGATCCAGCTTCCAGATCACCAACGTATTGTTTGGCTGAAGCGCTTTGAGACAAGCATTTAACCCTGGTCTGTCATCTTTCCGGCCAGACGCTAAATCTTCATAAATCCGGATGGGGTCCACCCCAGCGGCAATAAGAGCATCCCGCTGAGGTTCCAACGTCTGGCTACCATCGTTTTTTGATACACGGACATAGCCAACAAGCATATTGATTTTAAATTACAAGAAAAGATGAAATTAAGACTACAATATTGCGTAGATTTTCTCAATGAGTTTTCTTGTATATTTCTTGCCCTTTTTGGCCCAGTTTTGACGTACAAGATAAACGGACGTTTTTCTTATACTGAATCCATCCCCGGTATTCAACCTTGCAACCCAGCGATACCGCTTATCCCCGATTCAAAAGCCGACTTGCGCAATCGGAATTGGAACGTTTCTATACCGTGACGGGTGCCGAACGGGCATATTGCGATAGTGCCACTCGCTCAAGCACCACGCGCTTGGGATTTGCGCTGCTGTTAAAAACCTATCAACGGCTGGGTTATTTTGTAACCTCCGAGCAAGTGCCGAATGCCATTGCCGAACATGTCGCTTCCAGCATAGACGAACCGTATGATCGGGAGAATTTGCGACAGTACGATGTTTCGCAGGCCAGACGCAAACACTTGTCGGCGGTACGTGAGTTTCTGGTGGTCAAACCATTCGGTGACGATGGCAAAGAACTGATACGACAAACTTTTGCCGAAGCGGCACTAACCAAGGAGGATGTTATCGATATTATCAATATCGGCATTGAAACCTTGGTACGTCATCGTTACGAGTTGCCGGCATTCGATACCTTGCTGCGGGAAGCCCGCGTCTCGCGGATTGCAACAAACCAAGCGCTGCACCGGCAAATTCACCATGCACTTGGAGATGCTGGCCGGGCTTTTCTCGATAACCTTTTTGTTGTGGGTGATGATCCGCGTCGTGTGAGTCCTTGGAACGACATTAAGCAAGATGCCGCCAAGCCGACGATAGACGGCATCCGCGAGTTGATCGAACGCCATGACCGACTGACCAAACTGGCTTGCTACGCAGACCTGTTAAAAACCATGCCGGTCATCAAAATCAAACAATGGGCACTGGAAGGCAACAGTCTCGATGCCGCCAGTATGATGGATATGGTGGCCGCTAAACGCTATGCGATTGCCTTATCCTTGATTAGGCAACGGCTGGCGATAGTGACGGATGATCTGTGTAATCTCTTTTGCAGACAGATGAAGCGAGCGTTGCACAGCGCCGAGGGAGCCCTTGAAGATTATCTGGCCGATAATCAAGAAAAGACTGATGAGATTTTGCGCCGGTTTGCGATACTGGAAACGCTCTTGAATTCTAGCCGGTCGGAAGAAGAACAATTGAAAAGCGTTCGCCAGGCGGTGACGGCTCGCCCCGATTTGTGCGAATTCTCGCGCTTACATGCTGAATACGGCGGGAAGAATGAATTTCGTTTTGTCTGGCAGTTTTTCAAGCCTCGGCGGGCGGAAATTCTACTGATTTTGAGCAAGTTAAAACTGGAATCCACCAGTCAGGATGCCAGTTTTGAGCGGTCGCTGGCTTTTATGTTGGAAAACAGCCATCGGCAAAGCGAGTGGCTAACGCTTAAGGGCAAAGGCAAGATTGCCTTAACGGCAGACGATCTGAATTGGATTCCTGAAAAATGGTGGAAGTTGGTAACTAACGAAATCAAACGCGATACCATTCCGGCGCGAATTAACCGCCGGCAGTTCGAAGCATGCGTTTGCTCGCAAATGGTTAGGGAACTGAAATCAGGTGACCTTTGCGTGATCGGCAGCGACGCATATTCAGATCACCGGCAGGAATTGGTGCCAATGGAGGAATGCGAACGTACGCGCGCCGATTACGGCGAGAAAGTGGGCTTGCCCGTCGAGAGCATAGCCTTTATCGAGCATGTTCGCACTCTATTGATCGAGACAGCACGGCAAGTTGACAAAACTTATAATGAAAATGCCCATTTCAAGATCATAAATGGCAGGCCGAAACTCGGCCGACAACAGAAAAAAGAGATTCCGTCCGGATTCAAAGAATTGGATGACGCGTTAAGGCGAAAACTCGATAGCATCGGCCTTTCACTGCTGGACGTGCTAGCTGATACCATGCAGTGGATTGGGTGGGGCAAGCATTTCGGCCCGCTGAGCGGTCACAAAGGTAAATTGCGGGAGGAAGACCGGCGCAAGATTCTGACGGTATTCGCCTATGGCACAGGTTTAGGGCCGACACAAATTGCCAAAAATATTGCCGATGTCAGTGCCCGGCAAGTGTCATTCGTCAATCAGCGGCAAGTCACGACGGAAAAACTGGAAGCCGCCATTTCGGTGACTATCAATGCGTACAATCAATTTCAACTGCCACGCTACTGGGGCGATACAAAACGCGCGGCAGCCGATGGAACACAGTGGAATCTATATGAAAATAATCTACTGTCCGAACGACATATTCGTTATGGCGGCTATGGTGGGATTGCTTATTACCATGTCAGCGACACGTATATTGCACTGTTTTCGCATTTTATTCCCTGCGGTGTCTGGGAAGCCGTGTACATCCTGGACGGACTGACAAAGAACAACTCTGGTATTCAGCCCGATACCTTACATGGTGACACCCAAGCCCAAAGCGCACCGGTTTATGGTTTGGCTTTTTTGCTGGGTATCAAGCTGATGCCGCGTATTCGCAACTGGAAAGATTTGAAATGGTTTCGCCCGGGCGCCGACGAAGTGTATAAACACATTGATGACCTGTTTACCAAGGATGCCATCGATTGGGACTTGATTGCCTGTCATTTGCCGGACATGCTGCAAGTAGCGCAATCGATTCGTGCCGGGTGTATTCAACCATCGACCATTTTGCGCAAGCTTGGTACCGCAAGCCGGAAAAACAAACTGTATTTCGCCTTTCGTGAGTTGGGCCGGATCGTCCGTACTATTTTCCTACTGGAATATATTAGTGACGATGCACTACGCCGGGCTATCCAGGCGGCGCAAAACAAGTGCGAAGGATTCAACAATTTTGCTCAGTGGGCGTATTTTGGATCGGACACTATCGAGGAAAATGTGCGCGAAGATCAGTTGAAGATAATCAAGTACAATCACCTGATTGCCAACCTGATGATTTTCCACAACTGTCATACGA
>WBZN01001012.1_pt1 | contig 18004 bp, 12 predicted proteins | sample 5204281 | NCBI WGS metagenome assembly WBZN01 (sample SAMN12344347, study PRJNA552823) | activated sludge metagenome | biome: Activated sludge suspended growth; feature: Nitrification reactor; material: Wastewater; isolation source: activated sludge from nitrification reactor of wastewater...
AGCAGCCCGTGCCAGGCGCGGGCGGCCAGGGCCGGATCGTTGATGTGGATGGCGACCACCGGGCCCTTCTGGCGGCCGAGCTTGAAGCCGGCGGCTTCCAGGCCGTGATAGAGCGTGTCGACATTGCGCCACAGCTTGGTCATCAACTCGGGATGCTTGCGCAGATGGGCCAGCGACTGCCGCACCGAGGCGACGATCGACGGCGGCATCGAAGCGGTGAACATGTAGGGCCGGCAGGCGACGCGCAGGATCTCGAAATCCGCATGGTCGGAGATCAGGAAGCCGCCAATCGCGCCCATGCTCTTGGAGAAGGTGCCGGTGACGAAATCGACATCGGCGTCGACGCCGTCCTGCTCCAGCAGGCCGCGGCCGGTCTTGCCCATGACGCCCATCGAATGGGCCTCGTCGACCAGCAGGTAGGCGCCGTGCTTCTTCTTGACCTCGACGAATTCCTTGAGCGGCGCGTGGTCGCCCAGCATCGAATAGATGCCCTCGACCACCACCAGCTTGTTGCCGGGCTCATTCGCCAGGCGCGCCAGGCGCTTGTCGAGGTCGGCCGGGTCGTTGTGGCGGAAGCGGATGACGGTCGCGTGGCCGAGCCGCGCGGCGTCGTAGATCGACGCGTGGCTGTCGGCGTCGATGATCAGGAAGTCGCCCGGACCCACCAGGGTCGAGATGGCGCCAAGGTTGGCCTGATAGCCGGTGGTGAACACCATGCAATGCTTCTTGCCGTAGAAATCGGCAAGGTCGGCCTCGAGCGCCTTGTGGCAGGAATACGAGCCGTTGGCGATGCGCGAGCCGGTGGTGCCGGTGCCGAACTCGGCCAGCGCGGTCTGCGCCGCCTCGATGCAGCCGGCATCGAAGGTGAGGCCGAGATAGTTGTTGGATCCGCACAGGATGGTCTTGCGACCCTCGACCATGGCTTCGGTCGAGGAGACGATCTTCTCCATCTTCACGCCGAACGGATCGGCGCCGCAGGCGGTCACCGCCCCGTGCACCTCGCGGATGGTCTTGAAACGATCGAACAGCCCCATGGTGTTGCCCCTCAAGCCCCTGCCTTAGCCGGATTGTTCTTGCTGGCGTGGATCGTATCGGCCAGCTGCCCGACAGTCGCGATCTCCGGCACCAAATTCAGCGGGATGGACACGTCGAAACGGTCCTCCAGCTCCATCATCAAATCCATGACCTGCAAGGAATCCATGGTCAGGTCCTCGGCGATCACGGTGTCCTGGGTGATCGGCTGGTCGCCAGCCCGGAAACGCTCCAGCAGACGTGCGATGTCCGCGAAGACAGCTTCCTTGGTCAATGCCATGCTGGTCTGAACCGCCGCGCTACCCACGTGAATGATCTCAGCCCCTGCCAGTTCCGGATGTCGCAAGCCATGGTCGTCATGACTCGGTCATATTCGGCGAATTCCCGCAGAAGAGTTCTGATTCATTTGGCCGGAATGGTTAAATGACAAATTGTTACCATTTGTTACAGGCCATCCGAATCAACATGTTACGGCGAAATCCATCTATAATAGTTGAGCACGAAGGTAGTGCTCCGCGACATCCTTGAAACCCGTCCAAGCATCGAATTTCGGCTGCCACCCGGTCATCGCCTGCAGCCTTTCGCCGCGACAGACCCAGTCCGGGAAATAGATCTCCGCCACCTTGGGCGGGAACAGCACCCGGGCCTTGTGGTCAAGCGCCGCCAGCCGGAGGTTGCCGCAGGCGACGCCCGCTAGGGCCCAGCGCGGCACCCGCAAGGCCAGAGGGCGACTGCCGACCGCCGCGCCGAGGGCGCCGATCACGTCCGCCCAGCGGTAGCCGCCCGGGGCTCCGTCGTCGACCTCGAAGGTGCCCTGGCGGACGCCCTGGCGGTCGAGGCAGGCGGCGATCGCCTCTGCCAGGTCGATGCCGTGGATCAGGGAGACTTTGGCCTCCGGCGTGGCGGGATAGGGCACGAATCCCAGCCGCGCCGCCTTGAACAGCGGCAGCATCTCCAGGTCGCCGGGGCCGTAGACCGCCGGCGGGCGCAGGATGGTCCAGGGCCGCTCGCCCGCCAGGGCGGCGACCTGGGCCTCGGCTTGGTGCTTGCTGTCGCAGTATGGGGAAAGTTGAGGCTCGCGCGCGGCCAGACTGGACACGTGAACCAGGGTGGCAGCGGGGTTGCGGCGCGCGGCGGCGCGCAGCAGGCGCGCGGTGCCGCCTTCATTGACGGTGTAGAAGTCCTCGGGCCGCAGCGCCTTGACCAGGCCGGCCAGGTGCACGATTGCCTGGGCGCCTTCGACCAGCTGCTCAAGGGCGGCTTCGTCATCGATGTCGCCGAGCACCAGTTCCAGCCGGTGATAGGGCGACAGCAAGTCGGCCGGATGGCGGCGGACCAGGGCGCGCACCTCCCATCCGCGCCGACGCAAAGCCGCGACCGTGTGGCGGCCGATGAAGCCGGTCGCCCCGGTGACGGCCGCGAGCCGCACCATGGATCTCAGGCGCCCACGGCGGCGTCGGACTGGTCGTAGGCTCCGCTCAGGTAGTTCGCCTTGGCCTTGCTGCGGCTGAGCTTGCCGGAGGAGGTCTGCGGCAGTGCCTTGGGCGGCACCATGGCGACGCGCGCCTCGACGCCGTGCGCCTTCTGCAGCAGGGCGTGCACGTCCCGCCGCAGCTTCTCGCGCTGGGCGGCGTCGCCGACCCGGCACTGCACCAGGACCACCACCGTCTCGCCGGCCTTGTCGTCGTCGACCGAGAACGCGGCGACATCGCCGCGCCGGAGCTCTTCCAACTCCTCTTCCGCCGACCACTCGAGGTCCTGCGGCCAGATGTTGCGGCCGTTGATGATGATGAGGTCCTTGGCCCGGCCGGTGATGACGATCTCGCCATCGAGCAGATAGCCGAGATCGCCGGTGTCGAGCCAGCCATCGGCGTCCAGCACCTCGGCGGTGAGTTCCGGCTGCTCGAAATAGCCGGCCATGACACTGGGGCCGCGGAAGAAGACGCGGCCGACATGGCGTTCGTCGAGCGCCTTGCCGTCGGCGTCGCGGATCTGGAATTCGTGGCCCTGCAAGGCGCGGCCGCAGGCGACGAAGGGCCGCGACTTCAGGCTGGGCGTGGTGGCGACGGCGAGGTTGCGCTCGGCCAAAGCGGCGCGGTCGACATCGTCCACCACGTAGCGGCGGCCGAGCGGCGCGAAGCTCATGGCCAGCGTCGTCTCCGCCATGCCGTAGCTGGGCACGAAGGCGGTCTTGCGGAAGCCGTAGGGCGCGAAGGTGTCGGCAAATTTCTGCAGGATGTGGTGCTGCACCATGTCGCCGCCGATGCCGGCGCCGCGCCAGGTCTTGAGGTCGACCTTGAGATCGCTGCCCTCGCGCAGGCGGCGGGTGCAGAGCTCGTAGCCAAAGCTCGGCGAGTACGAGAGCGAGCCGCCGTAATCGGAGATCAGCTTCAGCCAGGTGAGCGAGCGGCGGGCGAAGTCGCGCGTGGCGATGTAGTCGACCGACATCTGCGTGGTGAGCGGCACCAGCATGAAGCCGACCAGCCCCATGTCGTGGTAGAGCGGCAGCCAGGACGTGCAGCGGTCGCCGCGGTTGATGTCGAGGCCGTCCAGCGTGATGGCGTTGGCGTTGGCCATGATCGAGCGCTGGGGAATGTCGATGCCCTTGGGGAAGCGGGTGCTGCCCGAGGAATATTGCAGATAGCTCTGCTCGTTCTTGCCGAAGGGGCGCAGATCGGCGCCGGCGCGCGGCAGCGCCTGGAATTCCGCCGGCCCGCCGACCAGGCGCAGGGAAAGCCCCTCGGCCGCTTCGGTCAGGAAACCGAGCAAGGCCTGCGGCGCCATCGCCGCCACCGCGCCGGACCCGGTCAGCTGGTGGCGCAATTGTTCGACATAGGCGGCGCGTCCGCCGAGCGTCGTCGGCACTGCGACCGGCACCGGCAGCACGCCGGCGTACTGGCAGCCGCAGAAGGCGACCATGAAATCCGGGTCGGTGTCGGCGATCAGCAGCACCCGGTCGCCCTTGGCCAGGCCCAGCTTGACCAGGCCCTGGCCGAAATCGCGCGCCCGCGCGCGCAGCTCGGCATAGGTCAGGACGTGGTCCAGATCGCCTTTGCCGGAGAAGAAGTTAAGGCCGGTCTCGCCCTGGGCCGCATAGTCCAACGCTTCGCAAATGGTTTCGAAGTCGCTGCGCCGCGTCGCCAAACCGGGGCTGGTGGTTGGAGTTGCCTGTTGGCTCATCTGATTCAGGTCGCCTTACGCGCCTATGGGACCTTAAGTCGCATAAACGATTGATTGCAAAGGGGCCGCAGCCGCCTTTAGGATTTCGCGCTGCTTAGCAAATGCGCCGGGAATCGGCAAGACACCCATATGGGGTGGCGCCTCCGGCCGCCAAGGCTGTAAACCAACCGCGCGCGCAGTTTGCCGCGCCCAGAGGGATCCGCCCGATGAAAACCGCCGATGTCGAATTGCCCGAATCCGCCAAGCCGAAGAGCGCGCTGGGCTCCCTGTTCGGCCTGAGCGACGCCAAGAAGGAGAAGGCGCCGCGCTACAAGGCCGGCACCCATCCCTCGGCCGGCGGCGAGGCGCAGGAAAAGACCAAGGTCAGCCAGTCGATCGGCGACGTGGTCGGCCTGCTCAAGGCGGACCAGGCGCTGAAGATCGGCGTGCATGGCGACAAGGGTTTCTACGATTCCTTCCGCGCCGCCTCCGGCGGGTTCGACTGCGTCTGGCTGTCCAACGATTTCGTGGTCGACCAGCCGCTGGGCGCCCTTGCCCTCACCGGCGACCAGGTGAAGCATTGCGACGCCATCGTGGTGGGCGGCAACGACGTCGCCACCAAGTTCCGCTACACCCTGCGCGAGACCCATGCCCATGCGCCGAAGGTGCCGGTGCACTGGGTGGCGGAGAACTGGGAGTTCTGCGCCGGCACCGCCGCGGTGCCGCTGGAGATCGAGGACGTCGACGCGCTGGTCTTCAACCACTTCGAAGAGTTCTTCGGCATCAAGGACGTGCTGCAGTTCCGCTTCGAGATCATCTCCGAGCATGGCATCAAGCGCAGCTACCTGGCCCTCGGCCCCAGCCAGTCGGTCAACCTCAACCTGAAGGAACTGGGCGGCGAGCGCGACGGCGCGGTGTGCATGAAGGTCTATGTCGCGCATCCGAACCTGACACGCGGGCGCCACTATCGCTTCCGGGTCTGCGCCGACGCGTTCTGGAAGGATTCCTTCACCATCATTCACGGCTCGCACCAGTTCTTCAAGAACCCGAACAAGGAACAGCCGTTCCGCCTGATCGATTCGGTGATCCGTGGCGGGCATGTGATCATGACCGTGCCGAACTACGATCTCGACATGGCGGCCGACGATACCGTCGTGATCGGCAGCGGCGCCGGCAAGACGGTGCAGAAGCGCTCCCGCACGCGCCCGGTCGAGGAGGTGCATTTTGCCCGCCGCGATCATCTCAGCACGGCGCGCGACTATTTCGCCGCGTCCTACAAGGGCTACGGCACGTCGTTCTGGTATGCGCTGGAAGAGGGCTGCTTCAGCAAGCCCGGCAAGCAGGGCAGCCTGATGGGCAACCACCTGTGCAAGGTGGGCGTCGACAACCACGCCGAGGCGGCTTTCCGCCCCGACGAGCGCCGCGTGGCCGAGCAGGCGGTGGCGGCGGGCTTCATGCCGCAGCCCTGCTACATCCCGGTGACGCATGGCAAGTCGAAGCTCGGCTTCGGCTTCAACTTCGACGCCTCCAACCCGCCCTTCGAGGATTACTGGCTTCGCTTCTATGCCGCCGACGGCGCCTTCCTCGGCGAGATGCGCTGGAAAAAGGATTTCATCGGCCCGGCCTTCATCGAGGACGTGCTCGATGCCTGGGGCAGCCCCGAGCGCTACCGCGTCGCCGGCGCCCAGATCGCGCCCGACCATCTGAAGATCGGCGTGGCGCCGCAGCGTTTCGTCACCACCGCCGATCTGGTGGTCCGCCATCTCGAAACCGGCGACCAGGACGCGACCGAGTTCCAGCCGAGCTGGCGCAATCTCGGAGCGGTGGTGCCGACCATGCCGCACTGGCTGCATCCGTCGATCGGCGTCATCGGCCGCACCAACGTCATCGGCCGGGTGCGCTGTCGCGACGGCTTCCGCACCGGCGTGTTCGTGGCCAACGGCAGCGGCAACCTGAAATACGACATGACGGCGGAATGCGAGCTCGCGGCGATCAACCACCAGGGCCGCCGCCTCAGCTACTATCTCAAGCTGCCGGCCTTCGGCTGCGAGCTGGTCTGGCTCGACGACGTGATGGCGCGGCTGAAGGACCATGTCGGAGAAAGCGGCATCGCGACGCTGCAGGTCAAATCGGCGGACGCCGACTTGACGGCGCATGTCATCGGCATCGCGCCAAACGGCGCGGTCGGGCTGCAGCATCTCTGGGGCTACTAAGTCGCGGGCTTTGCCCAGCCCCCCGAACGCATCGAGACCGCCGGTGATCGCCGGAGTGCTGGCGCTGGCGCCGGGGGCGTGGAATCCGGCCTGGCGCTGCGGCCCCGCCATCCGCCGGGCGCTGGGCGCCCGCGGCCGCGTTGCCGTCGCGCCGCGGCAGGTTGTCGGCAAGCTGGCGGCCGCCGAGATGGCGGAGCTGAAGACCAGCTTCCTGGTGTCCGGTCTCGCTGATCGCGCCCTGACCCCGATCACCAAGCTTCACACCTATCGCGACGTCGAGGACTTTGCCGTCCATGGCGACGACCACGAAGCCTCGCGTCTGTTCCGCTGGCTCAAGCAGGCGGCGGCGGAGGGCCGGCCGATCAACGCCCGCGGGGTGGTTTGCGATACCGAGGCGAAGATGCTGGACTACTACCGCACCTATCTCGCCCTGTTCCGCAGCCTGCAGCGGGACGGCTATCGCTATCGCGGCGATGACGAGATCTGTTTCGGCATCGGGGCGGCGGGGCAGGTGGTCCACATGCGGCGCGGCACGCATCGCCTGGTTTCGGCGCATTTTCTGGGCTTGCCCTCGGTGACCGGCTATGTCACCCATGCCGACCCGGCCTGGATGGCCGAATGCCGCGCGCGGCATGGTGGCGGGCCGATCGCGGCCATGGCCGCCGGCCTGCACGCTTTGTCGATAGCCGCATGAGCAACGTCGCCGACATCTTTCGTCTGTTCTTCTTCGCCGGCTGGCGCCGCCAGGCCCTGATCCTGGTGGCGATGCTGCTGGGCGTCGCGGCGGAGAACCTCTCCATCGCCAGCCTGTGGCCGATCATCGAGATCACCGGCGGGGGCGGTGGCGGAAGCACGTCCTCGCCCGCCGCGCAACTGGTCACCAAGGTGCTGGCAAGCGTCGGGCTTGGCGCGGAGCTCGGGCCGCTGCTGTTCTTCCTCTGCGCCACGATCACGGTCAAATTCCTGCTCTCCAGCGCCGGCCTGGTCTATGTGGGCAAGGAGGTCGCCCGCATGACGACGCACCTGCGCCTGCGCCTGATCGGCGCCATCGTGCGGGCGCGCTGGTCGCACATCGTCAACACGCCGGCCGGGCGGCTGACCGCGGCGCTCGGCGACGAGGGCGAACGCGCCTCGGCGGCCTACCGCTCGTCCGGCCTGTTCGCCGTGAAGCTGACCGAGACGCTCACCTATCTGGCCGGCTGTCTCTGGGTTTCCTGGCAGTTCTCCATCGCCGCCATCGTGGTGGCAGGCGTGTTGTGGCTGGCGGTGGCGCGCTACGTGCGCATGGCGCGCCGGGCCGGGCGCACCAAGTGGAAAAGCACGCATCGCCTCTCGAGCGCGGTTGTCGAGTTGCTGACCTCGATCAAGAGCCTCCGGGCGATGAACCGGCAGGGCTATCTTGAGCGCATGGCGGTGACCCATGCCGATCGGATCCGCCAGTCGGTGGAGAAGGAGTTCTTCAGCGAGTCGGCGGTGAAGGCGGTGCAGGACCCGCTGCTCGGCAGCATGCTCGTTCTGGGCGTCTATGTCGGCTTCACCTATTTCGGCCTCGGCCTGGTCGAGCTGCTCGGCACCGTCTGGCTGCTGCGGCGCATTTCGGCCGGCGTGACCGCGATGCGCGGCGCCATGCAGCGCGTGGCGATCGACGGCATCGCCTTCTGGTCGATCGTCGACCTGACCGAGGCGATGGAACAGCAATCCGAATCCCTGCATGGCGGCAAGCCGGCGCACCTTGCCAGTTCCTGCCGCTTCGAGGATGTCCGCTTCGCCTATGGCGACCGCGCGGTGGTCGAGAACGCCAATTTCGAACTGCCGGTGGGCGAGGTGGCGACCCTGATCGGGCCGTCCGGCGTCGGCAAGACGACGATCGCCGATCTGCTCGTCGGACTGCACGAGCCGGCCTCGGGCCGGTTGCTGATCGACGGCACGCCGCTGGCGGACATCGACCTGTCGCAGTGGCGCAGCAAGATCGGCTACATCCCGCAGGAGAACATCCTGTTCAACGACAGCGTGCGCGAGAACATCACGCTGGGCGATTCCGCCATCAGCGACGAGCGGGTGATCGCGGCGCTGAAGCTGGCCGGCGCCTGGAGCTTCGTCTCCGCGCTGCCGCACGGGCTGGACGAGACCATCGGCGTGCGCGGCAATCGCCTGTCGGGCGGGCAGAAGCAGCGCCTGTCCATCGCCCGCGCGCTGATCAACGAGCCGGAACTGCTGATCCTGGACGAGGCGACCAGCGCGCTGGACCAGACCACCGCGCGCGAGATCTGCGAAGCGGTGCGGGGCCTGCGCGGCAACCGCACCATCCTCGCCATCACGCACCAGTCGATCTGGATGGAAGCCGCCGACCGCGTGCTGACGATGCAGGCGGGACAGATCGCCACCGACGCTCCGGCGGCCTGAGCCGGAGCGCCATCCGCGTCGGCTAACGGCCGGTCGGCGTCGCTTCCGAGTCGGTCAGTTGCGAGCGTTCGACGCGGCGGACGCCGCCATTCTCGACCAGATAGATGCGATCGGCGCGGTCGACCCAGGAGGGCTGGTGGGTGATCGCCAGCACGGTGATCTTGCCGGCCTGCGCCGCGACGGTGGCGCAGATCTCCGCCTCGGTCGCCGGGTCGAGCGCGCTGGTCGCCTCGTCGAGGATGAGCAGGCGGGGATTGTTCACCAGGGCGCGGGCGAGCGCGATGCGCTGCCGCTGGCCGCCAGACAGCTTCAGCCCGCGCTCGCCGACCGAGGTGTCGAGGCTCTCGGGCAGGGTGGCGACGAAGTCGCCGAGCCCGGCCGCCGCCAGGGCGCCCTTCACGCGCGCATCGTCGATCGCGGGATCGCCAAGCGCGATGTTGGCCCGGATCGTGTCGTTGAACAGGATGATCTCCTGCGCCACATAGCCGATCATCGCGCGCCACTTGGCGATATCGAGGTCCCTGATGTCGACCCCGTCGATGGTGATCGAGCCCGCGTTCGGCCCGTAGAGCCCGAGGAGAAGGTCGGCGATGGTGGTCTTGCCCGAGCCGGACTGGCCGATCAGCGTGGTGATGCCGCCGGCGGGAATCTGCAGCGTGACGTCCTTCAGCACCGGGCCGCGGCCATAGGTGAAACCGACGTTGCGAAACTCGCAGCCGCGCGTCAGCGACGGTGTCGCCACGCCCTCGAACTTTTCCGCCGCCTGTTCGACCTCTTCGATGGTGCCGAGCAGGGACCAATAGGTCACGTCGGCCTGCGCCAATTGCGTCAGCACCCGGCGCAACCGCGCGATGTTGCCCATCAGCACGAAGGAGATCGCGCCCGCGACCACGACGACGTCGATCGGCGAGCCGAGCAGCCGCGCCGCCAGATAAGCGCCGGCGGCCAGCAGGTAGGTCTGGATCAGATCGGGCAGGCCGAGCGAGAGCGTCTCGTTGGTCACCAGGTCGTTGATCGCCGCGCGCATGCGCTTGGCTTCCTTGACCAGCTCGCCGATCAGGTTGGCGTGGCGGTTCATCGCCTTCAGCGGCTTGAAGCCGACCAGGACGTCGTTGAGTTCCTGGACCAGGCCGCGCATCGCCTGCTGCCGCTCGCGCCCGGCCCGGCGTGCGACGCGGGTCAGGGCCCGCAGCGACAGGCCCATGAGCACGCCCATGGTGATGGCGACCAGGGCGATCCGCCAGCCCATGAACAGCGCCAGCGCGCAGAAGATGGTCGTGCGCGTCATCTGCTCGATGGTCTGCAGCGACGTGCGAAAGGCGAAGGACGCCCAATTGGCCTCGGTGGTCGCCGACGCGACGAAGCGCCCGACCGGCTGCACCGTGAAGTAGGACCACTTCGCGTTGACCAGGGCCCGCAGCAGACGCCGGCGCATGTCCTGCGCGATATCGGCGCCGGCCGCGCCCAGGCGCCGCGAAACCCACATTGCGATCAGGGCCTTGATCCAGAACAGGGTCGCCAGCAGCAGGCACAGGATCGGCAGGCTGGGCGGCAGATGCAGGAAGGCGAGGGCATCCTCCACCGCGATCTGGAGCCGGCTCGGCTGTCCGGTCCCGCCGGTGATGATGGCGAGGATGGGAAACAGCGTGGCGATGCCGATTCCGTCCATCGTCCCGGCCAACAGCATGGCGCCCACCAGCAGCACTTGCCGCGCCAGCCCGTGGCGGCGAACCAGGTCGATGGCGCTGAAGATCGAGGTGTGCTGGCTTGGGGGCGTGGTCATCGTGGCTCGGGTTGTGCCGAAGCCGCGCCCGCGGACTCGCGCCGGGCGCGGAAAGCGGGGTTGATAGCATTGGCGGCGGACAACTCCAAACCCACGCGCTAAGAGGTTGAATCACCGCGAGTTTTGCGGCAAAACGGCGCAGGCGAAGGGTGCCGATTGCTGGCCCTTCCGATTATCACTTATTGTGTCGTCTGCAGGAATAGATGGCAGCGAGGGCCGTCCGCGATGGATTACAAGGTCTTCATCCAGACCAACGAGGAGCAGTATCTGGGCGCCGTCGTGGCCGCCTATGCGCTGCACCGGAACAGCCGGCATCCCGACCGCTTCGGGGTCGAGATCCTGCACTACAACGACTTCCCCTGGCTGCATGCCAAGGAAGGCCGGAAATTCCTGCGCGGGGTCGAGCACCGGGTGTGGGAGCGGCACGACCTGCAATCCTTCACGCCGCTACGCTTCGCGCCGCCCAAGCTGATGGGCTATTCCGGCCGCGCGGTGGTGATCGATCCCGATTGCTTCGCCGTGGGCGATGTCTGGGATCTGCTCAGCCGCGACATGCAGGGCAAGGCGCTGATGTGCCGCATCCGCCCGGCGATCAAGGAACTGCCGGCCTACCGCGCGTCGAGCGTCATGCTGCTGGAGAACGCCAGGCTCACGCACTGGGATGCCGAGCGGACGTTCAATGAAACTTTCGAATACAAGACCGACTATCTGAAGTGGATCAAGCTGCAATACGAGCCGGATGAATCGGTCGGCCTGTTCGAAAACGAGTGGAACGATTTCGACCGTCTGACGCCCGAAACCAAGATCCTGCACACCACCTATCGCCGCACGCAGCCGTGGAAGACCGGGTTGCCGGTCGATTTCACCGTGCGGGTGAAGGACTATTCGCGCTATCCGTTCCCGAAATCGATGCTGAAGCAGCTGCGCAACCTGATCGCGCCGAAGCAGCCGAAGTCGGAAACCTACCTGCCGCATCCCGACCCGAACCAGGAGCGGCTGTTCTTCGGGCTGCTGGCGGAGTGCCTCGAGAAGGGCCTGGTGACCGAGGAGATTGTGCGGCGCGAAATGTCGGCCAATCACGTGCGCCACGACGCACTCGAGCTATGCTCGCGCATTGCCGCCTGAGCAGGTCGCGGCGGAACGCCGCAGCGGCATTTCGCAATTTGGGCGAGGTCTGAGGCATGACTAGCATGGAACCCGGTTCAAGCCATGTCGACGCCTCGGAGGGGCAGATGTTCGCAGCCGCATTGCAGTCCCGCACCCCGAAAATGCTCAGCGATGTCGAAACGCGCGATGTCGTGAGCGAGCCCTACGCGCACTACTACCGTGCCGACGTGGTGGCGAAGCCGCTCTATGAAGAGCTTGCCGCCGGTTTTCCGAGCCTGGACATGATCGTCAACGGCCGCGCCGATGTCGGCTCCAACGAGGCGGTGCGCATGACGGTGAAGCAGGTCCTGGGCGACCGCCGCATCTCGCCGCTGTGGCGCGAGTTCTTCGAGTACCACACCTCACCCGACTATTGGCATGACGTGACGCGGCTGTTCGCGCCGCATTTCCGCCGCGAGTTCCCCGGCCTCGAGGAGCGCATCGGCCGCGCCTACGAGGATTGGCGCGTGGTGCCGCGCGGCTTCGCCGGCGAGGCCGAGGTGCGGCTGGATTGCCAGTTCGTGATGAACACGCCGGTGACCAAGCCGAGTTCGGTCAAGACCCCGCATGTCGATCTCTGCGACAAGGTGTTCTCCGCGCTTTTCTACATGCGCGATCCGGAAGACCACAGCACCGGCGGCGACCTCGACATCTACGATTGGCGCCGCGATCCGCGCTTCGTCAAGCACCGCACCCTGAACCGCGACGTCGAGCTGGTGAAGACGGTGCCGTACAAGGCCAATTCCTACGTCTGCTTCGTCAACTCGGCGGCGGCCGTGCACGGCGTCAGCCCGCGCGGGCTCACCTCGGTGCCGCGGCGCTACATCAACTTCATCGCCGAACTGCCAGTGAAGGCCTTCGAGCCGCGCCAGCTGAGCCGGCTGCAGAAGCTGTGGTACTCCAACGAAGTGGACCTAGCACTCGGCGACGACAGGTACTGAGCGCCTGCGACAGGCCGTGGCCGCACCGCGCGCGGCCGAGGCGTCGTCGCGGTTGGCCTGCGTCGCGATCGGAGCGGCGGCAAAGCCATGAAACGGATCAAGCTGGCCTTCGCCGCGTCCATCCTCTCACCGGTCGCGCTGTGGCTGCTCGCCGATAGCCTGACGCCGGATCCGCTGACGTATTTTGCTTTTCGCGGCCCCTTCTTGCAGTTGACGGGCATCGTCGCCATCGTCGCGATGAGTGCGTCGACCCTTCTCGCGCTGCGCCCGAGATGGCTCGAACCGCATCTCGGCGGTCTCGACAAGATGTACCGGCTACACAAATGGCTCGGCATCGCCGGGTTGGTGACTGGCGTCTTGCATTGGTGGTGGGCGCAAGGCAGCAAATGGATGGTCGGCTGGGGCTGGCTGGCGAAGCCCATCCGCGGCGGCGGGCAGGGGTTCGGCGCCGGGGCGGGGCAGGGACTGGCGCCGCCGGGGCCGGGTGCCATCGCCGACTGGCTGCACGGGCAGCGCGGGCTGGCGGAGAGCCTGGGTCAATGGGGTTTCTATGCGGTGGTGGCGCTGATCGGGCTCGCGCTCTGGAAGCGTTTCCCCTATCACCTCTTCGTCCGAACGCACCGCTGGATCGCGGTTCCGTACCTAGTGCTGGTCTATCACGCCGCGGTCTTGACCCAGCCCGGATACTGGGCGCTGCCGGTCGGCTGGCTGCTCGCGCTCTTGCTGACGACGGGGGCGTTCGCCGCGCTGCTGGCCCTGCTCGGTCGAATCGGCGCGGGGCGCAAGATCGTGGGCGCGATCGAATCGGTCATCGACTACCCGGAATTGCGGGTGCTAGAGACCAGGGTCAGGCTGCAGGCGGGCTGGCCAGGGCACAAGGCTGGACAATTCGCCTTCGTCCAGTCCGATCGCAACGAGGGCGCGCATCCCTTTACCATTGCCTCGGCCTGGAACGCAGAAGATTCCCAGGTGACGTTCATTACCAAGGCGCTTGGCGATCACACCGCACGTCTGCGCGAGCAGCTGCGCAAAGGGTTGAACGTGACCGTCGAGGGACCCTATGGCTGCTTCGATTTCGAGGACGACCAGCCGCGCCAGATCTGGATCGGCGCCGGCATCGGCATCACGCCCTTCGTCGCCCGGATGAAGCAACTGGCCCGGACGCCATCAGCAAGACCTGTCGACCTGTTCCACCCGACCGCCGAGGTGTCGGACGCGGCGATTGCCAAGCTGAAAGCCGACGCCGAGGCCGCGCAGGTGCGGCTGCACGTCCTGGTCAGCCCGCGCGACGGACTTCTCACGGCGGAGGATTTGCGGAGGGCAGTGCCGGAGTGGCGATCGGCCAGCGTCTGGTTCTGCGGCCCGCCGCGCTTCGGCGCCGCGTTGTGCGCCGATTTTGTAGCGCATGGCCTACCGGCAACGGCCTTCCACCAGGAATTGTTTGAAATGCGCTAGCTCTGATCCAAGTCCGCCGCGACGTGGGCCGGCTTGACCTTCGGGTCGCGGTGCGCCTTCTGCACCGCGAGGATCCAGAAGGTGCGGCAGCCGTGATAGGCGGCGGTGGCGATCTGCCAGGCCGAGATCAGCAGGAACGCCTCGCGGCCCAGGCCGAACAGCACCCCCAGCAGGAACAGCGGCAGGTTGATGTTGCGCCGCGCAATGAAGCTGCGCACCGTCGCATCCATCTTCGAGTGCGTGTGGAAGCCGCGCTGGAAGAAGCGCGGATAGATCTTCAGGATCAGCCGGTCCAGCACATAGAAGACCAGGATGGCGATGGTGGCGTAGCCGAGGGTCGAGTGCCAGCCCTCCGCGCCCAGCCCGAGGCCATAGGCCCAGGCGACGTACCAGATCGGCGGATGCACCATGTCGAGGCCGTGGTCGAGGAAATTACCCAGCCTGGAATCGGTGAAGGTGAGGCGCGCCAGCTTGCCGTCGACCGAATCCAGCACGCTCATGCCATAGGCCATGAGGAAGCCGATCGCCCATTGCGCGTCGGCGAAGAACGGCACCGCGCCGAAGGTGAGGGCGATGGAGACCAGCGTCACCAGGTTCGGGTGGATGCGGGCGCGGGCCAGCGGCCGCACCAGCAGCCAGACCAGCGGCGGATAGACGTAGCGGGTGAAAAGATCGGTCGAGCCCTTGTAGTTCGACCAGAACAGGAAGCGCTGCACCTTGGCCGCCGCCGCGTCGTCGCCGATGCGGAACAGGTAGAACGGCAGGGAGCGGCGCAGCTTGCGGATAAAACCGTCGAAGCTCTCCTGGGTCAGCTCGCGCGCCGCGCCCGATTGCACCAGGCCGCGGGCGAGGGCGGCAAGGTCCGTGGCGCCGGGATCGACCGCCGGGACGGATTTCAGGAACAGCATCGCCGCGTTCTCGGCCTTGTCGGGCGCGAAGACGGCGAGGTTGTCGGCGGACCTGGCCAATTGGCCGTGCAGGCGCTGATCGGCCAGCGCGGTGCCGTCGAGCACCAGCACATCCGCGGCACCCAGCCGCGCCAGGGCCTGGCTGAGGCGCGCGCCGAACGCGCCGGTCGCCTTGACCCAGGTGATCGGCAGGCGGCCGGCAACTTCGGCCGGGATCCCGAGGTCGGCGGGTTCCTGCGCCCCGGTGTCGATGACGATCCCCGTCGGCTTGGGCTCCAGGCGCAGCAGCGCCTGCAGATGGCGCTCGGTCACGGTGAGGCCGAAGACCTTCAGCCGCGCGGCGGGGGCGGCCGCATCGATCCAGACCATCATGGGCGGATGAACTTCAATTCTGGGACTCCGGATAGTCGCGCCGGCGGGCGCTTCTGAATGTCCAGGGGGTGGAAAATCCAGGATAGGCCGGGCCTATAACATGCGACCCGGGGTGAAACAAGGCGGGGTGGGAGAGGCGGCTTCCGGCCGTTCAGCGGCCCCGCCGGCCGTGCCACAGGGCCTGGATTTCGGCGATCACGCGTTGCTGCGCCGCGCGCGCGGCAAGCGCCGGTTTCCAGCCCAGGTCGACCCGGTCGGGATCGAAGGGCCGGGCGATGCCGGCCTCGTAAAGCCGGCGGGTGAATTCCAGGGCATTGCGCCGCGGCCGCGCCTTGCCGGACAGCGTCAGGCGATCATAGAAGCGGTCGAGCGGGTCGGCGGCGAGGCCGGCCATGCCGCGCCGCTCGCGCCGTTCGCGCACGTAGCGTTTGATGCCGGCGACGAGGCCCGGCTTCTTCGACCGGCCCAGCCAGGGCAGCTCGTAGACCAGGATCGGCTTGTCGAAGGCGGCGGCGTCGGCCGCCATGGAAATGCTGTCGCTGGTGACGATGACCTGGTCCGCCGCCGCCAGCAGCGCGAGATAGGGGTTGTCCGTCCCCGCCTGCCAGCCATGCAGGAAATGCGGCGCGGTGATCGCGCCGGCCAGCAGATCGGGCAGGAATTGCGGCGAGCGCGGGGAGGTCGTGATCAGCAGCGCGCCGCCGGATTTCACGGCGTAGCGCTGCAGCCCGGCGGCGATCTCCGCCGCCACCCGCGCGTCGAAGGCCATGTGCTGGGTCGGCCCGCCCAGCAGCACGGCGGTCCAAGGCCGCGGCAGGGACTCGAATTGCCGGCGCCAGCGCGCGGCGGCGGCCGCGGTCTCCGCCGGGTCCGGCGCCACCAGCGGCAATGGCAGCTCCCGGACATTCGGCCCGGGCGGCAGGCCATATTGCGGCGTGGTGATCACCAGATCGTAGAACGAGAGCTCTGTGCGCGGCCGGCCCAGCCGGATGTTGAGCGCGCGGCCGCCGCCCTGCTGGACGATCCAGCGCGCGACCGGCGCCGAACGGAAGCCGATGCCGATGATAACGTCCGGCCATGGCCCGGCGAGCGAATCGCTGGCGGCGCGGTCGAGCCCGGCCAGGGAGATGCCGGCCGCGCGCGGGTCGACGGCGCAATCCGGCATCCAGCGCAGCTGCTTCACCTGGAACGGCCAGCCGAGCATGCGCGCCAACGCCAGCACCTGCGCGTTGTCGCCGCGGCGTTCGCCGAACAGCAGCCAGACATGCGGCGCGGGATCTTTCGGCGTTTCTGGGGATTGGGTGATACTTGTCACTGGCGGGACGGGGGTGTTGCCGGTTTTATTTGCACGGAACCGCTCGCGGGCCTGTTTCCGCCCAAAAAGCGCCAAAGTCAAAGGGCAATGTTGGCATGCTGCGATCCGATCCCCTGGTTTGTGACAGCCGCGGGATTGAGGCGCCGCCCGCCATCTGGTCTAGTGCCCCGCGTGAGTCCGCTTCATCCGATTTTGCCTGGAGAATCCGAACCATGACCGCCGTCATGCGTCGTTTCGCTTGCCTGCTCATCGCGTTGTTTGGCGTCGTGGCGCCGCATCTGGCGGCCGCCGACCTGCAGGAGCTGAGCTCCGCCGCCTACGAATACCGCGGCCGGCTGTACAGTGTGCCGCCATCTTCCGGCGATTACGAGCAGTTGCGCGTCGAACTCGACGCCCTGATGGCCGGCTCCGACCAGGTTGCCGCGGAAACCCTGGCGGAGGGTTTCGTGCCGGCCGGTTACGAGAACTACGACCTCTGGACCAGCCTGTTCGACATCAAGACCAAGCTCGGCAAGGGGCTCGATGCGGCCTATGCCGCCTATCTCGCCACCGACTATGCGCCCGACCCGGCGGCCAAGGCGCAGGCCTTCAAGCGGCTGGGCCAGGCGCTCGAGCAGATCAAGCGGCCGAGTGAGGCGCTCGACGCCTATGACCAGGCGGTCGGCCTGACCCAGGATGCGGACGCGCGCGAAGCCTATAAGCGCCTCAGCCGCTCGATCCCGTTCCAGATCGCCAGCACCGAAGTGTCGACCGAAGGCGACCAGCCGGACGCCTGCATCGTGTTCGACCGCCGCATCCTCGGCGCCCGCCAGCTTGCCTATGACGACTACGTGCGGGTCGATCCGGACGTGCAGGTCGCCTTTCGCGCCATCGACCGCCGCCTGTGCCTGGACGGCCTGGAATATGGCCGCTCCTACCAGGTCACGCTGAAGCGCGGCCTGCCGGCCGAGATCGGCGCGCTGCAGGAGGATAAGCTCGTCGACCTCGCCATCGGCGACCGCGCGCCCAGCGTCGGCTTCGCCAAGCAGGCTTATGTGCTGCCCAAGGTCGGCTCGACCGGCGTGCCGCTGACCACGGTGAACGTCGATTTCACCAAGCTCAAGCTGCTGCGCATCAACGACCGCAACCTGGTCAACGAACTCAACCGCGGCAGCTTCCTCACCAATCTCTACAACTGGGACAGCGAGCGCATCGCCGCCGAGACCGGCGAGAAGATCTGGGAAGGCGCCATGCCCATCGAAGGCGAGCGCAACCGCCGGGTCATGACCTCAGTGCCG
>WBZN01001015.1_pt1 | contig 17958 bp, 15 predicted proteins | sample 5204281 | NCBI WGS metagenome assembly WBZN01 (sample SAMN12344347, study PRJNA552823) | activated sludge metagenome | biome: Activated sludge suspended growth; feature: Nitrification reactor; material: Wastewater; isolation source: activated sludge from nitrification reactor of wastewater...
CGCCGTTCGTGTAGCACTTCGTCGGCAGGTTCTCGCCGCCGGTGCACTCGGGGTCATTGGTGGCGGACCACGGCTGCGACTCGTACGGCCACGCGGCCTCGGTGACCGTGCCGAAGGTCACCACGGTCTTGAGGTTGACGTCCGAGCTCGAGCCTTCGGTGTTCACGAACGCCTGCTGGCGGTTCTTGGCCGCCCACTGCAGGTACTGCTCGGAGAAGTCGGCCTGCGCGACCGGCATGCCGGCCTTGATGTAGAGGTTCTCGACGAGCGCGGTGGTCGCGAAGATCGAGCACACGCCACGACTGCCCTGGCTCTTCACCGGGGACTGGTCGCCGACCTCGAACTTCGCGGGATAGACCGCGTCGGCCTTGTTGTCATCCGGCAGCGAACCGTTCGGCGGCGCGCCTGCGTTGACGTTGTCATCGGAGACCGGGTAGTCGTCGTCGTACGGGGTGGGACCTTCGTCCTGGCTGCCCGCGCACGCAGCGAACAGCGGGAGAACGGTCATGAGCGTGGCGGCAAGCGAACGAGTGCGCATGAGCTCGCTCGAATGCGCGATCCGTGCCGCTGCTAACTCGCTGAAGGAGCGCGGGGATTCTTGCGATCTCCCGACCACTGCAACTGCGCCAGCCGGCTAACGGCTAGCGCGGTCGCCAGCGACGCCGATCGCCTCGAGCACAGGGCTTCGCGTGCCCGCGCTGAAACCGCGGACGGGGCGTTGGCGGTCAGTCCCGGCCCACGACGAACGCCTGCGCACCGGACCATAACGACGAGCCCACGCTCTGTCCGGACTCGCGAGCCGCGCGATATGCGTTCACGCCATCGACGCCCGACCACGCCCCGAGCGCGAGGTCGACCCCGGGAATCCCGAGACCGATCACCTTGGCGGCGACCCGGAGCGCGCGGCGGACCGGCATCCCGCCGGTCACCTCGACGAGCGCCGCGCCGGTGAGGGTCTCGAGCTCGGACATCGCTTCGATCCCTACTCGCGCCCGTTGATCAGCGCGTTGAAGCCGGCGCCGATCGAAGGCAACACGCCCTTTCCTTCCTCTCGAGCGGCCTTGTACCCCTGATAGCTATCGCTCGCGGACGAATAGGTCCACGCGGCCTCTAGCCCGCGCATCGCCAGCTTGCCGGCCGCTTTCGCAGCTCGCACGACGGGAACGCCGCCGGAGACGTCCGCGAGGGTTGCGTGGTCGATGCTCTCGAGATCAGACGCCGAGGTCGTGAACGATGAACTGGACATCGCGAGCGATCTTGCAAGGCCGAGGCCATCGGCCATCCGTCCGCCGGGCCGCCGATCGGAACCGGCGAAGTCCTTGGTTCCTGCTCGAGATGCTCGCGGGCTCGGCGTCAGCGGCTGGGGAACCGCCCGGTCGCCGCTGACACTCGAGAGTGACAGCGCTGCGTTCTCGAGACGACACCTGGCCGGCGCTGGAGCTGTTCAGAACACGAACGGGTAGCTGAACGAACCGCCGCCCGAGGTCTTCGGGAACGACGCCTTCTGCATCGCACCCGCCACACACGAGCCGAGGCCCGGGTCCGGCGTGGCCTTGATCGACACGCTGCCGACATGGCCGTCCGGGTTCACCTTCACGGAGACCTTGACCTGACCCTTGGCCGAGGACTTGTCACCGCACGCCATCACGCGCGCCTTCACCTTGCCAACGCCCTCGGAGATCATCGTGCGATCGAGCGCGTCGGGAAGATCGCCCTTCGGCGCGCCGCCGGCAGCCGCGGGCGCCTTGTTACCGCCCTTGCGGAACTTCGAGCAGCACGCGCCTTCGTAGTTGTTGAGCACGCACGAGACCTCATCGCAGCCGCCCCCGCCACCGGTTTCGGCCGGAGCCTTGACGACCGGATCCTTGGCCGGCTTCGGATCCTTGGGCACGCTCGCGGCAGCCACGGTGTTGTTGCTCGGCTTGGCATCGTGCGGTTTCGGCGGCTTCGGATCTCGCGTCTTGGGGTCCTTGGCGGCGACGTTGTCCGCGGGCTTCGGGTCCTTCGCGACCGGTTCGGCCGGCTTGGGTTCGACCGGCGCGGCGCTGCCCGTCTCCGCCGGTGGTGGATCCTTCGCGGCGGTGTCAGTCGACGTGGGCTTGGTGTCCGATCCGGCCGCCGCGACCGGCTCCTTCTTCTCGTCGGAGCCCGCGGCCACCTTCTCGTTGGCGGCGACCTGCGTCGCCTTGTCCTTGTCCTTGTCGCCGCCCTTGAGCAGCACGATCACGATGACCACCGCCGCGACCGCGAGCAGTCCGAGGCTCCCGATCAGCGCGTACATCATCTTGTTATCGCGACGACCCGCTCCCGTCGGAACGATCACCGCGGGCTCGGAGAACCCGCCGCCACCGAACACCGGGAGGTCGTCGATCGACCCGATCGATGACGCCGCCGGCCGCGCCGCGCCGCCGGGGGCACCGAGGTACGCGTTGGCCATCGAGCGAATATCGATCAGACCAGATCCTTCACCACCCGCCGCGCCGGTCGCATGGCCGCTCGGCGTCGATGACGTCGAGGCGCTCGCCGGTGGCGGCTGGTTGCTCGCGAGCTGCGCGAGGTTGTTGAGCGAGAACAGCACCGAGTTCTCGTTGCGCTCGCCGCGAAGCTTGGAGTTGGCATCCGCGCTACGCGCGCTCGAGGGCTTGCTGCCGAACAGATCGCCACCGTCGTCATCGCCGTGCGCCGCGCTCGCGGACGCGGACGCCGACGCAAACAGGTCGCCCGGATCGCTGCGCATGGTGCCCGCCTCTTCGCCCCCGCCCGCCGCACCACCGAACATCGAGGACGCGGCGGCCGCGCCACCACCCCGACCACCGCCCGCCGCGGAGCCCGACGCGACGAACGCCGCGAACGCGTCGACCTGCGCAAGCGGGAGCCAGTCGGCAAACCCTTCGCGCCACGCGTAGGTCTCGCCATCGATCTCGCCCGCGCCGAATCGCTGCTGGACCTCGGCGGCGGTCATCGGACCGACCTGATCTTGATTGATCACGACGTGCCACACCGACTCGTCGCCGGCGGGCGCCTGATCGCCGCCTTCGTAGCCGTAGTCGTAGACCTTGGTCTCTTTCTCCTGCGTCGGCGCGGCGGCCTGCTCGGCGGCGCCTGCACCGCCGCGGACGACGATGATGTTGCTGCACTTCTTGCAGCGAATCTTGAAGACTTTCCCTTGGACCTTGTCGTCGGAGATCGAGTATTTGGCCTGGCAAGCGTCACATACGATCTTCATGGCGATTCCTGCATAAAGCGGTTCGAGTGTCGGACCCCCGAGTCCGTCACTCCTTGGAGAAAAGATCGTATCACAGCAGGGTGGACTGAACGCCAGTTCCCACGGGCGTTTGCCCTACCTCACGTCACGCGAACGGATCGCGCAGCCCGATCGTCTCTGCCCGGTCTGGACCGACGGAAACGAGGCAGAACGGCACCCCCGCCATGCGCTCGATCGTCTCGACGTAGGCGCGTGCGGGTGCCGGAAGGTCGGTGATGTCATGTGCGAGGGACGGCAACTTGCCCCAGCCCGGAAATCTCGCATAGACCGGCTCGGCCCGCGCGATGTCCTCGGGGTCGGTCGGGGGCTCGTCGAGCTCCTTGCCGTCCAGCTTGTAGGCGACGCACACCGAGACCTCGGGCATCGTGGCCAGCACGTCGAGCTTGGTCAGGGCGAGCGAGCCCATGCCGGAGAGCCGGACGCCCATGCGGAGCGCCGGCAGATCGAGCCACCCGCAGCGGCGCGGGCGCCCGGTGGTGGCCCCGAACTCGCCACCCGCCACGCGCAGCCTGTCGCCGACCTCCCCGTGGAGCTCGGTGGGGAACGGACCCTCGCCGACCCGCGTGGCATAGGCCTTCGTGATCCCGACGACGGTGTCGATCTGGGTGGGTCCGATCCCGGCGCTCTGGCACGCGCCGGCCGCGATCGTCGATGACGATGTGACGTACGGGTACGTGCCGTGATCGAGATCGAGCAGGCAGCCCTGCGCACCTTCGAACAGCACGTGCTTGCCGCTGGCGATCGTGCGGGCGACGTGGCGCCCGGCATCGCCGCTGTACGGGCGCAGCTTGTCACCCGCCACGAGCGCATCCTCGATCCACTGGGTGACCTCGGTCGGGGGCGGCGCCGCGCCGCCGAGGTGCTCGATCAACGGAATCATCTCGTCGAGGTTCGCCGCGACCAGCTCGCGCACGCGCTCGGGACGGGCGAGGTCGCGCATCCGCACGCCCTTGCGCGCGGCCTTGGCCTCGTACGCGGGACCGATGCCCCGGCGCGTCGTCCCGATCGCCTTGCCGCGCTTGGCGCCGTGGTCCTCGCGCAGCCCATCGAGCAGCTTGTGATACGGCAGGATGACGTGCGCGCCGAGGCCGATCAGCAGCTCGTTGCGCATGAGCAGCCCGCGCGCCTGGCACTGCGCGATCTCCTCGAGCAGCGTGTGCGGATCGATCACCATGCCATCGCCGAGCACGCAGTGCTTGCCGGGGTGGCAGACGCCGGAGGGCACGAGGTGCGTGACGAGCTTCTGGCCGTCGATCACCAGCGTATGGCCCGCATTGGCCCCGCCGCCGTAGCGCACGACGGTGTCGGCGCGCTCCGTGAACAGATCAACGACCTTGCCCTTGCCTTCATCGCCCCACTGGGCACCGACGACGATCACGACGGACATTGACGCTGTCATAGCGCGATTCAGTGCCCGCGTGCGGCCGGTGAAAGCCGTTACTTGGGCAAAATCCCGAGACGACGATCGCCCCGCGCACGCTCCCGAGATCGCGCCCGGGGGCCCAGGTCGCGCCGTGATCATGCGCGGCAGGAAAACCCGCGCCGGGAAACCTGCTTCACCCTATATTCGCGGCGCTTTGACGATGACCGAGGTCCTCAGCTGGATCGGCCGCCAGCCGTGGACGGCACTCGTCGTGGCGCTCGTGCTCGAGACCGCGCTGATCGTCGCGAGCCAGGGCGACTTCGTTCCTGCCGATCCGCTGTGGTACGCGGACCTCGGCAATCAGATCGCGACCGATCCAGGGGCCGCGTTCGCCGCACCGCTGAACCACCCGTTCCACATGCGCGTCGGGCTCACCGTGCCCCTCGCGCTGTTCTACCGGATGTTCGGCGTCACGACGCTCGTCACCAACCTCCCCTGCCTGCTCGCTGCCCTCGGCGTGCTGCTCGTGGCCTACGCGGCCGCGCCCACGCCGCGCGCGAAGCGCCTCGCGCTGCTGTTCGGGCTCGCATGCCCTGCGCTGCTCCGCGAGACCTACCTGCTCAACGTCGACTTGCCATGCGCCGCGTTGATGGCGTGCTCGATCCTGTTCCTGTCGCGATCCGATCGGCGACGCGGGGCGTGGTGGCTCGTCGGCGCGGTCGCGGTGTGGATGGCCGCCTTCCTCGTCAAGGAGACGGCGATCTGGTGCATCCCGATCTGGATCTACGCGATCGTTCGCGATCTACGTGCGGTCGGACTGCGGGAGGTCGGCCGCAGGTTCGCGCCCGCGCTTGGCGTCGGCGTGGCGCTCGCCATCGGCTACCTCGGGCTGTGCGTCCGGGTCTGGGGCGATCCATGGGCGCGGTTCGCCGGAATCCAGGAACTGACCGGCGGCCACAACTGGTCGCTCGAGGGCGCGCCGTGGGCGGTGTGGGCACGGCGGCTGACCTCGCAACCCGCACTCCTGTTCGCGCGGATGTTCCAGGTGCTGCTCGTCCCGGTCGTGCTCGCGCCGTGGCTGGTCCGCGGCCGTGATCTCATCTGGTGGGTCGCGACGGCTACGATGGTGCTGCTGTTCTGGTTCGGATCGACGAGCTTCTCGAGCTTCAGCCCGTTGCCGACGATCGCGCGCATGGTCGTGCCCGCGCTCCCAGCGCTCATCGTGCTCGCCGCCCTCGCAGGCGATCGCGCGATCGAGCACCTGCAAGGCTCGCGCTGGCTCACCCCGATCGTGCTCGCGTTCCTCGTCGCGTTGCTGGTCCCGGCGGCGCTGGCGATCCGCTCGACCGTCCTCCGTCCTCGGCCGGAGACGGTGGCGTTTGCGAAGATACGCGGCCTCCTCGCAATTCCAGGCCACCCCGTGGTCCTCGTCTGCGGTGATCTTCGGTGCCCTGCGATCACGAGCTTCAACTTCGGGTTTTCGCCACCGGCGAACCTGACCGTGGTGTTCGCGCCGGACTTCCCGCGAGCATCGATCCCGAGCGGAGCGAAGATCGTGGCGATGGTCAACCTGAGCCGCGGTGCCGGGTCGGAGTGGGCCACTCCGACGACCTACGATGTGCAACAGATCGTGGCGCTCGATCTTCCCACGATCATGTCGAGCCGCGACGTCCGGCTGTACGACGCCGGTGATGGCAAGCGCCTCCGGACGGCGCTCGGCGAGACGCCATGACGCGGGCAGCGATGCCTCACGCGCTCGGCGCGACCCTCGCGGCAGGTGCGCGCTCGCGGCAGGGTACGGCGACAACATCTCGGACGATCTGTACTTCACCTTCGACGATCGGCGGCTGCTGTGCGGGTTCACGATCGACGACTACGTCCACGAGATCGACTGGGACCTGCTCGCGCACCGGATCGCGATCGCGGTCGACCAGCGCTGGATCCTCAACGTCTACGCGCACAAGCCCGGCGTGACGATCAGCGTCGCGTCGCTCGACCACGCGATGTCGATGTTCGAGGAGGCTGGCCTGGCGTTCTCGACGTATCGCGACCTCGATCCCGATGCGCCACCGCCCCCGGGCGTGGCGTTCGCCTTCGACGATGATGCGATCGATGCGTGGTATGACACGCGCGCGCTCCTCGACCGTCACGGCGCACGCGTCACCTTCTTCATGACCCGTTTCGCCGGCTTCACGGTGAAGCAGCGGCAGCGGCTCCACGCGCTCGATGCAGATGGCCACGACATCGGAGCCCACTCGGTCGATCACCTCGACGCGGCCGTGTACTCTGCCGAACACGGCGTACAGGCCTATCTCGACGACGAAGTCCTGCCGTCCTTCCAGGTGCTGCGCGACGACGGGTTCGCACCGGAGAGCTTCGCCTACCCCTTCGGATCACGCACCGACGCAACCGATCGCGCGATCGAGCCCTACGTCCGGTACCTGCGGACCACACCCGGTCGCTGCGCGCACTGACACCGGGCGCTAGCGACCGCGCAGCAGCGAGACGAGGGCGTCGAGCTGTCCCGAGCAGGCGCTCGCGATCGCCGCGGCCGCGGGACGCTCGACGTCGTCCGCGCCGAGGACATCGGGACGCTCGACGCGCACGGCGGCATCGAAGCCCGCGCCGCGCAGCCAGCTCGCGGTCGGTGCCTCGGCCGCGGTGACCGCGCGGACCCCTGCGGCGCGCAACGCGCGTGCGATCGCAGCCGCGCCCGGCCCGTGCACCGCGACCCCGAGCGCGCTTGCAGGTGCGGCGACGCCGACCGATCGCTGCGCCTGCGCGATCGCCTCGAGATCGATCGCGAACCCGGTCGCACGCGCCGCGCGGCCATAGCGCGCGATCAGCTCGTCATAGCGACCGCCACGCAACACGGCATCGGGCGCGCCGCCCGCATAGCCCGCGAACCGTACGCCGGTGTAGTAATCGAAGCCGCGGAGATCGCCGAGGTCGACCGTCATGGCGGGCGCGGGCTGATCGGCGAGCTCGGCGAACGCGACCAACACGGCGCCGAGCCGGTCGAGCGCCGCGCGGACCTCCGCGGGCCACGGCAGCCGAGCCGCGCGCGCGAGCGTCTCCGGGGCCGGCCCCCACAGCCCGACGAGCGCCTCCGCGAGCGGCGCGACGGCGGGTGGTAGCGCGCGCGCGGCCACCCGTACGCCGACCCGATCCTTGCGCGCGAGCGCCGCGGACAGCTGCGCGCGCGTGTCGTCATTCGGCGCGGCATCGAGGATGAAGCGCACCGGCGCGACGTGCCCCACATCGATGCGGGTCTCGGGCAGCTGGGTCGAGGCGAGCGCCGCGGCCGCCACCGCCAGGACCTCGGCATCGCCCGCAGGCTCGCCCGCCTCGATCAGCTCGATCCCCGCCTGCATGATCTCGCGCTGGCCGCCGGAGTCGACCGCCCCGGCGAGCCGGTTGACGGCGCCCTCGTAGCACAGCCGGATCGGCCCCTCGACGTCGGCGAGCCGGGTCGCGACCACGCGCGCGACCTGCGGCGTGATGTCGGGCCGGAGCGCGACGACCTCCCCGGTGCCCGGCTCGACGAACCGGATCGCCGCGGCACGCGCATCCTGGCCGAGGCCACGCTCGAGCACGTCGGCGCACTCGAACACGGGCGTGATGATGCGCGCGTATCCCCACGCCTCGAACACCTCGAGCACCCGACCGGCGAGCGAGCGCCGTCGCGCCGCTGCCCGCGGCAGGAAATCGCGCACCCCGGAGGGCAGTCGGATCGGCGGAGCCTTCAAAGCGCGGCCACTGTACCTCGGCTCGGGGTAACGTCAGCGGATGGCGGCGCAGGAACCAGCACGGATGCGCGCCGCCGTCGTCCGGATCTTCGATCGTGGCGAGACCACGACCGTGATCGGCCCGACGGTCGTCCGCAGCTTCGCGGGGGATTCGGCCGCGCTGGTCCGCGCGGTGCTCGAGATCCATGGCCGGCCGGTCACCCGCGGCGAGCTGTTCGCCGAGCTCGCCGCGCGCTCCGGCGCCGAGGTCCCGGCATCGCCGATCGACGAGCTGCTCGCGCTGCTCGTCCAGGACGGCGTGCTCGTCCCGCCGCGCGACCTGGCGCCGGCGCGGGTGGGCGCACCTCGGCGCGTCGTCCTCGGGATCTCCGGCGCGATCGCCGCGGTCGATGCGCCGGCGGTGATCCGTGGCCTCCAGGCGATCGGGTGCGAGGTCCGGGTCGCGCTGACGCCCACCGCACGACGGTTCGTCACGGTCGAGGCGCTCGAGGCGCTCACGCACCACGCGGTGTGGCGCGGCTCGTGGCAGCGCGACGCGCACGTCCCGGTCCCGCATATCAACCTCGCCGAATGGGCCGAGCTCGTGCTGATCTCGCCCGCGAGCGCGACGACGCTCGCGCGGATCGCCACCGGCGATTGCTCGGAGCTGGTCGCGGCGATGGTCTGCGCGACGCGGGCGCCGGTCGTGGTCGTGCCGTCGATGAATGACGCGATGTACGAGTCGCCCGCGGTGCAGCACAACCTCGAGACCTTGCGCGCCCACGGGCGGTGGGTCGTTCACCCCGCGCTCGGCATCGAGGTCGCGGACCGCCCCGAGGATCGCCGGGCGATGCTCGGGCCTGCGCCTCCCGCCGCGGCGGTGATCGACATCGTGCGCCATCTGCTCGGCGAGCTCGCACCCCGCGCGCGCCTGCCCCGCGACGCACGGTCGTGGGAGCGGCTCTGGTCGACGACACCGGCCGAGCAGCTGCCGTGGCACGCCGACGCGATCGATCCCCCGATCGCGGCCGCGCTCGATGCGCTCGCGCGACCGAACCGCCGGCTGCTCGATCTCGGCACCGGCGCCGGCACGATCGCGATCGCCGCGGCACGCCGGGGATTTCGGGTCACCGCGACGGACATCGCGCCGAGCGCGCTCGGCCGCGCACGCGCCGGGGCCGGTGAGCTGCCGATCCTGTTCGTGCTCGATGACGTCACCGCCTCGCGCGTCGAGGGCCCCTACGAGGTCGCGGTCGATTGCGGCCTGCTCCACTGCCTGCCGCGCACCGCGTGGCCCGCATATGCCGCCGCGGTCACGACGCTCGTCCCGCCGGGCGGCGCGCTGCTCCTCGTCGCGCACGAGACCACCGCGATGGCGACCGAGCCGGTGACCCCCGATGATCTCGCGGCGCTGCTCCCGGCGTTCGCGCTGGTCCGTGCGGTCCCGACCCTGCTGTCGCGAAGCGCGGCGCATTTGTTCGAGCTGCGGCGCCGATGATCGTATGCTCGTCGCGATGAAGCGACTCCGGATCCCTGCAACGCTCGTGTTTGTCGCCTGTGGCGGAGCGGCGGCGGGGAGCCTCGGGATCGGCTGTGGTGACGACCTCCCCGCGCCGGTCGATGCGAGCACCACGGGATGCCAGCAGTTCTGCATCCCGAGCGGCTCCGGGACCGGCAGCGCGTGTCCTCCACCGACGTGCGTCAACGCGAGTGGCATGTGCCCGGCTGGCTGCGCGCCCGAACCGCTAGGTTGATGAGCTCACGCCGCTCGGTCGAGCGGCGCATCGACGCCGGCGCCGCCCGCGATCAGCGCAGGCACGGGTTGTCGGACTTCGCGAGGCTCGCGGCCCCGCAGTCTCCCGTGCGCTCACCTGGCGGCCTGAGCACACCATTCTGAGCCGGCTGGATCGGGCCTGTCGGCGCGGTGCTCCGGGTTCCCCCCGCACAGCCCGACGCGATCCCGACGACGAGTAGCGACACCGCGAGCAAGGTCTTGGACATGTGCGGGCACAGAGCACGCATCGTGCCGGTCCGCGTTCCCACGATCTCCACACGTTCGAACGCTGCCGCGTGTCGCGCGACAGCGACGTGCGACGTTGATCGCGACCATGTCCTCGCTCGTCCAGACGAGCGGCTGACGGATGGCTGAGCGCTCGCTCGTGGCCGCCCTCGGACCTGTGAGCAATGGCACTGATACCGCGTCTGGTATGGCAAAATTACCCTGATGGGCTCGGATGCTGGCTGATATTCGACCAAATATAAATTAGTTGCACCACAAATTAGTAACCAATATTACAATATTAGACCAGGCATTAATCATGCGTCGAGTGGCTCGGTGCCAAGCGACGACCCTGCGTTTCCGAAGCAAGGAACCCGGTCTGGCGACTACCTCCTCGGCGAACGGATCGCATGTGGTGGCATGGCGGAGGTCTTCCACGCCGAGCCGCTGACGCGTCGCTTCGACGCCCCGATCGTGCTCAAGCACATGCTCCCCTCGCTCGCGGAGAGCAAAGAGTTCGTCGCGATGTTCATCGACGAGGCGCGTATCTCCACGCGCCTGGACCATCCCAACATCGTTCACGTCCACGACTTCGAGGCGACCGATCGCGGCCTGTTCCTGGTCATGGAGCTGGTCGACGGCCCGGATCTGCTCGCGCTGCTGACGCGTTGCGCGAAGCTGGAACGGTTCATCGAACCCGAGCTGGCCGTGTACGTCGCATGTCACGTGCTCGAAGCGCTCGACTACGCGCATGGCGCGGCCCTCCCGAGCGGCGAGCGCCTCCACGTCGTGCACCGCGACGTCTCGCCGAGCAACATCCTGCTCACCCGGCGTGGTCAGGTGAAGCTGGCCGACTTCGGGATCGCACGCGCCGCGGAGATCGGCCGGACCAAGGAGCTGGCATCGGGCACGCTCAAGGGCAAGTTCGGCTACATGTCCCCGGAGCAAGTGCGCGGTGACCAGCTGGATGGTCGCTCGGACGTGTTCTCGATGGCGATCGTGCTCGCCGAGATGCTGATGATGAAGCGGTTGTTCGCCGCACCCGATGACGTCGAGCTCCTGATGATGGTCCGCCGCGGTGACCTCAGCCGCCTCGACAAGTATGGGGCGCACATCGCGCCTGCCCTGAGCGCGATCCTCCGCAAGGGGCTGCGCGTGGATCGCGGCGAACGGTTTGGTGACGCGGGCGCGTTTCGCGATGCCCTCGTCGACTGGCTCGGCACCCGCGAACGCCGCACCGGCGCCGCGCGGCTGGCCGAGCTCTTGCGCGAGCTCGAGCGCGACGGCGACGACCTGTGCGCTTCGACGAGGCGCCGCGCGGCACACAAGTCGTCTTCGACGACGATGAGCGGCAAGCAGACCGTGCTCGCGCGGCTCGAGGCGAGCGAAGCCGCCCGGCTCGGTCGCGAAGCGTTCGCGCACGCGCCGGCCCCGAGCGCGCCGGAGCCGAACACGCCCGAACCTGAAGAGGACATCGCGACGCTGGGGCAGTTCCATGGGAGCGCCAGCCCGACCCCGACGCCGACGCCAACGCGCCCGGAGACCAAGCCCCGGGCGTTCTCCCTCGACACTCCCGGTGACCTCGATCCCATGATGGTGATCGACCTGCTCTGCGAGATCGCCCGCGATGGGAGGACCGGCGCCCTGATGATTCGCCAGGGCGAGCTGTTCAAGGAGTCCTACTTCCGCGCCGGGCAGCCGGTGTTCGTGCGCTGCAACGTCCCCGGCGATCGGTTCGGCGAGTTCCTGGTGCGACGACGCGTCATCACCCGCGACCAGCTCGACCGGACGTTGAACGTGCTCGATCACTTCAACGGGCGGTTGGGTCAGGCGCTCGTGAGTCTGGATCTGGTCACACCGGTCGACGCGGTGCGGCTCCTCGCGGCGCAGGTGTCCAACAAGCTCGTGACCGCCTGCGCGTGGCGGACCGGCTCGTACGAGTTCCGCGATGGCGAGGACAACCCGTGGCCCGCGCTCGAGCTCCAGATCCGCACCCCGGCGATCATCGGCAAGAGCCTCTCGGCGATTCCGATGGAACGGCTGATCTTCTGGGCCGAGCAGGTCCGAGCGCAGTGCGCCATCCTCGACCTCGAGGTGGCGCGCTCGTTCGAGCTCGAGACCCAGGTCTACGAACGCCTGCGCACGCTGGCGACCGGGCACCGCACGATCGGCAGCGTGATCGACGCCCTGTCGACGAACTCCGAGCGGTTGCTCTCGATCGCGGCGGCCTACGTGCTGTGGCGCAGCGGGGTGATGCGGCTGGCGGGTGCGAGCACGCTCCCGCGCTGAGCTACAGCGGGGATGGCGATGGCACGAACTGGGCGTCGAGCCCCGGGAACTTGAGCCGCAGCTCGTCGGCGAGGCGCATCGGGCCGAACACCTCCGTCGCATAGTGGCCGGCCGCGACCAGCGTGATCTGCAACTCCTTCGCGAGGTCGCCCGCGCGCTCGGCGAGCTCGCCGGTGACGAACAGGTCACAGCCCGCGGCCGCGGCGGCCTCGATCAGATCCGAGGCCGCCCCCGAGCACAGCCCGACCTTGCGGACGATCGAAGGCCCGTGCGGGAACACGAACCGCGGCAGCTGACCTCTGCACACACCACCCGCGATCCGGCCGAGCGCCTCGTCGCGGGTCAGCGGCGTCTGCCACGCACCCGCGAGGCCAAGCGCGGTCCCCCGCACGTCACCGAAGGCTTCGCGGTGGGCGCCGAGCCCGAGCGCATCGGCGAGCCCGACGTTGTTGCCGAGCCGGGGATGCTTGTCGAGTGGCAGGTGATACGCGGCGAGCGAGACATCGTTGCCGAGGAGCAGCTTGAGCCTGCGCGCGAGCGGGCCCGCGATCCGGGTCAGCCCGCTGCCCCACACGAGCCCGTGGTGTACGACGATCAGATCCGCGTGCTGCTCGATCGCGCGTCCGATCAGATCGGCGCTCGCCGACACCCCCGTCACCACGTTGTCGAGCTCGATCGAGCCCTCGACCTGGAGCCCGTTCGGCGCGAAGTCCTTGAACCGATCGACCTCGAGCGTCGCGTCGAGATAGCCGATGATCTCTCGCAGATGGAAGGGCACGGCGAAATGGTGCGCGACCCTCGGAGCCTCGTCAACGTCGAGCTCGATCGGGACCCGTGCGAGCGCGACCACGAGCCGCCGAGCCACTCGATCATCGTCGGCCATCGTCGGCCGAGACGGATGGGGACGCATCATCGAGACCCCGTGGTAGACCGGTCGCATGGCCCCGGCGAAGAAGCCCGAGATCGATGACGATATCCGGACGATGTCCGGCATCCTGCTCAAGCCGAGCTATGGCCCCGACGATCTGAGGTCGCGCGGATGGACCTACGAGCAGCAGCTCGGAGATCCGGGCTCGTATCCCTACACGCGCGGACCGCACGCGACGATGTATCGCGGCAAGCCGTGGACGATGCGCATGTTCGCGGGGTTCGGCACCCCCGAGGACACGAACCGGCGGTTCAAGTTCCTGCTCGCCAGCGGGCAGACCGGGCTGTCGACGGCGTTCGATATGCCGACCCTGATGGGGTACGACCCCGATCACGTGCGCTCGCGCGGCGAGGTCGGCCGCGAGGGCGTCTCGGTGGCGTCGCTCGACGACATGATGCGGCTGTTCGGCGACATCCCGCTCGACAAGGTCTCGACGTCGATGACGATCAACGCCTCCGCCGCGGTGCTGCTCGCGCTCTACGTGGCGGTCGCGGAGACCCAGGGCGTGTCGCCGGACCAGCTGCGGGGCACGCTCCAGAACGACATGCTCAAGGAGTTCATCGCGCAGAAGGAGTGGATCAGCCCGATCCGCGGCCACATGCGGATCATCCGCGACATGCTCGTGTGGTGCACGCGGACGATGCCGCAGTGGAACACGATCTCGATCAGCGGCTATCACATCCGCGAGGCCGGAGCGACCGCGGTCCAGGAGCTCGCGTTCACGATCGCGGACGGCATCGGGTACGTCCAGCTCGGCATCGAGGGCGGCCTCGACGTCGACGAGTTCGCGCCGCGGCTGTCGTACTTCTGGGACGTCCACAACGACTTCTTCGAGGAGATCGCCAAGTTCCGCGCGGGCCGCCGGATGTGGGCGAAGATCATGCGCGAGCGGTTCGGCGCGAAGAACCCCAAGTCGTGGCTGCTCCGGACCCACGCGCAGACCGCGGGCGTGTCGCTGATGGCGCAGCAACCCCTCAACAACGTGATCCGCACCTCGATGCAGGCGCTCGCCGCCGTGCTCGGTGGCACCCAATCGCTGCACACCAACAGCTACGACGAGACCTACGCGCTGCCGACCGAGGCTGCCGCGACCCTCGCGCTGCGCACGCAGCAAGTGATCCTCGAGGAGACCGGCGTCGCCGCGGTGGCCGATCCGCTCGCCGGCAGCTACTTCGTCGAGACCCTGACCGACCAGGTCGAGGCCGCGGCGTGGGAGTACATCCACAAGATCGATGCGATGGGCGGCATCGTGAAGGCCGTGGAAGAGGGCTACCCGCAGCGCGAGATCGCGCGGTCGGCGTTCGAGTTCCAGCGCGAGGTCGACGCGAAGCAGCGCACGATCGTCGGCGTCAACAAGTACAAGTCACCCGACGAGGGCGACAACATCCCGACGCTCGAGATCGAGCGCTCGACCGAGTCCAGCCAGATCGAGCGGATCAAGGCGTCCCGCCGCACCCGGGACGCGGCGGTCGTGGACCGCGCGCTCGCGAGCGTGCGCGCTGCCCTCCAGGACACCACGCAGAACGTGATGCCGCCGATCCTCGATGCGGTGCGAGTGAACGCCACGCTCGGCGAGATCTGCGATCTGTTCCGGGCGGAGCTCGGCGAGTACCGCGACCCGGCGTACCTGTAGCGCTGCGTCCTCGGCTGGCGCCGAGCGTCTCCGCGCGCGACCCGCTCAACCGTTGCTGCTGGCCCGCGCGGGAGCTTCGAAGGTGTCCGTGGCAGCCCCGCGATCGCGCGCCTCGCCGTCTGCGGCCGAGGTCGGGATCTCGATCGCCGTGCACATGATCGAAGCGATCAGCGTTTCGATGGAGGCGAGCAGAGCCTGGTTGTCATCGTCATCGTGCATGTCAGCTCGCAGTGCGCGATCGGTGCCAACGGCCAAGCCCTCGATCCCACGGCGACGCGACGCGTCATCCTTGCCTACCCGGGTGATCAGGAAGGGTCACGCACTCTCATCGCTTCCGAACGCCTTCGATCGAGCGACCCGTCCTCGAGTCCGACCGCAAGCGACTGACGATCCGAGATCGGGTGAGCTCACGTGGCTCCTGGGAGAGTACGCTGCGGCCGATGGCACCCGTCGGCTGTCCGCGCTGTCGCCTGCTCCAGCTTCCGGGGCCGATGTGCGTGCATTGCGCCGGACCGCCGCCGGTCGAGCTCGTCGAGCTGACGGCCGACCGGATCGAAGGGATCACCAAGGTCGGCAAGCCACCGGCGCAAGGCTGGCGCGACGGGCTCGCGGTGGTCGGCACGGCGACGGGCGTCATCAGCGCCGCGATGGCGGGCGTGGTGCTCGGCAAGTCGATGGCGGGGCTGCTCCTCGCCCCTGCGTTCGCGGCGCTCGGCTACCGCAAGCAGTTCTGGAAGTCTGCGTTCGTCCGGCGGCCGCGGCTCGGCACGGTCGCGCCGCGACCACGGCCCGCCGGGAACGCGGTCGTCGGGGTCGCGCGCGCGTTCGAGCGCACGGTCGTCGCCCGGGGCACCCGCTCGCCCGCGCTGGTGATGGCGACCACGATCCTCGATGGTCAGGGCGTGCTCTTGCGCGCGATCGAGGCGGTGCCGTTCTGGCTCGTGACCGCGGAGCGGCGGGTGCTGATCACCGGCGCCTGCTGGGCGACCTCGCCCCGACCCGATGTTCATGACCAGCTCGACGACCGGCTGCGCGAGCTCGATGCGATGACGCTGCCGATCACGCGGCGGCGCAGGCCTCGACTCACGGTCGCCCAGGTGACGATCGCCCCCGGGGATCAGATCGCGGTGGTCGGTTCGGTGCGCGAGGAGCCGCTCGCAGGCGGCGGCTATCGCGACACGATCGTCGATACGATCCGAGGCGAGCCGGGCTCCGCGGTGTGGATCGATCTCGTCGAGCCTGCCAGCTCGTGATCTGATCTCCGAGCGCGGGTGTTCGCTATCGGATCCCGACGGATTCCAGCGTGCGCCGACGTCGCGACCGCACACCACGAGGCGCATTTCCGCACACGAACCTTCACGTCATTCCGAACAGATCCCGACGATTCGCGCGGCCCGAGGTTTGCTTTGCGGCCAGCTCGTCATGCAGACCGAGATCATCGAAGTGATGCGCACCCAGGTGCGCGCGATCCATCGCGCGCTCACGGGTGATGACCCGCCCGAGCTCGAGCTCGCGGCCGAACAAGACATCGTCGAGACGCCTCAGTCCGACGAGGAGATCATCCGGAGCTTCCGCGATCTCGACGCCGTCATGCGCACGCTGCCCGCGGTCGCGGCGCGTGTGCCACCGTTCTCGTTCACGCCGACGCTCGACGTGATCGCGGGCGACCAGGCGGTGATCCTCGAGCTCGCGCTCCCGGGTGTGGCGCGCACCGACGTCGCGGTCGAACGGGTGCCCGGCGGCGTGGTCGTCAGCGGGGTTCGACGTCACGACCATGGCGCGGACGGACGGACGTTCCACGCCGAGACCCCGCGCGGCCCGTTTCATCGCGCCATCCCGCTGGGCTTTCCGATCGTGCGCGTCGAGCTCGAGCACGGCGTGCTCCGGATCCATTTGGCTTGCAGCGCCGCGATTCCCGCGACGCAAGATCGCAGTTCCACCACAGGAGAACCAGGTAATGACGACGATGGACACGAGTGACGTTCAGCGACTCAATTTCGCAATCAATGCCGCGATGCGAGCCGTCCAGAACCGGACGGGCCAGATGGGGGGCGAAGGTTCCCAGCTCAGCGAGCCGATGATGGATCAGGTTCGCAACCGGGTGAAAGAGGTGGTCCGCGATCGCGTCGCGACGCGCATGCACGAGCGGATCGCGGAGGCCGTGCGCGATCGCGTGCGCGAGGTTCTCCGCGAGCGCCTCTCGAACGAGCTACGCAAGGGGCTCGTCGAGGGACAGTCCGAGCGCGGCTTCGACTTCTCGCGCATCGAGAAGCGGCTCTCGGAGCGGCTGGCGGATACGATCGGCGAGCGGATCGGCGATGCCGTACGCGAGCGCGCCGCGGACGCGATCCGCGAGCGGCTGGGCGACGCGATCCGCGAGAGCCTGGGCGGATCTCCGTTCGCGGACGATATGTCGGTCGTCTCGCGGATCCGCGAGCGCCTCGAGACGGAGTTGCCCGAGCGGATGGTCGACGCCATCCGCGAGCGGCTGGGGCAGACGATCCGCGAGCGCATCCATCAGGTGGCGCGGGAGCGCCTGCGGGAAGCGCTCCAGGCCGCGGCCGAACAGCCCGGCATCCAGAACGATCCCGAGCGCGTGATCGCGATGGTGCGCGATCGGTTGACCGAGGCGTTCGAGCAGCGGGTGGCCGAGGGCGTGAAGGACCGAGTGCGCGAGCTGGTCCGCGAGCGGCTGGAGGACCACCTCCAGCAGCGGCTCGAGGACGCGCTGCGCTCGGCGATCCACGAGCGGG
>WBZN01001017.1_pt1 | contig 17937 bp, 18 predicted proteins | sample 5204281 | NCBI WGS metagenome assembly WBZN01 (sample SAMN12344347, study PRJNA552823) | activated sludge metagenome | biome: Activated sludge suspended growth; feature: Nitrification reactor; material: Wastewater; isolation source: activated sludge from nitrification reactor of wastewater...
ACGGCCGCCGCCTGAAGACCCTCCGTGGCCTTACCCCTGACGAATACGTCGCACGCATATGGACAGAAGACCCCGGCCGATTCAAAATCGATCCGTACCGCCACTCCTCGGGACTAAACACCTAGGGAAGCTGTTGTAGGGCGATATGAAGCTCGCATGATCCATCAACACGCGCGTGACAAACTGCCCATAGTAGTTTTCGAAATCCTTAGAAACGATCGCGAACCACTCGTCGAAATCGTATCCTTGTGCAGTCGGCCCCTCAGGGGTGGTGCCTGGCGCTCCTTCGAGAAAATCCTTCGGATAGAGGTAGCAAGCGACTAATTTCGCCAGCAAGACACGACCAGCAGGATCACCACCTTTGGTGGGCAGAGACACGTTCGTAATCAGCGCTCCAGGCGAGTTTAGGGCGTGACGAGCGAGTACTCTTGAGATCGCAAGCAGAGTCTTCTGCTTCTTGTTTCGACTCGGCAGAGGTCCACAAAAGTCGAGGTAGATAATGTCAAAGCGCATCGGCGAGGCCTCAAGAAACGTGTCGACCCCGCTATTTATGATCTTGATGAAAGGGAATTCTGACGCGAGCGCCGAGGTCACAGCCTTGTCGTGAATGTCGGCATCAGATTCAAAGGCCCAGATGTTTTCCGGTAATATGCCAGCGGCGCAGAATACACGAAGGTCGTTCTCGGGGTTTGGGCCGCACAGATAAGCCACCTTGAGGTTCTTTGCGTCTCTCGACTGAGTGATAGAATCGTAAAAGCCTTCCCAACGCTCGATCGTATCGTTAGTCAGTTGTGCGGCAGCAGCAGCGTCATAGCCGCCGCTCGCGATCAGCGAGTCTCGTACTTCGCGTACATAGGTTCGACGACATAGAGTTGCGTTAGAACGGTCTGCGGTAAGGGCAGCAATGGCACTGGCGATCACCCGCTGACGCGCCAGTATCTTTTTGGGCTCCGCATATAATTTCATAGGAAATCTCTGAGAGAAGAAATACGAATTGCAGCACACGCTCCTCCTGGATGACAGGCGTCCGGCGTCATCAGCTGAACTCTGGTGCGGTAGCTAGGGCTATATCGCTATTCAGCAGTCCGTCCAAACGCCCACTTCTGGCGCAAACGTGCCGCCGCTTCCGTTCGCTCCGAAATCTGCTTTCGGGATCACGGCTGCGGGCTACTCAACGACCGAGAAGGGCGCAATCCGGCCGTCAACGAGCGGCGTCCGCAAATTTCAGCATTCACCCATCATGCGCACCTTGGCGTCCAGCTTTGTTCCGCACCGGTCGAAATTTGGCGCCGGTTCGGCGAACTCGCCGCTGTCTACGCGAGGATTTTCGCTGCGAAATGCTGATCGCCCAATGCGCCGGCGACGGTTCAATCACGTGCCGTCCACCACGTCGCGACGGCGTCGAGATCCGGCCGCTTGCGCTCGACCGGCCTCTTCTTCGCCGCGCCGATGAAGACGACGCCCGCCGTCTTCTCGCCGGGGCCTATACCGAGAATCGCACGCGCGCCTTCGCTGTTTGCGGCAAACCCCGAGACCCAATCGGCGTCGAAACCCATCGCATGGGCCGCCATCAGGAGATTCATGCAGACCGCGCCCGCCGACAGCTCCTGCTCGAAGACGGGGATCGCCGCCTCGACGTCGGGCTTGCTGACGACCATGACGACGACGGGCGCGGCGTTGAAGATGCGCGAGACGATCGCGCTGAATTTCTGCAGCCTGTCCGGCGCCATTGCGGCGTTCTCGGCGAGATAGCATTCGCCGAGCCGCCGGCTCGCTTCCGCGCGCGCCTCGCCTTCGATGACGATGAAGCGCCAGGGTTCGAGCGCGCCATGGTCCGGCGCACGGCAGGCGATCGCCAAAAGGCGACGCAGTTCGTCGGTATTGGGACCAGGCTCACCGATGAGGCTCGCGCCGGCTGAGCGGCGGCGCTCCATCAACGCCAGAAAAGCCTCGCCCGCGGCAAGCTCTTCGTCTGTGCGACCGGCGGCCTTGACCCTATCTACCATTGATCCTTCCTCGAGAGGACAGCCATACGCGCGCCGCGGCGAGATCGCAACGTGTTGTTTTCACGTCTGAAACAGAATAGTCAAAACGGCCGGACCGAGCATTCGGCAAGGCGCGACGCCCGCGCGGAGAATTTTCGAGATGCCTGAGCGCTATTACGCCGGCCCGCCTTCCGATCATTTTGACGGTCTGCGCTTCTTCAATCCGGGAGAGCGGCGCGAGACGAAAAAGCTCAGCGAGCTCCTGCGCTGGCGTCTGATGCAGAAAAGGTCCGCCTGGCCGAAAGCGCTGCCAAGCCCTTTTTCCGACGTTCCGCCGCAGCGCGTCGAAAGGCTGCGGATCGCCTTCGTCGGCCATGCCTCTTTGCTGATCCAGACGGCCTCGATCAATATTCTCGTCGATCCGCATTGGTCGGACCGCGCGAGCCCTTTTTCCTTCCTGGGCCCGACGCGCTTCAATCCGCCGGGGATCGCCTTTGACGATCTGCCGCCGATCGACGCCGTGCTCATCACGCATAATCATTACGACCATCTCGACATCGAGACGCTGGGCCGCATCTGGCGCATCCACCGGCCGTTGATCGTCGCGCCCCTCGGCAACGACAGCGTCATCGGCCGCGCCGCCCCTTCGATTCATGTCAGGACGGGCGACTGGGGCGGCCGCATCAATTTGTCGGATAAGGTCGCGGCGACGATTACACCCGCAGTCCACTGGTCGGCGAGGAGCCTTGCCGATCGCCGCATGGCGCTCTGGGGCGGCTACATGATCGAAGCGCCGGCGGGCTTGATCTACGTCGCGGGCGACACCGGCTATGGCGACGGCGCGATCTTTCGCGCCCTGCGCAGGAGATTCGGCGCGCCGGCCGCCGCGATCCTGCCGATCGGCGCCTATGAGCCGCGCTGGTTCATGGCGCCCCAGCACGTCAACCCGGCCGAAGCGGTCGAGATCATGCGCGAGTGCGGCGCGCGGCAGGCGCTCGGCGTCCATTGGGGAACCTTCCATCTCAGCGACGAGGCGCATGACGCGCCGGAAAAGGCGCTGGCGGCGGCGCTCGACGCCAAGGCGATCCCGCAGAAGCGCTTCATCGCCCTGCGCCCAGGGCAGGTGTGGGAAGCGCCGCCCTGAGCGGCGCGCGGCGGTCCTGTGCCGGAGGCGGCGTTTGCCGCGCGTGGTCGCGATTGGCGATCATTCGCTGCAGGCGATTGCGAGACGGCCTCAGCCGAGAAACCCGTCCGGAGCGCCGATCCCGCCACACGGACGTTCGAGCGCGGCGCGGTCCCAGGCGCCGCAGTCAGCCGCCGCCGCATATGTGCTTTGAAGGAACTCCATCAAGGCTTCGTCAGGATCCGCGGCGGTCCGCACGCGCTCATAGGGAAGGATGAATTCCTGCAAGGCCTCGCTGAAGAATGCGCCGTCCGGCCGCACGGCGGCGGACGAGAAGCGAGGCGGCGCCGGATAGGCGTAGGCGTAGAAGGCCGCATATTCGATCGCGCCGCCGCCTGGCCAGAAGCCGGCGCTCGAAACCTCATGCGAATAAGCCTCCCGCACGACCCGGTCGGGCAGATGCGGAACGCCGCCGGGATGGGACGGCGCAGGCCGCCCTGAGAAGCGCGTGACGGCGAGATCGAAACTACCCCAGAAAAAATGGACCGGGCTGCATTTGCCGATGAAACCTGTTCGAAACAGCTTGAGCACACGGTCGATCTGCAACAGCGCCCGCCAAAAGCCCTGCGCCGCGTCACGATCGTAGACGCGGGGCCGCCGGTCCTCGCTGAAGCGGACCGGATTTTCGAGTTCATTCGGCGTTTCGTCGATCTTGACGACGAAGCCAAGGCCCGAGAGGCCCGCCATGATCGCCGCGTAACTCTCAGCGATGGGACGAGCGTCCAGCGGCGCGCGCCAAGTCTCCCCATCGCTCGTTTCGACGAGGATCTCGTGGGTGAGAAAGTCGAAGTCGAGGGAAAAAGCGCGGCCGTCCTGAAAGATCGGCGACGTCGTCAGGCCCCGCGCCGTGACGTAGAGGGTCACATGCCAGGAATGGTTGAGCCAGGGGGTCAGCGACAGCCTGATCTTCCCGGCAATCTGGGTCAACAGATGCAGCGTCGCGCAGGTCTCGCGCAGCGACTTCAAAGAAAGCTCCGGCCACGCCTGCCGCGCGGCGTGTGACCCGGCTCGGTCCTCGGCCATGTGTCCCTCCGCCGCCGCAAACGGCGAGCCTGACTGCAAAGAGCGACCGCCTCCGGCGGCGGTCTCGGGGCCCGACGTCATCTCGACATATATGCCAATCTCGGTATGGTTCAAAGCCTTGAGGGGCGCCGCAGGGGCGCCGCAAGGAGATCGCGTCGTAGTGATGATCCCCAGGCTTCCGCCCTTCTTTAGGACGGCAGCGAGATTTCCTGACAGGCGCCTGACTTTCTCTTGATTCGCTTCCAGCAGTACCCCTGCGGCTCGCATTTTGCTTCATCGGCCGCGCGTGCGGCGTTCCGTCGAAGCTTTCGGCCTTTCTTGAGGAGTTACGATGCGCATTTTGGTTTTTCAGCATCTTGCCGTCGAACATCCAGGAATATTCCGCACGATCTGGACCGAAGCCGAGCATGACTGGCAGGCAATCGAGCTCGATGCGGGCGAGCCGATCCCGCCTCTCGACGACTTCGACCTTCTCGTCGTCATGGGCGGCCCGATGGACGTCTGGCAGGAGAAGTCGCACCCCTGGCTCGTGCCGGAGAAAGCGGCGATCCGTCATTTCGTGCAAACTCTCCGCCGGCCCTATCTCGGCATCTGCCTCGGCCATCAGCTGCTCGCTGCGGCGCTCGGCGGCAAGGTCTCGCTCATGGCGCGGCCGGAAGTCGGCCTCGCCGCCGTCGACCTGACGCCGGCCGGCCAGGACGACCCTCTGTTCCAGGGCTTCGCGCCGACTTTCGAGACCTTTCAATGGCATAGCGCGGAAGTCTCGCGCCTGCCGGAAGACGCGGTCATTCTCGCTGGCAATTCGGCCTGCCCGGCGCAGGCCATTCGCTGCGGCCGGCACGCCTACGGCCTCCAGTTCCACACTGAAATCGAGGCGACCGCCGTTTCCGAATGGGAGCAGATCCCAGAATACAGGGAGAGTCTCGAGCGCGCGATCGGCGCCGAGGAAGCGGCCCGTCTCGGCGAGGCGATCGCGCCGAAAATCGCCGCCTTCAATGCGTACGCCCGGCTGATCGACGCCAATCTCGCCGCCATCGTCGCCGCCGCCCGTCAGAAACAGGGCGCGTGACCTGACGCCTGACGCGCTGGAGCGTCTTCCGCTCTGGCGGAGCGACGTCCCGGCGCGGAGACGTCTCGTCACGCCGCCAAGGCGTCGCCAAAGCTTCACATCATTTGTCTAAAGGCTCCGCGAGGGCCGTGCCGAACGGCTGCGTACGCGATTCTTTCTCCACCTCGTCCGCGCAATGCCCGCCCAAGGTCCTCTCGCCTGCCAACGCTCCGGACGATCGCGCTCGACCAGGCCGACGACGGAGCATTCCGCGCTCCCGCGCGAACGCGAACGACAAACGGACCCGCCATGAAAAAACTTCTCTGCTCGACTGCGTTGCTCGTCGCAACCGCCATCGGTCCAGCCACGGCCCATGACAACCACGACGAAGGCCCGGTGACACTCGCCGTCTTCGGCGATTGGCCCTATAATCAGAATCTTCTGACCAATGCGCCGCTCCTCATCAATTCCGTCAACGCCGATCCCGAGGTCAGCCGCGTCATCCACGTTGGCGACATTCATGCGGGCGGCTTCCCCTGCACCAGCGCCGGCATCCTGCCGCCGATCCCGACGTCCAATCCCGGCTGGAATCAGCAGGTCTATTTCCAGTTCCAGCAGTTCCGGTCGCCGGTCGTCTATACGCCGGGCGACAATGAATGGACCGACTGCCACAAAACCAAGGAGTCAAAGAGCGGCGATCCGCTGAAGGAGCTCGCGAGCGTCCGCAGCCTCTTCTTCGCAAGACCGGGCAAGACCCTCGGCTACAACACGAGAAACGTGACGAGCCAGTCAGATCATTTCGGCGCGGCTTTTCCCGCCGACGCGCAGTTCGTCGAGAACGTGATCTGGCAGGAAGCCAAGACGGTTTTCGTCACCGTCAATATGCCCGGCTCGAACAATGACACGCTGCCGTGGACGAACGGCTTCGAGAATCCGGTAGCGCAAGCGAAGGAAGTCGCCGAACGCACCGCAGCCGACATCCGCTGGCTGAAGACGGCCTTCGCTCGCGCGATCGGGGTGCACGCCAAGGCGGTCGTCATCGCCCTGCAGGCCGACATGTGGGATCCCGCGGCGGTCGTCGCCGGCGGCGACGGACTCGGCGCCTATACGCCTTTCGTTCAGCAGCTCGCCGATCTCAGCGTCAAATTCGGCGGCCCGGTGCTGCTCATCAACGGCGACTCGCATGTCTATGGAACGGATCATCCGCTCGCCGTTCCATCGAGCCCAACCGGCCTCATCCACCACACCCAGGCGGTTCCGAACCTGACCCGCATCACGGTCCAGGGCTCGACGAACAAGCCGGCCGAATGGCTGCGCCTCACCGTCGATCCGCGCATGCCCGGCGTCTTCTCCTTCAAAAACGTCCCCTATTGCGCCGACCCGGTCGGAAGCTGCCAATAATCTTGAAAGAGAGCCAGATCCGTCCGGCCTCCGGCACGGATCTGGCCTCAACCCGTCATGAACCGCCGCCGGAACGGCTTTGCCGGTCGCCGGCGGCGCTCCGCCGCATCGTCAAGCGATCAACGAGTTGAAGGCCGCATGGACAGTTCCGCCCCTCCCGCCCCCGCCGTTTCCTTCGTCGTGAGCGGCGAGGCGGAGGATCGAGGGCCGGCAAGGCGAGCCGCTTCTCGACGCGCGCTGCATCGCTCCGGAGTCGAGACCGCCCCCCATATATTTCGGGCGCATCGCCTGCGCGCGGCTCATCGACCACAATCTGGCAGGCATTGTCGCCGAGGCCCGGCAAGGGCAGCGAGTCTGATACGCAAGACGCAGGCGACGGCTGACGGCTCGCGTCAGCGCTTGAACACCTCGAGGTCGATCGATTGCGCCATCGCGGCGTAGCCGGCGTCATTTGGATGAATATGATCGCCGGAATCGTAGGCGGGCAACATTCTGCCCGGATCGGCGGGATCGCGCAGGGCGTCGTCGAAATCGAGCACGCCGTCCGCGTCATTGCCAGGCCCGTGCCTGATCCAGGCGTTGATCTCCTGCCGCATCGCTTCCGTCGCCGGCGCGTAGGCGGGAAAACCGCCGAACGGTATGACCGTGCCGATGAGCACGCGCGCGCCGACCTCATGTCCTCTTTCGATGATCTGGCGGTAGCCTTCGATCAGCTCCTGCGCCGTGGTCTTCTGGGCGGGATCGTTCCATCGCGACACGGCGCTGATATCGTTGATCCCGATCAGCACGCAAATGTATCGCAGGCCCGGCTGCGAGAAGGCGTCGCGCGGCAGCCGCGCGAGCAGGCTCGGGCCGGCGAGATCGCGCAGCAGGCGATTGCCGGAAATTCCCGCGTTGACCACACCCAAATGGGCAAGCGCCGGATAGGCCTGCAAACGCCGAGCGAGATGGTCAGTCCAGCGCTCATTGGCGTCGGGAGATGAGCGGGTCCCGTCGGTGATGGAATCGCCGATCGCGACAATCGTGCCGCCCTCTTCCTCGAGCACGTCGACGCCCGACAGCATGATGCGCTCCGTCGTCGTGAACAGGCCGGCGCCCGCCAGCATTTCGGCGCCGGTCTGATCGCCCCGCGCGGCGGCAGTCGTCGCGAGGCCCTGAACGTGCGACGTCGGCCCCGACGTCGAGACGGAGACATAGATGCTGACGACGAGGTCGGCCATGGCCGGAACGGCGAGGGCTATCGGATCGCTCAGCACGGCGGCATGGGCCGGAAGCCTTGCCGTCGTCACGCCGCTGAAAGTCGCCACGACGTTCGTCGCCGGATCGATTGAGCCGAGGCGACTCCCGGGCAGGGCTACGCGCGCCGAGCCAAGGATCATCTGCGCATCGTTGAGATCATTGCTGAGCCGGAGCCTGATCTTCGACCCGCCTGTGCTGAGGCGAACGGTCGTGCGCAGGGTCCAGCCCTCGAAAGTCGCGATCGATGGCTGCGGCCGGTCGGGCGCGGCGCCGAAGGCGCCGATCCATTGCTCGGCGGAGGCGACGGACGGCAAGACGAGGAGGAGCGTCGCCAGCGCAAGCGGCGCCTTGCGTGCGCTCATGCTCAGCGTCGGAAGGTCACGACCAGCACGTCGCGATAGGCCGGGCGCGTCGGATCGAGCGGCTCGACCGGCGTGACGCCGTGATAGACTCGCGAATCGTCGACGAAGGCGGCGTCGAGCGGTCGGGTCAAAGTGAAATTGCCGATGTTGCGACGGGCGAGATCGTGGATCGAGGTCATTCCGCTGACGACATTTTCGCGTGCGACGAGGAGGACCGCCACCCAATCGACGCCGTCGCGATGCAGCCCCTCCGGCGTCGGCGATCCCTTCGCCGCCGCGCTCGTCTCGATGCGGAACTGATGAACTTCGACATGCCACGCCGGCGGACGCGCCGGCGGCGGCGTCAACTGATCGAAGAGCTCGAAGCCCGTGCCCAGGATCGCCCGCATGGTGGGATGATCGCCGATCGCTTGCGTCATCGGCGCGAACCAGCGCTCGATGCCTCCATTCAGCGGATTATAGTCGCGGCTCTGATAATGCGGCTGGTGCGACTTGCGCACGGCGCCTTCGCGCGAGACCGCGAAGGCGGCATAGCGGCGGCGGCGATAGCGCCCACCGTCGGCCATATAAGCGTCGACGCCGAGATCGTTCCAGCTCGAGGCAAAAGCGGCCCAGCCGGCGAGCCCGGCCTCACTTAAGGCGCCCTCCACGGCGTCCCGTTCGGCGAAGGCGAAGCCGGAGCGTTTGAGGGATTGGACAATCGGCTCGAGGCCGGAAGCAGCGGCGGCGCTTGTCATGGCTTGTCTCGCGAGATTTTCTAAGCTTCGTTCATATAGTCGGCGACGCCTAGAATGGCGAGGGAGGCGAGCGGCGAAGCGTCGCGACGATCAGAATGCAGACGAAGGCCCCGGCCGCCGCGGCGAGAAATCCGTCAATATAGGAGAGTGTCGCGGCCTGCTGTGCGACCGCGGAGCCGAGCAGGGCCGTCGCCCGATTGGCCGCGTCGCCGGCGTCGGCGGTGCGCGCGCCGACTGCGCTGCGATAGGCCGCCAGCCGCTCGACGGTGGCGGCGCCGAGCGCGTCCACATGCGCGCCGACGAGATTGGAATGGATCTGCTCGCGCACCCTGACGAAAGTCTGCATGAAGGCGGTGCCGATCTCGCCGCCAAACAGGCGTGAGATCTGAAAAAGGCTGCCGATCGTCAGCGCGTCGGCCGGATTGATCGCGCGCACGAGCAGCACGATCAGCGCGGTCAAGGCGAAGGACTGGCCGAGCGCCTGCAGAATTTGCGAGGGCAGGAAATCGTCCGTCGCCCATTGGCTCGTCAGCTCCGTCGCCATCAGGCAGGCGACGCCGATGAGCCCCGCGCCGAAGGCGAGCACGAGGCGCGGGTCGACGCGCTTCAACAAGGCGCCGAGCGGCAGCACGATCGCAAGCTGCGGCAGAGCGATCCATAGGAGGACGGCGCCGACCTGAAGCTCGCGGAATTTCTGCACCGTCTGCAGATAATTCGGAATGATGTAGGCGGTCGACAGGATGATGAAGCGAAAGCCGGCGAGCAGAGCAAGGAGCGGCAGCAGATCCCGGCGCGCGACGAGACGGATGTTGATGAAGGGCCTCGGCGCGATCAACTCGCGAGTGATGAAGAAAGCGGTGAGGAGGCCCCCCGCAAGCAAAAGCCCGTTGACGAGTCCGTTACTGGTCCAGTCGAGCCTGTTGCCTTGATCGAGGCCGGCATAAAGCATGCCGAAGCCCAATGCCGCATAGGCGAGGCCCGGCCAGTCGAGATCGCGCAGACGGATCGCAGTCGGCGGATCGCGCGGAACGCCATAGAAGATGCAGGCGAACATCAGCGGCAGGGCGACGCAATATTGCCAGTCGACCCAGGCCCAGGACCATTCATCGGAATACCAGCCTTCGAGCGAGGCGGCGACGTTCTGCGACAGCTCCGAATTCATCGCATAGACGGCGAGACCATAGATGACGAGCCGCGGCGGCAGGCTGCGGACGATGAAGGCGATAGTCAGCGGAATGAATGTGCCCGAGCCAACGCCGCCGAGAAAATGAGCCACGAGAAAAGCCGGCAAGTTCGGCGACAGCGGCCCGAGCAGGCAGGAGGTGAAGAAGAGCACGATGCCGAGCAGGAGAAAGCGCCGGACGCCGAAGACCGAGGCCATATAGGCGGAGGCGACGCCGCTCATCATCTGGCCGACGCCGAAGCTTGTCGTGATCCAGGCGCCTTCGTCGAAGCCCGCGTGAAGGCCGCCGCGAAGATCCGCGAGGCCGAAGGTCGTGATGCGGCTGCCGAGCGTGCTCATCATCGCCCCGAGCAGCACGCCTAAAATGCCGACATAGGGACGCAGCGTGTCGGCGCGAAGCCGCGGCGGCGCGGCTGGAGCGAGCGAGACGTCGGGCGATGTCATCGACCGGCCGGCGCGGCCGGACCCGTCGGGGCGCCCTTTGTGTCGACCTTTGCAATGACCGACATGCCGGGACGCACCAGCGCGCCGAGCGAGGGATCGGGATCGAGCACGATCTTCACCGGAACGCGCTGCACGACTTTGGTGAAATTGCCCGTCGCGTTATCGGGCGGCAGCAGCGCGAAGGTCGCGCCGGTGCCGGGCGCCCAGCTGTCGACATGGCCGGTGAGGCGCAGGTCGGGAAAGGCGTCGACCGACACCTCGGCCGGCTGGCCGAGCCGCATGTTGGTCATCTGCGTTTCCTTGTAATTGGCGATCACCCAGAGGTTCGGCAGCGGCACCACGGCGATCACCTGCGCTCCGGCGTTAACGAACTGGCCTGGGCGCACCTGCCGCTGGCCGACGAGCCCGTCGGCCGGCGAGACAATGCGGGTGTAGGTCAGATTGTTGCGCGCGAGCTCGACTGCTGCGTCCGCCGCCGCGAGCTGCGCCTTAAGCTGCTTTTCTTCGACATCAAGGCCGGCGAGCTGCGCCTTTTGCTGATCGAGCTGCGCCTTGTTCAGCATCAGCTGAGCTTCGGTGCGCTTCTGCGCCGCCTCAGCCTGTTCGGCGAGTTTCGGCAGGCCCGCGATGCGTGTTTGCAGGAGATCCTGCTGCCGCTTCAGCTCCAGCTGGTCACGCTCCAAGTCCGCCTGCGTCGCGTCAATGGTCGCCGCGGCCTGACGAATGAGGGCGCGCTGAACCTCCTTGCGGTTGGCGAGATTGTCGAGGTTCGCCGCGGCCGCCGCGCGCGACGCCTCGGCCTGGGCGAGCGCGGCGGCATAGTCCGAAGGATCGATCTCGACGATGAGGTCGCCTTTGCGCACAGGCTGATAGTCGCCGACGCCGACGGTCTTGACGTAGCCCGAGACCTTGGCCGCCAGCGGAGTGACGTCGCCGGTGATGTAGGCGTTGTCGGTCTTCTCGAAGCGCGCGGCGCCGGTCCAGCGATCCCAATTGCCCGCCACATACCACGCAAAATATCCGGTCGCCGCGACCAGCATGACGCGCAGCATGGGATAGATCCAGCCGGGCGGGCCACGGCGTGGCGCCGACGGCGCTGTGGTTTCTATTTGCGCTTTGGTCGCGTCATCCATGGGAGCGGCGGCTCCGATTTCGAGGGATTTCGTCGGCGCGATAAAGGACGGAACGCCGCGCCCGCGCTTGCGAAAGGCCGGCTTCCCGCGCCGAGTGGAAGAGGCTTGGCCGGCTTGTTAGCGAAAGGCTTCCTATGTACGTTATTTCGGAATGAGCCCGCCTCGGCAGGCCGGCGCCCGAAGAGAGCGAAACTCTGCTTGGCAATTGCGGCGTTGGAAAGAGGAGCCATGACATGAGCAAGGTTGCCTATCGCATCATCGAGCACGACGGCGGCTGGGCCTATACTGTCGACGGCGTTTTCTCGGAGACGTTTGCGACCCGGGCGGCGGCGCTGGCGGCCGCGCAGAGAGCCGCAGAGGAACAGCGCGCCCCCGGAGAAACCGAAGAAATCGAATATGAGACCGAGCATGGAAAATGGAAAGTGGAACGGGCCGACGGAGCCGACCGGCCGAACACGGAAGTGATCGAATAACCGGAATGGCAATCCGCAGATGCGCCGCCACTCAGGAGACCCGGGCGGTCAAGCCGAGCCTCGCCTGGTATGAGAGGCTGCGGCGGCTCGCCGCCGCGAGCGCGAGCCGGCGCGGAGGGCGGCTCAATAAGGCCGCTCGCGAATCTTGAGGTTGAACAGGGCGCGCGAGATGAGAAGCTCGCCAATCCAGAACAGGAGAGTTCCGAGCAACACCTCGGCCAAACCAAGTCCGAGCGCTTGCTTGCAGACGATCAGGGGCAACAGGCTTTCCGGCGCCTGATCAAGGCCGGGCGCCATGGCCTGCGGAGCGAGCCCGACGCGCCGCTTGACGAAGCTCGACAGCAGGTCGCCCGCCATGGCCGCCGCAGCCGCCGCCGCTCCGATCCACCAGCTAAGGCCAAGAAGCAGCGCACATAGCGTTCCCGCGATCAGGCTCGCCACAACGCCCCTTATGGTTTTCGACGGGCCGAACAGCGGAGCTCCATCGGGCAAGACGAAGCCGAAATCGAGGGGGAAAGCGGCCTTTGCGCCGAACGCCTTCGTCGCGAGTATCGGGGCGCCGTTCGCGGCAAATATAAGAATCAGGCTCTGTAAAACAGGCAGGAGCCGCATAGCGCACCTTCTCCGAACCCCATGCCCGTTCGGCCCTCGAAGTCATGGCGGCCAATCCGAAGAAGCTCGTCGCCTAATATTTATGCATTCGCGGAAAAGCTGCAACGTGGAGCGCGTGGCCGAGGTTCCAAAGCTACGACGCCAGCATCAGCCCGAGATTTTGCAAGGCGGCGCCCGAGGCCCCTTTGCCCAGATTGTCGAGCCGCGCGATGAGGATCGCCTGACGGCGCGCTTCATTGGCGAAGACGCGAAGCTCGAGCGCATTGGCGCCGTTCAGCCCCTCGGGCTCGAGCTTTCCGGAGGCCTCGGCCGCCACCACGCTGACAACCTCGCCGCCGGCGTAATGCCGGGCAAGAGCGGCCTCGAGGTCGGCGCCCTTCGGCTTTGCCGGCAGATCGTCGAGGAACATGGGGATCGAGACCAGCATGCCCTGCGCGAAATTGCCGACCGAGGGCGTGAAGATCGGCCGCCGCGAAAGCCCGGCGTATTTCTCTATTTCCGACACGTGCTTGTGTTCGAGGCCGAGCGCGTAGATCTCGAAGGGCGGCGCGGCTCCCCGCTCGTAATCGGCGATCATCGTCTTGCCGCCGCCGGAATAGCCGGAGACCGCGTTGATGGCGATCGGCCAATCCGGCGGCACGAACCCGGCGTCGACGAGCGGGCGCAACAGCGCGATCGCGCCGGTCGCATAGCAGCCGGGATTGGCGACGCGCTTTGCCTTGGCGATGGCCTCGGACTGGCCCGGCGCGAGTTCGGGGAAACCATAGGTCCAGCCCTCCGCGACGCGATGGGCGGTCGAGGCGTCGAGCACGCGGGGACCCTTGTCTTCAAGCTCCGCCACAAGCGCGACCGTTTCCCGCGCGGCCTCGTCCGGCAGGCACAAAATGACGACCTCAACCTCAGCGAGCAGAGCTTTCTTGGCGGATGGGTCCTTGCGCAACTCCGGCGCAAGACTCGCAAGCTCAATGCCGGCCTCGGCGCCGAGGCGCGCCTTGATGCCGAGGCCTGTCGTTCCGGCTTCGCCGTCGATGAAGATTTTTCCGCGCATGGGCCCTCCGAAACATGTGGCGTCGCAAGCTTGGCTCAATTCTGCTGCGCTTTTTTGAAGCCGGATATAGCAGGCTGAGCCGGAAAGCGGCGCAAGAAAAAAGGCGGCCCGGAGGCCGCCCTGTTCGTCCGTCCCACCAATATGGTCAGCGTTTCGAGAACTGGAAGCTCCGGCGGGCTTTTTTCTTGCCGTATTTCTTGCGCTCGACGACGCGGGAGTCGCGGGTCAGAAAGCCTTCCTTCTTGAGAAGGACGCGCAGATCCGGCTCATAGGCGACGAGCGCCTTCGAAAGGCCGTGACGCACGGCGCCCGCCTGCCCCGAAAGACCGCCGCCGGCGACGGTGACGGTGAGGTCGTATTGGCCGACGCGGTTTGCGGCGCCAAGCGGCTGCTGCAGGATCATCCGCAGCACGGGGCGGGCGAAATAGACCTCGAACGGACGGCCGTTGACGACAACATTGCCGGAGCCCGGCTTGATCCAGACGCGGGCGACGGCGTCTTTCCGTTTGCCGGTGGCGTAGGCGCGGCCCTGGGCGTCGAGCTTCTGCACATAATGGGGCGCTTCCTGCTGCGGAGCGACGGTCGCGCTCTTCAGGTCCTGAAACGAAGATAAAGTCTCAGCCATGATCAGACGATCCTCGCATTCTTGCGGTTCAGGGCGGCGACGTCGAGCGTCACGGGCTGCTGCGCCTCATGCGGATGCTGCGCGCCCTTGTAAACTCTGAGATTGCCGAGCTGCTTGCGCCCGAGCGGCCCGCGCGGGAGCATGCGCTCCACGGCCTTCTCGACGACGCGCTCGGGGAAACGTCCGTCGAGGATGAACTTCGCCGTCCGCTCCTTGACGCCGCCCGGATAGCCGGTGTGATGGTGATACACCTTGTGCTCGCGCTTGCGGCCGGTGAACACTACCTTCTCGGCATTGATGACGATGATGTTGTCGCCATCGTCCATGTGCGGCGTGAAGGTCGCCTTGTGCTTGCCGCGCAGCCGCAGGGCGACGAGGCTGGCGAGGCGGCCGACGACGAGCCCGGAGCCGTCGATCAGCACCCATTTCTTTTCGATGTCCGCCGGCTTGGCGGAATAGGTCTTGCCGAACATTGTTCGAATTTCCAGCGTTGATGCGCGCGTGGGGCATACGCCCGGCGCCCGGTCGGCGGTGTTTAGGGCCCGCAGGCCCGAGCGTCAAGCCCGCGTGCGTGAGACAACGGAAAAATCTCGTGACAAACAAGAACTTGCCCATTGCGGTATAATGATACCTGAGTCCTTCGATCGGCGGCGCTGACGAGGGCCCGGCTTTTGCATTTGCCCACCTCTGAAGGAGCACACATGACCAGGACCGCGGACGCCGACCATTCAGACGATTTTCTGCGCGGGATTCTGCGGCGGGCGAAGACGATCGCGGTCGTCGGCGCTTCAGACAATCCGCAGCGGCCGTCCTATGAGGTCGCCGCCTTCCTGATGTCGCGCGGCTATCGCGTGACCGGAGTGAATCCTGGCCTTGCCGGCCGCACCATCCTCGGCGCGCCTTTCGTCGCGAGCCTCAAGGATCTGCCCGAGCCCGTCGATATGATCGACGTCTTCCGCAACTCCGCGGCCGTTGCGGGCGTCGTCGACGAGATGCTGGCGCTCGCGTGGCGGCCGATGGTGATCTGGATGCAGCTCGGCGTGCGTGACGACGACGCCGCGACGCTGGCGCGCGCGCAAGGGATCGACGTCGTCATGGACCGCTGCCCGAAAATCGAATTTTCCCGGCTGGGGCTCGGCCGCGGAAGCGGGAACGCCCTCTGACGGGCTCTCTCACCGCCCCTCAGTCAAAACCCGCGCATGGACGACCGCCATGCCGAGCACGAGCATCGCGAAAGCCTGATGCATGAGCCCCGCCCAGAGCGGCACGGCGAGAATGAGCGTAACGATCCCGATTGCGGCCTGCGCCACGACAAGGAGCGCGACCGCCGCCGCCCGGCGCGCCGAGGCGCCGGGCCCAAACACAACGCGCGTATAGACTGCCTGCGCCAGCGCGAACGCCAAAAGCGCGTAGGCGCCCAGGCGATGCTGGAACTGCACCGTCATCAGATTGTCGAGGAAGTTGCGCCAGACGGGCTGAAGCAAAAAGAGCTGGTCGAGCGGCGGGACGAGGCGTCCGTCCATCAGAGGCCAGCTGTTATAGGCCCGGCCTGCGCGCAGGCCCGCGACGAGCGCGCCGAGCCCGATCTGCGCCAGCACGGCCGCGACGAAAGCGATGGCGAGCGCTCGAGGCGTCGGCGGCGAAGCAGGGTCAACGCGCCCGCGACGGCGCATCGAGGCCGCAAGCCAGACCAGCGCGGCAAAGGTGACGGAGGCCAGAAGCAGGTGGATGGCAAGGCGCTCCTGCGCCACCTCGACGCGTCCGGCAAGTCCCGATTTCACCATCCACCAGCCGACGCCGCCCTGGAGCCCGCCAAGCGCCAGAACGCCGACAAGCTTCGGTTTCAGCGAGGCCGGAAGCATGCCTCTCGCCCAGAAGGCGATCATCGGCAGGAGGGTGGCGAGGCCGATCAGCCGTCCGAGAAGCCGATGGCCCCATTCGAAGAAGAAGATAAATTTGAACCCGGCCAGATCCATTTGCGGAAAGACCGCCGAATATTGGGGGATCTTCTTATAGTTCTCGAATTCGGCGAGCCAGGCGGCCTCGGTAAGCGGCGGGACGACGCCGGTCAGCGGCTTCCATTCGGTGATCGAGAGGCCGGATTCGGTCAGCCGCGTCGCGCCGCCGACGACGACCATCAGAAAGACGAGAGCGGCGAGGCTCCAGAGCCAAAGAGCGACGGGGGAAGCCCGCTCCGCCGCCGCGAGATCGAGAGCCTTGGCGGGAAGCGGATCGGAAATTGAGCTCATGCGAACCTTTTGGAGCATGATCCGGAAAAGTGGACACGCTTTTCCGGCACGACCATGCGACGAAACAAGGGGGCAAAGGCTGAAGCCGCGGCGCCCTGGCCCTGCCCCTTTCTTCGAGGGATCATCCTGGGGTGCGCGGGCGCCACGCGAGATCGTCGGACCACACGTAAATGGCGATCGCCGCGAGAAACATCACGGCGCCGAGCCAGAACAGCGGCGAATGATGAATGCGCCTCCATTTGCGAGACGCCTCTATCCCCGGCGCGCCACGGCGATGTTCCATGTTCACGTATTTCCGCCATCATCCCAGAGCCTAGCCGACCCGAGCGCATCCAAACGCCGAAGTCAAGAACCGCGCAGCCAGGACCAAAGCAGGGACCACGCCCGACGCTCGGCTCTGGGGTCCCCCGTGAACTCACTGGAGTGACCATCGTTCTACGGTCGCCCCGCGCTGGAGAGCACTTACAGAACTGCTGAAGGATTCATAGCGATGGCCTGCGACAAGATCATGCTGATCCGCCATTCGGAGCGCCCGGACCGCGAGAAAGGGATCCGCGGCGTCGGGCCGGACGGCCAGAAGGACAAGGAATCGATCTCTGTCCGAGGCTGGCAGCGCGCCGGCGCGCTGGTGCGGTTCTTCGCGCCGCTCGACGGGCGCTTCGGCAACCCCGCACTGGCGCGTCCGGCGGCGCTTTACGCCTGCAAAGCCGACGCCAGCGACCCGAGCCTGCGGCCACAGATGACGCTCGTTCCCCTCGCCGAACTCCTGAAGCTCGAGATCAACGGCGATTTTTTTGACGGTGAGGAGGAGGCCCTTGTCGAGAAGGCTCTTCGCTCGCCAGGGCCGGCGCTCATCTCCTGGAAGCACATCGGCATGCACCTCATCGCCAATGCGATCCTCGGCGACAAGATGACCGCGCCGCAGCATTGGCCTTATGAGCGCTATGATTTCGTCTGGATCTTCGATCGGCGCGGCGACAACTGGGCCTTTTCGCAAATCCCCGAGCTTCTGCTCGCCGGGGACAGCTCTACGCCGATCGTCTGAGCGCGACGCCTCCCCCGCTCGCGCACGGCTGGGAATTCGGGTTAACGGCTTTTTGGCTTTACGGGGGAGTCGTTATTCCTTGAGCGTGCCTGATTCGGTGGAGCGCGCGCATGTCCCTGATGTTCGACGACGAGACCCCGCGGTCGC
>WBZN01001018.1_pt1 | contig 17931 bp, 11 predicted proteins | sample 5204281 | NCBI WGS metagenome assembly WBZN01 (sample SAMN12344347, study PRJNA552823) | activated sludge metagenome | biome: Activated sludge suspended growth; feature: Nitrification reactor; material: Wastewater; isolation source: activated sludge from nitrification reactor of wastewater...
CGCGCGAGGACATCGGACCCCGGTGCTCTCGGCCCAGGTTCACGATTCCGCTCCCGCTCTGGGCCCGGACGTGTCACGCTCGGGGGGCCCCGGGGGAATGTTCGATCACTGGTCCGTCCATGACCCGCCCGCATCACGCCCGACTTCGAGTCCGCCTTGCCCTGTTCGCGGCGACGGCGCTGGCCATGTTCATGCCGTGCGCGGCTCGCGCGGTGAGCATCGTGGAGTTCGGCACGCGCTGCTTCGATGGCGACACGCTCGGCAGTTTCATCGAGGTGACGGGCAACCCGCTCGAATCGACGCGCAATGGGATGCGGCTGCGCGCCTTCGATCGCAACGGCGCGATCATGTTCGACACCGACCTGTACGGCGGACGCGGCAGCCAGGTGTTCACGTTCCAGGAAGGCGGCCGGAACTTCCTGCTGGCCACCGCGCCGCTCATCGAGCAGATCGGCTTCAGCTGGGGCGGGCCGCCGCTCGGCTACGCCGACAACGTCCTGCCGTTCGCGTTCGATCCCGTCGCGGGACGCATCCAGCTCTACCTGCCGTTGAACGGCGGTGTGCAGATCGCCTCGCAGGTGGCCTACGGCGCGGGGCTCCAGGCGCCGGCGCCACCGGCCGGGATGAGCACGATCTCCCGCTCGGGGGTCTGGGGCGTGGAGCCTCACCCGGTGCTGGACTCGTTCTTCCATTCGGTCCCCAACACCGGGCGCCCCGCGCCGCCCTGTCTCACATCGCCCGAATACCATGTGAGCGGCGTGCGATTGCAGTGCGAGGACGGCGACACGCGCGGACAGTATGTCGAGATCGAGGCGCTGGGTCCCACGGGCAACCTCGGTGAATCGGTGCAGTTGGTGGTGCTCGATCACCGGGGTGTCGCGATCGGTGCGCTGGCCGAGGCGTTCTCGCGCGATCCGAGCTCGCCCGCGTTCGCGAACCGCCACTGGCTCCTGTGCGGACCCGCGTTCGAGCCTGCGGGTCCCGACACCGCCGATGCCCGGCTGCCGTTCGTCCTGGACCCGGCGGGCGGTGCACTCCAGCTCGTCGTGAACGCCGGCGGGTTGTCGTGGGCCACGGATCGCTTCGCGTACGGGACGCCGGCCGTGCCGCTGCCGCTTCCCGGCAAGTCCTACGTGCGACCGCTCGGCTCGTCCGTGACGACTGCGGTGATCACGCCACGCAACTCCGGTCTGGCGCCGGTCGTGGTCCCGCAGTGCGCCGCCGGCTCGGGCATCGGCCATCCGGTCGTCCAGGAGCTGGCGCTCGCATGCACCGACGGCCTGCCGCAGGGACAGTTCCTGGAGCTGAGCACACGCGGATCGTCGCTGCCGATGAGTGAGCCCTACCTTCTGCGGCACTACCGCCGCGACGGCTCGCTCGCGTTCGAACTCGCCGACGTGTTCGCCGGCATCCCCGTGGCCGCCCTCGAACGCGACCGTTCGTGGTTGCTCGTTCCGGCCGGCGACCCGCGCGCAGCGTTCGCGGATCGCGCGCTGCCCGACACGCTCGACCGCGAGGCCGGTGCGCTCGAACTGTGGCGTCCGGGACTGGCGGGGGATTCGCTCGCGTTGCGATTCGAGTGGGGCGCGGCACCGCTCGCGCGACCTCCGGACGGCGGCAGCCTCGAGGCCGGCACCGCCGTGGCGCGACTCGTGGCCTACCCCTCGCCGGCGGCGTTCGCCGGGAACGTGCTTCCGCATGACGACTGCACGGCAGATGCCGACGTGATCCCGGTGCCCGTGCGACGCACGTCGATCGAGTGCGCGGACGGCTCCCGTTCGGCGGCGTTCGTGGAGCTGGACGGTCTCACGCCCGCACTGGTCCGCGACACGCGCCTCGGTATGCGCTGGCTCGCGTCGAACGGGGCCGAGCTCGCGCGCGTCGAGCCGCTGTTTCCCGCGCGCGCGTCGTGGGACCTCACCGGAAGCCCGCACTGGTTGATCGCGATGCCGGGCTTCGAGGCCCGCACCGGGCTCGTGCCCGACGTCGCCGCGAACACGGCACTCGCGGAGACGCCCGCGTCCCTGCAGTTCTATCGGCGCGACCCGCTCACGAACACACTCGCCCCGATGAACGCCCACTTGCTGCAGTCGACGCTGCTCGGGCCGGGTCGCGCCGAGGTCCGCGAGCCGTCGGGGCAGTACGAGGCCGGCGCCGTGGTGTCCCCACAGCGCTTCGATGGTGCTCGCGCCGCGTCCGGAACCTGCTGGCGATTGCCCCACCCCGAGGCCGTGAGGCTCGCAGCCGTGCTGTTGCGCTGCCGCACCGGCGGGACCGGAGCGCAGTACGTGCAGCTGTCCTCGGCCGACGACGAGAGCATGTATTCGCCGGACCTGCTGTTGCGCGTGCGCGACCACGCCGGGCTCGAGATCACGGCGCTGCGCGCACCGTTCCCGGCCGGCTTCGCCGAACGCACCTGGCCCGCGGGTCGTGCGCTGCTCGTGGGCGGGCCGGAGTTCGCCGCCACGTTCGGCGTGGCACCGGATGCGACGCTGCCGGCGGCACTCGACACGCTGGGCGGACGCCTCGAGCTGGTGCTCGCACGCGCCGGGCTGCCGGAGATTCCGCTCGACGCGCTCGACTACGGGAGCGGGGCGGTCACGTTGCCGCCGCCCGGCGCGGCGCTCGTCGCGGACGGAGGCACATGGCGCGTCGAGTCGTTGCCGAGCGCGAAGGGCATCGCGTTCGAGCTCCCGGCGCCAACGGCCTGCCTCGGGGAATGCCCGGGGCGCACCGTGCGCTTCGCGGTCGGTGGCGACCAAGCGATCACCGCGAAGAGTGGCCGCCTCACCGACGTCGAGACCGATTTCCGCTTCGACGGCGCACGCGGGTCGTTCGAGTTGTCGTCCGGGTTCGGCGAGCTCGCCGTGCGCTGGGACGATCGCTACGTGGTCGAGGGGCCGCCCCCCGGCTCATCCGTGACGCTCACGGTGCGCGTGCACAACCGGCTGACGAGTCCGGACACCTGCCTCGTCCAGCCCCCGATCTGCTACCACGGTCTCGCCAGTGTGATGCTCGAACATGCCGGCGTTCGGGACTCCATCGCCGCGGCGCTGACGGCGCGGCCGCTCGAAGTGCCGCTCACCGTGACGGCGGGCGAGGCGTTCAGCCTGCTGCTGTCGCTGCGCGCCCGCCCGGCGCCGTTGTCGAAGCAGAGCGCGACGACGCATGCCCGACTCGAGTTCGTGGGGCTGCCCGTGGGCGCGCGCGTGCGCTCGTGCAGCGGCTTCGACTCGCAGGCGCAGCGGGGGGCAGGCGCGCCGGTCGTGCAGGCCGGCCCGCACCGCATCGAAGTCCAGTGGCCCGTGTCCGGCGATGCGAATGAGCAGTGGCAGGTCGAGCGCCGTGTCGACGACGGCGACTGGCAACCGTTCGAGACCCGGGCCGCCGACCCGGGCGGGCGGTTGCGCATCGTGGACACGCGCGTCGTTCCGGGCCATGAGTACGCCTACCGCACGCTGTGGAGCGACGAGTACGGCTCGTACGTGAGTGCGACTCCCGCGGCGAGCGCTCCACGGGCGCCCGGCTACGCGCTCGAGGGCGCGGTCCCGAACCCGAGCACGGGGGTGTTCCGTGTCGGCTTCGAGATCCCCGAGGCGGGCTCGGTGAGCCTGGAACTCCTCGACCTCGCGGGCCGCGTGCTCCGTTCAAGGACGCGCACGTTCGCGGCGGGCCGGTATCAGGAGCCGCTCGCCGGGGCTGGCGGGCTCGCGCCCGGCGTGTACACCGTGCGCATGCGCTACCGCGGGCTCACCTCGTGGCAACGCGTGGTGGTGCTGCGCTGAGGCTCGGCCCGAGCGAAAGGTGCTTGTCAGCTCCGGGCACCCCTGCACTAGACTTGTCGGGCGTGTGCCCGGCCACCCAGCCGGGTGCCTTGGTCCGAGACCTCTCCCGACACCCCCTGGCTCAGGAGCTCCCCTTTGGTCGCGCACTCCCCGCTGCGGCAGTTCTCCGCGTTCGCGTCGTTCGTCCTCCTCGCTCTCGCCGGCGTTCTGGCCCCCGCTCGCGCCCAGGTCCTCGACCCCACGCTGTGGGCCACCGACGGCGAGGTGTTCTCGACCGCGGTGAGCAACAAGCGCTTGTTCGTGGGCGGCAATTTCCACTACGTGGGCCCGCGCACGGGCGGGTTCGCCGAGGTGATGCCCGGCACCGGGCTCGTGCGCCCATCCCTGCCGCGCGTGGACGGGTTCGTGTACGCCGTCGCCTCGGACAGCGCGGGCGGCTGGTACATCGGCGGAGCGTTCTCGAGCGTCGCCGGCGTGACGCGGCGCAACGCGGCGCACGTGCGGGCCGATGGCTCGCTGAGCCCGTGGAACCCTGCCCCGGACTCCACGGTGTACTGCATCCATGCCCAGCCCGAGGGGCTCTACCTGGGTGGCGACTTCCTCACGGCCGGTGGTGAGTTCACCCAGAAGGCCGCGCTCGTCAACCGCACCACGGGGGCGAGCTTGCACTGGACGCCGGTTCCCAGTGGCACGGTGTACGCCATCGTCAAGCGCGGGACGACGATCTATCTGGCCGGCTCGTTCGTCGAGGTGGGCCCGTTGCCGGTCACGCGACCGGGTGTTGCGGCGGTGGACGATGGCGGGATCCCCATCGCCGGCTTCAATGCCAACGCCCCCGCGGGCACGGTGGTGCGTGCGCTGGTGTTGCAGGGCAACAAGCTGTTCGTGGCGGGCAATCTCACCACCATCGGCGGCCAGGCCCGCACCGGGGTGGCGGCGCTCAACCCCGCGACGGGCGTGGCCACGACCTGGAACGCCGCACCGAACGGTGTCGTGCGCGCATTGCTCGCGGTGGGCCCGCGGCTCTACCTGGGCGGCGACTTCGCTCAGGTCGGCGGCCAATCGCGCATCTGCGCGGCCGCAGTCGACACCCTCACGGGTGCGTTGCAGTCCTGGAATCCGGTCGTGTCGGGCGGTGTGACGCCCGGCGTGTACAGCCTGGCGGAGTTCCAGGGCCGCATCTTCATCGGCGGCAAGTTCACGACCGTGGCCGGAGCGCCGCGCGCGCGCTTCGCGGCCGTGCTGGGGTCCGGCCTGCTCGATGCGGCCGTCATCGCGCACACCGGCGGAATCGTGCGCGCCATCGCCTGCGACGGCACGCGGCTGGGGCTCGGGGGTGAACTCGCGAGCGTGGGTGGCGTGGTGCGTGACAACGTGGCCGCGCTCGACCTGCAGACCGGCGGCGCGCTCGACTGGAACCCGCGCGTGACGGGCGGCGTCGTGCGCTCGTTGTCGCTCGGCGCGTCCAACGTCTATGTGGGCGGCTCGTTCTCGAATGTGGGGGACTCCACGCGGCGCTTCCTGGCGGCGATCGACACCGCCACCGCGCTGGCCACCGGCTGGAATCCGGCGCCGGACTCGGCGGTGCGCGTCGTGCTGTACCACCCGCTGCGGACGTATGTCGGCGGGCACTTCCGCAACATCGGCGGGGCGGCCCGCAACATCGTGGCCGCGGTGAGCAACACGACTGGGCTCGCGCTGCCGTTCAACGCCTTCCTGAGCCGTTCCGTGAACGGCTCGACCAACAACAACAACTTCATGTACGTGCGGTCACTCGCCATCCAGAACACCACTTTGTACATCGGCGGGCTGTTCACGCGCATCACGTCGCCCGCGCTGGTAGTCCGCAACTTCGTCTGTTCGGTGGACTACACCAGCGGCGCGCTCAACGCGTGGAATCCCAACATGGGAGCCAGCGTGAACTGCATCGTCCCCACGGCCTCGGCCATCTATCTGGGCGGCGAGTTCTTCTTCCAGTTCGAACAGCCGCGCGCCTGTGTGGCGGCGCTCGATCCCACGACCGCGCTCGACATCGCCACGTTCAATGTCCACGCCGACTCCGTGGTGAACGCGCTGGTCCTGAACGGCACGACCATCACCATGGGCGGCGGCTTCTACAACATGACCCAGCACGCGCGGAATGGCCTCGCCCGGGGGAACACGAACACCGGTCTCGCCACGCTCTGGGATCCGCGGCCGGATACGCGTTCCGTGGAAGCGCTGAGCGTCGATCCCGCGAACGAGGACATCATCGCCGGCGGCTCGTTCGAGAAGATGGGGGGGCGCGTGGCCCGCGGCCTCGCACGCTTCCATGTGCCGGCCTCGGGTGCCCTCACGCTGAACCTGACCGAGCCGGCCGACGCCTCCACCGTGCCGCCGGGCTCCACCATCAAGATCACCTGGGACGCGACGGCTCCCGGCTCCGGCATCCAGTCGGTCGACCTGCGCTACGTGACCGGTGACGCGCCCACCGAGCAGAAGACGATCGCCGAGGGCATCACCGGTCGCGGCCACTACGTGTGGCAACTGCCGGCCGAGCTGTCCGAGGGCAAAGTGCTCGGGTTGATCCTCATCGCGCGCGACTGGAACGGCGCGCAGGTCGTGGCCGCGACTCCGAACGGCATCCTGATCTCCGCCACCACGGCCGCCGGACCGCCGGCGGCGGGCGCGGGCTTCGCGCTGGCGCCGGTGTCGCCGAACCCCGTGCGCGGAGGTTCGCGTGTGAGCTTCAGCGTGCCGCAGCGCGCGAACGTGAAACTCACGGTGCTCGACGTGCAGGGCCGGTTGCTCGCCACGCTCGCGGACGGCTCGTTCGCGCCTGGCCGCCACGAGCTGTCGCTCGATACGCGGTCCCTGCCTCCGGGGCTGTGCTTCGTGCGCATGCAGGCGCCGGGCGTGGAGCGGCGGCAACGTGTGGTCGTGCTGCGCTGAGCGCGCGGGCGGGCGGCGCGCCGCGCGTGTGACCGCGACCGCCATGAGGGTGGCGGCCGCGCACACGCGCTCGTCACCCTCGTGCGCTATTCCTCGTCGTCGCTGTCCTCGACCTCGATGACTTCCTCGTCGCCCTCGGCCCCCGTGAGCTGCTCGAGCGTGAACGCGCCGTTCATGTTCTGCGGCAGGATCACGCGCGACAGCGCGCACGCGAACACCTCGTCCATGGTCTCCACGGCCACCAGCTCGAGCTTGTCGCGCACATCGAGCGGGATGTCGTCCACGTCCTTGAGGTTCGCCGCGGGGAACAGCAGCGCGCGGAAGCCGGCCCGGTAGGCCGCCAGCGCCTTCTCGCGCAGGCCGCCCACGGCCAGCACCTTGCCGCGCAGGCTCACCTCGCCGGTCATGGCGATATCGTGATGGATGGCGCGGTCGCTCAACACCGACGCGATCACGAGTCCCACGGTGATGCCGGCGGACGGACCGTCCTTGGGCACGCCGGCGGCGGGGAAGTGCACGTGGATGTCGAAGCGCCCGAACGCGTCGCTCGGGATGTCGAGCGCCGCGGCGCGCGAGCGCACATACGAGTGCGCCGCCTGCACGCTCTCCTTCATGACGTCGCCCAGCTGCCCGGTGAGCACCACGCGGCCCGCGCCCGGCATCTTGATGGCTTCCACGACCAGCACCTCGCCACCGGCGGCGGTCCAGGCGAGACCCATGGCCACGCCGACTTCGTCTTCCTTGCCGGCCATCTCGGGCTGGTAGATGCGATGTCCCAGGTAATCCTCGAGCTGCGCGGCGAGCACGGTGTGGCGCCGCGGATCGCCCGTGGCCCGCGCACGCGCCACCTTGCGGCACACGGTGGCGATCTGGCGCGACAGCGAGCGCACGCCGGCCTCGAGCGTGTAGTGGCGCACGATGGCGCGCACGGTGTCGTCGCCCAGCAGCAGGTCGCGGCCGTTCAGGCCGTGCTCGGTGAGCTGGCGCGGCAGCAGGAAACGCCGCGCGATCTCGAGCTTCTCGTCCTCGGAGTAGCCCGGCACCTCGATGACCTCGATGCGCTCCTGGAGCGCGTCGGGCACGGCCTCGAGCTGGTTCGCGCACATGAGCACGACGGCATGCGACAGGTCGATGGGCACGCCCAGGTAGTGATCGGTGAAGTGTGACGCGGTCTCGGGGTCGAGCAGCTCGAGCAGCACCTCGACCACGCCGTGCCCGCCCTCGCCCATGAGCCGGTCCACGCCCTCGATGAGCATGACGGGATTGCGCACGCCGGCCTCGCGCACCGCGCGCAGGATCTTGCCGGGCTGCGAGCCGTTCGTCGTGCGCGGCTCGCCCACGAGTTCGGCCGCGTCGGACGTGCCAGAGACGTTCACGCGCACGAACGGGCGGCGCAGTGCGCGCGCGACCTCGCTCGCGAGCGACGACTTGCCGGTGCCATGCGGGCCCACCACACAGAGCGCGGGGCCGGGCAGGTCGTGCTTGAGCCGGCGCACCGCGAGGTACTCGAGGATGCGCTCCTTGGCCTTCGTGAGCCCCAGGTGCTCCTGCTCGAGTTCGGCCTGCACGTGGCGCAGGTCCGCGTCCTCGCCGGCCTGCGTCTCCCACGGCGTGTTCCACAGCCACTGCAGATAGGCGCGCACCTGCGCGGCCTCGGGCGAACCCGTGGGCAGGCGGCGCAGGCGGTCCATCTCGCGCTGCGCGCGGCGCGACACTTCCAACGGCAGCGTGCCGGTGGTGGTCGGGCCCACACCGTGGCTGGCCTGCGACGGGGCCTGCGAGCTCGGAGCATCGAGCGCGGCGGTGGCGCGCAGCGTGCGCTTGCCCTGCAGCGATCGCGGCTTGGACGGCCGAGCCATGTGCCCTCCGTGGCAGTGGATGCAGACGCAGCGGTGACGGGCAGCGCTCGAGGCGGGCTACCCCATGCGAACACCATGCAAGGGGGCTGCCGGACGGAGCGGGTGCGCTCCTCGAATATCGGCCGCCGCGCAACTGACTGGAGCCGCGGGAGTTCGCCGCAGGGCGCGCGGGCCGGCACGCGAAAGCCGCGGCATCCGCAGTGAAGCCCGTGTGAACGCAAGGTTTGCCGCGTGGTCGGCGGGCCGCGGCGGCGCGGCGGCATTGCAGCGTGCACGATGGCGCGTGCGGAATGTCCGGCGGCGGGAGCACACCCGGGGGGAATACGAAACCCCGCACCCTTGCGAGTGCGGGGTTCCGTCGCGAGCGAAGGTACGAGAGACTCGCACCCTCACAGCGTGTGGTCACGCTCGCACGAGGCGAGCGCGCCGAGTCTTGTTACCGGTAGATCTGCTTGACCGCGCCCCACGTGCTGCGCTGCGTCGGCACCGTGCGGTAGGTCACGCAGGCGTCATCGAACGTCGAGCCCACGCCGAGGTTGTCGACCGACCAGTTCCAGTCGGCAGTGCCAGCGAAGCTAGCCGGCAGCGTCGAGGCCGCGTTGCTCTGGCGGAGGCCAGCGCCCGAGACCGCGAGCGCCGCGATGGCGGCGTTGGCGTCGGTCACGCTGGGGCTCGACTCGTTCGTCGGGTTCACCCAGAGCGTCGAGGTCTTGGCCACCGGGTTGTAGTTGACGACGATGTTGTACCGCTGGCCAGCCACGAGCGGACCGCCCGGCCAGGGCGTCAGCCCGACCGTGGCGCTCGTGGACGAGTGCGAGATGCCGAACGTCCAACCGCCCGGGGTGCCCACCACGTACACGCGCGACACCAGGTTCGCCGCACCGGCGTCCTTGAGCGAGAAGAAATAGATCGGCTTGGGAGTGCCGGTGAACGTCGGGATGATGACGTCGAAGCAGGCGTACGTCGTGCTCGTCGTCGCCTGCGCCGGGAACAGGATGTGGTCGTCGTTCTGGTTGTTCGGGATCGCGCCGCCCGTGGCGCGGCCCGAGGCCACCTGGACGTCGACGTTGGCGCCACTGTAGTTGGCCCAGCCGCCGTTCGGCACCAGGTTACCGTTCGGATAGCTGAACGTCTCACTCACGAGGTTGACAGCGAACGACGGCGCCGCGCAGACGGCCAGCAGAGCCAGAGTGGTAGCGATACGCTTCATCATGGGACTCCTTTCGGCTGTGGAAAGCGTGATGCGTCCCCGATCGGGGGCTGAAGCGGAACAGAAGCGTGATGCCGGGACCGCCCCATCCGCGCCTCTCCGAAGACAGGCAGGCTGTGGGCACGAGTGTGGAGCGGGACCCCTGAAAGATGCGGCAAATGCCCTGTCCGGGGCAAGCCCAGAATGCTGAGCGCGCCAATTGTTCCATGCCCGAAACACGCAGCGGTGAACGAGGTTGGCTCTGGGTGCCCGTTCCGGCCCGCAAACCGGCAAGTGGCACCCTTCGGCGGGCTCGCGGTGGGGCCAGTTCGGGGCAGGCGACCCGGTCTGTGGGCCTCGGCGGAGGCAGCCCGGGACGGCGATCAGGCCGCGCTGCGACGCTTGGCGGCGGCGACCCACACCATGCGGGCGACGTTCGCGAGCAGGAACACCGCGAAGCCGCGCGCCAGCATGGCCTGCGGCACGTGCTGCGCACCCACCGAGGCCAGCGGTGCGCCCACGAGGGCGCCCAGCGCGAGGCCCGGCAGGAGCGGCCGGGCCACGTTCCCATGGCGGTCGTGCTCCATCGCCCCGAACGGAGCCGTCACCAGGATGAGCGCCAGGCTCGTGCCCTGCGCCATCTGCTGCGACATGCCGAACAGCAGCGTGAGCGCGGGCACCGCGATCACGCCGCCGCCCACGCCCATGAAGCCCGACAGCAGTCCGACCGCGCCGCCCAGCACGAGTGACGCGAGCAGCCCGACGACACCGGCGAGCGCGTGCTCGGCCGAGCCGGCGGGGGCCTTCCACAGGATGCGCGCCGCGACCAGCACCAGGAACAGTGCGAACGCGTTCGTGAGGCGTTCGCGGCTGGTGCGCGCGGCGAGCTTGGCGCCGACCCGCGCGGCCAGCACGCTCGACAGGCTCATGATGCCGGCGGGCAGCCACGCCACGTGGCCGTGCATGCCATACACCACCAGCCCGGCCACGGCCGTGGCGCCGATCGCGGCGAGCGACGTGCCGTGCGCCTGATGCTGCGTGAGCGCGAAGAACGCGATCAGCATGGGCACCAGGAGGATGCCGCCGCCGACCCCGAACAGTCCGCCGGCGAGCCCCGCGGTGAAGCCCGTGAGCAGCGCCGGGCCCCAGATGGCAGTGGCGGGCGGGTTCGCGAGCGGGGCGTTCACCCTGTCAGCATGGACCAACGCCTGCTCATGAGCCAAACAGGCCGGCCGCTCGTGCTCGCGAGCGACCGGCCTGTTCGTTCGGCATCGCGACCGTGTGGCCGCGTGCCGGTCAGGGCTGCGTCTGCGTGGCGGTCGGCTGCGCGGCCTTCTGGATCAGCCGCACGGCATCCGCGAAGCGCGTCGCGTTGGTGGGGGCCCCGAGCACGACCGCGATCAGGTCGCGGCCGTCGGTGCGCACCCACGTGGCGAAGCAGTAGCCGGCTTCCATGATGAAGCCGGTCTTGCCGCCGAGGATCTCGTAGCGGCTGTACAGCAGGCGGTTCGTGTTGCTGATCGCGTGCGCGCGGCGCCCGGTGCGGAACGCATACGAACGCGTGGTGGTGATCTCGGCGATCAACGGTTCGTTCGCGGCCGCGTGCAGCATGCGCGCGACGTCCGACGCCGTGGACACGTTGTGTTCATCGAGCCCGGTGAACTCCACGAAGCGCGTGCCCGTGAGGCCCAGCTCGACGGCCTTGCGGTTCATGCGCGCGATGAAGTCGGCCGACGTCAGCCCGCCCTCACGCGCGATGACGCGCGTGGCGCAGTTGTCGGAGCACATCAGGCTCATGTGCAGCAGCTCGCCGAGCGGCACCATCTCGCCACGACGCAGCTGCGTGTGGCCCGCGCCGGAGATCTCGGCCTGCGTGACCTCGACCTCGCGCGTGAGGTCCGGCTTCTGCTCGAGGAACACCATCGCGGTCATGAGCTTGCTCAGCGACGCGATGGGCACCGAGCGCGACGAGTTCTTCTCGAACAGCACCTCGCCGGTGGTGGGATCGAGAAGGATGGCGTTGCGCGCGTACACACCGCCCGGGGGCGGCAGCCGGCGGCGGCGCACACGGCGGTGGCGCGTGGAGGCGGCGTGCGTACCCGCACCGGTGCGCACCGCGAGCGTCAGGGGGCCCGCAGCGGACACGGGGGCGGGAGCGGCCTCGGCCATCGTGGCCAGGGTCGCGAGCAGGGCGATCGTCGACAGCACGCCCGTTGCGCGAAAGCGCATGGGGGAATCCTCCTCAGGGGGTCCCGGTCGAGTCCGGGTACCGAACCATCCTTGGTATCGGCAGGTCGAGCCGGCGGAACTTAGCTTTGAGTTGCGCACAGGGTCAATGCGCGAACGTCATCGAATCGTGCGGCTTGCAATGCCGAACGCGTCCCCGCGTCACCGGCTGTTCGCCAGCCGATCACGGAACTGCGCGAGGGACGCGGCCGCGAGCGAGTCCGCTTCCACGAACTCGGCGAGGCGCCTGGATTCCTTGCAAGCTTCGGTCCGTTTGGGCAGGTCGTCGCGCAGCAGTCGCTCCACGCCCGCGAGGCGCGCCTCGAGCTGCGTGGGATCCGGGTGAGACGACCCACGCAACAGCACGATCGCCGCGCGCAGGGCTTCGGGGATCGCGGTCAGTTGCAGCGTGGCGCGGCGCGTGCGGTCGCAGCCATGCACCGAGCCCAGCGCGAACGGGGCGCGCGCCGCAGCCGCCACGATGTCGAGCCACACCAGCGCGTCGCGGCGCAGCACGCCACCGGGCGCGGCCTCGGCGAGGTCCCGGCGCAGGTGGGCGCGCAACGAATCGGCACGAGGTCCGGCCGGCAGTGTGTCGGCGGCCGACAACAGGCGGCGCAACTCGCGGTGATGCGCGTCGAGCGTGGCCTCGTCGAGCCCCTGGAAGCGCACCGAGTACGGCGCCAGCCCCCACTGCTCGGCGAGATCCGGACGATGGCGCCACGCGAGCGGCGCGTAACGCGACTCGAGCCGAAGGACGGCGATGGAGTCGGGCAAACCGGCGCGTGCGTGCGCCACGGCACGTGAGCTGCGCGGGGCCTTCGTCGCGGCCGGCTTGGGTGCGGCCGTCGCCGTGGCATGCACGCAGAGCGATGCCGCCAGCAGCAGCGCGGCGAGTCGCGAATGCGCGTTCGTCACGGACGCGGCGTCACCGTCTCGACCAGCGACAGCGGATCGTCGACCTTGAGCGGGCTGGTGGCGAGGAACGCGTGCGCGTACTTCACGCCGATCTGCCAGCCCCAGTAGCGCGCGAACGACTCGAACGCCTCGCGCGGGTGCGGCAGGTTCTCGGGGCGCGGCCGGTCCGGGTGGTAGAACTGCGTGAGATGGCAATCGATGGCGTCGAGCCAGTCCTGCGCGTAGTCGGTGAAGTCCACGATGAACGTGGGACGCGTGCCCGGCGGGATGAAGTAGTAGTAGATCGCCTTGGCCTGGTAGGGCTCGCCCTCGCAGGGTGCCTTGGCCAGGTGCGCGAGGTTGAACGCGTTCGAGACGATCTGCCCGCCCTTGTAGTGGTCGTTGTGCCCGAGCCCGCGGCCGATCGGCAGGTCGTAGTACGGCGCGAGGATCACCTCGGGCCGGTGCTTACGGATCACGCTCGCCACCTTGCAGCGGTTCTCGAACGTGTCCTCGACGCGGCAGTCGCCCATGTCGAGGCACTCGCGCACGTCGAGCTTGAGGATGCCCGCGGCCTTGCGGCCCTCTTCGGCGCGCAACTCGGGCGTGCCCCAGCCCATGTCGCCCGAGGTCAGGTCGATGATGCCGGTGGTGCGGCCGCGGTCCTTGAGCTTGCGCAGCAGGCCGCCGCAGCCGATCTCGGCGTCGTCGGGGTGCGGACCGAAGGCAAGGATATCGACGGGCATGTGCTCTCCAGAGACGTGGTGGGGGAGTCGAGCCGGCGCGGCCCGGCCATGCTCGGGGGACGGGCCACTATAGCGGCGCGGGCGGGGAGCGCCAATCGGCTACACTGCGGACGGACATCCTCCCCGAGATCGCGAGAACCCGATGCACTACTTCGCTTATGGCTCGAATCTCGAGCCCGAACAGATGAAGCGGCGCTGCCCCGGCCATACGGTCGTGGGCCTGGCCGAGTTGCGCGACCACAAGCTCGTCTTCCCCACGACCTCGCACGATTGGGGCGGTGGCGTGGCGAGCGTGGGCACCGCGCACGCCCAGAGCGTGTGGGGCATCGTGTTCGACCTTACCGACGCCGACCTCGCCGCGCTCGACCGCTACGAGGGCTGGGTCGGTCCCGGCGACCAGCACAACCTGTACGACCGCGAGACGGTGACCGTGAACCTGGTGCGTCCCGACGACGGCTCGTTCACGCGCCGCTTGCGGCCGCTGATCTACGTGGCGCGCGTCACGAGCCCGTCGCCGCCCTCGCAGCGCTACCTCGACGCCATCCTCAAGGGTGCGCGTCACCACCGGCTGCCGGCCGAGTACATCGCGCGCCTCGCGCAGACGCCCGTCGCGCCCGAACCGCCGGCGGCGGAGGGCGAACCCCAGGCGTGATGCCGGGGCGGAGCGCGCGATGAGCAGTCACCCTGGGCTCCCGCGTGATCGGACGGCCGGGAGCGCGCACGCCCTCATCGGCCGCACGCTCGAGCGTTACCGCCTGGTGGAGCACCTCGGCACCGGAGGCATGGGGGTCGTGTACCGCGCATGGGACGAGCGTCTCGAGCGCGACGTGGCGATCAAGGTGCTCGCCCCGCACGTGCTCGAGCGCCCGGAGGCCCGCGTGCGGTTGCGCGAGGAGGCGCGCCTGCTGTCGCGGCTCGATCACCCCGCGATCGCCACGGTGCTCGACTACGGCACGCACGAGGACATCGACTTCCTCGTCATGGAGCTGGTCCGCGGCCAGACGCTCGCCCAACGGGTCGTGCATGGTCCGATCGCCGAGCCCGAGGTCGTGCCGCTGGCGCTGCAGATCTGCGAAGCGCTCGCCTCGGCGCACGAGCATGGCATCATCCACCGCGACCTGAAGCCGGCGAACGTGATGATCACGGTACGCGGGCACGTCAAGGTGCTCGACTTCGGGCTCGCCACGTGCTGCCGCGAGGCTCTCGGCGCACCGGTGGGATCGCAGGCGGCGACCCGTGTGCTGGGGCTCGAGGGCACGGTCGCGTACATGGCGCCCGAGCAGCTGCTCGCGGGCGCCGTCGACGAACGCACCGACGTGTTCGCACTCGGCGTGCTGATGTACGAACTGCTCGCCGGCACCCCGCCGTTCATGGCTCGCGTGCTTCCGGCGCTCACCGACGCGATCCTGCATCAGGAGCCCGCACCGCTCGCACGCACGGGCGTCGCGGTGTCGGCGGCGCTCGCCGCGGTGGTGGGGCGCTGCCTGCAGAAATCGCCGGATGCGCGCTACGCCGACACGCGCGCACTGGCCGACGACCTGCGCCGCGTGGTGTCCGGCGAACGCCTGAGCGTGGTGCCCGCCGCGAGCGCCGGGGCGTCGCACGACCCCGAGGCGCACCGCGCGTACCTGCGCGGCCGGCGGCAGTGGAGCAAGCGCACGCGCGCCGGGCTGCAGCAGGCGATCGAACAGTTCGAGGCGGCGATCGATCGCGATCCCGAGCACGCGCAGGCGTGGTCCGGGCTCGCGGACAGCTACGCGATCATGGCGCCGTGGCTGCCGCCGCGGCTCGGCTACCAGAAGGCCATAGCCGCCGCACGCCGCGCGCTCGCACTGCAACCGGCCTCCGCCGAAGCGCACACATCGCTCGCCTTCGCCACGCTGTTCCTGGACTGGGAGTGGACGGAATCAGAGCGGTTGTTCCGGCGCGCGCTCGAGCTCGATCCCGCCTACGCCACGAGCCACCAATGGTACGCCGAGCTGCTCACGGCCACCGGGCGCTTCGACGAGGCGCTCGCCGAAGCGCGCGCCGCCGAGGAGCTGGACGCCCTCTCGTACGCCATGCCCACGACCATCGTGAACGTGTTCTACTACGCGCGCCGCTACGAGGAGGCGCTCGAGCATCACCGGCGCATGGTGGCGTTCGGCCAGCCCACCGACACTTTGGGCGGCATCGGTGATCGCGCGCGACTCCTGGAGCAGAGCGGCCGCCCGTCCGAAGCGGTGACGGAGTACCGTCGCGTGCTCGCGGTGGACGACGACCCGCGCCTGCGTGCCGGCTATGCCTGCGCGCTCGCGCTGGCGGGCGACGCTGCGGCGGCACGCGCCGAGCTCGCCGCGCTCGAACGCTTGTCAGCTGAACGCCACGTGCCGCCCTATGCACTGGCGGGCCCGGCGGCGATCCTGGGCGACCACGACCTGGCGTTCGCGAAGCTCGAGGAGAGCTATCGCACGCGCGACCGCGGCATGATCTACCTGCGGGTGAATCCGCGATTGGACGCGCTGCGCGCGGACGCGCGCTTCGCGGATCTGGTCACGCGGATGAAGTACCCGTCCTAGCCGAGCCCCGACACCTCGCGATCGATGCGCGCACGCAGCTCACGCCATGCCGCACGCACGTTGGCGGCGTTCGCGCGCGCGTAAGCGCCCGCCACGCGCGGGTCGCTGGCCGCGAGCCGCGTCATGCTGGCGAAGCCAGGGCCCGCGAGTTTCTCGCGCGCCGCCTGGCGGCCGAGCCGTGCGAGCGCGCGTGAGACCAGCCACGGCAGGTGACTGGTGCGCGCGAGCGCATGGTCATGGTGCGCGGGCTTCACGATGCGTGCTTCGGCTCCGAGGTCGCGCAGCAGTGCACGCACCAGCGGCGGCACGCGGCCCTGCACCGGGAGCAGCGCGAACGGCGCCCCGTGGAAGAGCTGCGAACGCGCACCCTCGAGCCCGCGCCGTTCGTTGCCCGCGATCGGATGTCCGCCCACCGCGCGCACGCGTTGCGACGCACGCACCAGTGCGGCGGTGACGCCCGCTCCGCGCGCACTACCGGTGTCGAGCAGGATCGCAGCCGGCGGCAGTGCGGCCGCCACCTGCGCGATGACGCGCGGCAGCACATCGACGGGCACGCAGATCACCGCGAGTTCGGCGTCGCGGCACGCCGCAGCCAACGTGCTGGCCGCGGTGTCGACCACGCCGCGCGCCACCGCGATGCGGCGCACGCTGGCGCGCACGTCGAAGCCCGTGCGCTGCCAGCCGCCGGCGTCCTCGAGCGCGAGCCCGATGGAACCGCCGATCTGCCCGAGCCCGATGATCGCGATGCGGCGCGTGCGCGCGGGTCGCGTGCTCACGGGTGGCGTGTCGGCGAGGTCGGGCCGCAGCCGCGCGGCTTCGTCGAGGTACACGGGAGTCAGTTTCTCGCCCTGCTTCACGTCGCGCAGGGTGAGCAGCACGCGCACGATGCGCTGCGGCGCGCCCGGTACGGCGAGCTCGACCGCGCCGAGGAGCGGCACGTTCGTCCAGCCCAGCCGGCGCGCGGCGTGTGCGGGAAAGTCCGCGGTCAGGTCCGGCGTGGCGGTGAACACCGCACTCACGACGCGCTCGGGTGTCACGGCATTGCGCGCGATGAGCGCTTCGAGCAGTCGCGCGCTGGCTTCGCGGATGTCGGCGGCGCGGTTCGCCTTCACGGAGATGGCACCGCGCACGGCGGCGATCGTGGTGCTGTTCGTGGGCTTCGGCATGGCGTCCTCGAGTGAGTGGCTCGCGGAGGCCAGGGCCAGGAACGAAAAAGCCCGCCTCCGTTCGCCGGAGACGGGTCTGGTTCGGAGCGCTGCTACGCGCGCGGAACGCCCATCCCCGGCCGGGGATAGCGATACGCGTACGCGCGATAGGAGCGGAGCTGGTGCATGGGCTGGATTCTAAGCCGCACGGTGGGGGCGATGCCATGGCGAAGTTCGGGCCTTGTGCCCGCATCGAACGTCAACGGCCCCTTCCGGACGGCCCGGGTACGAGCCGGGTCGTGAATATGGCGAACGCTCGGTTCGGCCTTCCATGGCCTCACCTCACTGACGCGCCCTGACGGCCCCCGGCATCCTGCCTCCGGCCTGGGCGCGACTCGCCATATTCACAACCCACCTCGTACCCGGCCCTGTACTGGCGGGAGCGTGCGGTCTCCCTGTCGCGCGGCGCTTCGCGCGCGGGCCGACTCGCCGTATTCGCGGCCCATCTCGTGCCTGGTCCTGTGCTGGCGGGTGCGAACGACCTGCCCTTTGCGCGGCGCTTCGCGCGCGAGCCGACTCGCCATATTCGCGGCCC
>WBZN01001020.1_pt1 | contig 17927 bp, 14 predicted proteins | sample 5204281 | NCBI WGS metagenome assembly WBZN01 (sample SAMN12344347, study PRJNA552823) | activated sludge metagenome | biome: Activated sludge suspended growth; feature: Nitrification reactor; material: Wastewater; isolation source: activated sludge from nitrification reactor of wastewater...
CTAAATTTGTGCTAAACGTCTTTCCCCGGTCCAAAATCTCCACCCCATCCCGCAAACTTTCCGGATAGTGATGCGCATACCGTTGGGTCATGCTCGGAGATTTGTGCCCGAGCAGCCGCTGGACTTTATACAAGTCCACTCCGGCTTGGACCAGCCGAGTAGCAAAGGTATGGCGCAGATCGTGGAAATGAAGGTCCTCGATCTGTGCCGCCTTGAGGGCTGCGGTAAATCCTCGTCGAAGGTTGCTGCCATCCAACTCGGTGCCGGCTTCGCTGCAGAACACAACCCGGGTCTCAATTCCCCGTAGCCCACGGCCTTGCTCATATTTCTGAGAGAGCAGTTCCAGTACGGTTTGGTTGACCGGAATAGTCCGCCGTTCCCCGTTCTTGGATTTGAACACCGTCACGGTTCGTCGGGTGAAGTCCACCCCTGCCCACGTGAGGGCAAGAATTTCTCCCCGGCGCATGCCGGTATTAATGGCGAAGGTGACCACTTCTCTGAGCCAGGAAGCAGCAGCCATCAGCAGTCGGGCTTCCTCCTGTTCGGTAAGCCAGCGATCCCGTGAGTTCTGCTCCTTCTCCATCGACACCCGACAGACCGGATTGTCCTTTGCCCATTCCCATTCTCGACAGGCTAGGTTGAAGGCCTTTTTCAGCATGGCCAGTTCTCGGTTAATGGTGGCCGGCATGACCCCATCCGCATAACGCTTCGCTTTGAAAGCCACGATGGTCTTCGGGGTAATCTGCGACAGATTGGGATTGCCGAAGAATGTCTTCACATTCGTCACCATGTTCACATAGCGCCGATAGTGGGCTCGGCGACTCGCATGCTCTCTCAGATACCGGTCCATTAACTGGGAAAAGGTGTAGGGATCTTCTTTCGGCTTTTCGAAATATTTCCCTTCGACAATCTGCACCCGGACTTTGCTCAGAATGGCTTCGGCCAACTTTTTGTCCGAGGTTTCTGTCGATCGCCGTACTTGCCGCCCTTGAAACGTAAATGACATCCACCAAGTATTGTTCCGTTTAGCGAGCCCCATGCTGCTCCTCCTTCGTGCGTGGGCTCGGTGTGATGGTTTCCCCTCGGCGGGAAGTATAGGCGGCATGCTTGGCTGCCGCAATCAGGTGGTCTACGTCCTCAGCGTTTTGCCGGGGAGACCTAGGGGATTTCTCGGGAGAGGCACGGGAGAAGCCGTCTAGCCAGGCCTGGATGGCCTCAGGTTCAAAGCGGACGAGGCCGTGAATTCGACGGCAGGGAATCTTGTTCTCTGAGGCCCAGAGGTAGAGTGTAGATTCTTTGATATTGAGCCAAGCTGAGAGTTCTTTGACGGTAAGCATATGCAGATACACCGGGGGAGTCTTGCGACACCCCCAGTCCCCCTACCATGGGCTGCCCGCGTGACCGCCGGCAGACCGGTGAAACCGATTGGATGGTTGCTTGAGCAAATTGCGGTGTCGGTCTTTCCACCGAGCAATGCCCCTGACAATTTCGTTCAGTAGCCATTCTTCCCCTCCAGGGGTGGCACAAATGACCGCCAACATCGGCGTCAGGGTGTCACTCACCCATCGTTTCACGTTTTGCAGGGTCTGCACCTGCTGCTCCTGGGCCAATCGCCCCTTCTGAAATCCCTCCGTCAAGAGGGCGTACCACTCCAAGACTGGAGCCCGGTACCGTTCTTCATCCTCGGCATCTTTCGGGATCTGCCGGAAATCCACATACGAGCGGAGTAAGCCGATCACCAACTCCTTCCAATCGGCTTCGTCTAACGTGGCCAATGCTCGGGCGCATTGTTCGGCCCGATCCTTCTTGAGTTCCAATTCCCATCGCGTCCCGTAGTCCTGGTAGTGCTCTTGGCCCTTACTTTGGAGTTCCAACCGCTTGTCATAGATTCGCAGCAAGGTCTGACTCTGCGGACTGCCGAAGTACATCGTCTCGCCTGTGGTCGCCCCGGTGCCGTGCGTGAGGTTCGAGACGATATGCCGAACTTGAGCCGCCCTCGTGACGCATTGGCCTGCCGAGACCGCTTCTCGGATGGTCGCCACCGGCACCGTCCCCAATCGGTCATCCAGGGCGCAGTCGATGCGCGTGACATGCCCTTGCTGCTTATGCACCCACTTGAGCAGGGTGCGGATTTGATCCGGTGTGAGGGCGGACGCGAGGCCGCCCGACAGATCCACATGGATTTCATTCGGGCGACGAGGGGCATTGGTACCCAGTTTGCCAACTCCGCGTAGGCCGTCTGACCTCATCCAGGACAGGGGATACCCTCGGAACCCTCCTTTGGCCTTACTCCAATCACCACCGAGGACCTTCATGGTCTCTTGGGGGTTACTGGCTAAGACCGTAAAGGCCAGCCAATCAATCGTGAGGGTGAAACTCGACTCCATGGAATCTATCGAACTCCTGTAATGAGCGCTGTGGGTAGCGCCCCCGTGTTACCAAGACGGGGGCCATTCCGCTCCGCCCCGCAGCCTGTCGGCATGCGGCGCGGACCGGCTTTGCCTCCTAATGGTGTGACGGATAGCACTCTGTTCAGCGTCCTTCCTGTGTCGATCGGACGAGCTTCTGTCGGACGATACCAAAGGCCTTTTCGCCGACCTCTCTGGCCACAATCTTGATCGCTTCGGCCTTCCCATCCATCACCATGCTCATGAGGACGGCCCCGCGCACATACTTGGAAACCGTCGTCCCTTCCTCTTGAGCGCATTTCTCAATCAGTTTTCGTTCTTGTTCAGTCACTTTAAATTGCAGCGTTTCTGTTTTAGTGTCGTCGTTTTTCATGGCACCTCCGAATACATAATATATAATATAGTATGTAAATGCAATGACCAATATTTGTTCCATATGTGTGCTACTTCAATTTTGAAGTCGTTCGAGCGCGCACACATTTGCCATACAGTATCAAGGCATATATTTGCTAAGGCACCCTACATATGGTATACGATGGCGTTCTCTGACAGCCCAAGCTCGCGGGCCGGTAGACGGTGCTGCGCCAGCTAGAGGTTGCGCCGACGCTCGAAGTTCGGAGCGCGGATGGGTCAGTCCACAGGCTGGAGCCCCCACAGGGAAGAGCCTACGCTTGATAGTTCTGCGTATGACCGGAGCTTGGACTATAAGTTCCCACTGGACGGTCGCAGAGCTTCATTATAGGGCGGAGGCGAGGCAGGTTGAGGGATTGACAAGTGTCTCGAAAAACGTACAGTGGAGGAGGTGACTTTGTCTAAACCTAACGCCTGCAAAAACGTGCCTGGGGTATGCTGAGGAGGGTCGCGGTATGTTTCAGCCTCAGTGTAATCCTGACAGCCCAAGCTCGCGGGCCGGTAGACGGTGCTGCGCCAGCTAGAGGTTGCGCCGACGCTCGAAGTTCGGAGCGCGGATGGGTCAGTCCACAGGCTGGAGCCCCCACAGGATGAACGTTCTTGCATCAGCTGAACCGAGGCTTGCCAGTGGAGGTTCAGTTTCCGCAATTACAGCGGAGTCACATTATTACAAGAAGGTTTGTAGTAGGAAAACACTGCGTGCAGCATGGAGAGTTGTTTATTCGAACGGTATTAATTCCGATAGCGAGGAGACAAGAAGACTAGTAAAAGAGTTCAGCATTGGCATTGAAACGCATCTTGAGCGGATCTATCGACATCTGCTCAAAGGTAAATTTCGTTTCCCGCCATCAGAAGGGGTTACCATACCACGAAAAGGCAAGAAGCCTCGACCGCTTGTAAAGTCCCCTATCCAAAGCCGTATCGTCCAGCGTGCAATCCTAGAAGTCCTTCAATCAGCCCCAGCATTAGAGCCCTACTACAAAAATTCCACAAGCTTTGGAGGAATTAGGGGGAAGGGGCTCGGCGTTCCTGGCGCCGTGAGGACTGTTTATGCTGCGATCGAAGCTGGGGCAAAACATTATATCAGGTCGGACATCGACTCCTTCTTCACTAAGATTCCCCGGAAAATTGTCCTTGAAAAAATTTCTGCAGTGATATCCGACCACAAATTTCAATCCCTGCTTGAGAAAGCGACCGACGTTGAGCTGGATAATTTGTCTTGGCTAGGATCATCCGCTTTGCTTTTTCCAACCTACGAAATAGGAGTCGCTCAAGGTTGTTGCCTTTCGCCTCTTTTGGGGAACATTCTACTTGAAGATTTCGATAGGGAGTTGAACGACCGTGGTGTTACATGCATCCGATACATAGACGATTTCGTCCTTCTGGGACAAGATAAGCACAAAGTGGAAAGGGCATTTAAAAGTGGTATGCGGATTCTGGCCGGGCATGGACTTACGGCGTACGATCCAAGGATTTCTACAGAAAAGGCGGGTCTGGGGGAGATACGGCATGGGTTCGAGTTTTTAGGTTGTAACATCCGTCCAGGTATGATCAGTCCAGCACGCAAAGCACGAGGGCGCATTATTAAGGCTGTGAAGGGTGTATTGGACAGGAGCCTTGTGATGTTGGATCAGCCTGAACTATTGAAGCGAAATGGCCTGGGAGCAGTGGACACGCTTGCTAGTGTAGCCAACATCCTCGAAGGGTGGGGAAACCAGTATGCCTTCTGCAACGATCGTGAGGTGTTGAAACACCTCGACTCGGAAGCGAACGGACTCATTGAAAATTACTTGAGGGCAATCTCACGGATGTACGCCAAGTTTATGACTGGTAAAAATTTAGTAGACTCCCGCAAAGTTCTTGGCGTGCATCTCCTGGTAGATAGCAAATTCAGGCCTATTATCACGTCGAGATAGTAAATCGGTTACTTTTCGCATGTGGGATACGTGTAAGGCGTGCATGCTTCATGGAGTGATGGCAGGGTTGTGATATTTCCTGCCGTAGGAGGCCCACCAGCAATGACAGCCATCCCTGCGCAGTGCTGGCAGATTGCTGCCGGAGACACCAACAGAAACTACGCAGACCTCTGTTTGCGTCATAGCGCGATTATCATGGGGCCTGGATCTTCTGGCTCCTGGAATAACAATCTAAGTCGAAAAACTTTGATGGCTGAGGGGTGGTCCTCACGAAAAGTGACCACTCTCGACCTCTTCTGCAATTCGATTAAGCCAGGAGACCTGGTCGTCCTGCGGCTCGGTACCAGCGAAGTTCATGGCGTAGGAATAGTCCGGGGCCCTTACGAGCACAGCGAGTTCTTTGCCGACGTCGATGGATGGGACTTAAATCACTATTTCCGCGTGGAATGGATATGGGGTAAGCCGAATGGGAAACCCGAGATCTTTAAAGGTGCGCTAAAGTTCGGTGATACCACGCAGCGGTTGTCACGGGGTGAAAAAACCGAAGGCTTATTTCAGTGGATTGAGAGTTTGCCAGATCCGCTGGGCTCGCCTCTGCCCGATCTGAAGCAGTCTGGGGATCTCATAACACCAGAAGTTATAAGTCGAAGATTGTTCGACTATGGTGTGGGTTCCAGCTCTCTGTCCTGTTTAGCGAGCAGCATTAAAGATCTCTGTTCATTGGCTCAATGGTATCAGAGGTATCAGATTGACCCTTCTGAGAGAGAGACAGTCGCTCACCTAGTTGTGCCTCTACTCACAGCACTCGGATGGACACCACAGACAATTAAGTTGGAATTACCCTTGAAGGGCATTGGAAGCGCGGACGTGGCACTCTATGCTAATGGAAATCGCAGAGACTATGAACCGATCGTAATCATTGAGGCGAAAAAGTTTGGATCTTCCTGCCTGACTGCCGACACCCAAGCTCGTACGTATGCTGCAAGGTTGCGCGATGTTCGCCGTTTAATCGTTACAGACGGCATTCGTTATGGCATTTTCATCTCGGACCAAACTCAACGAACATTCGGCATCGATCCCAATGCATACCTTAATCTTGCCGAGCCACGAGATTGCTACCCTGCATATGGAAATTGCCAAGGAGGCGATGAAGCAATGTTGTATATGAGCTCCGCATGGAATCAAAGTTTTAGTCATCCTGCTATACGGCCGGCAAGCGAGAAAATGCCTGAAGAAGTGTGAGACCTGATACCTTAAAGCCGCGCTCACGCTTTAGGCGAATGGCCAGAATGGTTACCCACCTTATTCTGAGCATCGAAGAGGAAAACCTACGACCATGATACTTAACGCGTATGATTTTGGTGCTCACACAATTCAAGATCCCATACACGGTGGCATAACCTTCGGGCCGATAGAGAAGGGCATCATCGATCATCCTTCTTTTCAGCGATTACATGGGCTTCGCCAGAATGCGCTACTCTATTTGATATTTCCATCCGCCAATCACACTAGATTCGATCATAGCGTTGGCGTCATGTTTCTTGCTGACAGGCTGCTTGAATCACTTTTGGCGAATCAGCGCCGGATTTGTGCTAGGGCTAACGCCCGGGCCAGCTTCCAAGATTTATATCGGGTAGACGATAAAACAATTGAGAAGACAATAGAGATTCTCAATGGGGATAAATACTACAAACTTATCCTTCGCATTGCCGCTTTGTTTCACGATATCGGCCATGGACCTCTAAGCCATCTGTTTGATGAGTTTTTCCCGACCCCACTGTGGATTGCCTCGCTGCCGGAAGAAGTCGGTTACAAGCATATAAATGAAAGAGTTCGATCTATATCTAATCAGGACCATCCCATACGCCATGAAATCATGTCATGTGCGGTCGCGACTTCTACTCTCTTGCAATGCCGCGAGGCGATTGAGTCGTATCATATTGACATCCATAAGCTCATTGCAGATGTTTGTGCAATCATCGATGAGAAAGTGAAGCCCAGTTCTTATTTAGAATCGGCTCCTTACGGGCTGCAGAAATTGCTGCACGACGTCCTTTCTAGTGATCTGGATGTAGATCGAATGGACTATCTATTGAGAGACTCCCACATGGCTGGGGTTAAATACGGAATATATGATCCCAGTAGGATTTTCAAAAGCATGTGTTTTTACGCGCGACTTGATAGCAATGATCTTAGATTGGCAGTTAGGCACAGTGGGATTGGCGCTTTGGAGGACCTACTCATTGCTCGCTATGAGATGCACTCTCAGATTTATGGCCACAAGACGAACCGCGCATGCAGCGCGATGTTGACCGCCATAGAGCGCAAGCTCAAGGCTGCGGGTTGGACGTGGTATAAGGACTGCCAGACGCTCAGCGCGTTGATAGCAGAGTTCGGGCGGTTAGACGATCAAACCTTTATCCATCTTCTCCTGGAAGAAGAAGCAGATAACGGTAAGGTTAAGGAAATAGCACAAAAACTATTTCTCGAAAGAAAGCTTATCAAAAGGGTATTTGAAGAGCGAGTAGATGCTCAATCCTCGGTTGAGGTGGAAGAACGATGGAATCAGCATAAGACGCTTTTGGATCAAAATGGTATTAGTGCTGAGCGAGATATATTTAAAAATAAGGGGCCGAGACTCAATACTAAGGATTACTATCTGAAGGTGCTTAGAAAGAATCCGCACACGAACTACTATATGGTCGAAGAGCTGCAGGTACACTCAACTGTCGCCAGATTTCTTCCACAACTCGAATACATTTATAGAATCTACTGTAAGACTCCATATGTTCAGAAAGCCAAGAGTCTGCTCCCAGCATAGCTGCGCTCTTATAGCCCCCGAGCTTTAGTAGAACCCCGTTGACAACCTAGATCCTCATCTAGGGTAACACTCATGCCTCACTCAGAATTGGATGAAATTTCAACGAAAGGCGACTCCTTGGTTTGCCTCTTAGGAGTCGATCACCAGGTACAACACAGCGGTCTACCCATGACCCCCGAGAGGGATAAAGAGACTCGTGACTTCTGCGCGTTTCTTAAGTCAATGGTTAAAGATTTGAACATTTCAATGTTGGCAGAAGAGTTTAACGAAGACGCCTTACGTATGAATGCGTATTCCGACCCAAGCCGGCCACTGATTCCGACGCAAGTCGGCCACCCATTCCGACGGAACGCGGCCACTGATTCCGACCGGAAGTCGGCCACTTTTCCGAGTCCTCTCGGAATCGGTGGCCGACATCCCTCGGAATAACAGGCGGCTCGCCGCCGTCCGATCGTTCTGGAGCCATTCGCGACGCAGGTCCTCCTCACCCTTGGGTATCGTGTCCCTTCCAATTTATGAGGGAGGAACCGATGCCAGCGGAGCGAGTGACCATGCGAAAGATCAAAGACATTCTGCGACTGAAATGGGCCTGTGGGCTCAGTAACCGACAAGTCGCCGCGAGTTGTGGCGTGGCGCGGAGCACGGTCGCCGAGACGCTCTATCGGGCCACGGCGGCCGGGCTGACCTGGCCGTTCCCGGAGGACCTGGACGATCAGCAGCTGGAAACCCGGCTGTATCCGGTGGCCCCCTCGCCGACCGGCCCGCCGCGGGCTGTGCCGGACTGGGCGACCGTGCACCAGGAATTGACGCGGAAGGGTGTCACCCTGGCGCTCCTCTGGCAGGAGTACAAAGCCCAGCATCCGGCCGGCTATCAGTACAGCCGCTTTTGCGATCGCTATGGGGCCTGGCGGGCCACCCTGGATCGGTGTCTGCGGCAGGAGCATCGTGCCGGTGAGAAACTCTTCGTTGACTATGCGGGCCAGACCGTGCCGGTCCAGGATCGGCAGACCGGCGAGGTGCGGCCAGCCCAGATCTTCGTCGCGGTGTGGGGGGCCTCCAATTACACCTACGCCGAGGCCACCTGGACCCAAACGCTGCCGGATTGGATTGGTGCGCATACGCGCGCCTTCGCCTCGTTCGGCGGCGTGCCGGAAATCATCGTGCCCGATAACTTACGGAGCGGCGTCACCAAGGCCTGCCGCTATGAGCCCGAGTTGAACCCGACCTATGCCGATCTGGCCCGGCACTACGATGTCGCGGTGATTCCGGCTCGGGTGCGCAAACCGCGCGACAAGGCGAAGGTCGAAGCGGGCGTCCTGCTCGTCGAACGATGGATCCTGGCCTGTCTGCGGCATCACCCCTTCTTCAGTCTGGCGGAGCTCAATATCGCCATCGCCGCCTGTTTGGACCGGCTGAATCGCCGCCCCTTCAAGAAACTCCCTGGTTGTCGACAGTCTCAGTTCGACGCGGTGGACCGGCCCGCCTTGCAGCCGCTGCCCACCGAGCCCTACGTCTATGCCGAGTGGCGGACGGCGCGGGTGAATATCGATTCGCATCTTGAGGTCGAGGGCCACTACTACAGCGTCCCGTCGCCGTTGGTCCATACGGCCCTCGATGTGCGGCTGACCGTGACCACCGTCGAGTGCTTCCACAAAAACCAGCGGGTGGCGAGCCATGTGCGGAGTGCGGAGCGGGGTCGGCATACGACGGTGGTGGCGCATCTCCCCTCGGCGCATCAGCAATATCTGGCATGGTCTCCCTCCCGCCTGATCCAGTGGGCCGAGACCGTGGGGCCCGCGACCGGAACCGTCGTGGCCGAACTCCTGGCGCGGCGGCCGCATCCCGAGCAAGGCTATCGCTCCTGTCTGGGCATTCTCCGCCTGGAGCGTGCGTACGGCGTGGCGCGACTCGAAGCCGCCTGCCGGCGGGCGCAGGCGCTGGAGGCGTTCACCTACAAGAGTGTGCAGTCCATTTTAAAGACCGGACTCGACCAACAGCCGCTCCCCGAGCCGGTGCTGACGGTCCCGCTGCCGTTCGAGCACGCCCATCTGCGCGGCACCACCTATTACCAACAGGAAGGAGGGTTCTGATGTTACGTCATCCCACACTCACGGCGCTGGAGGCGATGAAGCTCACCGGCATGGCCATCGCCTTGGCGGAGCAATTGGAGATGCCCGACGTCCAGCGGCTCAGCTTCGAGGAACGGCTGGGGCTATTAGTCGATCGCGAGTGCACGGTCCGGGACAATCACCGGTTGGCGCGGCGGCTGGCCCAGGCCCGGTTCCCCGGCCACGCCACGCTGGAAGATCTCGATTATCGCCATCCCCGGGGGCTGGACAAAAGCGTGATCGCGTCCCTGGCCACGGGTCAGTGGATTCGCCGTCATGACAATGTGTTGATCGTGGGGCCGACTGGCGCGGGCAAAACGTACCTGGCCTGTGCACTGGCCCAGATGGCCTGTCGGTTGGGGTGCTCCGCCCTGTATTTGCGACTCCCGCGGTTCTTCCGGGACCTGGCGATCGCCAAAGGCGATGGCCGCTATGGCCGCGTGCTCCGGAGTCTCGCGAAGACGGACCTCGTGGTGCTGGATGACTGGGGGCTGGCCCCGTTGACCGACGAGCATCGCCGAGATCTCTTGGAACTCCTCGATGATCGCCATGGACGTCGGGCCACCCTCGTGGCCAGTCAACTCCCGATCGATCACTGGCACACGGCGATCGGGGAGCCGACACTGGCCGACGCGATTCTTGACCGGCTCGTCCACAATGCCTATAAGATCACTTTGAAAGGAGAATCAATGCGCAAACGGTTAGCCAAATCGGACGGAAGTCGGCCACTGAAGACAGAGCACTGAGGCCCTGCGTCGCGGGGCTCCGAGGGGTGGCCGGATTCGCTCGGAATCGGTGGCCGGATTCAGCGGAATACGCACTGCGCAATGCAATCGAATATCTGAAAGGGGGCTCACGTGAATCTTCCCCAAGAGCTTATGCAGCGGACACTGTCAGCTTTGAAGGCAGCGTGTGCATTTCGGCGGCACCTCCTCAAGCATGGGGGGGCCATCCACATCACCTCCACCGCCAAGAAATTCTATGCCGTGGAGAAGGGGTTCGTTCGCCTTACGTCTATCCAATCAACTGGTCGACAGGTCACACGAGTGCTTCTTGGGAGAGGCGCGTTGTTTGGGGAGCTCCCATTTGTGCCAAATCTGGAGATGCTCGAGGAAGTGGCGCTGGCCAACGGCCCAACCGCTGTCCTTGAGTTCGACTGCTTGTCTGCCGAGAGGGCCATGCAAAGCAGCCTTGAGCTGCAGCGGCTGCTGATCGAAGCGCTTGGCGCGCAGCTACAGATCCTCTCCCGCCGGCTGCAGTGGCAGCAGACAGACCCGTTAGAAAAGCGCGTGGCCATGGTGCTGTATGATCTGATGTGCTTCGGAGGGACACCCTGTGGCCACGGCCCTGGCTATGCGATGGATATTCGGCTGACCCATGAGGAGCTCGCAGAAATTGTCGGAGCCGCCCGACCGAGCGTCAGCGCCGTCTTGGGCAAGCTGCATCAGAAGGAACTCATTTCCTCGACCAGATCCTACCTCTGCATACGAAGCCTTGAGCGATTAAAACACCAACTCTCCCAGTGACAACACGAGCAGCGGAAACCCTGCCGCCGCTCGTGCAGACTCATGTTCAAAAGATACTCCCTCTCGCAGAGGAATGAAGCTGATCTAGCCCACTATCTCCAGTGGGAGAGTCTACCGTTCGGCACACGGCCTTCCCCTTAGACGCCCCAAATGCAATTCATCTGACTTGTCATATTCATGACAGACCCCCACACAGTCTCTGCGGTACTGTTCTCTACATGACGCCGTTCACGTATGTGGCCCAATCAGACGCCGGTACCATCTGAGGAATGGTTGCGTGCGAAGGCCGGCGTTGCCGAGACGTGATCTGATGCCACCACGGGGCTCTCGTGTGTTCGGAGGAAGATTATGCGGAGTACGCGTCTGGATGTTTCTAGGACGCGCTGAATACCACGCTTGAACGACAGCGCGAACGAGGCTGTTTGCACCCGATGCAGGCAGGATGTGCGAGGACAATCGAATGGGCTCTACAACAACTGGAGGGGCATGATGAACAAGATCTGGTCTGTCATGGGTATGGCGTGTGTTGCCGTGGCGCTTCAGAGCAGCCCCTTGCGGGCCGAAGCAGAGCCGCTCTTCGTGCCCAATGTGGTCGATGCGGCAACCGGAGCCCTTCGCGTGCCGGCCAATTATACAGAGTGGCCGACGTTGGGGACGTGGGCGCATGCCAATACTGGCGAGGCTCTCGAGAAGATGGGTCCAGGCCTTCACGAGTACCATGTGGTGTATACCCAGCCGGAAACCATTGCGTACTACAAGAAGACTGGCCAATTTCCTGATGGCGCCGTGTTAGTCAAAGAACTGTTGAATGCCACGACGATGTCGATGACGACAGGATTGGCCGTCGGCCACGCAACCACTATTAAAGGGTGGTTCGTACTCGTGCGCGACACCAAAGGCCGGCACAAAGAGTCGAGCCTCTGGGGAGATGGATGGGCCTGGTCTCTGTTCAACGCAGAAGATCCGAAACGAACAGTGTCGAAAAACTACAAGACGGATTGTCTTCCTTGCCATACACCAGCCAAAGAGCTTGCCAGGGCCAATGCCCCTGATGCAGACAAGTGGATTTATGCATTTGGCTACCCGGTGCTCCAGAAGAAATAGGCGAGTTTAAGCGTCTCAGTGCGTATTCCGACCCAAGCCGGCCACTGATTCCGACGCAAGTCGGCCACCCATTCCGACGGAACGCGGCCACTGATTCCGACCGGAAGTCGGCCACTTTTCCGAGTCCTCTCGGAATCGGTGGCCGACATCCCTCGGAATAACAGGCGGCTCGCCGCCGTCCGATCGTTCTGGAGCCATTCGCGACGCAGGTCCTCCTCACCCTTGGGTATCGTGTCCCTTCCAATTTATGAGGGAGGAACCGATGCCAGCGGAGCGAGTGACCATGCGAAAGATCAAAGACATTCTGCGACTGAAATGGGCCTGTGGGCTCAGTAACCGACAAGTCGCCGCGAGTTGTGGCGTGGCGCGGAGCACGGTCGCCGAGACGCTCTATCGGGCCACGGCGGCCGGGCTGACCTGGCCGTTCCCGGAGGACCTGGACGATCAGCAGCTGGAAACCCGGCTGTATCCGGTGGCCCCCTCGCCGACCGGCCCGCCGCGGGCTGTGCCGGACTGGGCGACCGTGCACCAGGAATTGACGCGGAAGGGTGTCACCCTGGCGCTCCTCTGGCAGGAGTACAAAGCCCAGCATCCGGCCGGCTATCAGTACAGCCGCTTTTGCGATCGCTATGGGGCCTGGCGGGCCACCCTGGATCGGTGTCTGCGGCAGGAGCATCGTGCCGGTGAGAAACTCTTCGTTGACTATGCGGGCCAGACCGTGCCGGTCCAGGATCGGCAGACCGGCGAGGTGCGGCCAGCCCAGATCTTCGTCGCGGTGTGGGGGGCCTCCAATTACACCTACGCCGAGGCCACCTGGACCCAAACGCTGCCGGATTGGATTGGTGCGCATACGCGCGCCTTCGCCTCGTTCGGCGGCGTGCCGGAAATCATCGTGCCCGATAACTTACGGAGCGGCGTCACCAAGGCCTGCCGCTATGAGCCCGAGTTGAACCCGACCTATGCCGATCTGGCCCGGCACTACGATGTCGCGGTGATTCCGGCTCGGGTGCGCAAACCGCGCGACAAGGCGAAGGTCGAAGCGGGCGTCCTGCTCGTCGAACGATGGATCCTGGCCTGTCTGCGGCATCACCCCTTCTTCAGTCTGGCGGAGCTCAATATCGCCATCGCCGCCTGTTTGGACCGGCTGAATCGCCGCCCCTTCAAGAAACTCCCTGGTTGTCGACAGTCTCAGTTCGACGCGGTGGACCGGCCCGCCTTGCAGCCGCTGCCCACCGAGCCCTACGTCTATGCCGAGTGGCGGACGGCGCGGGTGAATATCGATTCGCATCTTGAGGTCGAGGGCCACTACTACAGCGTCCCGTCGCCGTTGGTCCATACGGCCCTCGATGTGCGGCTGACCGTGACCACCGTCGAGTGCTTCCACAAAAACCAGCGGGTGGCGAGCCATGTGCGGAGTGCGGAGCGGGGTCGGCATACGACGGTGGTGGCGCATCTCCCCTCGGCGCATCAGCAATATCTGGCATGGTCTCCCTCCCGCCTGATCCAGTGGGCCGAGACCGTGGGGCCCGCGACCGGAACCGTCGTGGCCGAACTCCTGGCGCGGCGGCCGCATCCCGAGCAAGGCTATCGCTCCTGTCTGGGCATTCTCCGCCTGGAGCGTGCGTACGGCGTGGCGCGACTCGAAGCCGCCTGCCGGCGGGCGCAGGCGCTGGAGGCGTTCACCTACAAGAGTGTGCAGTCCATTTTAAAGACCGGACTCGACCAACAGCCGCTCCCCGAGCCGGTGCTGACGGTCCCGCTGCCGTTCGAGCACGCCCATCTGCGCGGCACCACCTATTACCAACAGGAAGGAGGGTTCTGATGTTACGTCATCCCACACTCACGGCGCTGGAGGCGATGAAGCTCACCGGCATGGCCATCGCCTTGGCGGAGCAATTGGAGATGCCCGACGTCCAGCGGCTCAGCTTCGAGGAACGGCTGGGGCTATTAGTCGATCGCGAGTGCACGGTCCGGGACAATCACCGGTTGGCGCGGCGGCTGGCCCAGGCCCGGTTCCCCGGCCACGCCACGCTGGAAGATCTCGATTATCGCCATCCCCGGGGGCTGGACAAAAGCGTGATCGCGTCCCTGGCCACGGGTCAGTGGATTCGCCGTCATGACAATGTGTTGATCGTGGGGCCGACTGGCGCGGGCAAAACGTACCTGGCCTGTGCACTGGCCCAGATGGCCTGTCGGTTGGGGTGCTCCGCCCTGTATTTGCGACTCCCGCGGTTCTTCCGGGACCTGGCGATCGCCAAAGGCGATGGCCGCTATGGCCGCGTGCTCCGGAGTCTCGCGAAGACGGACCTCGTGGTGCTGGATGACTGGGGGCTGGCCCCGTTGACCGACGAGCATCGCCGAGATCTCTTGGAACTCCTCGATGATCGCCATGGACGTCGGGCCACCCTCGTGGCCAGTCAACTCCCGATCGATCACTGGCACACGGCGATCGGGGAGCCGACACTGGCCGACGCGATTCTTGACCGGCTCGTCCACAATGCCTATAAGATCACTTTGAAAGGAGAATCAATGCGCAAACGGTTAGCCAAATCGGACGGAAGTCGGCCACTGAAGACAGAGCACTGAGGCCCTGCGTCGCGGGGCTCCGAGGGGTGGCCGGATTCGCTCGGAATCGGTGGCCGGATTCAGCGGAATACGCACGTATGAACAACGTGTCTATCTCGATTGTTAAGAATGTAGCCGAAGGCGTTGAATTAAAGCATCTTTACTGCGACCCCACCCGTCAAGAGAGAAAAGCGCTTGGCATTGACAATGATCTAGAGCGACGTGAGCAATTTTGGCTATCGCGTCTGGAACCTCACCTCAACGGCGAGCGCATTTTACTTGTCTGTGGGGCTAGTCACTTAGAAAGTTTCCAGAGAAGATTGCTGGATAAAGGCGTTAAAGCCGAAGTCCTTCCTGCGCAGTTTGGAGTAGGTTTGCCACCGCTTGGAACAACGGAAATGTTCGGTACATTTTTAGATCTTTAAGAGGATGTGGCACGAGACCTTCCGCTAGTACCTATCTATTCCTCTGCATAAAAATAGAAATCCAGTCTCATCATGTGCACTTGTCCCACTCGACTTGTTTGAAGGTCTCCAGGTCCTCAGGCGAAGCAATTTCCATAGCAGAAACAGAATTTCGCATTAACTCATAACTGATCCCATATTTCACTACATCATAGACGCGCGTCACTCTTTGTTGGCCCGACCACGGCCCCTCTTGCTTATCTTGAATTCGGCACAATATCCGTACCTCTTTATCAAACCTTGCAATAATTTTGTCGCCGCTGTCGCCACAGATAATGCCATTCAAAGATGTGAAGTCAGTTTTGTTTTCCATGCATGAATAAGAAACGCGCACTATTTTGCCGTTTCGTAGTGTCGCCTGTACGTGATAGGGCTTGAAGGAATATGTTTCTTCTTTGTGCGTGGGCGATTCAAGCACAAATCGACCAGGATTTCCGAGCTTGAATGTTGCGTCGGAAAGACTTTCGCCAAGCTTTAGCTCTTTGAATTCAGTTATTACTTTCGGCAATCCGTGATAGTGGCGGTTCATGAAAAATCCAACGATTGAAAATAGCCCCAACAGGACAACTACGACTAAAGTAACGAATGTGACTTTGCTTACCTTTGTCCAATTCCATCTATCCATAGTTTGAGTGTAAAGATAGATTACTCCACAGGAGAACACTCCCAGAAAAATTCCTAATCCTATGCTCATAGTGAACCGGCCAGAATGTTGGAGGTACCTATCAAGCGCGAGCAAATCATGGTCTCAATTACTTTCCCTTCCTTAAAATCCATTCCCGAAGACCAAGGCTAGGCCAGCCATGAAAATGTGTCAAGATTGATTGGACGTCCTCGGATAAGCCGAGCAACACCAGTACAATATGACGACGCCAGTTGTGTGAACTTGACGAAAACGCTTAGGCAGATAGGGATCAGCCTCAAGACCACGGAGGCGGGGTAGGGAGCAAAATGCATTTAACACCAGGTGTGCTTATTCCAAACTGTCTCACTAAAGGGGTTCACCCGATATCGCTGTGCTAAATTTGTGCTAAAAATTTTCAAAACCCACCTATACACCTCGAATCCATCGAATCAATAGAATGCACGCAAGTACCTGTTTTCGCACTTAAAACGGGGAAACCATTTGATACACCGAGCGTTTCAGAAATTGTCCTGGCCTGATTCGTAAACCGCAGGTCGGTGGTTCGATTCCACTCGCCGGCTCCATTTATCAAAGACTCACATTGCCACCGTTGGCGCATGTCATCACGATAGCCCCAACCGATCCGTTACCGAGTCCACGAGATGAGGCTCGACACCTAGATACTTTTCAGTCGTCATCACAGAGCTGTGGCCGTATAGCTGCTGAATCTCTCGCATATTTTTCGTCAGCGCATAACACAGCCGGCCGAAGGTGCGGCGTAGATCATGCGGCGCCACATGTTTTCCTAACGCCAGCTGTGCGTACCGTCCAACAATTCGCCAGATGGTGTCCTCGGTCACACCCTTGCCCCAGACGCGACCGTGACGATTGATCGCTCGAATCACGCGGCCGGACTCAATTCCGGAAGCCTCCACCCACCGATCCCAGGCATTCTTCACCACGCCGGGGAGGGGAAGGGTGCGCAGGCGCTTCCCTTTGCCTCGCAGATTCGCCAGCACCCAACGGCCGTCGTGTTCTCGCACCACCGTCACATCCAGGTGAACAATTTCGGCCCGCCGAAGCCCGCAGCGCAGGATCAACATCAACACGAGATAATCCCGTTTCCCCACGATCGTGCGCACGTTCGGCCCAGCCAGAATGCGTTGCGCCTGTTCACGCGGCAACCACACCCCAGCCCGGACCCCACGATTGGGAACCATCGAAATCCGCAGAATGCCGGTCGCTGTCCGGTCATCAATCAAGCCGTCCTCGAGCGCTTCCTTCGCGAGCTTACGCAAGGCGGTCAACTGAAGATTAATGGACTTCGGAGCCAGGTGTTTGCGATGTAGGAGCACGTCACGATATCTCAAGATGGACAAGCGCGAAAATTCTGGTTGTGGGGTCTGCTGAAGCCACATCCGATAGGCACGGAGAGAGGCGCTATACGCGCGCTTTGAATGTGGAGACACGCAAGAACGGATCACAGACTCAACGGTCGATGTCCATGCCGGGCCTCCCCAAAGGCCGGCATCGTTGCTGCGGCTGCTGCGGTTACCCTTTTCGACCGTCCTTCCCATCTTCATATTCCTCGATCGATACTCTGCTCACTTCTCTATATACGTGATAGTCTGTCTTATCACGTCTTATGAGCCATAGACGGATGAAAAGCTTGATGTCACCATGCATGCTCCAAAGGGAGCACTGGCCGCTGGACACGTTGTACTGTACACGCTTCCCGTTGATAGAAAAACCTCCTCCGTGCTGCTACGCTCTAATGAGAGTTTCTCCCAAAACGCCACCAGAGCGTGCCATAGTAAATCACCAAACAAGCGAGCAAGAAACCAAGCAGCATCCCGTTCAGCCCATCGATGTCGTCAAATCGTAGGTTTGCGAATGTACCAATCGCAGCGAGCAGGCAGAAGATGAGCGAGAGCACGAAATTTTCGAGGTTCCACCGAAAGATGTGCTGACAGAGGCCG
>WBZN01001021.1_pt1 | contig 17925 bp, 18 predicted proteins | sample 5204281 | NCBI WGS metagenome assembly WBZN01 (sample SAMN12344347, study PRJNA552823) | activated sludge metagenome | biome: Activated sludge suspended growth; feature: Nitrification reactor; material: Wastewater; isolation source: activated sludge from nitrification reactor of wastewater...
GGTATCGCCCATCTCGCCTTCCAGCTCGGCCTTCGGCACCAGGGCGGCGACCGAATCCACCACCAGCACGTCGATGGCGCCGGAGCGCACCAGCGTGTCGGCGATCTCCAGCGCCTGCTCGCCGGTATCGGGCTGCGAGATCAGCAGGTCGTCGAGACTGACGCCGAGCTTGCCGGCATAGCTGGGATCGAGGGCATGTTCCGCGTCGACGAAGGCGCAGGCGCCGCCGGATTTCTGCGCCTCGGCGATCACATGCAGGGCGAGCGTGGTCTTGCCCGAGCTTTCCGGGCCGTAGATCTCGATGACGCGGCCGCGCGGCAGGCCGCCGATGCCGAGCGCGATGTCCAGGCCGAGCGAGCCGGTCGAGACGGCCTCCGCCTCGACCGCGGTTTCGCGCTGCCCCAGGCGCATGATCGAGCCCTTGCCGAAGGCCCGCTCGATCTGCGAGAGCGCGGCGTCCAGTGCCTTGTTCCTGTCCATATCTTCCTTGTCGGCCAATTTAACGACATTCAGCGACATCGCCGTCTCCACCTTAGATCACAGGGCCCCGGTGACTGACAAATATGCCCGCCGGTTGCCGGTCCCATTGCCGACCGAACGGGGCATTGGGGTGAAGATACACGTTTTGTTCTCGCTGTAAAGGAAATAGATCAAAACCGGAACACAGGCCGGAAAAATCTCCCATTTCAGAAAGTTAAAGACCCACCGGCGATCCGCTCAGTGGACCTCGAGGACCTCTTTCACCTTGGCGGCGAGCTGCTTCAGGGTGAAGGGCTTCAGCAGGAAATTGACCTCCTCGCCGGCGTCGATTCGGCGGCGGAAGGCGTCCTCGGCATAGCCTGAGATGAAGATGACCGGCAGATCGGCGCGGCGGGAGCGCACTTCCTTGATCATCGTCGGCCCGTCCATGCGCGGCATCACCACGTCGCTGATGATGAGGTCGAGCTCGTCGAGATGCTCGCCGACGATTTCGAGGGCCGCCTCGCCCGAGCGCGCCTCCAGCACCTGGTAGCCCTTGTTGCGGAGCGCGCGGGCGCTGAACAGGCGCACGGCATCCTCGTCCTCGACCAGCAGGATGGTGCCGATGCCGGTCAAGTCGCGCGCCGCATCCTCCTTGCCGTCCAGGCGCTGGGCGGCGCCGGCCTCGGCGTGGTGCTCCGGCAGGTAGATGCGGAAGATGGCGCCCTCGCCCACCGCGCTGTCGACGAAGATGAAGCCGCCGGTCTGGCGCACGATGCCATACACGGTCGAGAGGCCGAGGCCGGTGCCGGAGCCAACGGACTTGGTCGAGAAGAACGGCTCGAAGATGCGGTCGATGATCTCCGGTTCGATGCCGGTGCCGGTGTCGGTGATCTCGATCATGACGTAGCGGCCCGGCGGCATGATCTCGTCGCCGCGCTGCATCGGGTCCCTGGTGGTGACGTTCTCGGTGCGGATGCGCAGCCTGCCGCCATTGGGCATGGCGTCGCGCGCATTGACCGCGAGGTTGATGATCACCTGCTCGAGCTGGCCCTGGTCGACGCGCACCGGCTGCAGGTCGCGGCCATGCACCATGGCGAGCTCGATGTTCTCGCCGATCAGCCGGCGCAGCAGGTGCGAGACCTCGGCCAGCACGTCGGTCACTTGCAGCACGCGCGGCTGCAGGGTCTGCTGGCGCGAGAAGGCCAGCAGTTGGCGCACCAGGTTGGCGGCGCGGTTGGCGTTCTGCTTGATCTGCATGATGTCGGCGAAGCTCTGGTCGCCGGCCCGGTGGCGCAGCAGCAAGAGGTCGCAGAAGCCGATCATCGCGGTCAGCAGATTGTTGAAGTCGTGGGCGATGCCGCCGGCCAGCAGGCCCACCGCCTGCATCTTCTGCGACTGCGCGAACTGCACCTCGAGGCGCTTCTGCTCGGTGGTGTCGAGCATATGGAGGATGAAGCCCACCGTCTGGCCCTTGTCCTCGCGGCGCGAGGCGTAGACCAGCACGCTGCTCTGGCGCGGGCCCTTGAGCCGGACCGTCAGCGGCAGCGCCGCGCGGCCGATCTCGGCCACCTGACGCAGATGCGCCACCGCCCCGGCCAGGTCCTCGGCATGGACCAGCTGGTCCAGTCCCAGGCCGATGGCCGGCGCCTCGCCGAACAGGGCGGCGAAGGCGGCGTTGGACTGCTCGACCCGGCGCTCGGCGTCGAGCAGCACGATGCCGGTCGGCGCCTCCTCGAAGAAGCGCTGGAAATACTGCTCGGAAGCCTGCAAGGCGCGCTCGAACTCGCGCTCGCGGGTCAAATCGTGCACGATCGAGCGGGTGCGGATGCCGGCCTTGCCCGAGGGATCCACGCCCTGCACGTTCACCACGTCCTGGCGGACATAGACCAGCAGCTTGCGTCCGTTCGGGCCCTGCAGGGTGACTTCGCCATTGCGTGCCGACGGGTCGGCGAAGGGCGAGAAGGCCGGGATCGTCTCCGGCGGCCGCGGCCAGACCAGGTCATGCAGGCGCAAGGCGTGCTGCGCCTCGATCTCGACGTCCAGACCCAGCCAGTGCGACAGCGTCGAGTTGACGAACAGGAAGCGGCCGGATTCGTCGACAGAATAGAAGCCGACCGGCGCGTTCTCGATCAGGTCGGCGAATTTCTCATGGTCGGAGCGGATGTATTCCTCGATCTCGCGCTGGGTGGTGATGGTGTCGACACCCCAGGAGACATGGTCGCCGAAGCGCTTCAGCCGGTTGGCGAAGACCTCCAGGATCTCGCGCCGGCCATCCTCGGCCAGGATGGCGACGTCGCCGCGCGCCTCGCCGCGTTCGGCCAGGGCATGCTCGATGCGCTCGAGCGCGGCCCTGGCGCCGGCGTCGAAGGCGCGCCGCGCCAGGATCACGTTCAGCGCCAGCGGCTCGTTGCCGAACTGGCGCAGGAAGGCGCTGTTGGCGAATTTGACGTTGCCGGCGCGGTCCACCACCTGGCGTCCGCGATGGGTGGCGTTGAGGCTGGCTTCCAGCAGATCGGCGATATAGCGGCGGCGCCAGGCGATGAGCGCCAGGATCAGGGCCAGGGCCGCCGTGCCGCAGAGCGACCAGAGCTGCCAGGTCCAGATCACCATGGCAGCGCCTCCGCGCCCGGCACCCGCCGGCGCCGGTCGCCAATCCCCTTCGCGTCGCCCGGGCGGCGCATGGCAAGCGATCCCCCGATCATTGCGGGGCGGAGCTTAGCGCATACTTCCCGATTCCGCACCATATCCGACACTCTACAAGCGCCGGCGCTTCAAGCGGAAGATATAGCTGATGACCTCCGCCACCGCCTTGTAGAATTCCGGCGTCACCTCCTCGTCGATGTCACAGGCGGCATAGAGGCCGCGCGCCAGCGGCGGATTCTCGACGATGGGAATGTCGTGCTCCTTGGCCAGCTCGCGGATGCGCTGGGCGGCCTTGTCGACGCCCTTGGCCATGACTTTCGGCGCAGCCATGGTGGCCTGGTCGTATTTGAGCGCCACGGCGAAATGCGTCGGATTTGTCACGACCACGTCGGATTTCGGCACCTGGGCCATCATGCGCCGCTTGGTGCGCTCCATGCGCAGCTGGCGCAGGCGGCCCTTGACCAGCGGATCGCCCTCCGTCTCCTTGTATTCCTCCTTCAGTTCCTGGCGCGACATGCGCATCTCGCGCATGTGCTGCATGCGCTGATAGATGACGTCGATGGCGGTGATGATGGCCACGATCGACACCACGCCAATCAGCAGCTTGGCCAGCAGCGCCTTGGTCTCGCCCAGGAGCTGGACCATCTCCATGCCGATCAGCTTGTTGAGATGCGCCACCTCGGGCACGATCAGCAGCCCCGCGACGGCGCCGACGATGGCGATCTTCAGCAGCCCGCGCACGAACTCAGCCAGCGAGCGGGCGGAGAACATGCGCTTGAGGCCGGACAGCGGCGAGATCTTCTCCAGCTTCGGCACGATCGCGTCCATCGACCAGATCAGCCCGAACTGGAGATAGCCGGCGCCAAGCGCCGCCAGGAACGCCAGCACCAGCGGCACCGCGCCGGCCAGCAGCAGCATGCCCAGCATCTTCCAGGCGATCTGGATCAGGTGGTCGAAGTCGGCCGCGACGAGGTCGGGCTGCTCGATGAAGGGCAAGGTCGCGTCCCACAACGCGACGGCCGCCGGCCGCGCGAACATCAACACCGAGAGCGAGAACACCCCCAGCATGAGGAGGTTGTTGACCTCGCGCGAATTGGCGACCTGACCGCGGGAGCGCGCCTCGTCAAGGCGCTTGCTGGTCGGGTCTTCGGTTTTTTGTGAGTCGTCGGTCTCTTCCGCCATCGTCCCTCACCCGCCCAGAAAGACGGACATGCGCTCCTCGTAGGAGCCGAGGAAGAACAGCATCATGGCGGTGACCGAAACCGCCATCAGCGCCAGGCCCGCCAGGATCTGCGCCGGCATGGCAATGAAGAAGACCTGCAAGGTGGGCATCAGCCTGGCCAGCAGGCCGAGCGCCACGGAGAAGACGATGCCGTAGACCAGGAACGGCGTCGACATCTCGATCGCGACGGCAAAGGAATCGGCGACGATGCGCGAGGCGTGGTTGGCGACGTCGCCCAGCGGCGGCACGATTCCGGGCGGGAAGATGCCGTAGGTGCCGACCAGCCCCTTCAGGGTCATGTGGTCGAGGCCGGTGGCGAAGATCAGCACCACGGTCAGCGCCAGCAGGAAATTGCCGGTGACGGCCGCCTGCTGCTGCGTGGTGGGGTCGGAGACCAGCGCGCTCGCCAGGCCGATCTGCAGCGCGATGACGCTGCCAGCACTCTGGGTGCCGAGCAGGATCAGCCGCGTCAGCATGCCGAAGAAGATGCCGATGCCGATCTCCAGCATCAGCAGACCGGCGAAGCGGTCGAAGGCGGCGGGCATTTCCGGCAGCCGGTCGGCCAGCATCGGCATCAGAACCAGGCTCACCATCAGGGCGAAGACCAGGCGCACGCGCTGCGGCACGTAGGCCTCGCCGAAGCCGGGCAGCAGCATGATCGCGCTGCCCAGCCGCGCGAAGATCATGAAGAAGTTGAAGAGGTTGAAATTGACGAGCTGCTCGAGGTTCATCCGCCGATCGCCCGCTGCATGATCCGTTCGGTGAAATCGGAGAGCGTGTGGAGCATGAACGGGGCCAGCAGCAGCATCGAGATGAAGACCACGACGATCTTCGGCACGAAGGTGAGGGTCACCTCCTGGATCTGGGTCAGCGCCTGGAACAGGGAGATGATCAGGCCGATCAGCAGCGAAATAAGCATGAGCGGCGCGCCCAGCTTCAGGGTGACGATGACCGCGTCGCGGCCGATCTCGAGCAGTGCCGATTCATCCATCTTCAGGCGCCTCAGATCGGCATCCGGAGGATTTCCTGGTAGGCGGAGATCACCCGGTCGCGCACCGCCGTCACCGTCTGCACGGTGACTTCGGCCGCGGTGACCGCGTTCACCACCTGGTTCAGGTCGGCCTTGCCCTCGGCGGCGGCGATGGACTGGGTTTCCGCCTGGCGCGTGGTGTCGACGGCATCCTTGGCGACCTGTTTCAGGACATCGGAAAAGCCCGGCCCGGCGCTGTCGCGCGATTCGATGCCCGGCGCTCCCATGCGCTTCAGCGCGGCGTTGTAGGCCTGGACGGCGTTGCCGACGGCGGCGACCATGATCCTTCTCCCCTACTCTAGCGCAGCAGATCGATGGTGCGCTGAAGCATGGTGCGCGCCACCTCGATGGCCCTGAGATTGGCTTCGTAGGAACGCTGCGCCTCGCGCATGTCGGTCATTTCGATCAGGCTGTTGACGTTGGGCAGCTTGACGTAGCCCTTGGCGTCCGCCGCAGGGTTGCCGGGGTCGTATTTCAGGCGGAAGTCGCTGCGGTCGGTGCCGACCTTGTCGACCTGCACCGTTTCCAGGCCCAGTGCCCGGTCCATCTCGTTGCGGAAGGTGATGGTCTTGCGACGATAGGGATCGCCGCCGGGCGTCTCGGCCACCGAATCCGCGTTGGCCAGGTTTTCCGCCACCACGCGCAGGCGCTCGCCCTGCACCTTCATGCCGGCGGCGGAGATCATCAGGCTCTGCATCAAATCCATCGAAGTCCTCCTGGCGCGAACCGCGCCTTACACGCCGCGGCCGAGGGCCGCCTTCAGCAGGTCGACATGCTTGCGGTAGAGATTGGTCATCAGCTGGTAACTGGACTGCGCATCGGCGAGCTTGGTCATCTGCTCCTCGAGCACCACGGAATTGCCGACCGGCGCGCTTTCGTAGGGATTGCGCTGCTTGGTGTCGTCGATCGGGCTGACCGCCGCCGCGGTGCCGGCCAGATGCTGGGGATCGGTGCGCGCGGGGGCGACTGGCGCCAGCTTCTTCAGGTGCTCGGTGAAATCCAGCGCCTTCAGATCGCGCGGCGCATAGGACGGCGTGTCGGCATTGGCGATGTTCTGCGCCAGGACCTCCTGGCGCACGCCCAGCCAATTCATGCGCTCGCTGATGCGCTGAAACAGCTTCAGTTGGAACAGGTCCATCGAACTCGGCGCCTTCGTTTTGCGGCGGCCGGGCGAAATACCCCAGACCGCCGAAGCCGGTTTCCCCGGCCGTTGCATGACGCCATCCTGGGGCGCAGACATTAACACCTGCTTAATTTGCTAAAATGCCGCCTAAATCCCGGCAAAATGCTGCGCGCATTCCAGCTTTAACCGCTCCTTAAGCAAAACAATCCAGAGTTTCCCTGGGTTTTTTGCATTTGGGTGGTGCGCCACCAGGACCGGAGCGAAGCCGATCCGGGCTTCGAAAGCAGCAAGGAATGGCCGACGAAAGGGACCAGCGGCGGGATCAGCCCCGGAGCAATCCTGCGGATCAAGTCGGCCGCAAGGGCACGGATTGGGCCCGCATCGGCGCCCGGTCGCGTCCCAGCGTCCCGATCGCCATCGCGCTCAACGCCCAGGGCAAGGATGGCGGACAGGAGGGGGGCCGGCCGCGATCGCCGAAAGTCGTCGCCACCGGTCGTGGCGCCGTCGCCGAGCAGATCCTGGCCATCGCCTTCGAGAAGGGCGTGCCGGTGCGCGAGGATGCGGACCTGGCGCAGATCCTGGCGGCGGTGGAACTGGATTCCGAAATTCCGCTCGACGCCCTGGCCGCGGTGGCGGAGATCCTCTCCTACGTCTATCGCGCCAATCGCAGCTGGACCGGCGAGAACGATACGGCCAAGGACTTGAAGTAGGCGGCAGCCGAACAGAGACAGGAGCGCGTCATGACCCAAGCGACGCAGATGAGCACCAGCAGCTTCGAGAGCGCCAGCGGCCTCGGCCGCGCCATCGCCGAATTGCTGCGCGAGATCGTCGCCGTGGTCGAGGCGGCGCATCAGGGCCAGCTGATCGACTTCGACATGCTGGCAATGCGCATCACGGTGCTCTGCGACACCCTGCGCGACGCAGGTCCGGAGGCCAAGGGCCACTGGCACAAGGAATTGCGCGATCTCAATTCCGCCCTGGCCGTGCTCGACGCCGTGCTGCGCAAGCAGAACGTCCAGTTGCTGCTCAACATCGAGCAGCTGCGCAAGCATCTTTCGCCCGCCGACTAGACGCAGACCCGAACCATCCCTTTCACTGCCCGAACGGCCCCGCACAGCATGGATTACGAGACTTATCTTCGGTTCGCCCTGGCGCTGATCCTGGTCCTGGGGCTGATCGCCCTGCTCGCCTGGGCGCTGCGCCGTTTCGGCATGGGCATGAAGCTGGCCAAGGGCCGCCGCCTCGGCATCGTCGAGGTGCAGTCGCTGGGGCCCCGCCACCGGCTGATCCTCTTGCGCCGCGACCAGGTCGAGCATCTGGTGCTGGTCGGCCCGCACAGCGAGACCGTGATCGAAGGCGGCATCACGCCGCCGGCGCCCGGCCAGAACTTCGCCACCGCCCTCGCCGCCCAGGAGCCGAAATCGTGACGGCAAGCATGTCGACCGGCCGGCGGAGCGGTTCCCGCGCCACCCGCGCCTGGGCAGGGTCGCCCGTGCTGCGGGCGCTGCCTGTCGCCCTGTTCGCGCTGCTTTGCTTCCTGCCCGCGCTGGCCCACGCGCAGAGCGTGACCCTGGATATGGGCGCCGGCAGCGGCGGCTCCACCGGCCGCATCCTGCAGCTGATCGCGCTGCTGACGGTACTCTCCCTGGCGCCCGGCATCCTGGTGATGGTGACGTCCTTCACCCGCATCGTGGTCGCTTTGTCGCTGCTGCGCGCCGCGCTTGGCGGCCAGCAGACGCCGCCCAACATGGTGCTGGTCAGCCTCGCCATGTTCCTGACCGCCTTCATCATGGCGCCGACCTTCGAGCAGGCCTATCGCGACGGCATCGCGCCGCTGATGGCTGAGCAGATCAGCGAACAGGACGCCTTCACCCGCACCGTGGCGCCGTTCAAGACCTTCATGCTGTCCCAGGTGCGCGAGAAGGATCTCGGCCTGTTCATGGACATGGCCAAGGCCGAGCCGATCGCCTCCCCCGCCGAGGCGCCGCTGCAGATCCTGATTCCCGCCTTCATGATCAGCGAGCTGCGCCGCGCCTTCGAGATCGGCTTCCTGCTGTTCGTGCCGTTCCTCATCATCGACATGGTGGTGGCCTCGGTCCTGATGTCGATGGGCATGATGATGCTGCCTCCGGTGATGATCGCCTTGCCGTTCAAGCTCGTCTTCTTCGTGCTGGTCGACGGGTGGTACCTGGTGGCAGGGAGCCTCGTGCGCTCGTTCGGGGGTGGCTGACGCCGCCCCGCCGTCCCTTGCCGCAGCCTCCCTCCTCCACCGGAAGACCTCTCGCACCGCCGGCCCGCGGCGAAACGGTCCTTCGGTTCAATGCCGGCGGTTTCACCGACCTGGGAGCGTTGAGCGCAGCCATGTCCCGGCGCTTGACCGATTGGCCGTACTGGCAGTGCGAGCCCGAACACGTCGGCGATGGCTGGTTCACTCTGCGCGGCGTGGTGCGCCATCTGCGGAACCCGGATCCGGCATGGCGCCGGCGCGACTATTACAGGGTCCGCGGTCGATTCCCGAACTTCCACTATCGCGCCACCGTCCGGCCCGTGGCAGAGGACAGGTCCGGCTCGTTCGAGTGCCGCATCGAGACGTTCCGGCCGCTGGGCGTCCGCTTGATGATCCTGCTGCTGGCGCCGATTGTGCCGGTGCTGTGGATGGCCCTGGCATTTCCCCTGCTCGCCGTCGGCCCGGTGCTCATTGGGCTCGGCGTGCTGCTCTATGCGCGCCAGTCGCGCGGCGGCGATCCGCAGGGCAGGTCGGCGCTTGCCTGGCACCGATTCAAGGGCACGGCCTTCCTGGTGCTGTTGTTCCCACTCTCGATCGCGCTCGGCTTCGAAGGCCGCGACTGGCCGGCGCGCCTCTTCGCGCGGGTCTTCGACGCGCGCGAAATCGAATAGGCGGCCACACGCCCCGCGGCCGGGGGCGGCCTTGGACCACAACCATTGCAAGCGTACCGGATATGGCTAGGATGGTGCTCCCCCGCTGCCGTTCCGGCATGGCCTTCCTGCAACCGCCCGACCTCCGTCATGCGCCTCATGGTTCCAGCACTGTTCGCCACCGCAGCCGTCGGCGCCTTGGCTGTTGTCTATACGATCGCCAGGACCGGCTTCCCGATCCAGAGCTACAACATCGCGTCGAGCAGCATGGCGCCAACGCTGCAGGTCGGCGATTACCTGTTCGCCGCCCAGGGCTACTATCGCTCACACAAGCCCGAGCGGGGTGACGTGGTGCTGCACTACGAGCCAGGAACCGACATCGTTTTTATCAAGCGCGTGATCGCGATGCCGGGGGATCGCGTGAAGCTTGACTCCGGCCGATTGTATCTGAACGGAGCATTGGTGGAGCGCCGGCCATCCGAGCGACCGGCGGAGCCGGACGAGGTCCGGGGGGAGCGCTATGTCGAGACGCTGCCGAACGGCCGATTCTACGAAATCGTCGAACGCGCCGGCGATCAGGGCCCACTCGACGATTTCGCCGAGATCGTGGTCGAGCCGGACCACTATTTCGTCCTCGGCGACAATCGCGATGGTTCCATGGACAGCCGCACGCCCGAACACGGAACGGTTCCGCTGGCGCTGATCATCGACAAGCCGTCGTTCGTTTTCGTCTCGCATGACATCGACCGGCTCGGTCGCGACATCCAGCCACAATCGTCCGGCGCCGAGTAGGTTATTGGCGCGGGATGGCTGGCTCAGCCTCCAGGCGCCGGCGCCGGGGCGCTCAAGCTCTGTGCCTTCAGCTTCTCGCGATAGTCGGTGACGAAGGCGTCGATGCGCTCGACGCCGGCCATCTCGGCGGTCACCGATTCGACCAGGCCGTTATCGGGCGCGGTCAGCATGGTGAAGGCCTTCTCCTGGTCGGTGCCGGTCATGCGATCGCCGAAATCCTTGGCCAGCGCCTTCAACCCGCGGCGGTCGGAGGCGAGCGACAGCGCGATGGCGCGATTGAGGATGATGGGCGCGATGCGCTCCTTGAAATGCTGCGCCTGCTTCGCCTGCAGCGCCGCCATCTGGGTGTCGCTGTCGATGGCGGCGGCGGGGTCCTTGGTGACGTCGAGCTTGGCCCTGGTGGCGGCGAGCTCGTCGGCCTGGGCCTGCTCCTCCCCGTCGATCAATTCGCCCAGCGCATTGGCCGCCGCCGGCCATTCGCGGGTCCGCCACAGCATGTCGGCACGCAGCCACTTGGCTTCGAGGCTCGGATCGTCGGCCAGCATCTGCAGGCCGTTGATGGTGTCGCCGCCATCGAACGTGGCGCGCGCCTCCAGCCGGCGGCGTTCCGCCGTCAGCTCCGGCGGCATCTCCTCGTCGATCTCGCTGTCCTGCAGCGCCTGCAGCGCCTGGTCCGGCTTCTGGTTCAGCATGTAGATGGCGGCCAGCCGCGTGCCGGCCGCCGCCTTGTCGAGCCCGGTCAGGCGCTTCTTCACCTGGCTGTCGAGCAGGCTGGCGGCGCGGTCCAGCAGGTCGACCTTCACCAGCCGGTCGGCCAGCATGGTGATCATGCGGTCGCCATCGGCGCCGGCGGGCGTCAGTTCCCGGAACTCGTCATAGAGCGCCACCGCCACCAGCGGCGACAGGCGGTCGGCGCCGTTCTCCAGGTAGAGATTGCGGAACGCGGCCGACATCTCCTCGGCGATCTGCTTGGTCTCGGGCCGGTCGGGGAAGTTCGCCGCCAGCCCGCGCAGCGTGGTCAGGCCCTTGCGCGGCTGGCCCTCGGCGATATAGAGGCCGCCCAGCTTGTGCAGCAGGTTGAACTCGAAGTCGCCGCCGCGATTGACGAAGCGCAGACGCTCCAGCCGGGTGATGGCTTCGGCCGGCTTCATCTCGCCGGCCTGCATCCGCTCTTCGATCAGCGCCATCTGCGAGCGCGCCTTGACCTCCGCGTCGCCGCTGTCTGACAGCGTCTCCCACAACGCCAGACCGGCTTCCCGATCGCCCATCTTCAGCTTGATCAGGCCATCGAGATAGGTGAGCCAGTCGGCGCCTTCGTTGTCCGGCTGGTCCTGGCGCAGGGCATCGGCGAAACGCTGCGCGCCGATCGGATTGCCGCCATTGGCCAGCGCCTGGCCGCCGGCGACATAGAGCCGGTCGCGCACCGGCTTCGGGTAGTCCGCGATATTGGGCAGCTTGCCGCCGAAATGCTTGGCGGCCTCGGGCCAATCCTGGGCATCCGCCGCCAGCAGGCCGAGAAAGAGATTGGTCTCGGGCAGTTCGGTGATGTCGCGGTCGGCGAGGCCGGCCTTGGCCTCTTCCGCATCGCCGTGCAGCGCCTGCAGCGCCGCCTTCAGCAGGCGCACCTCGCGCGGATCGATCTTGCCGCTGTCGGCGGCGCTGATGGCGTTCAGCGCGCTTTCCGCCTCGTCCAGCAGGCCGTGGGCGAAGTAGAACTCGCCGAGGGCCAGGCGCGCCTGGGCCTTTTCTCCCTTCGAAGCGCCGGTGACCGCGCCCTCCAGCTGGCGCTGATCGGCCTGGAACGTCGCCTCGCCACCGCGCCGCCAGCTCGGCAGGTCGAACAATCCCGGCACGCTGGTCAAACCGTTGCCGCCTTCGGCCGCCTGGGGCGTTTCGCCGGAATGCGCCGCCGCGGCTTCCGTGGTGCCGGCCGCGTCGGCCGCAGCTTGTTCGGCCCCAGCTTGCTCGGCCCCAGCTTGCTCAGTCGGGGCAGCCTCGCTGGGCGCCGGCGCCTCGGCGATGGGGCTGAGCGCCCCTTGCGGCCGGGTTGTCACCACGACGCCCTGGTCCAGGGATTCGATCGTCGCCGCATCGGCGCGCCCGGCGACGGCGACGCCCTGATGCGTGGCCAGCAGCTTGAACTCCGGCCAGGCGATCTCTTCGGCGACGCCCTGCCCGGCGGGGCGCACCGGGACGATCTGCAATTGCTCGCCGGTGCCCGGCACGGTCAAGCTGGCGAGGCGGCCGGGCTTCGACGTGGTCAGCAGCAACGAGGCGGCGCCGTCCGCCAGTGTCTCGCGCCGCTGCTCGATCGCCGCGCGGGGCGCCGCCTTGGCGCCCGGGACGATATCGACAATCCACGAACGGCCGGTCGCGGCCAGGCTGACCCCCAGCGCCTTGGCCTCGACGATGCGGATGACCGTACTGTCAGGCACCTCGAGTTTCGCCGCCTGGCCGAGCTTGGCGATGCGCGCATCGGCGAACAGCGCGGCCAGCGAATTGGTCGGCTCGTCGAATGCCAGGTACAGCGCGCCGCCATGGCGGAAGGCGGCGGCGGCCACCGGCTGCGGCCAAGTAAAGGTGATCTTGGCGCCGTCGCCCGCCGGAGCCACCAGCACCTGCACGTCGACCGGCGGGCGCGGCGGCGGCTGGACCTGCTCCACCTTGGGCATTTCCGGCAAGACCGGCTGGGCCGCCGGAACGGTCGGCGCGGCCGTTTCGTGGCCGGGCGCCGGCTGCGGCAGGTCTGGCAGGCTCTGCAGCCCCGGCTGCGGCGGGCTCGGCTGCGGGGCCGCCGCAGCCTGTTGCGGCGGCGGCACCGGCGCCGGCGGCTCGGCCGCAGGCGTCAGTTGAATCGCGGAAGGTTCGGCCGCCGGACTTGCCGCGGGCGGATTGTCCGCAGGCTGAGTGGCCGCAGGCTGATTGGCGACTGGGGTCTCCGCCGGCGGATTGGCGGCCGGCGGTTCCGCCGCCGGCGCCAAGGCGGTTGCGGCGCCAACGGGCGGCAGGGTCAGCGGCTTCGCCGCCGCAGCCTTCTTTGCCGGCCGCATGATGTCGAGGACGACCGTGCTGCCGAGGCGGAAATCGCGCAGCGTGGCGCCCTCGGCCATGGTGAGGTAGACCCGCGCGATGCCTTCGTCGCGCGCCGCGATCTGCAACAGGTCGCCGGGCACATCCTTGCGCACCGCGCCGAGATCGATGGCGCCGGCGCGCGCGAAGCTGATCACCACCATGCCGTCGCGCCGCTCGATCCGGTAGTCGGTCTTCTGCGGCCAGTCGAAGGCGAGCCGGACATAGCCGGGATGCTCGCCCTGCCGCACCACGATCTTCGAGCCTGGCGCCGCGGCGCCAGGCTCCGCGGCGGGGGACGTTGCGGCAGAGGGCGACGCATCAGCCGCCTTCTGCGCGGGAGCGGGGGCGGCGGCGGGGGCGGCGGCGCTCGTCGAGGCAGACGCCGCCATCTCATCGGCGGAGGCCTCCGCCTTGGCCGGCGGCGCTTCCTGGGCCGGCCAGTTGTCGACGCGGTTGAGGTCTAGGACGTATTTGTCGCCGTCGATGAACTGGTGCAGCGTCACCGGCCGCAGCAGCGTCAATTCCAGCGTCGTGCCCTTGGCATCCGGAACCCGCTGCACATAGAGGCCGATCTTGGTGAGCGCCTCGCCAAGGCTGATCGACACCGGCGCGGTGAACTCGACCACCAGCTTGCGATCCTTGATCGCCGCGCTCTTCACCAGCGGCGCGGCGGAATCGAGCACCAGCCGGCCGAAGGTGTCGTGGCTCCAGCCCCGCGCATTGATCTGCGTCTCGGCCCAGGCGATCGACACGGCGCCCGGCGCGGCCAGAGCGGCGGCCGCCAGGGCGACGAGCAGCGCGCCGATACCACCGGCTTTGCGAAGGTGCTCACGGAAGGCTCGGCTCATTGCCACCCAGTAGCTAAGCGGCCCAGTCGTTAATTCGGTGCCAGCGCATGGCCGCGACTCGGCGCATATCAGGCCGCCAGACTACAATATTTTCCGGTCGACTGTCCCGGATCGGGCCCGCCGCCTGACCCATCGCCGGACGCGTTGCCCCGGGCCGGCCCCGTGGCCCGGCTCCAATGGAAAAGGGCCGGCGTGGCTGCCGGCCCCATCGGTTCGCCCGATCGGCTGCGCTGCTTCAGTCGAAGCTGGCGAGCAGCGCGTCGATGTCGTCCTGTTTGCCGGCACTGTCCGGCAGCTGCGGGCCGTTCAGCAGGTCCTTGTCGGTCGGCGCCGCCGGCGCTTCCTGCTTCGGATGTGTGTCGCGATACTTGGCGATTTCGTCGCCGAACGCCGCCACCAGGCCGTCGACACGGTCCTCGATGTGCTTCAGCGCCTTCACCACCTTGGTGATGCGCTGTCCGGTGATGTCCTGGAAATTGCAGGCCTCATAGACCTGCGTCACCGCCTCGTTCACCTGGTCGGCGACTTCCGGCTCCATCTTCTCGGTCAGGTTGCCCATCACCTCCATCGCGTGGAGGATGGCGTTGGTGGCCTCTTCGGTGGCGCCGACGATGGCATCGAGCTCATCGGTCGCCGTGGGCAGGTGCTCGGCGGTGATCTCATCCGGGCGCAAGGCCGCGATCTCGCGCTTGGCCGAGAGGATGTATTTCGCCAGACCTTCGAGTTCGGAATAGATTTTCAGGTTGACCTCCGACAGATCGCCTTGCAGCGAGCCCATCATCTGTTCGACGACTTCGACGATGTCCTCGCGGCTCGGCGAGCGGCTCTGCGCCTGCAGTTCGCCCAGCCGCGCACTCAATTCGGGCGGCACTCCCGGCGCCTGCGACTTCATCGTGGTTCCCTTCATGTCGGTGCCCCGGCTCTACTGTCTGGGCCCTAGAACTGGCCCAGCACCGTCGACAGCTTGGTTTTCAAGGTCGCCGCGTTGAACGGCTTCACGATGTAATTGTTGACACCCGCTTCCTTCGCCGCAACCACGTTCTCGGTCTTGCTTTCCGCCGTGATCATGATGAAGGGCAGGTTCTTCAGCTTGGAATCGGCACGCACTTCGCGCAGCAACTGGATGCCGGTCATCGGCTCCATGTTCCAGTCGGAGATGACGAGGCCGTAATCCTTGTCGCGCAGCTTCTGCAAAGCCATGCTGCCGTCCGTCGCCTCGTCGACGTTGTTGAAGCCGAGCTGCTTGAGCAGATTCCGGATGATCCGCAGCATCGTCTTGTAGTCGTCGACGATCAGGATGCTCATGTTCATGTCGACCGACATGGTACTGGTTCCTCTTGTTACAGCCCGGTTTCAAAACGCTCGCCGCGGCACAAAATTCGACATTAGTTCAATACAAGATCAACCGTTAAACGGCGGTTAAACAACGATATTCCTATTATGGATTGGCCAAGGCCCGGCGCTGCGTCAGTTCGTAGGTGATCTCCTTGGCCCGGGTCGGCGTGACCTGGGCCAGGATCGGCGCCAGCTTCTTTTCCTTCATCCGCTCGACCACGTCGAGCAGGACATCCATGTCGAGTTCCTCGAACACCTGGGCGGCGGCCTTCGGCTTCATGTTCTCGTAGGTCTTCACCAGGCTGTTCAACTCGGCTTCCTGCTCGTCGCTGCGCTTCTTCAGCAGGTCCTCGACGGTTGCCTGGATGGCTTTCAATTCGGCCATCTTCTGGTCCATGCGCTGCTCGGCGGCCTGGATCAGGGCCTCGCGCTCGTCCAGCTGGCGGGCGCGCAGGTCCAGCTCCTCGCGCCGCTTGGCCAGCTGCTGAAGGACATCGACCTCTTCATCGGTATAGTCGAAGGGGTCGGGCACCGTCGGCTCTTCGGCCGACGGCGCCGCCGCCATATCCGCCGGAGCGGTTTGGCCGGCCGCCGGAGCGGGCTGGCCGGCGACGGGTTGCGTTGCGGCTGGTTGCGCGGGCGCGGGCGCGGCGCCTGCAGGCGGATTTGCAGCCGATTGCGCGGCAGGTTGCGCGGCGGGCGGCGGGAGAGGCGCCGGGCTCGCCGTCTGTGTTCCAGGGGCAGGCGCCGCGCCCGGGGTCGCTGCCGGGGTCGCTGCCGGGGTCGCTCCCGGGGTCGCGGCCGGCGTTGCGGCGGGCGTCGCTGCCGGGGTCGCGGCCGGAGTGGCGGCATTCTGCTGGGTCTGGGCCAGGGATTCGCTGCCGACGGAGACTTCCACGGCGTTCCACACGGCGCCGAGCTTAACGGTCGTGGTGGCGACCAGGCCGAACATCAGGACGGGCAGAAGGCGCAGGCGCATGGCGATCCCTACCGCATGCCGGACAGGGCGCTGAGCTTGCCGCTCGGCAACTCGCTGTCGTCATCCAGGGCGCGAAACGCGGGGTGCTGCCTGGCGACATCGGACGCGACGGCGACGGGCGCCGCCGGGCGCACCGGCTGGGCGGCGGCATTCGGCGCGCTTGCCGCGGCGAGGAAGCGCGCCCGGCCGACCGAGGCATCGAGCTTGTCAGCCGCACCCTCGGCGCGTTCGGTCAGCAGCTTGAGATCCTCGCCCAGGCGGCTGAACTCGCCGCTCAGTCCCTGCGCCCGCTCGATGCGCGCCTGCAGGTCCTGCATGGTGTTGTCGGCGGTCGCCTTCAAGTGGTGCAGATGGCTCGCGGCCTGGTCGGTGGTGCGGGTGAAGTCGGCGAACAGCTTCTCGAACTCGGCGCGGCCGGCGCGCATCTGCTCCAGCTTGCCGCTCAGGCGACGGACATAGACCAGCGTGGCGATCAGCAGCACCGCCACCAGCACGTCAGAAATGAGGGTCCAGGACATGCGGCTCGCTTTCTAGATCTTCATCAGACGGTCTTGGATCTGCACGGCGATGTGACCGCCGCGCCGACCCATATGGCCGCGGAACAGCTGCACGCCGCCGCAGCGCAATTCCACCGGCGAGGTCGGCGTGCATTCCAGCTCGAGCCTGCTGCCCGGCTGCCAGTTCAGCACCTCGCCCAGCGACAGGTTGAACTCGTCGAGCACCGCGTCGATCGGCACCTCGGTCTGCCAGAGCTCGCCGGACAGATGGGTTTCCCAGATCGAATCGCGGCCGAACTTCTCGCCGACGAACATCTGCAGCAGCAATTCGCGCACCGGCTCCAGCGTGGCATAGGGCAGCACCAGCTCGAGCCGCCCGCCGCGGTCTTCCATGTCGACGCGCAGGCGCGCCAGCACGGCGGCATTGGCCGGGCGGGCGATGGCGGCGAAGCGCGGATTGGTCTCCAGGCGCTCGAAGCGGAAGGTGACGGGAGAGAGCGGGTCGAAGGTTGAGGTCAGGTCGTTCAGCACCACGCCGATCAGGCGTTCGACCAGGTTGCGCTCGATCGTCGTGTAGGGCCGGCCCTCGATGCGCATCGCGGCGGTACCGCGGCGGCCGCCGAGCAGTACGTCGACGATCGAATAGGTGAGCGAGGAATCGACCATCAACAGGCCGAAATTGTCCCATTCCTCGGCCTTCATCACGCCCAGCATGGCGGGCAGCGGAATGGAGTTGAGATAGTCGCCGAAACGGATCGCGGTGATGCTGTCGAGCGAGACCTCGACGTTGTCGGAGGTGAAGTTGCGCAAAGAGGTGGAGAGCATGCGGACCAGGCGGTCGAACACGATCTCCAGCATCGGCAGGCGCTCGTAGGAGACCAGCGCGCTATTGATGATGGCCTGGATGCCCGACGGCTTTTCGTCCTCGCCGCCGCCGACCGATCCGCCAAGCAGGCTGTCGATCTCGTCCTGGTCGAGCACGCGGTTCGACTTCGGGCCCGCCGCGACCGGCGCATCGCCGGCTTCTGGCTCACCCTCGTCGCCG
>WBZN01001025.1_pt1 | contig 17880 bp, 16 predicted proteins | sample 5204281 | NCBI WGS metagenome assembly WBZN01 (sample SAMN12344347, study PRJNA552823) | activated sludge metagenome | biome: Activated sludge suspended growth; feature: Nitrification reactor; material: Wastewater; isolation source: activated sludge from nitrification reactor of wastewater...
CGCCACGCCCAGCAGGCGGCGGATGGTGGCGGCCGCGTACCAGGCGACGATGGCGATATCGACCAGGCTCGCGATCAGGTAGGCGAGGCCGAACTCCATCTGCTCGGCCAGCGACAGCAGCAGCAGGTAGAACAGCGACAAGGCGGCGCCGATCAGCAGGTACTGCACCAGATGCACCCGGTCGCGCTTCAGCAGCCCGACCACGAAGATGGTGCCGAAGGTGAGGCCCACCACCAGCACGCCGTATTTGACGATGCGGTCGGTCTGCTGGTGCACGTCGCCGGGCTCCACCAGGCCGATGCCGAAGGTGGTGACGCGGGCGGGATCGAGCTTGAACTCCTCCGCCCGCCAGGACAGCGGCGCGCCGGTGGCGATGTGCGAGATCGCGTATTTCGCGGTGAAGCCGTCGGCGCGGATCTCGCGCGCATCGGGCAGCGGCGTGCCGATGAAGTTCGGATGCGGCCAGTCGCTGGAGAGCTGCACCTCGGTCTGCCGGCCGAGCGGCTGGAAGCTCAAGGTATCGCGGCCGTTCAGCGCCAGGGTGAAGCTGAACTCGAAGCCGCGCGGCGCGGTGCCGAGCGCCGGGCTCAGCGGCAGCGCCGCATAGATGCCGTCGGCGAAGGGGTGATAGGGCAGCATGCCGGCCTCGATGGTGCGGCTGGCCCGCGCCGCCTCCAGCGACACGGACTTGACCGCGCGGATGCCGGAGACGCCCAGCACCAGGCTCGCCGCCTGCCATTTCACCTGCGCCGGCGCGACGCCGTGCGGGGCCGGGTCGAGCGCGGCGAAACTGCCGGAGATGACGAGATTGGCGGCATAGACCGGCACCTCGTAGATGCTCTTGTAGCGTTTCTCGACCCTGGTGGCGGCGGTGATGGCCGTGTGATCCGGCGTGAACACCAGATAGCGCGTGCGCGTCGTGCTCTCGGTCTTGCCGTCGGCCAGGTTGCGGGTCTCGACATAGTCATAGGGCACGACCAAGGCCGGCCCGCTCACCACCTGCTCCGGCCCCCATTGCGCGCCGACCTCCGCCGCCACCTCCTGCTTGCGCCAGCCGCGCTCCTCGACCACGCTTTCCACCATGCCCAGGGGCACCAGCATGATCAGCACCAGGAAAATCAGGAAGCAGATGCGCTTCGCCGCCTCCCAGCCGCTGCCGGAGAGCCGCTGCTTGCCGGCGCGGGCGAGGGATTGGAGCGTCGGCGTCGAGGGATCCGGCGCGCGGCCGAGATCGCTGTTGGCATAGTCGGACATGGATTTCCCCTGTCGGTGAGAGAGCGACAGGGTGGGAGAGTCTCAACCCGAAGCGGCGCCAGCAGGGCGGGAATGCGGCAAGGTGGGGGCGGCTATTCAAGCACTTCGGGTGATTCCTGGAATTCGAGCTAGGCCGCTTCGTCCCGAGGCTTGCCCGGTTTCGCGACATAGCGCTTGACCTTGATTTCCCGCTCGCGCTTGCGGGTCTGGTAGATGTCGAACGAAGTCTGCATCCGCAAAAGCGTGTCCATCTTCGGTCCGAACGCCTTCTCGATCCGCAACGCCATCTCCGACGACAAGGATGCGCGCCCATTGAGCAGCGCCGACAAAGCAGCGCGAGTCACCGCCAAAGCCTTCGCCGCATCGGTAACCGACAGGCCTAGGGGGGCGATCACCTCCATCTTGATGAATTGGCCGGGATGGCTCGGTCGCATCATGCGCAACATGCCGTCATCTCCTAGTGATAGTCCTCGTAGTCGAGCTCTACGATCTCGGACTCGGCTTCGTCGATCCGGAATGTGATCCGCCAATTCCGGCTGACCGTCAGGCTCCACAACCCCTTACGGTCGCCAGCCAATTGGTGTGCCCGCCAACTAGCGATTGTCGCCAACTCCTCCGGCCGCTCCATGTCCTGCAGGAACGAGAGGATGTTTCGTATCTTCTCGACGAAGGCGGACGGCAGTCCGGACGGGTCATCCTTCTCGATGAACCTGCGCAGGCCCTTGTGCCGGATACCGCGGATTTTCATGGTGGAACATATCCAGCCGCCCGCATACCGTCAAGCGACGCTTTACACTCGGGGCTGGCGAGAGCTACCCCTTCACCCCACCCATCTGGCAGACCAGCTTCCATTCCTCCGCCGTCACCGGCTGGACCGAGAGGCGCGAGTTCTTCACCAGCACCATGTCCTTCAGCTTCGCGGTCTGCTTGATCTCGGCCATGCTCACCGGCTGCTTCATCGCCATCACCGGCTTCACGTCGATCATGCCGAACTTGCCGGCCTCGTCGCTGGGGTCGGGATAATAGAGCTTGGCGATCTCCATGATGCCGACCACCGCGAGGCCCTCGTTCGAGTGGTAGAAGAAGGCGCGGTCGCCGAGTTGCATCGCCTTCATGTTGTTGCTGGCCTGGTGGTTGCGCACGCCGCTCCAACTGGTGCGCTTGTCCTTCACCAGCTGGTCCCAGCCATAGACCGAAGGCTCCGACTTCATCAGCCAGTATTTCATTGCGGAAAGACCTTGCGGAAGGGCGTGATGGCGACGCTGTCGAACAGGCCGGCCTTGGCGTAGGGATCGTTCCTGGCGAAATCCTCGGCGGCGGCACGGTCGGCGAAGTCCAGCACCAGCAGCGAGCCGATCATGCCCTGGCCGTCCTCGGTCAGCAGCGGGCCGGTACAGACATGCTGGCCGGCGAAGGTCTTCAGGTATTCGACATGGGCCGGCCGGTTGTCGAGGCGGACCTGGCTGTGGTCCTTCTTGTCCCGGCAATAGATCGCGAAGAGCATCTTGCTTCCTCCTTTTCATTTTCGTCATTGCCGGGCTTGACCCGGCAATCCAAGTAACTTGGATCACCGGGTCTCGATGCTACGCATCGGCCCGGTGATGACGGTTCTAATGCAACATCAAGCCTTCACCCCCGCGCCGATCAGCCTGGGCGCGGTCTCGTCCAGGGGCCAGCGCGGGCGCGGCGCGAAGTCGAGGCCGTCGCGTTCGCCGAGCCGGAAGCGTTCCAGCCCGGCCCAGGCGATCATCGCGGCGTTGTCGGTGCATAGGCGCTGCGGCGGGGCGATGAAGCGCAGCCCCGCCTTGGCGGCGCAGATCTCGAGCTCGGCACGCAAGGCGGTGTTGGCGGCAACCCCGCCCGCCACCACCAGCGCGGTGAGCGCGGGGTGCGACTGGCGCGCCGCGGCGATGGCGCGGCGGGTGCGGTCGATCAGGCTTTCCACCACCGCCTGCTGGAATCCGGCCGCCAGGTCGGCGCGCTTGGAATCGTCCAGCGGGGCCATCGCCGCCGCCTTGTTGCGCAACGCCGTCTTCAGCCCGGAGAAGGAGAAATTGAGCTCCTCCCTTCCCTTCATCGGCCGCGGCAGATCGGGCACCGGATTCCGGGCGGTCCGCGCGGCGTTCTCGATCATCGGCCCGCCGGGATAGCCGAGGCCGAGCAGCTTCGCCGCCTTGTCGAAGGCCTCGCCCACCGCGTCGTCGATGGTGGAGCCGAGGCGCCGATACCTGCCGACGCCTTCGACGACAAGCAGCTGGCAATGGCCGCCGGAAACCAGCAGCAGCAGATAGGGGAATTCGGCGTCGTCGGTCAGGCGCGCGGTCAGCGCATGGCCCTCCAGGTGGTTGACCGCCAGGAAGGGCTTGTTATGGACCAGCGCGATGGCCTTTCCCGTCATCACCCCGACGATGACCCCGCCGATCAGCCCCGGCCCCCCGGTCGCCGCAACCGCATCGACCTGGTCGAAGCCGATCCCGGCCTGGCGCATCGCCTGGCCGACCAGCTTGTCCAGCCGGTTGAGATGGGCGCGCGCCGCCACCTCGGGCACCACGCCGCCATAGGGGCGGTGATCCTCCAGCTGGGCCGCCACCAGATCGGCCAGGATGCGGTCGTTCAGCCGTCGGTCGCCAGGACCGTCGCCCGGCTGCCCATCGGTCACCAGGGCGGCGGCGGTCTCGTCGCAGCTCGATTCGATGCCCAGCACAATCATCGCGGAACGTTCATTTCGATGGCATTTCTGTCCCGGTTGCATTTGCGGATTTCCGCCGCTATTCAGGGCATCTTATGGCCGCACCCATGACAGATGGCAACAATCGCGCAGGTTTGCGCATCGGCACGCGCGGCTCGCCCTTGGCGCTGGCCCAGGCCCATGAAACGCAGCGTCGCCTGATCGCCGCCCATCCCGGTCTGGCCGCGCCCGGCGCCATCGAGATCTGCGTCATCAAGACCACCGGCGACAAGGTGCAGGACCGGCCGCTGTCCGAGATCGGCGGCAAGGGCCTTTTCACCAAGGAGATCGAGGATGCGCTGCTGAACGGCGCCATCGACCTCGCCGTCCATTCGATGAAGGACGTGCCGACGCAACTGCCCGACGGCCTGGAGATTTCCTGCCTGCTGGAGCGGGAGGACGCCCGCGACGTGCTGATCGCCAATCCTGATTTAGCGGGTGCCGGCAGCTCCATCGCCACCCTGCCCAAGGGTGCCGTGGTCGGCAGCGCGTCCCTGCGCCGCGCGGCGCAGATCAAGGCACAGCGGCCGGACCTTGCCATCGTGTCCCTGCGCGGCAACGTCCAGACCCGCATCGACAAGGTGCAGCGCGGCGAAGCCGGCGCCACGTTGCTGGCGCTGGCCGGGTTGAAGCGCCTGGGCAAGGCGGCGGCGGCCACGGCCATCCTGTCGATCGAGGAGATCCTGCCCGCGGTCGCGCAGGGCGCCATCGGCATCGAGGCGCGCCGGGGCGATGCGCGGGTGGCGGCACTTCTGGCCCCGCTCAACCACGCGCCAACGGCCGCGCGGGTGGCCGCCGAGCGCGCCTGCCTCGCCGTGCTCGAAGGCTCCTGCCGCACGCCGATCGCCGCCTATGCGGAGATCGCCGGGGGAGACCTCCACTTGCGGGCGCTGCTCGCCTTGCCGGATGGCAGCGTCGTGCATCGTCATGCGGGAAATGCCCCGGTGGGCGATGCCGGCCGGCTCGGGGCGGAGATCGGCGGGTGGCTCAAGGGCCAGGCGGGGCCGGATTTCCTGCGCTGATTTTCGCCGCCGGCGGCCTATATAGTGGAACCAGCATGCGCGTACTGATCACCCGCCCCATCGAAGACGCCAAGCCGCTGGCCGACGCCCTGGCCGCGCGCAAGGTCGATGTGCTGATCGAACCGCTGCTGGAGGTGGCGCCGCTCGACGACGCGGAGATCGACCTCGACGACGTGCAGGCGCTGCTCTTCACCAGCGCCAATGGCGTGCGCGCCTTCGCCGGGCTCAACGCACGGCGCGATTTGAAGGTGCTCGCGGTCGGCGACGGTTCGGCCGAGGCGGCGCGCCGCGCCGGCTTCCCTCAGGTGGAAAGCGCCAAGGGCGATGTCGAGGCGCTCGCCGCTTTGGTGGTCGATCGCCTGAAGCCCGAGGACGGCGTCCTGTTCCATGCCGCCGGCACGGTGACCGCCGGCGACCTCAAGGCGCGCCTCGAGGGCCTCGGCTACCGCGTCCGCCGGGCGCAGCTCTATGACGCCAAGATCGCCACCACGCTGTCGCCGGAGACCCGCGCCAATTTGACGCTGGGCGGGGTCGATGCGGTGCTGCTGTTCTCGCCGCGCACCGCGCGCACCTTCGCCGAATTGTGGCGCGCCGCCGGGGCGCCGGGCCTCGGCACCATCCAGGCCTTGTGCCTGAGCGCCGCGGTGGCGCGTGAAATCGACACATTGGGCTGGTCGGGGGTCGAGATCGCCGACCGCCCGGACTTGCCTTCCATGCTGGCGCTGGTGGATGCTGCCGAAGGGAAGGTTGCCCGGAAAGGAGCGGCAATGGCCGACACGGAAACACGCGAGGCCGGGACCGCTGCCCAGCAGGATGCCGCCGGGAGGGCCGAGGCCCCCGCGGCGCCAGTTGCCCCCGCTCCGGCCGCCGCCGCTCCGGCCGCGACCGCGCCGCGCCGCGGCGGCGCCGGATCGGTGCTTTACTACCTTGTGCTCAGCGCCGCCGCCGCCGCCGTGGTGGTGATCAGCGCGCCGTTCTGGCAAACGCGCGTCAACGATCTGCTCGGCCTGCACCAGGCCGCCGCCCCGGTCGCCGCCCCGATCGCCGATGACCGGCTGACCGTGCTTCAGGGCGACGTGCAGGCGCTGTCGGAAAAGGTCCAGGCGGCAGTGGACGAGGCGACGCTGACCCAGGCGATCCAGGCCGCGGTCGCGCCGCTCGTCGCCGATCTCGACGGCGCCAAGCAGGAACTCGCGAGCATCCGGAGCGAGGTCGATGCCCTCAAGACCGCGGCACCCGCCGATGCCATGGGTTCGGGCACGCTGGCGGCGGCGCCGAGCGTCGATCTGACACCCCTGGAGACCCGCATCAACACGCTGCAGACGGCGCTGGACGAGACCGCCAAGCGGCTGGACGATCTCGCCGCCGGCCAGGGCGCCGCGGCGGCGGCGGCGCCCGCCGCGGCGAGTCCGGATCCGCGCGTCGACGCGCTCAGCCACGAGAACCAGGCCCTGCGCGACCAGATCGCCACCTTGACCCAGCGGCTGGACGAGCTTTCCGCGCTCGACGGCAAGCTGCAGGAGATCGAGCCGCGCCTCTCCGCGCTTAGCGACCAGGTCGCCAACATGCCGCGCGGCGCCGAGCAGCAGCGCGCCGCTGCCCTCATCGTCGCCATCGGCGAATTGCGCAGCGCGCTGGCGTCCGACAAGGGTTTCGCCGCGGAACTGAGCGCCATCGCGGATCTGACCAAGAACGACGAGGCGCTGCGGCCGCGCCTGAAGCCGCTGCTCGACGCATTGTCGCCGCTCGGCGAATCCGGCGTGCCGACGCTCTCGCAGCTCGCCGCCGGCTTCCCCGCCACCGAGATCGCCCGCGCCGGCGAGGCGGAGCTGGCCTCCGAGGTCAGCGACGACGCCTGGTACAAGCGCCTGTGGCACGGCACCGTGCATGCGTTGTCCGAGGTCTTCACCCTGCGCCCGGTGGGCCCCGATGTCGAAGGCGAGGGCACGCTGGCGCGCCTGGCCCGGGCCGAGGCGAAACTCGAGGAAAGCGACCTCAGCGGCGCGGTGGACGAAATCCGCGGCCTCAGCGGCCTGGCCGCCGAAACGGCGGCGGAATGGCTGAGCCAGGCCGAGGCGCGGCTGGCCGTCGATCACGCGGCGGCGCAATTGGCCGACATCTCGACGCGCGAACTGGCGCCGCAGACCGGAGCCGGCGACGGGGCCGATGCCGCCGCCCCGGACCCGGGCACGGGAGAATGACGTGAAGCTCTCCCGCGTCCTGCTGTTCTACTTGCCGCTGCTGGCGGCGCTGGTCGGGGCGGCGCTGTATTTCGCCTATCACCCCGGCGGCGTCACGCTGCAATGGCTGGGCTACCGGCTCGACATGCATGTCGGCGCGGCGGTGTTCCTCATCGTCGTGGCCTATCTGGTGCTGCAATTCGTCTGGTGGCTGGTGGGCCTGGTGCTGCGCTCGCCGCGCAGCTTCTCCATGGCGCTCAGCAATTCGCGCAAGGCCAAGGGCTATCGCGCGCTGACCCGCGGCCTGACCGCGGTCGCCGCCGGCGATGCGGGCGAAGCGCGCCGCCAGGCCAAGATCGCGCACGATTTGCTGGGCGAGCCGCCGCTGACCCTGCTGCTGGCGGCGCAGGCGGCCCAGCTGGCCGGCGACGAGGCCAGCGCCGAGCGCTATTTCGCCCATCTGACCCACGCGCCGGAAACCGCGCTGCTCGGCCTGCGCGGATTGACCACCGGCGCGCTCAAGCGCGGCGACGAGACGGCCGCCCTCACCCATGCGGAGAAAGCGATGGCGGTGGCGCCGCAGGCCGCCTGGGCGGCGGAGACCGCGCACCGCCTGCAGGTGAAATCCGGCAAGCTCGACCTCGCCAAGGACAGCCTCAACCATCTGGCCCGCGCCGGCGGCATGAACCCGAAAGAGGCGCAGCGCCGCCGCGCCGCCCTGCTGGCCGAGCAGGCGCGCCGCATCCTGTCCGAGCCCGGCAATGCCGAGGCGACCGGCAAGGCCCAGGCGTTGTCGCGCGAGGCGGTGAAGCTGGCCAGCGATCTGGTGCCGGCGCGCCTCGCTTTGGGCCGCGCGCTGCTGCGCCAGGGCAAGGCGCGCGAAGCGGCGCGCCTCATCGAGCAGGTGTGGGACGACCAGCCGCACGCGGCGCTCGGCCGTTTCTATCTCGAAGCCGTCGGCGGCGATTCGCCGCTCGACCGCGCCCAGCGGGTGCAGCGCCTGGTGAAGCAGAATCCCGATCACGCCGAGAGCCACCGCATCGCCGCCGACGCGGCGCTGACCGCGAAATTGTGGGGCGAGGCGCGGCGGCACCTGCAGCGCCTGATGGAGCTGGAACAGGAAGCTGGCGGCGAAAGCAATCCGACCGCCGACACCTGCCGCCGCATGGCCCGGCTGGAAGGCGGCGAGCATGGCGCCGGCAGCAGCGGCGAACGGCAATGGCTGGACGCCGCCGTGCGAGCGCGCGCCGATGCCGACTGGATCTGCGAGAGCTGCGGCACGCCGGGCGCGGGCGGTTCGGAAACCGCCGGCTGGCAACTCTGTTGCCCGCGCTGCGATGCCATCGATTCGCTGGTCTGGCGCGCCGGCAGCTCCTCGCGTCAGGCGGCGCTGGAAGGCGGCCTGGTGCTGGATCATGCCCCCATGGAAAGTGCCGCCCTGCTGGCCGCCGCGGGAGCCGCATCCGCGCCGCCGGCCGGGCCCATGCCGCTCGGCCCGATTCCGCACGGCAGCACCGGGCCGCAGGCTGGCCCGCATGCGTCGGCCGCACAGGCGCCGGCGGCGCGGGAACCGGCGGAAAAGGCACCCATCGGCGCCTCGGTTGACGCCGCCCGGCGCGTGAATTAGTGTCCGCGCGCCTTCGCCCGGTTAACCATTTCGCAAAGCCGGGATGACAGGGTAGCGCGCCCCGGTTCGCTCCGGGCCACCCGGTCGCCGTAGTAGCTCAGTGGTAGAGCATCCGCTTCGTAAGCGGGTGGTCGGGGGTTCAAATCCCTCCTACGGCACCATTCCCCATTCGCACAGCGCGCGCCGCCTCAGTAGTAATTGATGCCGAAGCTGAGCTTCGGGTCGTAATGCGCGTCCCAGTAGCCCTTCCAGATCGCCTTGGTGATCGGCCCGACCGCGCCGTCGCCGACCGGCCGGCCGTCAAGCTCGGTGATCGGCATCACGCCGCCGGCGGTGGTGACGAAGAACAGCTCGTCGCAGGAATAGGCGAGATCGACCGGAACGTCGTCCAGGTGCGTCTCCAGGCCGAGGCCGGCGGCGACGTCCATCACCGTCTTGCGGGTGACGCCCTCGAGCACGCCCTTGCGCGCGCTGAACAGCTTGCGGTTCTTCACCAGCACCACGTTGTAGCCGGAGCCTTCGGTGATGTTGGTGTCGCCGTCGGTCAGGATCGGATACATGGCGCCGCGGTCGCGCGCCTCCAGGATGCCGCGGGTGAAGTCGCCCCATTGCAGGTTCTTCACCGTGGGGTCGATCGCGCCCGGCGGAATGCGGCGGACGGTGCGGGCGATGATGGCGCTGCCGCCGGTCTTCTGCGTCTCCTCGTCCATCACCCAGAGGAACGGCATGATCATCAGATAGCAGGAATTCTCGCAGTCTTCCGGCGCGGTCTGGCGGATGTAGCGCAGGCCGCGGGTCACGATCATCATGACATAGGCATCGCGGATGCCGCTCATCGCCACCATCTCCACCAGCCGGTCGCGCATCTCCGCCCGGCCGACCGGGCTCTTCAGGCGCAGGCGGGCGCAGCTTTCCCAGAACCGGTCCAGGTGGTCGTCGAGCCGGAAATAGCGGCCGTCCCACACGGCCGGAACGTCATAGGTGAGATCGGATTTCAGGAAGCCCTGGTCGAGGATCGGGATGCGCGCCTCGTGCAGCGGCACGTATTTGCCCTCCAGATAGACGACACCTTGCGCCAGCGGATTGGCGCTGGCCTGCAGCTCGGCGACGCGGCGGCGATACGCAACGAAGATGTGGTCGGTATAGCTCATCGGACTCGGCACCTATCGTGGGACGAAGAAAACGCGCGGATGAACCGCCATCGTACACGATATCGGGCGGCGACAATATCAGGCGCCCCGGTCCGGATCGCGGACGGCTGCGCCGGCGCGATGGTGGCGGCGCGGTCGAATGGCGCGCCGATGCCGGCTTTCTGCCTGTGGTCGTCGCGCCGCAGGTTGCGGAACGGACAGACCGGGCGGTTGATCGGGATCCCGCGGAATTCCGGCCCGCCGCGGCGGATCAGCCGCACCGTGCTGACCGAGACTTAGCGCCGGAAAAATTCCGGCGCCGGGGGTCCCGGGCCGCGCCAGAGCCGAATTATTGTCGGGTCAAGAGGCGGGGTGATCCGCTAACATCGCCGCGCATGGGACAGCGGGATCAGATGCAACGGGCACAGGACGTTTCTCCGGACCGGCTTCCGCATGGCGTGACGGTCCGGCCGCTCGCCAGCCACCCGGATATCCGCGGCCGGCTGACCGAGATATTCCGGCGCGAATGGCAATCCGGCATCGATCCGATCCAATGGAACCTGCTGCATTCCCATGCCCGCGTGCTGCGCGGCATGAACGTGCATCTGAGGCACGACGATTATTACGTGCTGGCCGGCGGCAGCCTCACCCTCGGCCTCTATGACCTGCGGCGGTCCTCGCCGACCTATGGCATGAGCGCCACGATGGCGCTGTCCTCCGAGGCGCTGTGCACCGTGTTGGTGCCGATCGGCGTGCTGCACGGCACGCTCTACCACGCGGATTCGGTGATGCTGACCGGCCGGTCGGCCTATTTCGATCCGACCGACGATCTCGGCTGCGTCTGGTCGGATCCTGCCTTGCGCCTCGATTGGCCGAGGGCGCAACCGACCCTCCTGCCGCGCGATGCCGCGCGGCCGTCGCTGGCCGGCCTGGAAGCGGAGCTCAGCGCAATCGGCTTCCGCTAGCGCCGCGCCGTCGCGGCGTGGAGCAGCATCCCCGCGGCCATGGCCAGCACGAAGACCAGCGTGCCCGGAACGCCGAAGGCGAGCGCCGCGAGCGCCGGGCCGGGGCAATAGCCGACCAGGCCCCAGCCGATGCCGAACAGCAGCGCGCCCAGCAGCAGCCGGACATCGAGACCCTGCGCGCGGGGCGTCTGGAAGTCGGGGGCGGCCGCCGGCTGGCGCCAGCGCCGGGCGATCTGGAACGCCGGCAGCGTCACCGCGAGGCCGCCGGCCATGACGAAGGCGAGGCTGGGGTCCCAGCCGCCGCCGGCGATGGCGGCGATATCGAGGAAGCCCAGCACCTTGGCCGGGTCGAACATGCCAGAGATGGCGAGGCCGAGGCCGAACAGTACTCCGGCAATCAAGGCGATGAGGGATGTGCGGGCCATGGCCTAGCCTCCGATCAGATGACGGACCACGAAGACGCTGGCCATGCCCGCCGCCATGAAGACCAAGGTGGCCGCGAGCGAGCGCGGCGACAATCGCGCCAGGCCACAGATGCCGTGGCCGCTGGTGCAGCCGGAGCCGAGCCGGGTGCCGAAGCCGACCAGCAGCCCGGCGATGCCGGCCAGCAGCAGGTTGGCGGGCGGCGCGCTGGGCGCCGTTGCCCAGCCGAGACGCACCGCGAGATAAGCGCCGAGTGGCAGCCCGACCAGGAACAAGATGCGCCAGAGGCGTTCGGCCGCCGCCGTCACGCCGGCGATGGCTTGGCCGAGGATGCCGCTGATGCCGGCGATGCGGCCGAGCGCCAGCCAGAGCAGCGCCGCCGCGGCGCCGATCAGGCCGCCGCCGATCAGCGCACTGAAGGGTGTGAACGCGGAGCTCATGCGGCTTTCCTCCGGGCCGGCTTGGCCTTCGGCGGGCAATAGCGCCGCTGCAGCACGGCGATGATCGCCGCGGCGTCGCGGCTCGCCAGCGAATAGAGGATGCTGGTGCCCGCGCGCCGCGCCGCCACCAGTTCCAGCGCCCGCAGCTTGGCGAGGTGCTGGGAAACGTTGGGCTGCGAGGTGCCCAGCTCCGCCGCCAGGTCGCCGACCGACATCTCGCCGCCTTCCAGCGCGCAGAGCAGCGCCAGCCGGTTCTCGTTCGCCAGCAGGCGCAGGAACTCCGCCGCCCTTCCGGCGGCGGCGCGAAGCTCGGTCCTGGGTGCTCTTTTTTCCATACATGCGTATATAATGATTTCATTATATATAGGCAAGCGGCGGCACTGCGCCGGAACGCCGCATCCGGCTGCGGTCAATCGAGGGCGGGCCCGCGGAAGTCCGGCGTTTCGGCCTCGGCCAGGGCGGCGGCGAGCGGGAACAGGTGCAGCCGGTCGCGCCCCAGCAGCGCGACGCGGGCATCCGCCTCCATCAGCCGGCGGATCGCCGGCGCGCGCACGCTGAGGCCCCCGGCATAGGCGCCGAAGGCCGGCAGCAGCAGCCGGCGCGTCCCGATCACGAAGCAGCGGCGGCGGAAGCTGCGCCCGCGCGTTGCGATGGTGGCGACGGGGTGGTAGTGGCCGATGACCTCGCCGCCTGCCTGGCCGTCCTCCGCCTCGACGCTGTCCACCGCGTCGTGGCGCAGGGTGAGCGGCCCCAAGGCCAGCTCGGCGACGCCCCGGCCGCCGAGATGCGCCGGCGGCCGGGGATCGTGGTTGCCCTGGATCCAGATCCAGTCGGTAAGCTCGGTCAGGCGCCGGATGCTTGCGGCGACCCCCGCATCCAGGCGATTGGCCCCGGCGCGGTCGTGGAAGGAATCGCCCAGCGCGACGATGCGTTGCGGCTTGTGCGCCGCGACCAGCCGTTCCAGCCGCGCCAGCGTCTGCGCGCTGTCATAGGGCGGCAGCAACCGCCCGGCGCTGCCGGCGAAGGAGGAACCCTTCTCGAGATGCAGGTCGGCGGCGATCAGCAGCCGCTCCTCCGGCCACAGCAAGGCGCCGTCGAGCGTCAGCGCGAGGTCGAGGCCGTGCCAGGCGATGGAGGTGGTCACATGATTGCTCATCTACAAATCATACTCTAGTCGTCATGGTCGTGCTTGGCACGACCACCCACGAGTTTCTCTGGGGAGATCACGAGCGCGGCAGGCAAACTCGTGGGTGGTCGGACCAAGTCCGACCATGACGACGTGCGATGATCGCGACTCGACGCTTCCAATCACAGCATCGCCGCCTGGCCCGGCCGCGCGCTGGTCGCTTCCTCGATCAGATCGGCGGCGGCCTCCTCCAGCAGCGCGTCCATCGCCTCGCCGCCGACCTCCGTCGCGCCGAGGGTGATCAGCACCGGCACCGCCAGCGGTGTCACGCGGTCCAGCCGGCGCAAATCGATCTTGCCCTGCACCCGCTTCAGGAAATCGCCCAGGCGCTGCAGATCGGCGAGGTTCCAGGCCGCGTCCTGGCGCGTCGCCCGCAGCAGGATATGGTCGGGCTCGTGCTTGCGCAGCACGTCGTAGATGAGGTCGGCGTTGAAGGTGATCTGCCGGCGGGTCTTCTCCTCGCCCGGATAGCGCCGCTCGATCAGCCCGGCCACCACCGCCACGTTGCGGAAGCTGCGCCGCAGCATGGAGGAATCGTCCATCCATTCCTCGAGGTCGTCGCCCAGCATGTCGATCTCGAACAGCCGGTCGACCTGCTCCTGGGTCGGCGCGCCAAGCGCCCAGGTGGCGAGCACGTAGTCGGTGGCGACGAAGCCCAGCGGCTTCAGCCCGGCGCGCTCCATGCGCCGGGTCAGCAGCATGCCGAGCGTCTGGTGCGCGATGCGGCCCTCGAAGCAATAGGCGACCAGGAATTCCTTGTTGCCGCGCGGGAAGCTCTCGATCAGCAACCGGTCGCGGCCGGGCAGGACCGAGCGCCAGCGCTGCAGGCGCAGCCATTCCTGCACCTCGTCCGGCAGGTCCGCGTGCTGGCGCGGATCGGCCAGAATGGCGCGCACGCGTTCGGCAAGGCCCGTGGTCAGCGGCAGGCGGCCGCCGCCATAGATCGGCACTTTCGGCTCGCCACTTTTCGCCAGCGAGCAGACCACCGACATCTCCTGGATGCCCTCGAAGCGCAGCAGCCGGCCGGCGAACTGGAAGGTGTCGCCGGGTAGCAGGCCTTGGGCGAAATACTCCTCGACCTCGCCCAAAGCCTGAAACCGGCCGAGGCGCACTTTCAGCATGGTCGATTCGACGATGGTGCCGACATTCATGCGGTACTGCCGCACCACCGTGGGATTGGCGGCGCGCCAGCCGCCGCCGATCTCGCGCAGGCGGCGCCAGCGTTCATAGGCTTTCAGCGCATAGCCGCCGTCGCGCACGAAGCCGATGACGCGGTCGAACTCCGCGCGCGGCAGATCCGCATAGGGTGCCGCGTCGCGCACCTCGTCATAGAGCGCTTCGGGCTGCACCGGGCCGGAACAGGCGAGGCCGAGGATGTGCTGTGCCAACACGTCCAGGCAATAGGGCCGCGGCGGATATTCGTCGAGGTCCTTGGCCAGCGTCGCGTCGATCGCCGCCTTGCATTCCAGCACCTCGAAGCGGTTGGCCGGCACCAGCAAGGCGCGGCTCGGCTCGTCCAGACGGTGGTTGGCGCGGCCGATCCGCTGCAGCAGGCGGCTAGCGCCCTTGGGGGCGCCCACCTGCACCACCAAATCGATGTCGCCCCAGTCGATGCCGAGGTCGAGGGATGAGGTCGCCACCACGGCGCGCAGGCTGCCCTTGGCCATCGCCGCCTCGATCTTGCGCCGCTGCTCCACGGCAAGGCTGCCGTGATGCAGCCCGATCGCCAGGTTGTCGTCGTTGAGCCGCCACAGCGCCTGGAACACCAGCTCCGCCTGGGCGCGGGTGTTCACGAAGACCAGCGTGGTCCGGTGCCGCTTGATCGCGTCATAGACCGCCGGCACCGCGTGCAGCGCCATGCGCCCGCCCCAGGGCACCCGCGCCTCGGGCACCAGGATGCCGATCTCCGGCGTGGCGCCGTCGCGGCCGCGGATGATGTCGAGCGTGCGCGGCCCGAATTTGAGATGCCCGGCGAGGCGCTGCGGGTCGGCCACGGTGGCGCTGAGGCCGAGGAACCGGCAATCCGGTGCCAGGCGACCCAGGCGCGCGAGGCCGAGGCTCAGCAATTGCCCGCGCTTGGAATCCGCCAGCGCATGCAGCTCGTCGATAATGACGGTGCGCAATTCGCTGAAATACGCCGCAGCCTCGTCGTAGGAGAGCAGCAGGGCCAGGCTCTCCGGCGTCGTCAGCAGGATATGGGGCGGATGCTTGCGCTGGCGCTGGCGCCGGTTCTGCGGCGTGTCGCCGGTCCGCGTCTCGCTCTCGATCGCCAGCCCCATTTCCGCGATCGGCGTCTCCAGGTTGCGCGCCACGTCGACGGTGAGCGCCTTCAGCGGCGAGATGTAGAGCGTGTGGATCCCCTTCCGTTTCGCCTTCAGGTCGCTCGCCGCCAGCTCCACCAGGCTGGGCAGGAACCCCGCCAGCGTCTTGCCGCCGCCGGTCGGCGCGATCAGCAGCGCCGAGCGCCCAGCCTGCAGCGCCGCCAGCACCGCCAGCTGATGGTCATGCGCGGCCCAGCCCCGGCTCTGGAACCAGGCGGCAAAACGGGGTGGTAGCGGGCTCAGATCGCGCTTTTCGTTCATGACGGCTTGCGGAACAAAACCGGATCATCATAGGTTAAAGGTCTGGCGAGACAACGATTTTGAATCCGCGGGAATTCATGGCCTTGCACCCTCAAGCCTGGCTGAAGGCCCTGCCCGGCGGGCTTTACTGCGAGCCCGGCGGGTTCTTCATCGACCCGTCGCGCCCGGTCGACCGCGCCATCGTCACCCATGGTCACGGCGATCATGCCCGCGCCGGCCATGCCAAGGTCGCGGCGACGGCGGAGACGCTGGCGATCATGGCGGTCCGCTATGGCGACGGCTTTGCGCGCCAGACCCAGGCCCTCGCCTATGGCGAGCGCCTCGCGCTAGGCGACGTCACCCTCATGCTGGAGCCGGCGGGCCACATCCTGGGCAGCGCCCAGGTGGTGCTGGAGCATGGCGGCAGCCGTGCCGTCATTTCCGGCGACTACAAGCGCCGCTTCGATCCCACCTGCCCGCCTTTCACCCCGGTCCACTGCGATGTCTTCGTCACCGAGGCGACCTTCGGCCTGCCGGTTTTTCACCACCCGCCGGACCGCCAGGAGATCGCCAAGATCCTGCATGCGCGGGATCTCTTCCCCGACCGCAACGTCCTGGTCGGCGCCTATTCGCTCGGCAAGTGCCAGCGGGTCATCGCGCTGCTGCGCCGCGCCGGCTATGACCGGCCGATCTACCTGCACGGCGCGCACCAGGCCTTGTGCGACCTCTATGTGGCGCTGGGGCAGGACCTGGGCCTGCTGCTGCCGGCGACGGTGGCCGACACGGCGAAGATCAAGAACGAGATCGTGCTCTGCCCGCCTTCGGCCATCGGCGAGATCTGGAGTCGCCGCCTCGGCGATCCGGTGCCGGCCGTCGCCTCCGGCTGGATGCGCATCCGCGCCCGCGCGCGCCAGGCGCGGGCCGAACTGCCGCTGATCATCTCCGACCATTGCGACTGGGACGAGCTGCTGCAGACGGTGGGCGACGTCGATGCGCCGGAGGTCTGGGTCACCCATGGCCGCGAGGAGGCGCTGATCCACGCCATCGCCCAAGGCGGCCGCAAGGCGCGGGCTTTGTCGCTGGTCGGGTATGAGGACGAGGAATGACATTCCGAGCACCGAATCCCCTCCCCCGATGCGGGGGAGGGCCCCGTCGGCGCATGCCGACATTCGTCGGCGGGGGGAGGGGGCAGCCGCGCCTCGCTGCCCGGCAACCTTCGCACGCGGCCCCCACCCCTTCCCTCCCCCCCTTCGGGTGGAGGGGGTAACAGCTAATGCAGCCCTTCGCCGACCTGCTCGATGCCCTCTCCTATCAGCCGGCGCGCAACGGCAAGCTGGCGCTGATCGCCGATTATCTGCGCCACGCGCCGGACCCCGATCGCGGCTACGCGCTGGCGGCGCTGTGCGGCGCGATCGACCTGCCCGGCGTGAAGCCGGCGGCCCTGCGCGAGATGGTGCAGGCGCGCATCGATCCGGAGCTGTTCGACTGGTCCTACGACTATGTCGGCGACCTGGCCGAGACCATCGCCCTGATCTGGCCGGCCGATGCGGCCGCGCAGCATCCGGCGCCGCGCCAGAGTCCGCATCTGGGCGAGGTGATCGAGCGGCTGCGCCTGGCCGCGCGGTCCGAGGCGATGATGCTGATGGCGGGCTGGCTCGATGGGCTCGACCCCACCGGGCGCTGGGCGCTGTTGAAGCTCTGCTCCGGCGCGCTCCGGGTCGGTGTCTCTTCACGGCTGGCCAAGACGGCCCTGGCGCAACTGGGCGATGTCCCGCTGGAGGAAATCGAGGAAATCTGGCCGCAGCACGCCCCGCCCTATGCCGAGATCTTCGCCTGGGTCACGGGTACTGCACCGCGCCCGGCCGCGCGCAACGTGCTCGGCTTCCGCCCGCTGATGCTGTCGCACCCCATCGAGGAAAGCGATTTCGGCAATCTCACGCCGCATGATTTCGCCGCCGAGTGGAAATGGGACGGCATCCGGGTGCAGATCGCCGCAAGCGGTCCCGGCCAGGCGCGGCTCTATTCCCGCGCGGGCGAGGAGATCACCGCGTCCTTCCCCGACCTGGTCGAGGCGCTGGACTTCGATGCCGTGCTCGACGGCGAGTTGCTGGTGGCGCGCATGGCGGACGGCAAGGTCGAGATCGCGCCTTTCAACGACCTGCAGCAGCGCCTCAATCGCAAGAAGCCGAGCGCGACGCTGATCCGCGCCAATCCCGCGCATGTGCGGCTCTACGACGCGCTCTCCATCGGCGGCGAGGATCTGCGCCCGCTGCCTTTGCGCGCGCGCCGCGCGCGGTTGGAAGCGTGGTTCGCGGAGCGGCCGCGGCCGCGCCTCGACCTTTCGCCCACCATCGCCTTCGCCGA
>WBZN01001026.1_pt1 | contig 17875 bp, 16 predicted proteins | sample 5204281 | NCBI WGS metagenome assembly WBZN01 (sample SAMN12344347, study PRJNA552823) | activated sludge metagenome | biome: Activated sludge suspended growth; feature: Nitrification reactor; material: Wastewater; isolation source: activated sludge from nitrification reactor of wastewater...
AGCAACGCGCACAGACCCAGCAACGCCAGCGCGCGGCCGACGAGCAGCAACGCGCACAGACCCAGCAACGCCAGCGCGACGAGCAGCAACGCCCACAAACCGGGCCGCACCAGCGCCCGGCCGGTCGATAGCCGCTCGTGACGATCGCTGCTTCGCGCGCTACGTGGCGATCTGCGCGCGGGCCTCGAGGAGGTCGGCCGGAGTGAACGTCCAGCAGCTCACGTGGATCGACTGGCCACGGCCGCCCGCGGCTCATTGGACCAGGCCGCCGACGTCCGCCCCTTCGTACCCACCGGTGGACGCGCCGGGGAGCGTTCCAGGGGGGCTTCCTATGTGCAAGTACCTCCACTGATTCGCGAGCCAGCGCCAGGACCGGACCTCACCCTCGGAACTGACCCGGGATGACCTCGCCCGCAAGCACGCGGTCGTAGAGCGCCAGCTTCACCCCGATCACCTCGAGCGTCGACTTCAGGTGCTCCAGCTGCGCCTCGATCTCGCGCTGATGCGCAGCGAGCAGCGCGCGGCGCGCGGCGACGGTACTGTGACCGCGGCGGGCGAGGCGCGCGTACTCGAGCATGCGCCGGATCGGCATGTCCGTCGCGTGCAGCCGCTTGAGCAGCTCGAGCCACCGCAGATCGGCGTCGCCGTAACGGCGATGACCGCTGCGCGCACGCGCGACAGGTTGCACGAGGCCGATCCGCTCGTAGTAGCGCAGCGTGTGCGTCGTGATCCCGGTCCTCGCCGCGACCTCTCGGATGCTCAGTCCCACGGCGGTGTCGGACCGTGGCGGCGAACGTCTCGCCCGGGTGCCCATGCCCCCGACGATACGGGATCAGACCTTGAGCCGGCCGGCGGCCGCGCGGATTTCCGCTTCGGTCGGCGCGCGCGCGACGCCCCGCGGATCACGCGCGTTCTGGAATTCGACCATCCAGCCTGGGTACTCGGCCGGGAGCGCGCTGGCCTCGTCGAGGAGCTTCACGTGCTCCGGCGCCAAGCGCAGCTCGGTCGCGGCCAGGTTGTCGCGCAGCTGTTCGCGCTTCTTGGCGCCGATGATGATGCTCGTGACGAACGGCTTCGTCAGCTGCCAGGCGAGCGCGACCCGCGCGACGGAGGCGTTCGTGGCATCGGCGACCGTGCGCAGCGCTGCGAGCACCCGCGGGAACCGCTCCATGTTGACCGGCGGGAAGTCGAACGACGCGCGCCGAGCGTCGTCGGGGCCCTTCTTGTTCGGATCGAACTTGCCCGACAGCAACCCGCCTGCGAGCGGACTCCACGGCAAGATCGCGACACGCTCCGCGAGACACATCGGCGCGATCTCGCGCTCGATGTCACGGCCGGCGATCGAGTAGTACACCTGTGCGCTCTGAAAGCGTGCGAGGCCATGGGCCGCGGCGAACGTGAGCGCCTTCGACGCGAGCCATGCCGGCAGGTTGCTGAAGCCGACGTAACGAGCCTTGCCAGCGCGGACGACGTCGTCGAGGGCACGGACGGTCTCCTCGATCGGCGTCGCCGGATCGAAGCCATGAATCTGGTAGAGGTCGACGTGGTCGAGTCCCAGCCGGCGCAGGCTGCCGTCGATGCTCGCGAGGATGTGCGCGCGCGATAGCCCGACCTGGTTGACACCCGGCCCGACGCGGCCGCGCACCTTTGTCGCGATCACGACTTGCTCCCTCGGCCGCGCGAGCGACTTGAGGGCCGCACCGACATGGCGCTCGCTCTCGCCGTCCGAGTAGACGTCGGCGGTGTCGATCATGTTAACGCCGGCATCGAGCGCGGCCCCGACGAGCGCCTCCGCTTCCTTGCTGCCCAGGTCGCCGATCGCTTGCCAGACGCCGCCGCCGCCGAAGGTCATCGCACCCAGACACAGCTCCGAGACGTACAGGCCGGTCTCGCCGAACGAGTTGTAACGCATGGGTGCACCCTACGACTTCGAGCGCGCTCGAAGTCAAGCGCGGCTGAGCGATCCGGTCCGGAGCTGATGATTCGGTCATCGGTTCCAGCGATGGAGAGCTGCAGCGCAACCAAGGCGGGACCACCGGCACGGGCCGTTCGCTCGGATTCGCTTGTCAGCGGCGCGCGCGCTTCGCAACACGCGCGTTCGGCGGTCCGCCTCCCGACACCATCCGGTCCGAGCAAGATCGGCGGCCGCCAGCATCGCCGAGCTCAGGGGACGGCGTCCAGCCTGCCCAGCACACCATGGGTCTCCATCACCGGCCCTGCTGTGTAGAACGTCTGGAGGTGCGACATGCCCGCCACGTCGAGACCGAACCGGAGCGCCCACAGCCCGTCGATGACGATCTCGGCGCCGCGGTTGTCGACCAGCGGGGCCACCAGCGCACCGGTCGTCAGGTTGTACGCACCGATCCGCCCATCGCCGAAGTTTCCGACGAGCAGCGTGCCGGCGATCCGCGGATAGTCCGAGGGGACGATCGCCATCCCCCACGGTGAATTCAGCGCCCCCCCGGTGATCAAGCGGCGGACGAACGTGCCGGTCTTGTCGAACACGTTGATCGCACCGTTACCGAGTCCGGCCACGTCGTCGTGCTTGGCGGCGTTCTGCTTGGCATACGAGACGTACACGTTGTCGCCGGCGGCCATCACGTTGAACGGGGCGAAGCCTGCCAGCGGGCTCGGATCCTTGTACTTACCCTCCGGCAACCTGACCGGCATGTAGTTCGCGTCGAACACGTCGATGGTGTTCTTCGCGAAGTTGGCCGCGACGATCACCCTTCCGGCTCCGGTATCGACGAAGTCGAAGCCCTTGTAGACCGCCCCATCCGCCGACTTGTCGACGCGCAGGACACCCGTCGTGCCGGTCTGCCACCCGATGATCGTGCCGTCCTCGCTGCTCAGCACGAACTTGTCGCCGAGGAAGTCCGTCGCGACCGAGTTGAACTGCTGGCCGGTCGGGGCCGCCGGATTGGTGTCACCGGCTGGCACCGGAAGCCTCACGACGAGGGGGACGATCGTGCCGTCGGCGTTGTAGACGGTCGCGACCCCCGTGTGATTGTCCGCGACCCAGATCGGGCCAGCGGGGCTGAACGCGAGCCCCCACGCGTTGACGAGGTTGGGATCCACCGTCACGCCTGGGGCGGCCACATCGGAGACCAGAGGCGTCTTCGTGACCGTCCCGGGGGCGATGCTCAACACATCGAACGGGATCGCAGCGTCAAGGTGGTCGTTGTTGTCCGAGCATCCGAAGCTGATCGTCGATGTCACGAGAGACGCGGCCCAGATCTGAAACCGACGAGAGTTGATTGCTGTCATGATGATCCTTCTGGCGAGTTGTGAGAACGCCTTGCCATCGAGCAGCTGACGCCAGTTGCAAAGTCCCAGCCACCGAGCGATCCCGTGCGCCTGACAGGAGGCGCACCGCGCGGCAGCGTGGTTCACGACGCCGATGTCTCGGTGGATCCGAGCGAGCGCCGATGCTCCCGGATCTCGACGGTGCGACGAAGGTTCGGGAGGAAGCTGCCGGCGGCATCCTCGTGAGCTTCCTGCGGACAACGAGCGGAAACCGTCCGTGCTCCCTGCTGCTCGCGACGCGGTGACCACCGAGGCGGCCATGCGAACGCCCGCGCACAACACACGGCCCATCGCGGCGCGGCGCTCGGCAGACGATCACCTCCCGTTGCGTTCGTCACACCCAGGCTCGCGGCGCGAGGTAGCGGTTACGGCGGTCGCACGCATCGCGATCTTCGAGGCGCTACGTGCGCTGACCCGCTCGTCGATCGGGCGGGCGCTGACAACCTCTGCAACCGCCTGGGCGATGCCGTCGGTCGCGATGCGTCGAGGCGATCTCGTCGGGTCGCAGCTGCGGCCTCGACCTCCCGGCCGGTGAGGACGCAACAGTCATGGATCCGCACGGATCTCGCGGTTCGCCGGTAAGCTCCCAGGATGCGCATGAGGTGGGCCGTGGTGATGGTGATGGTGATGGTGGGCTGCGCACCCGACGACGACCCGACCGATGGCGTCGTGAGCGGCAGCCGGCTCGCGATCTCGCACTGGGAGCTCGGCGGAGCGCGCGTGCTCGTCGACGGCCTCGGCCGGTACCACGACAAGCTCCGTGACGAGGACTGTGTCCCGATGCCATGGACTGACGGCGGTGTCTACTGCACGCCGCGCGGATCGTTCCCGTACGACACGCTCGAGCTGGTCTATGCCGACGCAGCGTGCACGCAGCCCGTCGCGTTCACGCGATCGACCTGCGGATCACCTCCGCCGACGGTGCGGGTCACCGACGCACGACACGTGGCGCGCTTGTTCGAGGTCGGCGCCGCGCGCGACGCCACGCCGTACTACCGAGGTGGCAGTTCGTGCTTCGGGCCGTATCAGGTCAGCGCGCAGAGCCCTGGGCGGCTGTTCGACGTCGGCACCGAGATCCTGCCCGCCGAGCTGGTGCAGATGACTCCCGGTACGCCCCGTGGCACGGGACGGATCCGCCAGCGCGATTGGGAGACGGCTGACGGTTCGCGCACGCCCGCGGATGTCTACGACCAGACCTTGCGCGCGGACGGCGAGGCGACGATGAATGACCCCACCCACGTGACGATCCGTCCGCTCGTGACCCAGGACGTGCCCCGGTCGCCGTTCTTCCGCGATGCGAGCTGCACCCATCCGGCGGTCGAGGTTCCCGACGGAGCGCCTCCACCCGCTGTCCTCATGCGGCGAGGCGACGGATGTCACTGGCCGAGCTATCTCGCGCGCGGCCCGGAGGTCACGACGCAGCTCTACCTCGGGGATCCCACCGCGTGCGCCGCCACGTCGCGACCACCAGGTCAGCGGTGGTTCGTGATCGGCGACCCGATCCAGCTCCCGGTGCTCGCGCGAGGTCCCCGCGACACCGATGATCGGATCGCACCGATCTACCTCACCGGGGACGACATCACGATCCGCGATCAAGCCGTGTTCGACACCCGGCGTGGAGAAGACTGCTGGATCGCTCCGTTTGCCGACGGCACCCATCGCTGCGTGGGCGACGCCGCGCAGGTGACCTCGACCTGGTTCGCCGACCCGGCATGCATGGTACCGATCCAGCTCGCCGAGGGATACGACTCCTCGATGTGCCCCGCCCCGACCACCACGCCGCACCTCGCTTACGAGGCGGCAGCGGATGGGCGATGCGACTTCGCGATCGCGAAGATGTTCCAGATCAGCGTCCGACGCGATCCGGCGTACGCCGTCACCAGCGCGGGCTGTGCACTCCACACGGGCTCGGCCCTGTACGAGCTCGGCGACGAAGTCCCGGCGACCCTGTTCGCCGAGGCCACGCTCGTTACCAACTGAACGTCAGGAGCGCTTCGAACGGGAGCGAGATCGAGCTCAGACAGGTTCGAGAGGCGCGGCTCGCGCTAGAACGGGTCATCGAGCGCGCTGACCCGGATCAACTTCTTGTTGACGAACTCCTCGATGCCGAGCTCCGAGAGCTCGCGACCGTAACCCGAGCGCTTGGTGCCGCCGAACGGGAGGTTCGCCGTCGTCCACGTCGGATGGTTGATGAACACCATCCCCGTATCGATCTTGTCGGCGACGCGTTGGCCGCGCGCGATGTCCTGCGTGAACACGCTGCCGCCCAGGCCGTAGCGAGAGTCGTTCGCCAGCGCGATCGCCTCGTCTTCGTCCTTGACGCGGAAGAACGCCGCGACCGGGCCGAAGAGCTCCTCGTAGTACGTCGGCATCCCGGGCTTCAGGTCGGTGAGGATCGTGGCCTCGATGAAGGCGCCCGGACGATCGATCCGCTTGCCGCCGAGCGCGACCTTCGCGCCCGCCTCGACGCTACGCCGCACCTGATCCTCGAGCTGAGCGGCCGCGGCCTCGCTGCTGAGCGGACCGAGCTGCGTGCTCGGGTCCGTGGGATCCCCCACGTTCAACTTCGCGAGCTTGTCCTTGAACTTCGCGAGGAACTCGTCAGCGACCGCGTCGACCACGATGATCCGCTTCGACGCCACGCAGCACTGCCCCGTGTTGTTCATGCGCCCCACCACTGCCCAGTCCACCGCCTTGTCGATGTCAGCGTCGTCGAGGACGATCAGCGCGTCGGAGCCGCCGAGCTCGAGCACCGCCTTCTTCACGGCCTTGCCCGCCGCGGCGGCGACGCTCGCGCCTGCGGCGTCGCTGCCGGTGAGCGAGACGCCCTTGATGCGATCGTCGGCGATGATCTCGTCGAGCTGCTTCCCCGGGAGAAAGAGGTTCGTGTAGACCCCAGCTGGGGCGCCGGCATCCTCGAACAGCTGCTCGATCGCGAGGGCACACTGCGGCACGTTCGACGCGTGCTTCACGATCACGACATTGCCGATCATGAGGTTGGGCGCCGCGAACCGAGCGACTTGATAGAACGGGAAGTTCCACGGCTCGATCCCCAGGAGGACGCCGATCGGCGAGTGACGCACGATCGCCTCACCACGGTCCGGCTTCAACTTCGTGTCCGCCAGGAACCGCGCTCCATGGTCGGCGTAGTACGCGAAGATGTCGGCGCTGAGATCGATCTCGGCCTCGGACTCGCTGATGCGCTTGCCCATCTCGAGCGTGATGAGCTGTGCGAGCGCTGCCTTGCGATCGCGCAGCTTGTCCGCGACTCCTTGGAGGAGCTGCGCGCGCCGCGCGTACGGGGTCTCGCGCCAGTCCTCGAACGCGCGCGTCGCGCGATCGAGGAGCGCGTCGACCTCCTCCCGAGTTGCGGGCTCGAAGGTCTGGACGACTTCATTCGTGAAGGGATTTACCGTTTGGATAGCCATGGCATCACACATCGCTGGTGGTCATTTGCCGAGAGCTGGGTGCACCTCGTACGTCCTCGGCGGCCCATCGACGAACGACGGTGTCTCGTGGATCGAGACGAGCATGCCCTGTACCAATGGCCATCCTGGCGCGCCGATCCGGACCGACCGATGTCGGCGCGACGGTCCCTCGTCGACAACGATGCGCCGAGGTCAGCCCCTCGAGGCCCCCGTGGCGGGTGTGAGCGTTCCTCCGGCGTGCGGCCGAGCGACGACGAGCGATCTCGCTCGTAACCAGCGACCATTGCCGTGCGGCCTAGCTGGTGCTCGTCGAACAGGCGTCAATGCCGCGCATAGGTTCCCTCATGCACGATCTCGGACAGGAACCAAGCACGGCGCTCGGTCTCATCGATCCAGATCTCGATCAGGCTCGCAGTCGCGACGTCCCGATGCTCGTTGCAGATCTCGTGGACCGCGCGCAGGTGCCCGGCGAGACTCCGATTGTCCTCGCACAGCTCGGCGAGCATGTCGGACGGCTCGAGCTCCAGCGCGTCGTTGTCCTTGACGCGCTGGAGTCGCGCGATCTGCCCGATCGACTTCAGCGTGGGTTGACCGATCTTCCTCACGCGCTCGGCGACAGGATCGGTCATCGCGAACACCTGCTCGCTCTGCTCGTCGAGGAGTAGGTGATAGTCGCGAAAGTGCGGACCGCTCATGTGCCAATGAAAGTTCTTGGTCTTGATGTAGAGCGAGAAGACATCCGCCAGGATCTCGTTCATCGCGGCGGCGATCGTCTCGCTCGCGGTGATCTCCAGGTTGCTCGGCGGACCGAGCGAACCATTCTCCGGTCGCGTGATCTTCTGGTGTCCGGGACTCGATGTCGTAGCTTTCGTCATGACGCGGTCCTCTTGTCCGTCTGTTTCGCCGCATCAGTGCTGCTTTCGTGCCAGGCAAGCGACGTTGGTCATCGATGCCCCAGGCACTCGTCGTGAGGAACAGCAGGTCCGTCGGATCCTCATGGACCCGCGCTCCTGCCGGAGCGCGTCTGCCCCTGCCCGCCGCTCCACGTCAACGACGTCACGCCGGAGCGGTGGCGTCAGCTGGCACCTGACCTGCAACGACGAACTGGGTGAACAGATCGGGGAAAGTGCTGCGATCCGATCGCCCCGCATGGCTCGCGCGCGTTCCCGCGTGCGCGACGACGCGCGCTCCCGCCGATGCGCCGAGGTCGAGCGTGCGCTGGCTCGCGCCTCCGCAGGCGGGTCTTCATCGCCTACGCTCGAGGCCTAGGTGACGAGCGCTCCGTCACCACTGCACGACCGCGTCGATCACGAGACCGGTCGATGGCTGATCGATCCCTCGATCGGTCGTGATTCGTGATCGCGAGTCGACTCCTGAGCCCTCGTGCGCACGCTGGGGTCCTCGCAGCGGTGGCCTTGGGCTGCTCGATGCGCTCGAAGTCCTCGGGTGATGCGGTTGATCGAGGCAATCACCGCATCGGGGAGCTCGAGGTGGTCGCTCGCTTGCTCCGACCGGATCCAAGCGGGATCGCGGTCACCCCCGACGGCAGCGTGTTCATCGGATTTCCACGGCATGCCGATGATCACAGCGGCCCGACCCTCACGCGCCTGGAACACGGTCGAGCCGTGCCATTTCCCGACGAAGCCATGACCATGCCGTCGAACGGCAACCCTGCCGACCACCTCGTCTCAGTCCACGGAATGACGACCGACACCGCCGGACACCTGTGGGTGATCGACGACGGAAAGCGCGCCGGTAAACCCATCGCAGAGGGTGCCGGCAAGGTCGTTGGTTTCAATCCGAGCTCGGGCGTGGTGGTCGCCAGCGTCGTGATCCGATCGCCGGTGATGCTTCCGGATAGCCACCTGAACGACCTGCGAGTCGACCTCACCCACGGCGCCAAGGGCACCGCGTACGTCGCCGACTCCTCGTTCGGAACATCGCCAGGCTTGATCGTCGTCGATCTCGCGACCGGCCGGCAGCGGCGCGTGCTGACCACGCACCCTTCGACGCAACCCGAGCGGGGCTTCGTCGCGATCTTGGAAGGGCAACCGCTACGCTACGATGCGAAGCACCCGACCTTCCCGATCGGCGGCGTCGACGGCGTCACGCTCAGTCCCGATTCCAAGCGCTTGTACTTCTCTCCCCTGACGAGTCGGCGCTTGTACAGCATCCCGACCGCGACGCTCGCCGACTTCAGCACCAACGACGAGGTGCTCGCGGCGGCCGTCGTCGATGAAGGTGAGAAAGGGTTCGCGGACGGACTCGCCACGGATCCGCAAGGTCGGATCTACATGACCAACGGCGAGCACGACGCGATCATCCGACGTTGGCCGGATGGACACTTCGACGTCGTGGTCCGTGATCCCCGCATCGTGTGGCCGGACGGAATCTACGCTACCGACCGGTACATCTACGTGACCCTCGGGCAATGGAATCGCCTCGCGGGCTTCAACAACGGCCGAGATCTACGTCAACCGCCATTCTTGATCGTGCGCGCCCCGACGGGAGACATCTGAACCTTCGAGGAGAGAGACCATGGTGTCCGTGCCCCCCTGGTGAAGCTCAACGACGGCCACGAGATCCCGATGATCGGGATCGGAGCCTGGCCGCTCACGGACGGCGAAGCCGAACAGACGATCCGGATCGCGGTCGAGTCGGGCTATCGCCTCGTCGACACTGCATCGCGCTACGGCAATGAAGCCGGGGTCGGACGCGGGGTGCGCGACGCAGGGGTCGACCGTGGCAAGCTCGTCGTGACGACTTCGCGCTCGATGCCAGCGATCGGAAGAACATGTCGAAGCTCGACCGCGCGCTTCGGCTCGGCGGCGATCCATCGACGTACGTCGAAGAGTAGATCGAGAGATCGGCGGCGTGCGCCGCTGTCGCGGTGAGCGATGGAGTAACGATGGGGCTCATTGCCCCTCGACCAGGGCGGTCCAGAGTGAATCATGAAGCGGCGCTATCGCTCCACCGCTCCCGTGGTGACGTTGCTGCTCGGCGTATGTGCCGGCCTCGCCCCAGCACAAGCAGATACGCCAACGACGCCACCAGTCGTCACGTACTGGCACGACTGGACCGACAAGTACGGCATCAGCCACATGACCCGTTGCGAAATGAGCCACTTCGACTTGAAGAGCATGTCGAAGCCAGCCGACCCGCAATGGCAGAATCGCCAATCGCCGGTCACCGCGACGGTGATCACGACCGTGCAACCCGATGGCTGGAAGGGGACATGGCACGAGGATCCCAAGGTCCAGTGGATCATCCCGCTCAAGGGAACCTGGTTCGTCGAAGCAATGGACGGTACGCGCGTCGAGCTCGGCCCCGGTGAGATCTCGCTAGGAGAGGATCTCAAGACGCGACCCGATGCCGACGGACACAAAGGCCATCTCTCCGGCAACGTCGGCCGTGGGCCGGTGACGCTGATGGTGATCCAGCTCGACGTCGAGCCGACGATCGATCAGCCGTGTCGCTTCAAGTAACCCGCACGAGGGGCGGCCATGACTGCGATCGCCCCCATGACTGCTTCGCCTTGCCCGCGACATAGCGCGGCGACCATTCGTGGCCGCGATATGTCGTCGCGCATCGGCGCTGCCCGCAGGTATCGTAAGTTACGGATCTGTATGCACATCAAGCGCCCGATGTGGTGCGCGTCAGCGGCACGAATGATGCGCAATACGGTTCGTGATGGGGCTCACACACACCTGCGCACGTCTCCGCACCGCCGTTCGCGCGGTCGAAATGAGACCTGAGCAGCCATCTGCGCAACAATTAATCATCGTGTCCCCAAGAGTAGTCAGCGGAGTGGGTCGTTTGGCCGTCGGCATGGCTTGGTTGGCTGCCTGCTCGACCGAGGGCAGCGATGCGACATGGCAGGTCGTCGCCGATCAGCTGCCGGCATCGTTGATGTCCGTGTGGGCGGGCAGTCCGAGCAACGTGTGGGTCGTCGGCGGTGCGCCCCCGGGCGCCACGCCGATCGTCGAGCACTACGACGGCACGACGTGGACCAAGTTCGCGCTCGACGCCTCGCTCGTCGACATCGACCTGTGGTGGGTGCGAGGGTTCGAGGATGGTCAGATCTTCATCGGCGGTGAGAAGGGCACGCTGCTGCGCACGACCGACGGAAGCTCGTTCGACTCGATGACGCCGCCGCGCAGCGACGTCATCGTGTTCGGCATCTGGGGGGCAGCGTCAAACAATGTGTGGGCGGTAGGAGGGACCTCGGCGAACGCCGGCTTCGTGTGGCAGTACGACGGCAGCCACTGGACACCGTTTGCGGGCCTGCCTGCGGGCATCGGGACCTGCTGGAAGGTCAACGGGCTCGGCGCCGACGACGTCTGGATCTCGGGCTCGAACAACACGCTGATGCACTGGACCGGCACCGGCACGCTCGACAGCGTGAGCGTCCCGGACCCCGACATGCAGCAGAACAACCTGTTCTCGATCGGCGCCAACTCGAAGCGAGTGGTCTCGGTCGGTGGCTCCAACCAAGGGGTGCTCTACGAGAACGACGGTGCCGGTTGGACGACGCCGCTGCCGTCATCCGCCGGCCTCCTGATCCTGTCGGGCGTCACGGTGTCCGAGAACGAGGTATATGCGGTCGGCGGTGGCGGCGAGATCTTGCGCAGCGCGAGCGCGGGGCAATGGGCGAGCGAGCCATCGGGGACCACGCAGAGCCTGCACGCGCCCTTCATCGATCCATCCGGTGACGTGTGGGCCGTCGGCGGACATTTCAACAGCAATCCAACGAGCAATGGCGTCCTCCTCCATAAGGGTGCGGCGCTGAACGGGAGCTTTCAATGATGATGATTTCCACGAAGTATCTCGGGTTCGCGGTCGTGCTCGTCGCTTGCAGCACCGATGCCGATCGCAGCGACCCATGTGACGGCGCGGCGTCGGGCGAGGCCTGTCGGTGGGCGGGCACCGGCGCGCAAGGCTTCAACCGAGCCAACCCGAACAGCGACCGGCTCGACAGCGTGCTCAACAACCCCACCGACGTGACGTTCGCACCCGACGGCCGCGCGTACATCGTCGACTGGAACAACCACATGATCCGGCGGGTCGAGCAAGACCAGTCGATGCAAGTGGTGATCGGTACGCTCGCCGAGGGCGACGGCGACGCAGCCGGGCTGGACCACATCGGCCCGGACGCCGAGCACCCGTACTGTGGCGCGCCCGGTACCATCGGGACGAACGTCTCGTTGAACCACCCCGTACAAAGCGTGTTCGGGCCGGACGGCCTGCTCTACCTCGCGGCCTGGCACAACAACAAGATCCGCACGCTCGACACCGCGACCGGCATCGTGAAGACGATCGCCGGCGACTTCTACAACACCGGCGGCGCGGGCGGCGACGGCGGCCCCGCCTGCGATGCCTTGTTCAATCAGCCCAGCTCGCTCGCGATCGCCTCCGACGGAACGATCTACGCCGCGGATCAGCGCGACGTCCGCATTCGCACGCTCGCGCCGTCCGCGGACCGCGCGATCTCGTCGCTCGCCGGCGTGCAAGGGAAGCGGTGCGTGCTCTCGGAGGGAACCGGGTGCAGCCTCGGCGACGGCGGTCCCGCAAGCGCCGCTAACTTCGGCTGGGACATCACCAATACGCCCCAGGTGTCGGGCGCGGTGCTGCTGGTCGATCGCACGCTGTACGTCTCCGACAGCGCGAACCATCTCATCCGCCGCATCGATCTCGACACCGGCATGATCGAGTCCATCGCGGGCAGCGCAGCGCAGGCTGGTTACTCGGGTGATGGCGGCCCGGCCTTGGACGCGAAGCTCAACTGGCCGCTCGGCTTGGCGCTCGGCCCCGATGGTCGCCTCTACATCGCCGATCGCAGCAACCACGCCGTTCGCGCGCTCGATCTGACGACCAAGATCATCACCACCGTCGTCGGAGACGGCACGATGTGTGACACCTCCCAGCAGACGTGCCCAGACGCTGCACCGGCGCTGCAAATGGAGCTCAACCAGCCGTACGGGGTCAAGTTCGACGCGGCCGGGAACCTCTACGTCGCCGATACCTTGAACAACCGCATCGTGAAGGTGGCTCGATGAAGACGCTGTCGCTCGTCGCGTTGTCCTGGCTTGCCGCGTGCGGCGACAACATCCAGATCTGCGATCCCGAGGCGCCCAACTCGATCTGCACGATCGCGGGACATACCCTCGACGAGGGCTATCACGGGGACGACGGGCTCGCGATCGATGCGGACCTGTTCATCCCGATGGACAGCGTCGTCGCGCCCGACGGCACGGTCTGGTTCATCGACTTCAACAACTACGTCGTGCGCCAGATCGACGACCAAGGTGTCATCCATACGGTGATCGGTAACCATCGTCTTGGCGACAGCCCCTCGGACCTGGGTGTCGCGACCGTCGCGGCGCTCGACGCGGCCAACAACCACACGCCGACGATGGCGTTCGCCAACGGCTACGTCTACCTCGCCGCCTGGCACGAGAGCCGGCTCAAGCGGGTCAGGCTGTCAGACATGATGATGGAGAACGTCGGTGGTCGCGGGACGCGCGCGCACTACGACGGCGACGGCGCGGCCGCGATGAAGGCCGGCGTCGACGAGCCCTCGAGCATCGCGTTCGATCCGCAAGGCAACCTCACGTTCATGGATCAGGGCAACCTGGTCGTGCGTCAGATCGACTCCGCCGGGCTCATCCACACGCTCGTCGGTGCGTGCATCATCGAGGCTGCGGACTGCGCGACGCACCCACCGGTCGCGTGCCCCGGCTCATCGAAGCTGGTGTGCGGCGATCCGGCGACGGACTGCATCACGAACGCCGGGACCGGCGAGACCGGCACCCCCGATCCGAGCCGGGCGGGCAACGTGCTCTGCACGCAGCGCTCGGGCGGAGACAACGGTCCGGCGATCCTGGCGCGGATCAATCTGCCGTACACGCAATCCGCCGACCCGGTGGGGCGCATCGCGTACGATCACAAGGGCAACCTGATCATCGCGGAGGCCGGCGGCAATCGCATCCGCAAGGTCGACGCGCAGACCCAGATCATCACGACGATCGCGGGCACCGGCAACGCGGGCTACTCCGGCGACGGCGGCCCCGCGACGCAAGCCGAGCTCAGCCATCCCGTCGACGTCGCGATCGGCGACGACGACTCGGTCTACTTCGCCGACACGTTCAACCACTGCATCCGCAAGATCGATCCCGACGGCATCGTGTCGAGAGTGGCCGGCGTGTGCCAGTTCACGGACGACGGCGGCGGCGGCGACTTCTCCGGTGACGGCGGTCCCCCGCTCGAGGCGCACCTGCAGCGGCCCTACGGCATCGACCTGGTCGGAACCAAGCTGTACATCAGCGACTCGTACAACAATCGTCTGCGGCTCGCGAACCTGCCCTCGCCATGAGGACCCACGACCGGGCCTCGGCTCACGGAAACGGTGGCGAAAGGGAGGTCCGGGGTTCTCGCCCCGGAGACCGAGCGAAGCGCGCCATCTCCGGTGCCCCGCTCGTGCTCCCCATCCTCGCCGTGCTGTCGACCGCCTGCAGCGAACCCACACCGCTACCTCCGCCGCTGTTTCCCGTCGACTACGCGACCTACACGGAAGTGCGTCGTTGCCGACCGAGCCTCGAGCACGGCCCCGACAACATCCGTGTGCTGGCCTCTCCCGACGGAGTGACGACGTACAACACCCGTACCGGGTCGTTCGCCACCGGCGTGATCCTGCTCAAGGAGCAGTTCAACTCCAACGACACTTCGTGCACGGGCCCGATCAAGCAATGGACCGTGATGGAGCAGCTCGCCGAGGGCAGCTCGCCCGATACGCTCGGCTGGCACTGGCAGCGGGTGACCGCCGATCGCCAGACGACCATGGACGACGACGAGACCTGCATCGCCTGTCACGCCAGCTGTGGGCAGCCAGGAGGCGGGGGATACCTGGCGACCTGTACCGATCCGTGATCGCGGCGACCTCACGAGCGATCGTGATCGTCGCCGCGCTGTGTGGCGTTGCCGGCGCGAACGGCCGGGCGCCCGCCACGTCGACGATCCACTTCCAGCGAGCCCACGAGGACAACATCGTCGCGGGCTTGACGTTCGGCCTCGTGGTCTCGCACGACGGAGGCGCCACCTGGCACTGGATGTGCGAGATGGCCGTGGGCTACGGCGGCCTGTACGATCCCCCGTACGCGTACAGCCAGACAGGAGCGATCTTCGCGCCCACGTTCGACGGCTTCAAGGTCAACCGGAGCGGTTGCAGGTTCGATGCGACGTCGTCGGGCACGACGTTCGTCTCGGCGGACACGATCGGTCCCGATCACGCGGTGTACTACGCGGCGTCCGACCCGAGCGACGTCAAGATCTACAAGTCGACCGACGACGGCATGACGTTCCCGACCGCGGCGTCACCCGGCCAGCTCAACGACTGGTGGAGCTCGATCGTCGTCGCGCCCTCCGATCCCACGCGGATCTACCTCACGGGCTATCGCTTGACCTCCGGTCAACCCAGATCCTTCCTGTTGTTTCGGAGCGACGACGGTGGAGCGACGTTCCCGGTCGCGATGTCGAAGGCCGAGCTCACGACGTCCGAGAACTCCGAGATCAAGATCGTCGGGGTCGACAAGACCAACCCCGACATCGTGTTCGCGAAGATCACCTTCGAGGCCGGCGATACCGGCGAGAGCATCTATCGCAGCACCAACGGCGGCACGAGCTGGACCAAGATCTTGACCAAGTCCGACCCGTGCCCGATGTTCTCGAGCGATCCGTGCGGGCTGTCGTTCCTGCTACGCGGCGACGGGACCTGCGTGGCGGCGACGGTCGACGCGGGCACGGTCAAGTCTACCGACTGCGAGACCGCGGCGGCCCCGACGTGGACCGACCTCCCCGGTGCGCCGCACATCAACTGCCTCGTCGAGAACGAGGCCGGTGAAGTCTGGGCCTGCACCCACAACTACGACTCTCCCACGCTCCACTCCGACGGCTTCGGGATCATGAAGTCGGTGACCCTCGCGACATGGACCGGCGTCCTGAAGTTTCAGGACATCGCCGATCCGCTCGAGTGTGAGAGGGGCACGGCACAGCGCGATCAGTGCGTGGAGTCGGTCGACCAGATGCCGTCGGTCTGGTGCTGCCTCGTGCAGCAGCTCGGGCTCGGCTCGACGGCGATCGATTGCAGCGCCGCGCCGCGGTCATGTGGGGCGGTGGTCGCCGCCGATGCCACCGTGGTGACACCGCCCCAAGGCTGCTGTGACACCGGTGGAGACCGCGCTCCGGTCGCCCTCGTGTTTGCGCTCGGCTTCGGCGTCCTCGTCGTGCGCCCGCGGAGACGCGGTCGCTAGAACGCGCCGCCCATGCGCACCTCGATGAGGTCGGCCAAGGTAGGCTCCGGTCGTGCCACACGAGAAGTCGCTCTCGCCGAAAGACTTCGGCGCCTTGTTCAAGGGATTCCTCGAAGAATCGATGACCGGCGCGCCCGTGGAGGTGCCGTTCTTTCGAGGTCGCCTGCAGGAGCATTTCGGCGAGGACCCATCCCGACTTCCGACGCTCAGCGACAGCTTCGAGAAGTCGGACCACCCGAACCTGCATCTCGCGATCGACGCGTATCTCTTGGATGGCAAGCGCCAGTCGGAGCTGATCGGCATCATGGGCGAGGAGGCGTACCGAGCTCCGAGCATCGCGGGGCTGATGCTCTCGAGCTACGGAGGTCGCGCTCCGGCTGAAGGTCCAGTTCAGTACGCCAACGTTTCGCTCGCGGACGGCGAGGTGCTGCCATGCGTCTCGTGTGGGCTCTACCTCATCAGCGATGGGACGAAGCGCTATGCGCTCCTGGTCGCGGTGGGAGACAGCATGCGTCCGTGGGCGAAGCTCCAGGTCGAGGTCATGACGCACGATCATCAGGACGCGGTGCGACTGCTCGCGGACCTACGGACGACGATGCGAAAGCGGAACGTGTACCGCGGACAGGTGGTGTCGCTCGAATACGATCGTCGAGGCGACACCGTCGCCGTGCAGTTCCACAAGCTTCGGCCGATCGCGCGCGAGCAGATCGTGCTCCCCGACGGAATCCTCGAGCGCGTCGAGCGTCAGACGATCGGATTCTCGCAGCATCGGGACGAGCTCCTCGCGGCGGGCCGCCACCTCAAGCGGGGCATGCTGCTCTACGGTCCTCCGGGTACGGGCAAGACCCTCACCGCGATGTACCTCGCGGCTCGGATGAAGGAACGAACGACCTTCCTCCTTACCGGACGCGCACTCGGGCTGATCGAACATTCATGCGCGATGGCGCGGCTCCTTCAGCCCTCGACGGTGATCCTCGAAGATGTGGATCTCGTCGCCGAGGAGAGGACACGACAGGGCTCGGGGTGCACGGTCCTCTTGTTCGAGCTGCTCAACCAGATGGACGGCCTCGGTGATGACGCGGACGTCGTCTTCATCCTCACCACGAACCGTCCCGAGATCCTCGAGCCCGCGCTTGCATCGCGCCCGGGGCGCGTCGACCTGGCCGTCGAGATCCCCGCGCCCGACGCGGAGTGCCGGCGGCGACTGATCGAGCTGTACGGGCGTGGATTGACCCTGCGCGTGGACGACCTGGGTCGGATCGTCAAGAAGACCGAGGGCGTGAGCGCGGCGTTCATTCGAGAGCTGTTGCGGAAGGCCGCGTTGTTCGCGGTCGACGAATCGAAAGATGGCGTCGTCGACGAGCATCACCTGGACGCGGCCCTGCACGAGCTCGTCGTCCAAGGCGGTCATCTCACTCGGAGCCTTCTCGGTGTGCGTCCCGACGTCGATGCGCCGCAGTAATTACGAGCGCCAGTCGCGATGCTGACCGGTCAGGGGCCCGCGAATGGGCGAGCGGCGGTTCCGCGTCGCCGAAGCGGCGCGAGCTGAGGATCTCGACCGGACCGGACAGGCCTCGAAACAAGCGATCCTCGCGGTGATCTGAGGTCAGCGAAGCACGCGCGACAGGCTGAGGTCGAGCTGGCTCGCGACCAGCCGGGCGACCTCCTCGAGCTCGTCGGGGGGCACCGTCGCCGCGAGGTGTAGGCGAGTCGCCGTGGCCACCGCTCCACGGGCATGCTCGAGCTGACGCGCAGCGGTCGCGCGGTGCATCTGGTACATGCGCGCGAGCTCGTCGATCGTGAGCCCGTCGACGAGGTTCAGCCGGAGCAGCGTGC
>WBZN01001028.1_pt1 | contig 17814 bp, 14 predicted proteins | sample 5204281 | NCBI WGS metagenome assembly WBZN01 (sample SAMN12344347, study PRJNA552823) | activated sludge metagenome | biome: Activated sludge suspended growth; feature: Nitrification reactor; material: Wastewater; isolation source: activated sludge from nitrification reactor of wastewater...
TGCCATAGATCGGGCAGGTACTCGGAAAGGAGCAGGCGCTGGCCTTGTTTGTTCCAGATCGTGAACCCGCCGTTGGCGATCTGGAAATAGTGGCGCGGGCCGGCGTCGCCCGTGCTGTCGGACGGATTTCCGGTGTCGGTCAAGGCCTCCAGGAAGCGCCGCAGCGCCGGCGCTGGGACGCCATCGAGCACACCGCCCTTGGGCAGCGCCGACGTGCCAGCGAGGCGCGCCGGCAGGGAGCGATCGGGTTCTTCCTCGCGTGCCTCGTAGGGAGCGCTGGGCCGACGCGCCGATGTCGGTAGCGACGCGGCCAAGCTGGGCAGCACATCGTGGTGAAGGGCAACGCCCACGGAGGGCGCCTCGCACTGCGCGCAGGCGGCGGTCGGTCGGGCCCCCTGCTCGGGCTCGCCCTCGCCGAGCAGAATCGCCGCACCGAGCAGCGCCGCAGCCCCCCAAAACGCGCCGCCGAGCGTCGCTGGCAGGGTAATTCGATACGGCGTCCGATCCATCGTTGATGCCTCCCAGGGCTGCTTCCCGGTGCCGGCTCGTCGGAGTGCGAGCTCGTAGTGGACACGCTGCGCCCGCTGACAGCCTTGCATTCCCGCTCGTCCTTCCACAACGCCCCGGCGACCGGGGAGGGACCGGACGCGCCCCAGGCGCCGCGCCGTCGTGGAACGGATGCTGCCGCTGTGTCTCGAGCGCGTGCCCGCGGCCGCTCGTCCCCGCGGACTCTCGTGGGGGGGCGGCTAGCGCCGCGGCCGCCCTTCCTACCCGTCGTGCTCCAGACGGCTGTCCGCCGGCACCTCTGCGCGCGCGTGCAGTCCGTAGTCGCGCAACACCGCCGCCACGCGCAAACGATAGTCCGCGAAGACGCCGGCCCTGCCGGCGTGCTGAGCCGCCCGATGCGCCTCGACGTTGCGCCATTCCCGAACCGCCTCCTCGTCGCGCCAGAAGGAGAGCGAGAGGATCTTGCCGGGCGTCGTCAGGCTCTCGAAACGCTCGATCGAGAGGAAGCCCGGAATGGCGTCGAGCCTCGGCCGGAGCGCGGCGGCGAGGTCGAGGTAGGTATCGCGTTGACCCGGTGCGGGCTGTACTTCGAAGAGGACGGCGATCATGGTGCAAGGCTCCCGATGGGTGTGCTCCCAAAGAGCGGAATTCGCGTGTTGGCGGAGGCGCGGTACGTGAAGTCGGCGGCGAGTTTCGCGGGATCCCAGCCCCGGTCCAGCAGGGCCTGGACGCCGGCGGCTGCAATCGCGACGGCGACGGTCTCGCCGGGGCAGGCGTGGATGCCCGCCCCGAAGGTGAACGAACGCGGCCCGTGGCGGTCGGGATCGAACTGCTCCGGCCGCGGGTTCGCGTCAGGATCGCGATTCGCGGCGGCGAGCACGACCAGAATCGCCTCGCCGGCGCGCATGGGTTGGCCCGCCACGGTGGCGTCGGTCGCCACGAAGCGACGCGTGTTCTGCACCGGGGCGTCGTGCCGCGCCGCCTCGCGCACCGCGCGCTCGAGGAGAGCCGAGTCGGTTGCGACGCGCACGGACAGCGCCGGGTGCCGCGCGAGCGCGAGCAGGGTGTTGCCGACCAGGCCCGCCGTGGCCTCGTAGGCCTGCGAGAGGAAGCCGACGCCGTTGGCGGCCAGCGTGGCCGTGTCGTCGAGCCCCATCGCGCGGGCGGCTCGCGCCAGCGCCACCAGCGTTCCGTCGGCGGGCGCACTTCCGGAACGCAGGTACCGCTCGAAGATCGCGAGCAGCGCCCCGGCGGCGTCGGCGCCGGCGCTCACGGCCTGGGCAGAGGCCTGGGGCGCGAGGCAACGTACGAAGTCGGCAATGCGGTCGGCCGTCTCCGACAGCGAGTTCTCCGGCAGGCCGAGCAGGGTGCCCGTGGCGTGCACCGGCAGCGCGAAGGCGAACTCCGAGACCGCGCGCGGCGCCGCGCCGGCGCGGGGGGCGAGGCGGCGGGCACACCCCGCGGCGGCGACGCCGAGGCGCGGGAGGTCGACTTCGGCGAGCGCCGCGCCGATGGCGCGCTTCCATGGACAGTGACGCTCGCCGTCGTTCATGCGCACCAGGCGTCCGAAGAGATCGCCGGCGGCGGTACCGGCGATCGCACGCGGCACCGGTTCGCTCGCCGGCCGCACGCACACGGCCTCGTGGGTCAAGGCGGCGGTGACCGCGGCGGCGCCCGACGCGACCCAGAGGCCGAGACCGCCGTCGTGAAAGATGGGCCGCTCACGAACCAGGGCAGCGTAGTAGGGATAGGGATCGCGGTGCGTCACGGCGGCGATGGCGTCGGCGGGAGATGCGAGGTCGAGATGCATGGTCACTCCTCGTCGCCGCCGGCCAGAAACGCCGCCACTTCGCGCCAGAGCGCCCGGTGTCCGGCCTCGAGGTGCATGCGATGTGTGCCGCGGGCGAGCACCGCGTAGCGTTTACGCTGTGCTCCGAGCCGCGCATAGAGCGCGCGGCAATCGGCGTCGGTCGACACGGCGTCCCAGTCACCGCGCACGATCAAGGTCGGTGCCAGGACGTCCGCCGGCTCGTACGGCAGCACACCACGCTCCGCGTCCGCGGCGTCGGCCATCGGGCCGAAGGGAACGCGAACCGCCGCCGGAGTGCGCGTGCGGCTCGCGGGATCGGTGTCCAGATAGGCCGCCACCCAGAGGTCGAAGGTGGCGCGGGCGAGGCGTGGCGCCTCTCCCGGCGGAATGCCGACGCCGAAGTTCTCCCACTGATCGGCGACGGTGACCTCCTGGGTTGCCGGGCCGTCCCCGATCGGCTCCATGGAGACGGCGGCGAGGTGCGTCGCGAGCGGTCCGAACAGCACGAGGCGTTCGACGCGCTCCGGGTGAAGCGCGGCATAGCGGGCCGCGGGGAGCGTCCCCCAGGAGTGCGCCACGATCGAGACGCGGTCGTGTCCAGCCGTACCTCGGATCGCTTCGACCGCGGCGGCGAGTTGGTCGGCGGCCTCGGCGGCGCGGAGCAGGGGCGAGCGCTCGGTCGCGGCGGCGTTGGTCGCGGGATAGCGGTCGGAGCCGCCGTAGCCGAGGAAATCCAGGGCCCAGACGTCGAAGCCGGCGGCTGCGAGATCTTCCATCCAACTCCTGCCGTTCAGGCGGTAGCCGGCGGCGAGTGCCGAGGGAAACGTCGCGCCGTGCACGAAGAGGACGGCCTCCCGCCCGGCCTGGCCGGCGGCCGGCACGTGATGGAGAAACAGGCGCAATGCGGGCGGTGTGCCGAATGCGACCCGAACTCCCGGCTGCGGTCGCGCGGCGCGGGATTTCGTGGTCGGCGCGCCGGCCAACAGGGCGGCCATGGCGGCCGAGGTGAGGACTGCGAGTTTCATCTCCAACTCCTTCGTGGCCGGGCCCGTGGTGCTCGGCGAAGTTGATTCTTGCCGTGCGCTGCGCGAGGCACGCACTGGGCGTGGGGAGCCCGGCGAGGGACCGCACGGCGACTGGATCGCACAGCATTGGGACCGCACTGCGTGGAATAGTGCGGCTTGTTCCCCTTGCACGCTTCGACTACCATCGAACCGTGGGCGACACGCCGGAGATCGCTGCGTTGGCTGCCGTGCTCGGTGAGCCGGCGCGATCGCGCATGCTGGTGTCGTTGATGGATGGCCGCGCGCTCACCGCCACCGAGCTCGCCATGGAAGCGGGGGTTTCACCCTCGACCGCGAGCAGTCACCTGGCGAAGCTCGAGGGCGCCGGCCTGCTGGCGATCGAACGTCAGGGGCGGCACCGGTACTTCCGACTGTCGGCTCCGGACGTCGCCGAGGTGCTCGAGCGCCTGATGGGCCTCGCGGCGCGGACCGGTCGAGGACGCGTCCGAACCGGCCCGCGGGACCCGGCGCTCTGTGAGGCGCGGGTCTGCTACGACCACTTGGCCGGCAGCCGCGGCGTGCGGCTGTTCGCGAGTCTCTGCGAGCGCGGCGTCTTGGCGGGTGGCGGTGAGAACTGGACGCTCACCGACCAGGGCGGCCGCTTCCTCGAGCGCTTCGGCATCGACCTCGAACCGCTACGGGCCGGCCGGCGGCCGCTGTGCCGCGCCTGTCTGGACTGGAGCGAGCGGCGCAGTCACCTGGGTGGCGCGCTCGGCGCGGCCTTGCTCGAGCAACTGTTCGCGCGCGGCTGGGCGCGACGCGAGCGCAAGAGCCGCGCGGTGACGTTCTCCGCCGCCGGCGCCTCGGCCTTCGCCCGCGCCTTTCCGATTCGCACCGCCGCCTGAACGGGCCGGCACCCGCCGGCGAATGGGCAACTGGCAACCGGGAGGCGCGATCGTCTGGAGGGGGATCTGGGAGGGCAAGGCTTACGAAGATCACGGCGTCATCCTCCACCTGGAACCGGGCCGCGCGCTGCAGTACAGCCATTTCAGCCCGCTGGCAGGTCTGCCGGACAGCCCGGAGAACTATCACCGGGTCACGATCGAGCTCGAGGACGACGGCGACCAGACCCGGGTCTCCCTCGCGCAGGACGGCAATCGGAACGAGGAGGAGCGCGCGCATTCGCAGGAGAACTGGCGCGCGATGCTGGTCGCGATGAAAGAGCTTCTGGAGCACCGAGGCGCCTGATCGCGCTCGCTAGTCTTCGGGAGCAACGGGAACCAAGGAGCCGCTCTGCCGGTCGAAGGATGTGGGCGGGCTTCCCTTCCGGAACTCGACACTTCGATGGAGGAGATCATGCAAAGTCACGCAACGGGGCCGCGCAGCGCGATCAACGTCACACCCCTCGTAGACATCGTGCTGGTCCTCCTGATCGTGTTCATGATCGCCGTGCCCGTCGCGCAGCTCGGGCAGCCGGTGCGGACGCCGCCCTCGGCAGCGGCGACGAGGCCGGTCGTGGGCGCTCCGTTGCTGGTGCGCGTGGGTGAAAGCGGCGCGATCTTCCTGAACCGCGAGCGACTCGGCGAGGACGAGCTTGCGGTCCGGCTACGCCAAGCCCTGGCCGGCCGGAGCGATCGCGTGGTGTTCTTCGCCGCCAGCGGTGAGCTCGACTACGAGCGCGTCGCGGAGGTGCTCGACCTCTGTCGGACGAGCGGCGCCACGGTGGGCATCGTGTTCAGCGACTTCGGGGTGTAGAGCGGCGATCGCGCGGAGCGCTTGCAATGCGGCGCGTTCGGCACCGGAGCGGCTAACGCAGCGCCCTCAACGCGGCGATGCGCGGCGCGCGACTCTTGGGGCTGTCGAGGCTGAAGGAGCGCGCGTCGCCGAGGTCGTCGCGTACGAAGGTCTCGGTGCGGTGGAGCTCGGCGTCGAGCGCGGCGTTCCGGGGCACGAAGAGGGCGACCGCGAGCTCGCCCGCGTCGGGATCGAACTCCCAGAGTCCCACGATGCGACCGCGGTCGAGAATCGCGTGACTCGGCAGATCGGCGAGTGAGCTGCCGGCAGTCGACGCGCCCGTGAAGCATGGGCGTCTGGCATCGGCGGCGTCGAGCAGGCTCCTGGCGTCGCGCCGGTTGGCAACGATCGGATCGAGACTGCTGACCGCGGCATAGCGCGGCTCGGCGGGTTGCCGGAAACGTGTCCACTCCGCGAGATCGGCGGCGAGCAGGAAGCGCTCGCTGCCGGCCGCGGCGGGTCGCAGATCGAGGGTCTCGAGGATTTCGCGCGTTGCCTTCACACCCAGGCCGGCGAACCACTGGAACTCGGCGACCGTGGCGGGCCCCACCCAGAGAAAGAAGCGCCGCGCGAGCTCGCGGAACTCCTCCAGGCCGTCGTTGGTCCGCTGCCGTAAAGGGTTGGGTTGCCAGCGCACGTACTTGTAGCGCTGCTGATCCAGTCGACCGTTCACCGGCATCCGGCGCAAATCGCCGCGCGCCTGCAGGCTGCCGAGCGCGAGCGGCAGCGTCGTCGTGAGCCCCTTCTTCTTGCCCGCCTCGCCCAGGCTGCGTGCCGCCGAGCCGGTCGCCCTGCGGATTTCCTCGGGATCGAGCGGGCCCTGGGCGACCGCTTCGAGAACCGCTGCCGCGAGCTGCTCGATCTCGAGGTCCGTGACGCCGAGCTTGCGCGCCTGTTGCATGTCCGCCTGGCCGAATTCACGACCCACGGCGAGCGCCAGGCCGAAGTCCTCCTTGGGCACCACGTAGGTGCAGCCACGCGCCGCCGGGAGCTCGTGGATCTCCAGCCGGGCGACTGCGGCGTCGATCGCGGCGCGATCGAGCCCGGCACGCGAAAAGAGCGTGAGGTACGGTCCCACGCCGCCCACCGAGCGCGACCAGCCGCTGCGCTGAAGCACCGATTGCGGGCTCGCGCCGCGCAGGGAGCCGTCGAGACCCTGGCGCTCGAACCACCAGGCGCGCAGCTTGTGGTCGTCCATCGAGAGATTCCTCCGCAGGCAAGACACCGCCGGTTCGCCCGCGGTCGATGCTGTAGGAGATTCCGGTCGCCCGCAAGCCTGGCCGGCGGCTCCCGGGCGGGCGAGGGCGGCCCGGTGAACGGCGGTGCCGTGTCGCGGCGGCTACGATCCCGCGGGCGCTAGCGGCTACGCTTCGGCCTCGCGTCGAAAGAGCTCTGCGCCGTCAGGATGCCGCCGATGTGGGTCTCCGCCCAGATCCGGATCGCGGCCAGCGGCCCGCGCAGGGAGATGCCCGCCGCGGTGAGCGAGTACTCGACGCGCGGCGGAACCTCGGCGAACACGTGCCGCTCCAGCAGACCGTCGCGCTCGAGCGCCCGCAACACCTGCGTGAGCACCTTCGGCGTCACACCCCGCACCCGTGCGCGCAGATCGGTGAAGCGCAGGGGCGACGTCTCGGCAAGGATCTCGACGACCATCACCGTCCACTTGTCGCCGATGCGGTCGAGCACCCGGCGCGTCGGACAGTTCGGATCGAAGAGGTCGCCGGTCCGCGCCGAGCTATCTCGAGTGGTTTCCATGTGGAAACTATATTCCCTGAAAGTGCTCAGTATCACTTGGGAATTAAAGGGAAAAGCCCTCGGTTCTGCCGCCGAAGAAGGCCCAACTCTCTCCGAGGAGCACCGCGATGTTGATTCTCAGCCGAGCCGCTCGAAGCACCATCCGATTCGTACGGAACCGATTCGCACGGAACACCAACCGATTCGGATGCCCCCGAGATGCGGTCCGAAGCACCACCCGATTCGTAGGCGACCTTCCCTCACCTGCCGCCCTCCTCGTCGCCCTGACCCTGCTCCCCGGAGCAGCGGGTGCCACGCCTCGGCCGGTACCTTTGGGGCTGGAGGTCTACACCGCCGACGCCGGCGCGTTCGGAGTCACCTCGACCCTGCTCTATGGGCCGACGGAGGCCGTGGTGATCGACGCCCAGTTCCGCAACAGCGACGCCGAGAAGCTGGCCGACCGCATTGCGGCCGTCGCCCCCGGGCGCAGGCTGAAGGCGATCCTGATCACCCATCCGCATCCCGATCACTACTTCGGCACCGCCGCGCTGCTGCGGCGCTTCCCTGGCACGCCGATCTACATGAGCGCCGCCGGCATCGCGGAGCTCGAGAAAACCGTGGCCGGCAAGATCGCCTTCTGGTCCGGAGTGCTCGGCAACGAGATTCCCCAGGAGGTGCCGACGCCGCAGCCGGTGCCAGCGAGGCTCACCGTCGATGGCTCGGAGATCGACCTGGTCTCCGACGTCCAGGGGGACGTGCAGGCGAAGACCAATAACTACGTCTGGGTGCCCGGGCTGCGCGCGCTGATCGCCGGCGATCTGGTCTACGCCGGGACGCATGTGTGGCTGGCCGATTCGAGCCCAGCGAGCCGCGCCGGCTGGCGCGCGTCTCTGCGCGATCTCGCGCGACGGCAGGCCAAGGTCGTGGTCGCGGGTCACAAGGCGACGCCGCAGACCGCCGACGCGCCCGCTGACATCGCGTTCGTCGACCGCTACATCGGCGATTTCGACGCCGCGCGCGCCAGCGCCAAGACCGCGGGCGAGCTCGAGGCGGCAATGAAGCAGCGCTATCCGTCGCTCGCGCTCGAGAACGTCCTGGGCTTCGCCGTGAAGGCGGCCTTCCCAAACTGAGGTGGAAGACGGCGCATCGGGACGCCTCGAGCTCGGCGTCTCGATGCGCCGGGAGCACGGTCAGCGGAAGTAGCCCACGACGTCGATCACGATGTCGACGCTGCCGCTGCTCAGGTTGGGCACGGCGATCAGGGAGCCTTTGCCGGACAGCCGCATCACCGCGTTGTTGGCCCGCGTTTGCCCCGTCGAGATGCTGATCGCCGTCGTCGAGGTGATGGTGGCGTCGCCGGGGAACAGCGTGATGCTTCCCGCCGATGGCGGGGTCACCGCGGTGAGGTTGATGGCCACGGCCTTGGCGGTGGCCGGCACGGTGCACAATCCGCTGATCGCGACGGTGCGCGGCGTGTTGGCGGCGAGGGGGCCTCCCGAGCCGCCGACGCGCGTATCGAGAACGCGGCAAGGAGGAAGCGTGTAGAAGTCGAGCGCTGGCAGCGCGGGATCCGTGTCGCGCGCGCGTCCGAACCAGAAGTTGTGCGGCACTGAGCTGGAGTTGCCGCTGCCGCCGCTCTGCGCGTGCCCGGTGGCCAGCCAGGTGTTCGGGTACTTCTCGTGCGGCACCGAACCGTTGTAGTCCCCCCAGCGCCCGACCGTGCCATCCGTGCTCGCCGCGACGCTCACCGTCTCCCAGCCGTTGGTGACGACGTCGGGAGAGAGGTCGTCGCGGATCAGGGCGCGCAGAACCGGCAGCGCGTTGCCGCCGAGATTGTCGATGCTGCCGCCGAGGTGGCCGCGTTGGTTCACCGAGACCGCCGGATAGAGCCAGGCGCTGGTACTGCTCCAGATGTCCGGCTGCGACACGATCGCCAGCGTGGCGGGATCGAGGATCGCGACCCGCGTGAACGGGTACGGTCGCCCTGCACCCACGTTCGCCGACGAGGCCCACATGAACCCGAGCTCGGTGTCCGTGATCCAGCCCGTCTGCGCGCGCGAGTTGGCCCGCGTACAGGGGTCCAGGCCACCGGGCCCAGGGCAGGCGAAGGTCGCGGAGCCGGTCGACGCGAGACCGGTGACGGTGGTTGCCGTCGGCGTCGAGGACGCTTCGGGCCAGGTGAGCACGACCAACGAGGTCGAGCTCGAGACGGCGCCGAAGTACATCGTCGTGCGCCCGGCGCGCGAACCTTCGGCGGTGGCGCCGGTCACGGGGGCGATGCTGCCGTAGGTCGTGGCCACGAAGTAGTCGAGCGAGATCGCGCTGCCGGCGTCGAGCTGCGCCAAGGGGATGCGGCCCACGACCGCGCCGTAGAAGCCATCGGTCGTGGTGCTGAAGATGTTGCTCGTGAAGTAGAGGTAGTTCGCGCTCAGCTGCAGCTGCGGGAAGTCCAGCCACTTGCCGGTGAGGGAGAACATCGCCGGCGTGAGGTCGTAGTACTTCCACGTGTTCGCAGCGAGCCCCGCCTGGCCGTGCGCGACGGCGAGGCGATCGCCGTTGCTGCTGCCCGCGACGCTACCGTTCTTGATGTACTGCAGGAACCAGAAGACCAGATCGCGCGACGAATCCTGCGACGCCCGCTGATCGCAGCAGAAGCCTGCCGAGAATTCGGCCGGCGTGTTCGGAAACGTGGTGTACGGGCTCACGTACCCGTAGGTAGCGCCCTCGTCGGTGGAAATGGATGCATACCAGTTGTGCGTGGTGAGCATCCCATCCGCCTGACTGCCGACGCTCGGCTCGTTGACGCTGCTGCTCCAGCCGGACGGCGGCGCGAGGGCACTATCGCGCAGGATGACCGTCGTGGCGGGAGTAAGCACGGCGTTCCCCGTGACGGCCCGCGTTTCCGCGGATTTCTGAAGCGGGATGCGCTCTCGTGACGGGAAGACGGGTGCTCCCAATTGCTCCGCTCCCTCCGCGGCCTCGCCATCGAATCCGGGCGGCGGCGGGGGCGGTGTGGCGGACATCGGTCCATGGGCGGCCCGAGCGGGCGCCAGGCGCACCGTGCCGACCCGCTGGCCGCCTGGCAGCGTTCGCGACGAAAGCACGACGAACGCCCCCTCCGACGGCTCCGCGGCTTGGGCGTCTGAAGTCCAGATGCCGAGAGCCGAAACGACGGCTGCGACGCTTGCGACGGTTGCGATGTTGCAAGCCAGAGAACGCTGCATGCGAACCCTCCGGGTCCCCGGTCCACCAGTGGACGCCCGCATCTTAGTGCCTCGGGGCAGGCGGTGGGGCATGCCGGCCGATGTTCACGGTGGCTCTGCGACGACAGCGCCGCACTCCGCGAGCGCCTCAGCCGCCGGCGAGCCGGCCTTCGGCGTACGCGAGCTCGGCGTTGAGCAGGCTGGCTCCGGCGGCGCCGCGCTCGGCGTTGTGCCCGAGCACGGTGAACTTGATCCCCAGCACCGGACACGGACGAATGCGCCCGACATGCACGGCCATGCCGTCGCTCGGCTGACCGGTCTCCGCGAGATCGAGGCGCGGCTGCGGACGTTCCGGGCGTTCGTGTACCAGGATCGGCGCCGGCGGAGCGCTCGGCAGGGCGAGGCGCTGCGGCTCGCCGGTCCAGCCCTGGAACGCATCGCGCACCTCGGCCAGCGACGGCCGACTGCCGAGGCGCACGCTGACCGATTCCGTGTGGCCGTCGATCACCGCGACCCGGTTGCAGAGCGCCGACACCGCGGCGTGCGAAGGCACGACGGCCCCGTCGACGAAGCGGCCGAGCATCTTCTGCGTCTCGACCTCGACCTTCTCTTCCTCGCCGCGAATGAACGGCACGACGTTGCCGAGGATGTCGAGGCTGGGGACTCCGGGATAGCCGGCCCCGCTGGTTGCCTGCATCGAGGTCATCAAGACCGCCTCGATACCGAACCGCGCGGCGAGCGGCGCGAGCGCCATGACCAGCACCGTCGCCGTGCAGTTCGGGTTGCACACGATGGCGCCGCTCCAGCCGCGCCTGCCGCGCTGCGTCTCGACCAGAGCCAGGTGGTCCGCGTTCACCTCCGGCACCAGCAGCGGAACGTCCGCCGCCATGCGAAACGCCGAGGCGTTGGAAAACACCCAGGCGCCGGCGGCGGCGAAGCGCGGCTCGAGCTCGTGTGCCGGCGCCGTGTCCAGGGCGCTGAAGACGACGGTCGCAGCGGCGTCCTCCGGCGTAGCGGGAACGAGCGCGAGATCCTGCAGGCCGGCGTACGGCTCGCCCCCGAGGCGCCACTCGCAGGCCTCGGCGTACGGTTTGCCGGCGCTCTTCTCGCTCGCCGCGAGGTGGCGAATCTCGAACCACGGGTGGCTCGCCAGGCGGCGCACGAAGCGCTGCCCCACGACGCCGGTGGCGCCGAGGACGGTGACGGGGATTCGGGCGGTGCGGGCAGGCATTCGACTTCCTTTCTCGATCATTCCCATGCAAGCAGGCGGGCGCGCAGCGCGGCGCCATCGACGGACAAGGACTCGCTGAGCAGCGGCCGTCGCGATACTTCTGCCAGGGCCGGCGGCAGCGGCCGCGAGCCGTCGAAGGTCGCTTCGAACTTCGCCGGATGTGCCGTCGCCAGGAAGATGCCCCGCTCGCCCTGCCGTTGCACGCGCCGCAGCACCGAATACGCGACCGCCCCATGCGGATCGGCCGTGTAGCCCAGCGCGGCGAGCGCGGCGAGCGCGTCGCGCGTCGCGTCATCGTCGGCGCTGCCCCAGCGCAGGCCGGCGCGCAGGGCCGCCCAGTCGTTGCCGAACAGGAAGGCAACGCGCTGCCAGTTGTTGGGGGCGCCCACGTCCATCGCGTTGCTCAACGTCGCGACGCTGGGCCGCGGCGCGTACGAGCCGGACTCGAGGAACTCCGGCACCGTCGCGTTGGCGTTGGTCGCCGCGACCAGCGTCGCGATCGGCGCGCCGAGCCGCTGCGCGAGGAGGCCGGCGCAGAGGTTCCCGAAGTTGCCGCTGGGCACGGCTACGACCAGCGGCCCGGCGTTGGCGGCGCGCGGACTGCTCCCGGAAACTCCGCGCCCCGCGAGCGCCGCCGCCTCCCAGTAGTACAGCACCTGCGCCAGCAGGCGCGCGATGTTGATCGAGTTGGCCGACAGCAGTCCGAGGCGCCGCGCCAGCTCGCCGTCGGCAAAGCAGGACTTGACCAGATCCTGGCAGTCGTCGAACGAGCCCTCGACGGCGAAGGCGCGCACATTCTCGCCGAGCGTCGCGAATTGCCGCTCCTGCAGGGGAGATACGCGCCCCCGCGGATAGAGCACGGCGGCGCGAAACCCCGGCAGCCGCCAGAAGGCGCGCGCCACCGCTGCGCCGGTGTCGCCGCTCGTCGCTGTGAGCACGGTGCGGATGGTGGAGTCGCCCTGGCGACGGCGGAGGAACGCGAGCGTCTGCGCCAGGAAGCGCACGCCGAAGTCCTTGAACGACAGTGTTGGACCGTGGAACAGTTCGAGCGCCGAGAGCTCCGGCGCGATCTCGACCAGCGGCACCGGAAAGTCGAAGGCCGCGTCGGCGATCGCCGCGCTCTCCTCCTGCGACAGCTCCGGCGCGAGCAAGCGGCCCATGATCGTCCGCGCGCGCTCCGTCCACTCGAGCGCGAGCAGAGCGTCCGCATCGACGAACGGCTCGAGAACGGCCGGCAGATAGAGCCCGCCGTCCCCGGGGAGGTTCCCTTGCACGGCGTCGGCGAAGGACGCCCGCAGCCCGGGATCGCGTGTGCTCAGCAGCTCCATCAGGCCACCCGCCGGGCGCCGCGCTCGTCTACCGTGCAGACGCGCGCGACGCACTCGACGCCGGCCTCGCGCCACGCCCCGACGCCTGCTTCGGCGACGGGTTCCGCGGCCGCGGTCTCGGTCACCGCGAAGACGGCCGGTCCGGCACCCGACAGACTGCAGCCCAGAGCTCCCGCCCGCGTCGCGGCGGCCTGCACGTCGCGGAAGCCCGGCACGAGCGCGGCGCGATGCGGCTCGGCGAGGAGATCGCGCAACACCGTGCGCAGCAGCGCGAGATCGTGGGTGTGTAGTGCGTGGATGAGGGTGCCGAGGTTCTGGGCGTGCGCGATCGCGAGCGGTACCGAGACTTCGCGCGGCAGCACGCTGCGCGCAACGCGCGTCTCGAGCTCGAGTTGCGGCACCCAGAGAACGAACCGCAGCTCCTCCGGGAACGGTAGAACCCGCGCCCGGTTGAACGGATCGACCAGCAGCAGCCCGCCGAGCAGGGCAGGCGCCACGTTGTCCAGATGCACGGCGCCGGACGCGCAGCTTTCGGCCTCGCCGGCCGCGGCCAGGAGGTCCGCGAGCGCGAGCGGCCGGCCGCAACTCTCGTTGAGGGCCGCGAGCGTCGCGGCGACCGAGGCGGCGCTCGATCCGAGGCCGCTCGCGACCGGCAGGTTCTTGTGCAGCACGAACGCGAGTGGCGGCAGCGGCGCATCGAGCCGCGCGGCGAAGGCGTCGCGCGCGCGCCAGACGAGATTGTCCGCCGAGCGCGCCGGCAGGCGATGCGCGAACGGGCCCGTCGAGACCAGGGAGTCTGCGGGCGCGCTGCGAATCTCCACCAGGTCGCCCCAGAGGCCCCCGTCCGTGGGAGCGACGGCGACTCCGAGCACGTCGAACCCGGCGGCCAGATTGCCGATTCCAGCCGGCGCGTAGGCTGTGAGGGCCTCGACGGTGAGGGGCTTCCCGGCTGGGTCCGAGGCGCGCCGGTTCGGAACGCTCGCCGTGCCGCTCCTCTCTGCGGCGCTCACAGAGTGCCGCCTTCCAGGATGCCGACTACGTCCGCGAGCACCGCCGCCGCGGTGACCCGGCCGCCAGCGCCGTACCCGCTGAGGACCAAGGGCTGCGGCTGATAGTGGGCGCTCCAGAACGAGAACGCGTTCTCACCGTCGCGCACGCGCTGCAGCGGATGATCCGCGCCGAGCGAAGCCAAACCGGCCCGCGCGGTCGCGCCTGTGGACCCGCGCTCGAAACCGCCGACGAAGCGCAGGACCTCGCCGCGCTCGCGCGCCTCCCCGATCCGTTGCGCGAACCAGGCGTCGATCTCCGGCAGCCGTGCCAGGAACTCGTCCACCGAGCCGCCGGCGTCCCAACCGTCGGGCAGTGCCGGGGTGACCTCGATGTCTTCCAACTCCAAGTCCAGGCCGGCCTCTCGGGCGAGGATCAGCACCTTGCGCGCCACGTCCAGGCCGGAGAGGTCGTCGCGAGGGTCCGGCTCGGTGAAGCCCCGTTCCCGGGCGTCCCGCACGGCGGCGCTGAACGGCACGCCGTCCTCGAGCTGCCCGAGAAGAAATGACAGCGAGCCGGAGGCGATGCCGGCGAAGCGCTCCACCCGGTCGCCGCCTGCCTGCAGCCGCCGCAGTGCCGAGATCACCGGCAAGCCGCCGCCGACATTCGCGGAGTAGAGGAATCGCGAGCCGCCGGCGGTGGCAGCCGCGCGCAGCTCGCGATAGCGGTCGAGGGGCGCGCTGTTGGCGAGCTTGCTCGCGGTCGCCACGTGAACGCCGGAACGCAACAGATCGGGATAGAGCGCCGCGACGTCCGGAGCGCTGGTGCAGTCGACCAGCACCGCCGGGCCGCCGCGATGCTCGCGCGCGGCTTGAAGCAGAGCCGCCGCCACGCCTGCTCCCGCCGGCAACGGCCGCAGGGCGGCGCGAGCCCCGGCGGGCGCGAGTCCGCGACCGTCCAGCGCGAGCGAATCGCGCCCCGCAACCGCCAGCAGCCGCAGCTCGATGCCGCGCCGGCGCAGCGGTGCACACTCCTGCTCGAGCAGCTCGAGCAACGCGCCCGCCACTACGCCCTTGCCGGCGAGTAGCAGGTCCAGGCGGCGCGTGTGTTCGAAGAAGCGGCGATGGGCGGCGCGCACCGCACGCTCGCCGTCCGCGTCGGACACCACGGCGGAGATGGACCGTTCGCTGGCGCCTTGGGCGATCGCGGCGACGTTGACGCCGGCTTCGCCGAGCGCGCCGAAGAACCGACCGGCGACGCCGGCGTGCTCGCGCATGCCGTCGCCCACCAGGCTCACGATCGAGAGCTCGCGGCGCACGGCGATCTCCTCGACGCGGCCGAGGGCGATCTCGGCTTCGAACGCCGTGCGCAGCGCCGCCGCGGCCTCTTCGGCCTGACTGCCGCGTACACAGAACGAGAGCGCGGTCTCGCTGGATCCCTGGGTAATCAAGATGACCGAGATGTCGTGCTGCGCCATGGCGGCGAAGATCCGCGCCGCGACGCCGGGCACCCCGGGCATGCCGGGTCCGAAGACGCTGACCAGTGCGACGCCGCGGAGGAACGACAGGCCGCACGCGACGTCGGCGGGCGTGCTGTCTGGATCGCGCGCCTCGACCAGCGTTCCCGGTCGCTCGGGCGCGAACGAATTGCAGATGCGCACCGGGATGCCGGCGGCCCGGGCCGGCGCGATCGTCCGCGGGTGTAGCACCTTGGCGCCGAAGTGAGCGAGCTCGAGCGCTTCCTCGAAGCTGATGCGGGGCAGTGCCCGGGCGGCCGGCGCGATGCGGGGATCGGTCGTGAAGATGCCGTCGACGTCGGTCCAGATCTCGAGCCGCCGAGCCTCGAGCGCCTGAGCGAGGAGCGCCGCCGAGTAGTCCGAGCCGCCGCGCCCGAGGCACATCGCCTGCCCCTGAGCGTCGCCGCCGTAGAAACCCGGCATCAGCACCACCGCGGCCTGGCCGGCGCGCACGGCCGCGAGCGCGTCGTGCATCGCGACCGTGTTGGGCGTCGCCTCGAGCGGGTCGCCGCTGCAGGGGAGCGCCACGAGAGGATCGAGCCATTGCGGCGCGAAGCCGCGCGCGTCGAGCAGGGCGGAGAGCACCGCGCAGCTGCCGCGTTCGCCGAGCGTCACGGTGTGGGCGTGCACGCGGGGTGAACAATCACGAAGCAGCATGACGCCGCGCAGCCGCTCATCGAGCTCGCCCGCGAGAACCTCCAGCGCGCCCATCAGGCGGCCGAAGCGCTCGCCGCCGAGCTCGCCGGCGAGCTCCCCCGCGAGCGCCGTGTGCAGGGCGCGATACCGCGCCACGGCGTCGGTCGGCCGGCCCACGGCGGCCTCGCGCAGGCCCGCGAGCAGGAGATCCGTCACGCCCGAGAGCGCCGAGGCCACGACGGCGACGCGCTGCTCGAGTAGGGCCGCGGCGACCAGGTCGGCGATGCCACGCATGCGTGCCGCGGTCGCCACCGAGGTACCGCCGAACTTCATGACCAGAAACGGCCGCGGCGTCGCACCGGCGGTGCGACCAGACGTCGGCGCCGGCGCCGCGGCGACGGCGCTCTGCGGCGCTGGGGGTGCGGTGACGTCGGTAGGCATTGCGGTCATGTCGTCTCTCCCTTCTGATCTCGGGCCACAACAAAGTCCCTGAAAAGCGAAAGCCCCGCGTCCTCGGGGAGGAGCGGGGCTCGGTATCGGTCGATGTGCCTGGTTTTCAGGCGAGCCCCGTCCTGGACTTCGTCGTCGTGCTCGACGACGTCGACATGCCGCACGCGCCCGTACCCTTCCCCGAAGCGAGAGAGGACGGGTTGCCGAGCACTGCGCGGGAGGAAGACGGCTGCATCGTGTGGAAGACGGTAGCGGTTGCGGTTGGTCGTTGTCAACTTGCGCCGCGGTCCGGCTGAGATTGGGCATCCGATTCGTGGTCTGCGAGCGGCTGAGATCGGGCATCCGATTCGTGGTCTGCGAGCTGAGAGGGGCATCCGATTCGCGAGCGGAAGTCGGCGCAAGTCGGGAAGGGGGTATCCGATTCGGGCGCAATCGGGGCGATTCGCGAAGAACCCTTGGCGCGAGACGAAGGCTGGAGGCGATCGGCTAGCGCTGACTGAGCCCCCAAGCTGACTGCGATCGCGTGCGAACGTGGGGATCCGCCGCCCAGTGCGATGCCCGAACCGGATTCGGGCCGGTCGATCACACGATGAGCCATCGCGCGGGGCGCGCGTCGGTCCAACGTTGCGTGGTGTCGTCGGCTACGCGGTCCGAGTGGCGCTCGGGCCGCGGACGAAGGGTAGTCGCGGCGGGAAGGAGCCTTCCGGGAACGCGACACTCAGGTCTCCGAGGCGCAGTCTCTCGGACGCCGCACAATACGCAGCCACGAAAGTCCGATAGGCCTCGAGAAAGGCGCGGCGAACCGCAGCACTGGCGGCATGCACGAGCGGAGCGGGGCTGCGCTTGCTGCGAAGAGGCCGGTCGTGGGGATGTTGGCGAAGGACGAACGCCCCCCCGCGCGGTTCGCTGCCCGTCGCTCGGCGCTGCAGCTCAGCTTCTTGTTCGACCTGGAGGACAAGGTCGGCGATCAAATCCCGTCTGGCGGTCGCCGGCAGGTGCCTCCAGCATGGGAGGGTTGTAAGCGTCACTGTCTCGGCGGTGGCAAAGTCGCGAGGTCGGCACTCCAGCCCGCGACGTCGGGCTTCGTATTCCTTCGTGCGGTCGAACCATGTGCCGCGTAGCGGCAGGTCGTCGAGAAGGGCGCGCGCGCATTGCACGCCGGGCCAGTCTCCCGGGGTGATGACGAATCCTTCCTTGCAGCCCTGTGAGAGCAGATACTTGAGACGGGCAATCTGCGCTTCTGGCTCCTCACTGACCCGGATCGCGTGGTAGGGCTCGTCCCAGACATGGCCCCGCCAGTTGTGCAGACGCCCTACCTCGCGAGCAAGCTTGGAATTGAAGAAGTTCATGAAGCTCGCCAGGTGCTGTGGGTCCGTTGGGCTGCAAAGCAGGTGGTAGTGATTGGACAGAAAGGCGCAGCCCTGCAACGGCATATCGTATTTGGCCTGCGCACGGCCGAGAACGCCGATCACGATCTCGCACAATTCCGGGCTTGGCCGCAGCAGCAGCCTTTCCTGGAACGTGCGCGTCGTGACCTCGACGAAACGGCGCAGTTCGGGGCTGCGGAGTTTGTGTCCCATCTTCGGATATGGACGGAAACGGCTTGGCTGACCC
>WBZN01001029.1_pt1 | contig 17804 bp, 15 predicted proteins | sample 5204281 | NCBI WGS metagenome assembly WBZN01 (sample SAMN12344347, study PRJNA552823) | activated sludge metagenome | biome: Activated sludge suspended growth; feature: Nitrification reactor; material: Wastewater; isolation source: activated sludge from nitrification reactor of wastewater...
TGGCAACAACGGCAGCTATGCCGCCGGCGACATCGCCGTCGCGTGGCCCGCGCCCGGCGCGCCGGTGCTGGCCTGCGTCTACCTGCAAGGTGGCGCGCCAACAGCGGAACGAATCGATCGCCTCTTCCGCGACATCGGACAGACGATCGGCCGCGCGATGGGATAACAGCCCATAGAATAGCCACTAAAGCACAGGAGCCGCGGACACACGGCCAGCACCGGTGCGTCAGTTCAGCGTCGGCTTCCACGACTGCCGGCACGCGTGGCACCAGAAGCGGTCGCCAGGGCCGTTGAATTGCACCACCACCTTGTCGGTCGCGCGCATGATCGACAGCACGCGTCCCACGGCGCCGATCTGGATCGACGCCGTGTACATCGAACCGCACAGCGGGCACGCGGGCATCGGCGCCGCATCGAAGCGTCGGATCTGCTCGAGGATCCCGGAATACTGGAACTCCAGTTCCGCGAGCTCCTTGTCCGTCACCTTGATCACGACACCCTGCCCTGCTCGCACCACAACTCGCGCTCGGGCCACCGCACGCCCATGAGCCGCGTGTCAAAACTCGTCCTGCCGGATTTGCGCTCTTCGTAGCGCGCGCCGATGGAATAGTCGACGCAGAACACGTTCCTGCGCGGGCCCAGCCAGTCCGTTGCGCCCACGCCCTTGAACAGGTCCGGCTTGTCCGTGGCATGCTTCGAGTGGGCGATCGGCTGGATGCGCCGCCAGTAATGGCCCACGATCACCGGCACGGCCTCCTGGTACTCGTTCCACCACGGCACGCGGTCCACCATCCGCCACTTGCCCGAGGACCAGAACGGCGTGGTGGCCAGCCGCTCGACGCCCGAGGTCGCGATGCGGATGGGGTTGCCCACCTGCTGCAGCTCGTCCCGCAGGCCGATGGACTCCAGCAGCGGGACCTTCTCCTTCCTGCGATGGATCTGCACGTGCCACTGGTCCAGTTCAGCCTTGGACTTCGCCGCGACGCCACTCGCTTCGAGTTGCCTGGCGATCTTCCCGTCGTGTTCCTCGAACACGTCGAGCACCGGTCGCGTCTCGCACCGAAGCGCATCCATGCCGTCGCCCATCCAGGCGGCATGCACGAGCCGCAGGTCCTCGCGCTCGAGCGCCACTGGCAGCGTCGCGAGGAACGACACGTACCGCCTCTTGAAATCCTCGTCGGCCACGCGGCAGTGCCCGAACTCCCTGCCCGGCTCCAGCTCGTCGGCGCCAGGATCCAGCAGCCACGAGTTGCCGTGTTTGGGGCCACCGCGCAGCAGGTTCAGCTCGTGGTTGCCGAGCAGGCAGTCGGCCACCCCGCGGCCCACCCAGTCCATCGCGAGCTCGCCCACTGCGGGGCTGTTGGGCCCGCGGTCCGTGAGATCGCCGATCCACACGACGCGCCGGCCTTGCGCATGCCGGCCCCGCTCGTCGTATCCAAGCTGCGCCAGCAGCGCGCGCAGCGGCTCGATCTCGCCGTGCACGTCGCCGATCACGTCCACCGGCCCGGGCGCGAGCGCACGCACGAGGCCGGGAGCCACACCGTTTCGTTCCATCGTCCCTCCTTCCCGGAGCCGGACGCGCCGCCCATCCAGGCAGCGATCCGCTTCCGGATTCCAGTTGCCTTCAGATCAATGTCGTCGTCGAATCGGAGCCGGGTCACTCCGCGAGATTCACCCGTATGCGCCGACCCTCGAAGGGCAGGCGATTTGCCTGGTGACCCAGGCCGCGTGCCCTGCTTGCCAGGGGAACCACCGTGCCCGAAGGGTCGGTTGGCGGGAGCGCACGAGCTCCTCTCTTCACGCCGTCTATTATATAGGAGTAGCGCCGCCGCGTCACGAGCGGGCGGCGCCACCTTTTCCGTGGCGATCAGCCCTTGCCGATCAGCCCTGCGCGGCGATCGACGCGCTCAGCGCGGCCGCAGGATCACCACCGACGAAGTCGGTCCACGCGATGGACGGGCCGTTGCGCTTGCCCTTGCCGGTCACCTTCACGCCTTCCGGGCTGATGGTGACGATGTACAGCTCGCCCTTGATCTCGATCTCGCGCTTGAGGGTCTTGTCCAGCTTGGTCGCCATGTCGGTGTTCTCCTTCCCGGCACTCTACCGGCGGCGAAAGAGTACCCCATCCGGCGGCCAAGGCCGCATATTTTCGCCGCCTAGCCCTGCAACGCCATCATCCACGCCGCGGCGATCGAACCCAGGGCGAGCAGGCCGCCCAGCCACTGCGGCGTGCGGGCGAGCCACCGTTCGACCCGCGGCCACGCGGCCAGCACGCCGAGCAGGCAGCCCGCCGCGAAGCCCATCACGTGCGCCACGACATCGGTGCCCTCCGCGCCGGCGCCCATCATGCCGAGCAGCGCGGCGCCTGCGACCAGTGGCGCCCATCGGTGCGCGCTCCGCAAGGGCATGCGCAGGCGACTGCGCCACGAGTGCGCCGACATCAGGCCGAGCGCAGTGAACACGGCGGTGGATGCACCCACCGACTGGTAGGCGGCCGGCCCAAGCGACGCATCGAACAGGTTCGCGGCCGCCGCGCCCGTGACGATGAGCAGCCAGGCCGTGCCGACGCCGAGTTGCCGCGCGGCGAGGTAGCCGAACAGCGCGCCGCCGCCGAGGTTGCCGACGAGATGGCCGATGTCACGATGCAGCGTCAACGCCGTCCACGCGCGCCACCACTCGCCGCCCTGCACGCGCGCCGCATCGAGGGCGCCGCGCGCGAAGTCGTCCACGTGCCAGAGCCCCTGCCCCGCGCCGATGGCGACGGCGACCAGCACGACGATGAAGGCGAGCGCACCGACCCAGGCGTGCGGAAAGACCGGCGCCTCCTGCGGTGGAGCCGGCGCACGGACCACCGACTCGCGTTCGTAGGAACGAAGGTGCGCGAGCGCGCTGGCCGCCAAGTCCGCCGCGACCCCGAGCACATGGCGCTCGCCATCGAAGCCCAGCACGCTGGGGATGCCCACGGCGCCCAGCACGAAGGCGCGCTCGTCACACTCGGCGCGAGCCGAAGAGGAGAAGATCGCCGTGATCGAACCTGCATCGCCATCCGGGCCCTGCATCCCCAACGGAATGGGGCCCGGTGGGACGGATTGCAAGGGGCACCGACCCGTGCGATGCCCCGGGGACGCCGTTCCCCGGGGCAGGGGCTACTTCAGCTCCACCAGGATCGTCTCGACCGGGTCGAGCGCTTCGTCATAATGCACCACCGCCGGGCGGATCATCGCGTCGCCCGCCTTGAGCGTGACGACCGACTGCGTGCCGTCGGGCAGCGTGATGCGCACGCGTCCGCCCCTGAGCACGACGACCACGGACTTCGGGTGCGAGTGCATCGCCGAATGGTCACCCACCGCGGGCGCGTAGCGCAGCACGCGCACGCGATCGTCCTCGGCCACCAGGCGGATGAACGGCAGCTTCTGGAGCATCACGTCGCCGGGCTGCTCGGCCACGAGCAGCGTGCCGGTCGCGTGCGGGCCGCGAAGCGGTGGCGTCGCCGGCTGCGCTGGCTGGGCCACCGCCACGTCAACGTGCGATGCGCGGCTCTCGAGGGCCACGATCGGCGGCACCTTGTTCTTCACCTCGCACTTGTCCGGCCGCCGGCAGCAGGCCTGCGCATCCGAGCCGCTGTATCCGCATTCGAGGCAGGTGCGATCCTCGCTGGTGCCGCAGTCGACGGTGATGCTGCCAGTGACCGGGTCCATCTTCTCGGCGCGCAGCGCGCCCGTCGACAAAGCCAGTGCAGCCAGGCCGAGCCAGACAGTGTTACGCCAGGCAATGGTGTTCATGGGTGCTCCTCGTTGTTCGAATGGAAGACGCCGGTGCAATCCGCCCCGACCCGCGCCTACGGCTTTGAGGGGCGCCGCCTCACGAGTACGCCTTTCTCCTGGCGTTTCACTTCAAAGCCCTCTATCTGCTCGACCAAGTCACTCAGCTTGGCGTAGCCGTAATTGCGAGAATCAAAATCGGTGCGCTGCTTCTGGAGGATGTTGCCTACATGTCCAAGATGCGCCCATCCCGTCTCGTCCGAGGAGTCGTCCACCACGCCGCCGACCAATTCGACGAGATCCCTGTCGCCCTCGAGCTCTGCCGCCGTCTTGCGCTGCCCGGGCTGACCCTTCTCGCGTCCGAGCACTTCGGTATAGATGAAGCGATCGCAGGCCACCACGAACGGTTGCGGCGTCTTCTTCTCGCCGAACCCGTAGACCAGTTTGCCAGATTCCCTCAGGCGCGAAGCCAGGCGGGTGAAGTCGCTGTCGCTCGAGACGATGCAGAAGCCATCGACGTTGCCCGCGTAGAGCAGGTCCATCGCATCGATGATCATCGTGCTGTCGGTAGCGTTCTTGCCCTTGGTGTAGGCGAATTGCTGGATAGGAGTGATCGAGTGCTCGAGCAGCACTGCGCGCCAGCCGGCGAGGTCCGGTGTCGTCCAGTTGCCATAGATGCGGCGGACAGTGGCGCGGCCCAGCTTGGCCACCTCGTCGACCAGGCCCTTGGCGATGGCCGGGCTCGCGTTGTCCGCGTCGATGAGGATGGCGAGCGTCAGGCTGGGGCTGGACGGGGTGGCCATGCGCTGGAGGGTAGCAGCATTCAGCCGCCTGGAACGACGATATATCCCGAATCCAGGTCGCCGAAGACGTCATTCCGCCTGGCGCCCCAGCGCCACGCGTGCCAGGCGAGATAGGCGCAGAACACGGCGTCGAGGGAATCCTCGTGTCGCTTCAGGGTCTGGCCCTTCACGTGAGAGAGGTCGCGGCCCAGCAGGCTGGCCAGCAACGGGTTTCGCCGCAACCCGGGCAATTGACCCACGAGGTTCGCCAACTGCCTAAGGCCCTGACGGCGCGACGCCACGCTGCCCTTCTTGTATTGCAGGATCCGGTCGAGCCCGAAGAGCCTGACCATCGCCGGGTGCGGATACACCTCGATGAACCACCGTCCGCTGCGCCCAAGGTCGCGTTCGAGCGGAATGCCATGCGCGAACCCGCGACGCCTGAGCAAACGCACGAGACGTGGCCCGGTTTGCCAGTACAGGTGACCGCGGGTGGTCGTGTGGCAAGACGCGTGGTAACGCCCGAAGGCCTTTGCCACGAGTGTCTCGCAGGGGCGCTGGCCCGAGGTGTTGGCGACGATGAGCGAGCAGTCCACGGCGAGTACGGTATTGGCCAGCGAGTGTTGGCCAATGAAGTCGAGCACGGCCATGGTCGTGCAGGCTCCTTCAGAGACTGCGGCAAGATGAATGCTTGAGCAATTACCGCGGAGCACCGCAATGCAGGAGTGATTGCAGTCCATCTTCCACTCGGCGTCGAGACCTATGAACGAAACGGTGTTCACGTCCAATCAGAATACGCTCAGGTGCAAATTTTCGAACGGTGTCCGAGGGCATCCGAGGACGTCCAGCACATTCGCTAAGTGCTTGTTTTACAGCACTTCCGCTCCGAGGGCGTCCAGAGCGATCCAGACAAGACCTGCGATACAGTGTCCCCAGATTGTCCCCAGGGTCATTAGAGATTCTGAAAACTGCTCTGGGTACACGGCTGGGGACATCGCGGGGACACTTTCTGGAGGTCCAATGGCGCAGGGAAAACTCACGGCACTCGCGCTGAGCTGGGCACACAAGGCCGACAAGGAAGTCACTCTTGGTGACGGCGGCTATCTCTACTTTCGCAAGCGCAAGGGAGGCGGCTCTTCGTGGATCCTGAGATACAAGTTCCTGGGTAAGCCTCGCAAGATCCGGCTCGGAACCTACCCAGACATGACGCTTGCCGAGGCACGCATGGAAGCACGCAAAGCCCGCGTGATGATCGACAAGCAGGAGGATCCGCTTGTCACCCGCGAGGCGGCGCGCAGTGAGTTCCTCCGGCGATCGTCCTTCAGTCAGTTATGCGAGGACTGGTTTGGCTCGGAGGTTCTTGGGAGGTCGGTGAAGAATCCACGGGCTGCGAGGAGCTTATTGGATATGTACATCCTCCCGGCACTAGGTAAGAAGGCTGTGGTCGAGATCGAGCCCATGGACGTGACTCGGATGCTAGATGGGGTGAAGAAGCGCTTTCCCTCGGTAGCTAATGCGATGCTTAGGATTACCCGCCGAGTCTTCAGCTTCGCGGTGCGCCGGAGAATCATTCAGTACAACCCTACGTTCGACCTTTCACAGCGACTGGATGCAGGTGGTCCCGAGAAGTCGAGGAGTCGAACACTCAACCTAGACGAACTTGCGCGGCTGCTTGCTGCACTTCGGAGTACACCCAGCTTCGGCACTGAGAACTTGCTGCTAACGAAGCTCCTGCTGGCCCTATGCGTCCGCAAAGGCGAACTCATGGGAGCGCGCTGGGAGGAATTCGACCTAGAGGGACGGACTACCCAGGGCCCCGTGTGGCATATGCCTGGAGCGCGAACAAAGACGGGCGAGCCTCTGGATGTCCCCCTGGTGCCACAGGTCGTTGATTGGCTCGGCCAACTAAAGGTGATTGGCGGAAAGAGCGACTGGATATTCCCGCGGCGGCGGTACGACCGCCACGCGGCAATTCAGCATGCGTCAGGCAATACCCTTAATGCCGCCCTACTTCGCGTTGATCATGGGCTGAGGCACTTTACCGTTCACGACTTGCGTCGGACCGCGCGCACTCACCTGGCAGCCCTTGGCATTCGCCGCGAGGTCGCTGAAAAGTGCTTGGGCCACAAGCTTCGGGGCGTCGAAGGGACCTACGATCGGTATGACTATTTTAAGGAACGCCGATCAGCACTTGACTCCTGGACAAGTCTACTCTTGAGCAGCGACTCGGGATCAACTGTCGAAAGCGCTCCGTAATTCTGGCCAATACCGAGTACGGATAGACGCCACTACAGAGGCGCTCGTGCGTCCATGCGACGCCACAATACTTAGAGTGGGGCGATTTGCAGCTCGCCCGCTTGCCGAGCTCGCATTGAAGGCTCCTCAAATGAGGATGCGGTATGGAGGATTTGTTGCTTCCCAAGCTCTAAGGCCCTGAAAAAGCGCATAACTCATGGCAATCTGATCGGTGAACGCGAGACGCAACATTCGACACAAATTGTCAATGGAAAAGGATTCGTTCCCAAGCCGGCGGCGAAGTCCAATTTGAAGTACGGCGAGCAGATCACGCCCTTGTACAAGAGAGTACGGATTCTTAACTGGCACCTTTGCTAACAGGCTCTGGATATCCGCTACGGAAATCCCAAGTTTTGCTGCCGCTAGCGTGATCACGGCTGATTCATCAATAAGCCAATTTTCTTTATCAGCAAAGCGCCAAGGCTTGAAGTCATCAAAAGTCAAATTCCAAGCGTGCAGCCTATTGAGCAGACGCAGCTTCCCAAATATCAGCGCACGACTAAGCAGCGCCTCTCGCACCGTACAACCTTCGGCCCTTTCCAAAGAAAGAAGTCGTGCGCGATCGGCAACCTCATGAAGCAATGCATCGAGCGCGGGGCTTGACAACAGCAAGGTCTCAAGATCCCTGGTATCGGTGCTTAAAATGTGCGGCGTCGCGGGTAAAACTCCACATACAGAATCGTAGTCATCGTCTACTACGCCGACGATACCTACCAGACCTGCCGCATATGCGGCAGAGACTGCGCCGCAAACAGTGGGCTTTGAACCCGCAACAATTACCTGTTGAGGCCCCTCTGCCAGTCGCCTGAGGAAGAACCCTGCATCGGATGGACCCTCGACTACGAGAATGCCTCCCTTGTACGCAGTGCGAGTCATCGTGATCTCGGACACAACGTCCCCGACGTTACGTGTCACCATCGTAGACATCGACTTACGCCGAGTGATCGCTTGCTTCTGTGCCGGCGAGCAAAGGCGTCATTAGATCGCTTCTGTCACCAACTATGAAGGGCGAATGGGTGGCAAGAAGCACATCAAAACTGGTAGCCGAGACAATTTCCAGCAGATCTGGCAGGAAGGATTTCTGCCAAGTGACGTGCAGTGACAGCTCAGGCTCATCAATTAGGACAAGAGTGTTCGATTGAACACGGAACAACAGATCGTAAAGCAATACCAATTCATGTTGCTCGCCAGAAGAAAGCCCACCCAGCTCTAGGGATTTGTCGTCTGATGTAACCGCATCAAAACCCTTGTCCCTGCTTACGCGAAGCTTCTTGTGTTGAAACTTCTTGTTTATGTTGTCGGTCAGCAATACAAGGCGCCTGGTAAGGTCATCGAGAACGCCAAGTTTCTCTGCCGTGTCTTGAACGTAGAGAGTCATCACTTTGCGCTGAGAGCTATCCGCACTCTCCAGAGCAGACACGTCAAATGGATACGCCGTAACTTGTTCGATTAGGCCGATCCGCTTAAGTGCAGTGCGCTTAGCCTCCAACTCCTTCATTCGCGCTATCAGCGCCTCGATAGATAACCCTTCCCACGTACGCCCCTGAAGCAGTCGTTCCGGAAAGGTCTGATCAAGTGCCTGAGAGATCTTTGCGTAGTTTGTTAGCGTTTCGGAAATCCGGCGCTGCAGGTCTTTTGCGTAGTCTTTTACGGTCTCGACGTAACGAGGCTGCTGAACAGCCGCAGCGTAGCTCCGGTATTCGAGCTCCTTATTGGGTGTGAATCTGAGCAATCGCTGAGCTTCGACCAAGTGAACTCCGACCCGCTTTTTTATCTCCTTCACCCAGTCTGGCTCGGCAAATGACCGAGAGCGGCGACGAGACTCGGGCGCGTACTCGGGGGATCTCGTAACTACTTCCAGGGCGGTCAAGACTTCGTCAGTGCGTCGGTCTAAGTATTGCTCGTGGCTTAGACGCATTAGGTATGGACTATCATTTTCGATTCGCGCAGCCATTCTTATAATGTCCGAGATGTCAGGCTGAATGGTCCATTCATGGCTCTTGCCGTCGGACTCGCGCAAGAAGAAGGTAATCTCGCTCCCTTTCCCAGACTTAGTCTTCGACGTTGCATGACGTGCGCCGTAAGTGCTGCGGTCACTCAACGATATTTCGAAAGATGAGAATGGCACCTTAGAGAATTCTGTAAATCTTCCGGAAAGTAATGCGGCGGTAAGGCGCAAGAGTACGGTCTTACCAACACCGTTGGGACCATGAATAATAGTTACGCGCTCATCTAGATGAAGCGCCACTTCATGCGAATAGCGCTCGAACAGGTCCTTAACAGCTATTCGTGTAACTCGAAGTAGGTCTTCAGCAGCCATTCGATACTCCCAGCATATGAACGTGAACAGTTTGCGCCTTGGAGTAGCAAACTGCCAAAGAGAAGCAGAAGATCGCGCAGGTACGCCGAGGAAGGGGGTGTTGGGTAAGACTCTCTTCTACAGGCATTGAAGGTTTCTGCGAACATGCGATGGTTCGTTCCACCGCGTGATTTGGGCAAGAAATCGTCAACTGAGGCGAAGAGTTGAACCGCCCGATTCACTAAGGTTAACCATATTGGAAGGGGTGAAAGTCTGCAATAAGGATCAGATTCCCCGGTGTTTTGTCGATTGTGCGCCGTCTCGTTACAACATGAATCGAGCGCCGTATGCGTGTGCCTCGGGGGCAGTTTGGTACCAAGAGTGGGAAGTCTCGAGTCAGGGTCGGCCCGAAAATACCGCATATGCGGATTTGCGAGGCTTGGCACCATGCAGCCTCGAAGAGGACGTATCAGTTGTGGTGGTGAGGCAGGTTTGCCATATCAACTGCCGTTGCCTTCTTGCCACGGGTCCTTGAGTCAGCAGTAGACGTGGCAACGGGCTGCGCATTTATCGCACTCGCGGCTCTCGGACCAATGATTTCACCGGGTCGTTCCATTGACTGTCGGTGGCACCCTTTGCCTCTTCCGCCTCCCTTTTGCGTTCCCAGTGTTTCTCTAACCTCATTGGCCCTTTTTCAACCCTACGGGATGCTCGCGGAGTCGCAATTGCCGCCACTCCTTGGTCTCGCAGATGCGCCGCAAACCCTGCTCGCCATTCTCTTAGATGTGACTTCTTGATGTTGAGGCGCTTGCCGCGCTCGTCGCTGGCCCTGAGCACCACGTGCACGTGCGGATGAGGCTCGTCGGTGTGAAGGGCCATGGCGTACCGGTACTTCAAGGCGAACTCCTCCCGGCAGAACGACTGCACCGCCGTGAGCACCTTCTCCGGATTCGTGCCTGGCGGCATCGAGAACACCAACTTGTGGACCAGGCGGGGCGGCTTGGCCTTGGTGCCGCGGCCAAGCTGCCGACTGGCGCCGGCTTCGTCCAGGTCGAGGTTCCAGTCTTCCGGCAGGTGGCCAGCGCATTCGCGGCTTCGGATGCTGTCCCCATCATCGGTGAGCAGCTCCACATCGCCCTTGCGGCCTATGTACTCGAGGTGTCGGCGGACAGCCTTGGCGGAGGTGGCGGCACCGGAGAGCACCTTGACCATGACCTCCGGCGCCCGGCCACCCGCGCGGGCCACCGTCTGGGATGGGCCGAGAGGGAGGTGGATGCGGGCGGTCGGCCCGGCGCGCCCATAGGAGCGGATGTCGAGCCACGGCTCCTTATTCATCTCGCGTTTCAAAGCCTGCCTCCCAGCTCTTCATGTTTGCCTTGAGGGCGTCCTTGAATAGGTCCTGTGCGATCTTTGCCACCTTCATGAACAACTTCATGTCTTGGCGGACGCGTTCCGTGGCATCGCCGCCCTTTTCGACGAAAAGAGCGATCCGGTGCAGGTGACGGTTGATGTCACCCATGTACGCGGCGTACTGGTTGAAGGCCAACAGCTCTGCCTTCGGCAGAGGGCTGAGCTGGCGCAGGTGAGCCCGGGCCAGCGCCGCCAGGTAGGTGGCCGAGGCCATGCCGCGGGCCAGGGCGCGTTCGGCCAGTAGTTGGCGGTCATCGGGATAGAGGCGCACGTACAGGCGTTCGGCTCGGGCGGCGTCGCGCACGCAGTTCGCGTGAGCAGCGGGCGACGGTGCCAAGGGCTCAATGGCGCGATCTACGAGGCGCCTGAGGAATGCTGACTCGGTCAGGCCATAGTCATGGGCCAGGGACTGCAGGCGCGCACGGTGCTCGGCCGGGAGCCGGATCGTGAACCGCTGGTCTGCGCGAGGAGAGGACATGCGCCATAGATTCGGACGCGCGCAGGAAAAGGTATAGGCAGGGTTTTGCGCAAAAAATATACAAAACCCAAGGCATTTTGCGACTTATGCACAGGGATAAGACCTGCGGCTGGCACCGGGGGGCGAGAGTGCCGAGAGGGGAACTGCAGGTCCGGCACAAAAATCGACGTCAGACAACAGCGGCCAGAAGGCTATCCTGCGTATCTCAAGAACTCAAACAAACAGATGCCGCCTGTCAGACAGTACTCCGACCGCCGACCGGGATTGACCAAGCAGGCACTTTCACCCAAGAACCTAGAACCATAGATATTCTGTTCGACAGTCGCGCTGTGGATAACTCAAAAAATATCGTGGGTTTTGTATGCTTTTCCGCGAATACTCACCCTTCACGGCGTCGGTCGACTGTCCCATGATCCAAGCGTGACAACTTATCTCGCAGCGACCGGACCCACACTTAAGGGTCTCGCTATGGAAGTAGATTCAAGTGAAGAGGAACTTCGGCTTTTGCGTCTGCCAGACGTTTGCCGCGTGGTCGGGCTAGGCCGTTCCATGGTCTACCACCTCGAATCAGAAGGAACCTTTCCGCAGCGCGTACATATCGGTCTACGTGCAGTGGGATGGGTTGAAAGTGAGGTGCGGACCTGGGTAGCGAGGCGAGTAGCCGCCCGCGCAAACCCGAGGTACGTGGGGCTGTCGCGACTACCCGTGCCGCTTGGCGAGCGTCCCTATGGCGTCCCCTCAGGCGCACAAGGCTCGTTGGCGGTCGCTGAACCTGCTGACCTTGCTGCTGGTGAGGATAAGCCCGTGTGTCGGCCGGGTCATCGCAATGTATAGCAACCGCCTCTCCTCGACCTCAGACTTAGACGGCCAGAACCCAACGTTCGCAGTAGTCGCAACACGATACTGCTAGAGGTCCGGGTTCTCCGTGGATAGCGATCAGGAACGTTCGATGGCTAGACTTGAACACCCTGCAACAACGTTTGTCGGCTCAGTGCATAACCTTCAGACCTCGAACCCTGCAGTCTACGCCTAGCCGCACGCAGGCAAGGCGACTGGCAGGCTTGACCTCGCCTAATGCCCAATATCGTCGAAGAGAAGGAACCCCAATTGATAGCGGCCTAGCGGTAAAGCTTGCCCATCTCCTCAAACAGCTGTTGCACCACTTCCCGTGGGTCGGCCTTGTCAGCGCTGAGTTCAAAGGCTCGTCTTTCGAACTGTCTTGCCCACTCACGAAAGAAGTCTGGCTCATTTGCCATGCGTGTTAGAAGCCTCACAAACAGTGCCGACTGCGAGAGGAAGTCGCCATTTAGTGCAGACAGCGCGGCAACGATCTCCTCACCAATCAGATTTTTGGGAGACTCAAAAATGCCGCCCTTGAAATCAACATAGAGCGCCGAGTTCTTAACCCTATTCGCTTGAATGTGAAAGTCTCTCTGAAAATTCCTAAAGACCAAGCTAGCAGAGTCCCAGTTTCCTGATGCGCGCGCCGCACTCTCTTCCGGCGTTGGGCAAATGTTGTATGCGTTTGCGTGATTCTTTGCCTTGTGGTCTCGGAACGACCTGGCGATCGCTTCCTCGTCAACTTCCCCGCTCAGGAGCCAACTGACTGCCCACGCGCCCAGCATGTCGATCTTCGCGCACTCCTCCATTGAAATTTGATGGAGAAACGCCGCACGAGGTAGAAACCCAGCCCCTCTTAGGGCGACTGCTTCTGCGCACAATGCTTCGGCGTTTGAGAGAATCATTTCCGCACCAAGTGCGTATTGCCGCAGGCGTTCGACCAGTACGTCGGACACTGATTGCCCCCACGATAGACCACGTGACTCCGAGGCCTTCTAATAGTACTGCCGGATGTAGCTATATGCCTTTTCGAAGAGCTCTTCATCCGCGTGCAGCTTGTACTTAAAGAGCGCCCTGCGCAGGGCCTTCTTTACCTCGCGCTCACCTGCTTGTGTACCTTGCCAGCCCGGGAAGCGAACCACGCGTACAATCTCATCGATGTCCGCGACCACGCGTTCGACCATGATGGGCGTTTCGGCCGTCTTGACGTCGTTGAACAACTCGGTGAGCGCGGCCTTGCCACGGTGTTCGTCCTCTTCGGGAGGGGTGTCCTTCTCGGCCTGCAGGGTCTCTTTTGCAATTTCCAACAACTGCTTCAGAAACTCGACGCTACTTATCTGACCGGACTCGAAGCGGTCTTTTAGCGCGTCGAGTCGCTCCGACAGTTTTTTGAACTTGGGATTGTTGCCGTGCCCGCGGAGCCGACGTTTGAGCTTGATCTCGATCTCCTTGGCCTTCTTCGGGTCGGGGTTCGAGAGCACAGCCTCCAGCAGATCGGCGTCCAGCACCAGGGTGTCGAGGTCATCCCGCACGGCGTCCACATGCACGTTCTGGTGGATCAGCTCGATCGTCTTGGCGCCCAGTGCGTGCCAGATCAGCTTGCCTGTGCCGCTGGTCGGCTGCACCGACGTATAGACCTGCGTCAGCCAGCGGTAGTCCTTCTCAAACGGCCCCAGAACGGCATCCGGTGACAGTGCCTCCCAGATCTTGCTGAGGACGCTGTACTCGGCGGCGAAGTTGTCCCGCACGACGTTGTTCGGCAGGCATTGCTGCGCGGCAATCAGGCCCTCGTAGCCCTGTAGACTGCGGTCGCACCCAGAAAAGAACGCCAGGCACTTTTGTATGCCTTCGGGCAGCTTGTCCTTCAGCTCCTGGATGTTGCTGACCACCTGCTTGACGCTCTGGTCATCGAACTCCAGCGCCGCCGCCACGTCGTCGAAGATGCCGAGGTAGTCCACGATCAGGCCGTGCGTCTTCTCTTCGGTGTACGGGCGATTCACGCGGCAGATGGCCTGCAGCAGCGTGTGGTCGCGCAGCGGCTTGTCCAGGTACATTGCTTGCAGGATGGGCGCATCGAAGCCCGTCAGCAGCTTGGCCGTGACGACGATCAGCTTCAGTGGGTCGGCCGGGTCGCGGAAGCGATCAAGCAGCCGCTCCTCTTCGTCTCGCGAACGGTCGTAATTGGCGTATTCAGGGTAGTCCTTCTTGTCGGATGCCTGCACCGACATCACGATGTCCGTGGCCTCGGGCGGCAACAGCTTGTCCAGCTCGGCCTTGAACAGTAGGCAGGACTCGCGGTCGAAGGTGACGATCTGGCCCTTGAAGCCGTTGGGTTCCACCTTGGTCTGGAAGTGCTCGACGATGTCCTCGCACACCTTGCGGATGCGCTCGGGCGTCTTGACCAGCACGGCCATCTTGGCGGCGGTCTTGGCCAGATTGTCCTTGTCCAGATCCGACAGGCCGCCCGTCAGGTCCTTGTAGGCGGCGTCGAGCGCGGCCTTGTCGATGTGCAAGTCGATCAGCCGGGGCTCGAAGTGCAGCTTCAACGTGGCGCCGTCGCGGATCGATTCCTCGAAGCCGTAGCGGCTCATATAGCCCTTATCGTCTTCGTCAGCGCCGAAGGCGTAGAAAGTATTGCGGTCGGCACGATTGATTGGAGTACCCGTCAGGCCGAAAAGAAACGCATTGGGCAAGGCCTCGCGCATCTTGCGGCCTAGGTCGCCTTCCTGTGTACGGTGTGCCTCGTCCACCAGGGCGATGATGTTGCTGCGCGTGTTGAGCGCCCCGCTTGCCTCGCCAAACTTGAAGATCGTCGTGATGATGATCTTGCGCACGTCTTGCGCCAGCAACTGCTGCAGCTTCTCTCGGCTGTCCGCCTTCTCTAGGTTCGGAATGTCTGCCCCCGTGAAAGTGCTAGTAATCTGGCTGTCGAGATCGACACGGTCCACAACGATCAGCACGGTCGGGTTTTTCAGGCCGGCATGCATGCGCAGCTTTTGTGCTGCGAACACCATCAGCAGCGACTTGCCTGAACCCTGGAAGTGCCAGATCAGGCCCTTCCTGGGGTAGCCCGTCAGCACGCGCTCGACGATCTTGTTGGCCGCTTCGTACTGCTGGTAGCGGCAGATGATCTTGATGCGGCGCTTCTTCTTGTCCGTGGCGAACAGCGTGAAGCTGCCGAGGATGTCCAGCACCACGTGTGGGCGCAGCATGCTCTCGGCCGACAGCTTGAGCGATTTCAGCGGGCGGTGCTGACCATCTTCGCCGTCGCCGTCCAGATGCCACGGGCCCCAGTCCTTGACCGGCAGGCCGATCGACCCATAGTGGTAGGCCTTGCCCTCGGTGGCCACTGAGAACACGTTACAGACGAAGAGTTCAGGCACGAACTTCTCGTAGTCGTCGTGCACCTGCACCGCGCCATCGACCCAGCTGATGCATTTCTTGACCGGCGTCTTGGCCTCGATCAGCACCAGAGGCAGACCGTTGACGAGCAGCACCAGGTCGGCCCGACGCTCGGTGGGCCCTGCGCGGTAGGTGAACTGCTGGGTGACGACGTACTGGTTCTGCTTTGGATCGTCCAGGTCGATCAGCCGCACCGGGACATGCTCGTTGTTGGGGCCGAAGGGCATGGAGCGCTCTCCACGCATCCAGGCGGTCATCTCCTCGTTGGCACGGATCAGGCCGTCCGAGCGCACCGACAGCACGATGGCTCGCAACTTGTAGAGCACCTCGTCTGCCCGGTCAGGCCGGGAGGCGATCTCGGGATTCAGGTGGATCAATGCATCGCGCAGCCAGGGCTCGACCAGCACTTCCTGGATCTGGCGCGGCACCTCTGTCGGAGCGGCGTAGCGCCAGCCGATGCCCTTGGGGCTGGGGCCGTAGTTGGGCAGGGGCTCCTGCACAGCGTTTGACAGCGTAGCCTTGATGGGGCCGGCGAGCAGGTCGCGGACATAGGCTTCAACAGTGTTGGACTCATTGAACATGTTGCGCCTCCAGCCATCCTGTTAGCACGGCGCTCATGACTACGCGCGACTTCTTCAGTCGTCCAGTCGCAGCCCTCTCAGCACTTGATAGGTCATCGATGATGGCAATGAGTTGGTCTTGCTCTGCGATCGGGGGCACCGGCACCTTGAGTGCTAGGAAAGCTGAGCCGGCGATGTTCGGCTGAGCGCTTCCTTGCACAAGTGTCGCCAGAACCGACTGCCCGATTGGCGAGGAGCAGATGTAGTGCAAGTACTTTGGCCGAAGCTCTGACTGGGAGAGTCTGTATCTGATCAAGAACGCGGCGGGGATAAATTGACCTTCAAATGACGGCGCAAACACGCGCGTCTTGCCGGCGTACTCGCCTGAACGAGAGAGCAGGAAGTCGCCGCCAAGCAGCTGATGTTCTTTAACCAGCTTGTCTTCGAGCGTCGCAAGCGGCGCAGTCTGAAAGTTGATCTCGTCTTTGCCGTCAAAGTCCGTTGTTCGGATGGTTCTTGCGCTTCCTTCCTCCGCGTAGAGCGTGGAGGGGAATCGCGGTCCGTACGCGCTTGAAAGCGTCACATCTCCTACCGGTATGTACCTCCACTGTTTGGGAATGGTTCCCCACGACGTAGCCACACCCGAAGCGTCGGGCCTATTGCCCAAGTGATCGGCAATCAGACTCTTTCTAAGTTCACCAGCTTGATGGCTGATCATTTCTGCGGCATGTACCGCGTTCAGCGATGCAGACAGCACCGCAACTAAACTGACTTGATCCTCAATACGTGGAAGCACCAACTTGAAGTCCGCAAGGCTCGTCCAGTTGGTGCGTGGGCTCAGCGAGCCAGCCGATGTGCCGATCGCGTGATCGAAGAAGGCGTCGGTCTGGCAGATGAACGGTAGCAGCTCAGGCAGCAAGACCTTTGAGTCTTTGGTCTCCAGCACGTAGATGTCTCCGGAGCAAACGCCGGAGAAGTCCGCCACAGCTACCTTGCGCTGATAGGCGCGGCGCTTGCCGAACAGCACCTGCCCGGGTTGGAACACGCTGGTGAAAGTCACGCCGTCAGCAACATCGCCCCAACTCCGAATCCTCAGATCGCCGGGCTCCAGGTGTTCCAGGCCGACATAGCGCTCAATGCCATCAGCCAGCGGATATTGACTCCGTGCCTTTGACAACTGCACCACATCACCGAACGTCACCTGGCGCCAGCCGGGTTTCAGGCCCTTGTTCTTCTTGTCAGACACGCTCGACTTCCTCCGCTATCAGGCCATCCAGCGTTTCCACCAGCGAGTCCATCTGGTGCCAGAACGCCCGGCCGTCGCTCTGCCACTGTATCCAGGAGGAGCGCAGCGACGCCGCGTCGCCATTGCCATCGGCGGCATTGGTTGCGGCAGTCCGCTTCACGTACAGCGGAATCGACAGGTTGCCTGCGTTGGCGCCGATCTCGGCTAGCGTGGCAACCTTGGAAAAACCAGGTGCATCTGCAAACGCCTTGTAGGCCGTCAGGATGCGCTGCTGGTGCACTGGCGTGAGGAAGCTCTGTGCCCGCTCGCGGGTGACCTCATTCACTGCGTCGAGGAAGATCACTTTGCCCCTGCGTGCAGTCGTCTTCTTGCGGTTGCAGATGACGATGCACGACTCCATCGGGGAGTTGTAGAACAGGTTGGGCCCCAGGCCGATGACGGCTTCCACCCAGTCCTGCTCGACCATCTTGGCGCGCATGGCCTGTTCCTCGTTGCGGAACAGTACGCCGTGCGGCCAGAGCACCGCGCAGCGCCCCTTGGCGGTGAGGCTGGTCAGGATGTGCTGCTGAAACGCATAGTCGGCGCGGCCCTGCGGCGGCGTGCCCAGGGAGTTGCGGCCCCACTTGTCGCTGCTCCAGGCCTCGCGGTTCCATTGCTTGATGGAGTACGGCGGGTTGGCCAGGATCACGTCGAACTGCCGCAGGCGGTCGCCCTCGATGTGCTTGGGCTCG